>JAABUL010001258.1_pt1 | contig 49252 bp, 97 predicted proteins | sample 5559151 | NCBI WGS metagenome assembly JAABUL01 (sample SAMN10711876, study PRJNA513368) | rock metagenome | isolation source: Antarctica rocks | place: Antarctica: Victoria Land, Pudding Butte sud
GTTGGGCGATTTCCCACTGCTGCAACAAACTTTTGGACCAAGAAGCACCAATCCTTGGTCGCCTTTGCACTGCCTTTCCTCCAACAACTGCCTTCCTTTGCCCCCAAATAAGGGCTTGAGATAACTGTCGGGAACCCCCGCAGGCTGGATTGCAACATCGACAGGGGGCATATTAGTGGGAGATGGATCAGTGGGAGGTGCAGCGATTTCTCTCCGTCGCAGAATGGCAGCAGCACCCATGATCTTGGGGTCACGGCGCCAGGTGGGCGCCGTCCTGGTCATGAGTGCTGCACGGCGTGCGGCATGAGCTGCCGCCGTTGTGTCTCGGCAAGCCTTGAGGAGGTCTTTGGCGGAAAGCACTGTAATAGAGGGCGCTTCGTCGCTCTGACTGCTCGACAGGCTCGAGCTGGGTTGTCATCTCAAAACGGCCTTCGGACGGGACAAGGAGGGTGCCAGCTCATGCTCATGCTCATCGGCTTCCGTCGCACCCGCAAATCTGACATCGCATGCTGAATTGTCATCAAGCTGCCCGTCAGCCGGTGTCAAGCTACCGTCTCTCCAGACACTGTACTGTTTGTACCATGAAAAGGCGTGATTTTGCTGAAATGACGACAGCGGACCGGAGCCGTGCAGGCTGCGTTGCGGGTGCACAAGCTGCAGCAATGGGTTTCATCCTCCTGCCGGGCCACTTTGCCAATCTCCGGCCAGATATGCGTCAGCAACGGGCAAGAGACAGAACAAAATCTGGAAAGCTGCCGACCCCACCTGCTGAACGAGGGCCCGAGGCCGGGCTGTGGCCCCAGTCATCGTCGGCGGGGCTGCTGGCAGAATGCTGAGAGTGCGCTCTGGCGGCACGAATGAGATCTGTCTCGTACGCGCTGTCTAGTGAGGCCCGCAGGCTATCCGGCTTGCCGCTGTGCCGTTTCCTGCTGGCCAGCAGGTCTGGCAGCTTGTCCTTCACCGCTGGCGCAGCGAAACACCACTTCATTGTGGAGGAAAACTGCGATCGCTGGAACGCGGCTGTCCTTTCAACCGGTTCAAGAAAGGGGGAGATCAGCAAATCCCGATTCAAGATCGTGTCTGACAAGTGAAGCTTGAAGTTGTGTTCCCAGCCACAACTTCAAGCTTCATATCAGTCCATGTCAATTCATCAATTCTATGGTCCACACTTGGCCATGAGACACACTTGGCCATGAGACAGTTTGACAGTTTTGAGGGCCAATTCCGAGCCGCCGTTACGACCTGCCGTTCGTTGCTGCCCGCGGCGGTACAAACTCAAAGGCGCAGAGGCCCGACACCGCCGCAGGGTCCTGCGGCAGCTGCCGCAAGCACAGCACGCTGGCGCCTGCCATGTACGTGTGCATGTAGCGCTCCCAGCCGTCCGTGCCTCCGGGCTCCCACAGCGGCCGCACCGTCGCGCGCTCGGCTGCGGGCAGCCGCGCCGCCAGCAATCGCAGCGCCGCCATGTCGAAGCGCAGGTCAAAGTCCAGGCGCTTGTGGTTGAACAGCTTGAAGCTCTGCGGTCGCCGCAGCAATTTCATGTGCGACGTCCCTGTCGTGCCAAACTTCATGCCAACTTGGCAGCAATAGAGTCTGGCTTTGCTGGCTGAGTTGGCACGAGACGACAGGTGAGGGCGGTGCCAATATCAGGAAGCAGCACACAGTCCCTGGCAGAGGCCCTTTGAACGAACGCCTCGTTGCAGCTCACCTTCCAGGCGTCATGCACCTTGCCAGCCAGAGCGCGGCGCCCCGTCAGCCACAGCAGACAGGCGATCAGGCCGAACTTCATGTCACCAAATGCCTCCATCAGCGCTGCGACTGGCGGGCTCTCCAGAATGAATACCTGTGGTGGGGCTTCATGCACTCAATTCTCACTCGGCATCGTTTCGCACCTATATGTCGGCATGATGGATGACGCCGGTCGCAATTTACCAAAAGCGCAAAGCGGGAGCACAGCCCTCACCTTCCGAGGCACCTGGCCACGCCAGTTGAAGGTGTGCCATGCTGGGTGCACGCTGAAGTAGCCCCGCACCTGCAGAGTGCAAAGTGCAAGGCACAGATCAACACAGTAGATCTTATGGATGTGTTTCATAACAGAAGAGGACGCCACGTGGAAACAATGGAGCAGCAGAGGTACCGCCAGGAGAGAGAAAGCACCATCTGATAGAAGCTCCCCGTGAAGAGCGGGCTGCCGCTGGTGGATGTCCCCACATGCACGACGCAGGGCTGCTCTAGCCTGACAGGAGACTGCGCCAGCAGCAAACAGCAACCTCAGTTCGACATAGCAAAAGAAACCCTGACGATTTCAGCCCAGGCAATCTGTGAAGGTGCAACGAGATTGAACCCAGAGCCACAACAGCAAGCCCAGCAAATGGCGACACTACCTGCAGCATGCATGTCACCGTTGTGCATTTGGAACCAGGCTCTGTCCGGCGGCGGAGCATGGGACCCTACAGAAGATTGCGCATTGTGTCATGACCAAGTATTCAACCTGCATCGTGGCTGCCGCAGCCAGCAGGATGGCGGAGGATACTGCGTCACCCGGAACCAGATCAAAAATGGACCGCGCCGCGTGCCGGCTGAACAGCCAGATGCCGGTGGCGATCGCGAGCGCGGCGCCCGTCGCGCCTGTACGGTTGCCGACATACCTGCGATCGAAAGCGAACATCAGGCGGTGTTGGGGCCAGGTATATGGAAGTGTGTGTCAAACTTTCACACAAGGCAGACTCCGACAGCACCGCACCTTACTCTGCACGATGTTCTGGGAGCTTTCTCGGTTGCCGCATGATGCTGCATTTACTCACCCTGGGTATGGGGCGCCTGCGACTGCGCCGATGATCGCCGGTCGCAGGATCACTACAGGAAACCTGGCGCTGTGGCGCTCTGCGACCAACTGCTCGGACAGCCACTTGGTGAGGCAGTAGGTGTTGGGGAACGCCAGCCGCCCTACGAACGCCTCCGCCTGCACACCGCAGCACATGAATTGTGGCGGCATGACTCGCAGCAGGTATGGACAGGTTCGAAAGTTGGTCGACATAAAATCACTCGCAGACCGCGCACCTCGCTGGTGGACATGCTTTCCACGCGCCGCACAAAGGCCTCGTGGCGGATGTTCTCTCCCTCGCAGAATGCCGGGTAGAAGCGTTCTGTGACGCACGTTGACGGCTGCAGAAAGCCGCTCACAAACGCTGTGCTCACGTACGTGAACACGCGCAAGGCTGAGCACGTGGCCGCCACCCTCGCAAGCTCTGCTGTGGCCTGTGGCAGAATTGAGCAAACACTGGAGGCTCATGCGATGCTTCACCCTGGAATAGTGACCTTGCCAGCATCGTGGTGAGCTCGATAAGGATCTGCCACCAGTTGCACACAGAGGAATGTGCCCAAGCTGCGCACGTGGTAGTTGTCCGCAAGCGACTCGAAGACGTGGGCCGTGAACGTGACCGATGCCGCCGCGTGTATGACGGCAGTCGCGCCCTGCGCGCGATGCAGGTCCGCCTTGCTGAGGCCACAGCCCGGCTGCCGCAGGTCGCCTTCCAGCACCTCGACCTACAGGCATTGAGAACCTAAACTCGTCATGGATGTGCACCGTAGATCGTGAAGGGCATGGTGCAAACGGCGGCGCAGCGGGCATGGCATGACCCTGCTGTGGCATTGGGGGTTCCGGCCGATGGACACTGCGGCGTTCCGCCGACAGCGACGCGGCGCACAGTGGATCGAGAATGAGCTGCTGACCTTGTTGAGCAGGGCAGGCTGCCTCCACAGCTGGTGGAAGAGTCCGCCATCCAACAGCTGCCGCCGCCTTTCCGCCGGACACCGCCCGCGCTTTGGGCGCACGAGGATGAGGATGCGCTCGACGCCAGGGCACAACCGCAGCAGCTGTTCGAGCACAAGGCTGCCGACGTAGCCTGTGGCGCCCGTAAGGAGCACAGTGGCGCCGGCAAAAGCCGCAGTGACCGACACATCGGGCTGTGGTGTGGCGTCTGAGGCTGCGGGGCTCATGCGCACATGCAAGGGTGGAGAGTCAATCTAATCAGTGCTGCTGATCAGTGTCAATGGATCAGCATTGCCGAGTTTGCGGAATCTCTGAGACAGGCTGTTCGATCTGTTCAACTATCCCTGATCACGCCCCCCTTCCTGTCAGCACCTGTGAATAAAATCTAGATGATGACGACATGCAGTTTCTAGTGCGCAAGAAAGGCTGGGTGCTCAGGTGCTCCGACGGGGAATAACCGTGCAGGGTCACATGCCAAATTGATCTTCCCCACACAGCACGACGCAGCATGCTGGTCTGCATTTTTTCAAGGCCGCAATTTGCAAGTGTGCTGATCAGCATCAACTTGACAGCAAGGAGCTTTCGAACAAGTAGTCAACGGAAGTTGGCATCGATTGCTGGTCCTAAATCAAGTTCAGTAGTCGCATCATCGACCAGGCTACCTTGGTGCACGGCACAGCGACAACAGCATGGCGGAGGAGGAAGAAGAAAGGTGAGTACGTCTGTGAGTTACATGCTCAGTGCAAGCACTCTTCGCCTATCTGCCGTTCCGGCACACCCGGACCTCGAGGCATTCAAATCCAAGGTTGGTGTCGGATCCAGAAACGAGTGTGCTGACCAGCACAAGGCGTGCATCGCGGTTTTGTGATTGCAAGGAAAGAATGGTCGCACCGCTGCTGCATGGGCATTCATTTCACACAAATGCACATCATGTGTGCATGCGGTAGCCGTCCATGCATGGTGCATGGTGCATGTGCACAAGCCCGCAGGCAGCTTGTCGACAGCTACGCGCAGTGTGTGTCTGCGAATCACGCTGTACATCATGCATGTCTCCAAAGCGTCTCTGTCGCGATGCGCACAGGTCTAACATGCTGCGCATCCTCATCGCCACAGACAACCATCTGGTGCGCTGTGACCCAATCGTGCCAGAAGCGCTGCATGCCAAGTGCAGCAGGGCGGAAATTCCAACCTGCATCGCCTGCAGGAACATAACAGGGGCAAATGCGTCTGTTTTAGCTTGCGCCAACATGTGGCATCGCCTTGCAGGGCGTGTGGGAGAAGGACGAAGTCAGGAAGCATGACTCCTTCAATTCCTTTGAGGTGAGCCGCGCAGCAGCGCTCGGTCGATGGTGTTTCCGAGTAAGAGCTTACTTTGCCTCTTGCGGCTGTGCAACTCGTCGCCCGGGCTTGCCGACCAATCTTTTCGGCGGCTGGCAGGCCGACCGGCTGCTTCCTCCAAGAGCCCTGCACGATTCCTCTCGTTGAGGTAGCCCAAACTTGTGTACGTACAGGAGATCCTGCAGCTGGCGGTGGAGAACGAGGTGGACGCGGTGCTGTTGGGCGGCGACCTGTTCCACGACAACAAGCCGTCGCGCCACACGCTGCAGCGTGCCATGGCCATCCTGTCCAAGTACGTGCTCAGCGACCGCCCCGTCGGCTTCCAGGTCCTTTCCGACCAGGCCACCAACTTCGTCGCTAAGTGAGGCCCCTTTTCCATCATCCTGTGTTCGTGGTTGTCATTCTTTCTGTGAAGGGACCAGGCCATGGCCTCTACTGCCCAATCAGGCTCATTTCCGTCGTCCTTTTTCGTCTCACTCCTGCAGCATCCGGCTTGCCATGTGCTTTATTCACCCATTGCACAGTGTCCAGCGCGGCTGCCTGGCCCTACGTGTTCTGATGTGTTCAGGACACCTCTTGCCACAGTGCTTGGCGCCCTGCATTCCGGAGGATCCTCCCTCGATCCGCTGCATGAAAATCACGAGGTTTTTTTGCCCCGAATCACAGGAAGGTGAACTTCGAGGACCCCAACCTGAATGTGGGGCTGCCGGTGTTCACCATCCACGGCAACCACGACGACCCGACGGGCGCCGACAGCCTGTCCGCCGTGGACCTGCTGTCCACTGCCGGCCTCGTCAACTACTTCGGCAAGACCGTGTGTGCTCTGCCACTCTCGACTCCCACTTTCATTGAGTTCAGCATGCATATGCTGCCAGAGCGGCCTCCTACAGTCCGTGCTTCAGGGCCCTAACGATATCCTACACACATATTCGTCATTGCAGTCATGCGCAGATTGTGGATTGCAGTGTGATTACCGATTGGATTTAAGACGGTCTGTGGTTGCGCAGGCGTACATGGGCAGCGGCATTGGCAAGATCCGGCTGCAGCCGGTGCTGCTGGCGAAGGGGGAGACGCAGCTGGCGCTGTACGGGCTGGGCAACCTGCGCGACGAGCGCCTCGCCCGCATGTTCCAGACGCCCGGATGCGTCGAGTGGTGCGCACTCCCGCTTTCGAGGTCTTTGTGCTTTGACATCGACCTTGAGTTCAGGCCGTGGATCACATGCGGTGAGACGCCGGACCTGTTCCACAGGCCAAGCTGGAACCTAATAAGCAGAGGCACGCGCTTGCCTGCAACAGGTGCAAACGTGCCCAGATCCTTGACGTGACCGTCCCAAGGTCCTCTACGTGAATCCGCTCCAACCCGCGGATCGAAACGAGACCCATGAAGCTCTGCCTGAGGGCAAGGTTTGTGCCACATACCATCACTCCGCGCTCGCAGGGTGCGGCCAGTGGCGGCGCCCGGCTACGCGCAGGAGGACTGGTTCAACGTGTTCGTGCTGCACCAGAACCGGCTGCAGCACGGCAGCAGCACCAAAAACACCATCCGGGAGGCGTACCTGGCGCGCTTCCTGGACCTGGTGGTCTGGGGCCACGAGCACGAGTGTGTTCTGGAGCCATGGGTGCGTACAGTCAGGATTTAGGGGCACAATCCTCCTCGTCGGCTTGCCATCATCAGCTCACCTCATGCTTCGATGTTTGACAATACCGCACACACATTCTGCAGGACAGGCTCACTGTTCAGTGCGACTGGCTGACAAAGCAGGCTGCCGAATCTGCCTCACCTGCGGCATCTGACATCAGATCAGTAAATGGAAGCTCGCCACAGGGGCCCTCTGAAGCGAATTGCGCCTGATCCGCGGGATTTTGGAAGTTGGGAGTACCTCTACCGCAGGAGTCGCTGGACGCGGCCAACGAGTTCTCGGTGCTGCAGCCGGGCAGCAGCGTGGCAACGGCGCTGTCAGAGGGCGAGTCCCGCCCGAAGCACGTGCAGCTGCTGGAGGTGATGGGCAGCCAGTTCCGGCTGGTCAAGCTGCCGCTCACCACCGTGCGCCCCTTCGTCTTTGGCCAGGTGCGCTGTGGCTGAAACTAGTGCCTCGCTGCGTCACTCCGACCCTGCGCACTCTGCCGGCAATGCCACTCAGGCGGTTCTTAATGATCTGACATGCAGATAGTGTTGGCGGAGGTGAAAGAGGATGATACGCATGCATACCAACCGATACGGCAAAACGACATGACACAGAGTCCTCAGTGAATACCCTGACTCTGCATGTGGTGCTGGCACCTCATTCAGATGTCTGTCAACGCCCTGATCCACAGATAATGCTGGCAGAGGAGCTGGAGGTGGAGGCGGATGACCACGAGGCGCTCGCAGAGTTTCTGGAGTACAAAGTGGACGAGGCCGGCCATATTTTCTTGCTACATCCTAGAGTGGCAACCCGCAGATAGTGCTGGCGGAGGAGCTGGAGGTGGAGGCGGACGACCAGCAGGCACTGTTTCACCCTTATATCATACCTTGCATAGCGCCAATGCAAGCAATGGTTCATGTCTGAGTTTGCAGGTAGCAGCTGGAGGTTGAGGTGGAGGCACTGGCTGAGTTCCTGGAGCGGAAGGTGGACGAGGAACCCTTGCTAAACCCTTGCTAAACCCTACCTTCACAACGCGCAGATAGTGCTGGCGGAGGAGCTGGAGGTGGAGGCGGATGATCAGGAGGCGCTCGCAGAGTTTCTGGAGCGGAAAGTGGACGAGGCGTGCCGCCGCGCTCTGCGCGGGGCCCCGCCCTCCGCCACGCCGCCGCTGCCGCTCGTGCGCCTGCGGGTGCGCGACTCGCCGCCCTTTGCATTGAGGCGTGATCTCTGGGCCGCATGGCATGGCGGGTGTGCTGTCCGGCACTCGACAGGGCGCAGGCTGTGGGAAAGGGGACACAAGCACGAAGAAGTGCTGTGGCTTGTGCCTACCTCAGAGGAATTCAAAAGCACTTAGCAGCACCTTGAGGTGTCAGCTTGCAGTTCATCCCTTGCCTGTCGCCATGATGTCAACAACCAAGTTCAAACCATTGCTGACACGCCAGGCGGTGGCGTGTAGGTCGACTACACAGGGTTCTCCACCATCAACGTGCAGCGCTTTGGGCAAAAGTTCGTGGGCAAGGTGGCAAATCCGCATGACGTCCTGCTGTGGCACAAGGTGAGTGCATACGTCAAGAGCTGCAGGACAGGCAACGTTCTGGTCGCAGTGCTGCACATAGCTTGACACGGTGCACAGCTTGCAGGCGCGGCATCAATCGGGCACGAAAAAAGTTGTGCTGCAAGTGGTGGATGTCAAGGGCGGGGATGAGCGCGCCAGATATTTTGTCGGCGGCCCCGCAGGCGGCGGGGCACAAGCAGAAAGGCGACGCAGCGGCGCCGGACGGAACGATCACGGAGACAGCAGCGCGATAACGACCCTGTGAAGTCACATCCTCGGTCCCGCTGAAACCTTACAACTGTCCGTTGTCCCGCAGGCGGCGGCGCGCAAGCAGAAGGGCGATGCAGCCGCGCCGGACGGCACAATCGCGGAGACGGCGGCTGTGCAGGAGCGGGGCGTGGAGGAGCTCATCGCCGAGCACCTCATGGCCAACCTCGAGATCATCACCGAGCCGGAGCTGGTGGGTTTCTGGATTGAACAGCACACTGATGCATTGACTTGGGCGCGCAGCTGTGGCATTCTCATTCAGGGTGAGGGGCACCGGCAAGTAGGAAAGTCCCATGTCACAGCACCTGATGGCCAAAATGGAGATCATCACCGAGCTGGGGCTGGTCAAGAAATGTGCTGACATATAACGTCGACCAGTTGGTTGGGGCTTCACGCAGTTGTGCCAACAACACATGTCGAGACACCTAGCTGGGACACTGCTGTTCGTGTCGAGGGGGCTGCTGGACGGGGCTCTGTTGGCCCCTGTACAACCACCCCTGATGTCAGCGGCTGTTCTGCATCCCGGCAAGCTTTTGCCCACAATCCTGCCTGCCGCACGGCGCTGGTCATCCAGCATGCCTCAATGGCATTGTGGCCTTTGTGACTGCATACTAGGCTGCTCTGCAGCGGCTGCTTCACAGACAGCTTCTCGTGCTCTGCACAACCTGTTTATGTGTGAACGCCACATTGCTTGTCGTCAAGTGTGCCTGCAGCGACTGCGCCGCAGACTCTGTGCCCGATGATGATGAGCAGCCTGGTGCATCCGTTCTTTTGTGCGAAATACTGACTTGCAGCCATCTTCAGAGACACAGCATGCGGCCCAGTAGGGAGCCTGGCACTTATGTTGGTCTGGTAGGTCACCAAGTATCAACGGCACTTGTGTCACCGTAGGCAAGTACGCTGCCTAACCTTGTGTGGGGAAGGACAGAAGCAGGCCGCTGGCGGATTGATCTCGCGCAGTCAGCCACTGGCTGCGCGCTGGCAGGCTGGGATACACTCGTAGAAGCATCACCGATTCTTCCAGTTTTTTCACTGTCTCAACATTCTATGTTATGGTTTAGGTTTCTGATGGCACTGCCGCAGGCGAGCGCGCTGCACGACTTTGTGGAGAAGGACGAGAAGCAGGCGCTGGCGGACTGCGTCTCGCGCAGCCTGGCGGAGACGCAGGCGCAAGCGGGCAACCACGACGAGACGATCGCTGCCGCCGACGCCGGCGCCGAGCTCGCGGAGGTGCTGCAGCGCCACGCCGCGCAGCGCCGCGACACGCAGGTTGGAGTCGTTTCTTCTGTGACCCTTCCTAGTCTTGTTTGCAGAAGCAACAGCTCCAAGCTCCCGGACACGCTGCGCAGCGGCGCGATAGGCAGGTGCTTTGCCTTTAACTGAACCTTGAGCGACGACTTGTGCAACTTCAAATCGTGCATCAATTTTTGTGGCACCGAGCCTTGCGGAGGTGCTGCTGCGCCACGCTGCATAGCGCCGCAACGCGCATTCTGCGGTGCATTTCGCTTCTGATCATTGCATGAATCCTGCGCGCATTGCTTCATGCTTACTGAGCAGGTGTTCTTGACGCAGCAAGCCACAGCAGCTGACATTCAGCACTGTATGTCAGCTCTTGCCGTACATGTCCTGTCAGGCTCATCAACCGCCAACCCATGACATTGGACCGCCCACGCGCGCGACGCCGGGTGCGGGCACTGCATGAATGTGCGACGCCTGGCAATGCCGGCTTGCAATACATCTTGACGGATGTTACACCTTCCCGGTTGCAGGAGGCTGATGCTTCGCAGCGACAAGCGCGCGCCGGCCCAGCAGCAGGCGCCACAGCAGCCATGGACCTGGATGTGGTGCCTGGCACGCCGTCGGCAAACGCCGCCACAGCCTCGCAGCGCACAGGTGCCTGTAGACACGACTTGCTCCAGAACAGTCGCCATGCAGCTGGCTTCTCGCCATGTGCAGTTCCTGCACGACCCACGCTGAGCTGCGTATCAGTCACTGTATTCATGCAGAGGTTGCCAGTCCCGCATTGCCACTGTAAGACAGTGGCATCTGAGGTGTTCGTCGGCATCATGCAGGCAATCGCGTGGCGCCAGCGCGCGCCGGCAGGCAGTCGACGCTGGACGCGGCGCTAGCGCGCGGCCGCCAGGGCTCCAGCCAGCCGGCGGCGGCCGCCGGTCGCGGCGCCGCCGGCTGTGCAACAGCCGCCGGCCGTGCAGCCGCCAGTGGCGCCGCTGCCGCCGCCGCCAGCACTGGCACCGGCACCCAGCGGCGCGGCGGCACGCAGGGCAGCCAGGCCAGCGGGCGCGCCAAGCGCAGCCGGGCCGCCGCCGGCCGAGCCAAGGCCAAAATGCAGTGCGCGCTCATCCGTGCCTTACGCCTTAGTGTGTTGATGCCTCATGTGATTCATGGGAGGGGAAGGCTCCACTCACAAAGTCTCAACGGCAGCCCAGGCTGGCTTTACATGGCCACCGTGACACTGATGCAGTTGTAGCGCAGGCTGCTTTGGCTGCCCCTGCCTCTGATGCCGCGTTCGGGTGCGTGTTTGCATCATGCATGATGAATGACGAATTGCGGGGCTGCCAAGCGAGCTGCTCAAGAAGTACTGACCATCGTCAAGGCTTCATGAGGATATTTTGCTCTGGCACTTCCGCAAATGCATTCAGGAGATTCTACGGCAGCCTGAGTTGTGGAATCCCTGCTCCGGAGTGGACAGCAACGATGAGAAGCTGCACAAGGAAGTGATGGCGCATTCATCCAGCAGAGGCAGGTTAGAATCTAAAAGAAGCAAGGGCTTGTGTCTGCTGCATGGTGGACAGCAATGGTGACAACTCGCCGGACGAAATCAGTAGGGCGGAGCAAGAGATGGTCGTCCGTTGTGCGGCGATTCGGAGTACAGATAATGTGCGGGGATTGATACGTGTGTAAATCACCTTGGCGCAGGATGGACAGCGACGGCGAGGACTCGCAGGACGAGATCAGCGACGCGGCGGAGGAGATGGTGGACCTCATAGAAGACAGCTCCGAGGACGAAGCTCCCACGCCCGCTGCAACGCCGGCCGGCAGCGGCCGCCGCGCCGCCGCCCCGGCCCGCCGACCCACAGGCAAGCCTGAGCACCATGTGCTGAATGTAGTTCTCTTTTGTGCATGTTGGAAGATATCGCCGTCGTGTGAAAGACAAGATCTGCTGGCGTGCAGCAGCATTAGCACAAGCGGCAGCAGGCAACCTGCATCACGACCCCTTCCGTGCCCGACCCTCGAAAACGGTGAAATACAAACACAAAGGCATTCTTTGCAACCCCTGCAGGCACGCAGACCGGGCGCAAGCGGCCGGCGGCGACGCAGTCGACTGGCGCGGGCTCCGCTGCAGCTGGCGGCGGCGGCGGCGGCAGCGCCGTGGACGCCGCCTTCATCGACGACAGCGACGAGGAGGACGCCGCGGCCGCGCGCCGCAAGCCAGGGGTGCGGCGCCTGGCGCACACATTTCTGATTTGTCAGAAAGGTTGTCAGTGTCGCCCCGCCTTCATGGACAGTGTACCCGCCTCCCTGACGACGGCGGCGAGGAGGACGAGGCGGCGGCGCGCCGCAAGTCCGGGGTTCGGCGCATTATCTAAGCATGTTCATAAGGTTCACTGCAATGTCCACCTTTCTTCCGCCTTCGGTGGCAGCACGACGAGGAGAACGCCGTGGCGGCGCGCCGCAAGCCTGGGTGCAGCGTTGAAACCCTAAACCTACAAACCTTGCGGCGAACACGCTGGTTTTTTCAGCAGCAGCAGCACGTGGAATCTTCAGGGTCACCACAGAGGGCATCTGCTACACCGCGATGGCTGGTCTATTTGTCTTTCGTTGTCGAGGGCAGCAAGGAGGAGGCCTGGGCGGCAGCAATCTGCCTGCCCGGGATCAGGCGCCTGGCTCACCCGAGAGGATGTTTCCACTGAATGCGAAATTTGCCTGGCCCGAGGCAGGCAGTCGCAGGATGAGATGTCCATCGTCACAGCAGCAACACAGGGGCTGCTGCCTGCCTTCCGAATGCGCCCAGGAAGCAGCCGGCACGAAGGATGCAGTACACAACAGCCACAAGAGCGGGAAGCCTGCCCGAGATAAAGAGTGATTCTGCCGCGCAGGGGCGGGCGCTGCCGGGCTCCTTCGGCCGCAGCCAGGGCCGCGCCAGTCAGCTGCCCTCCCAGCGCGCCCTGCCGGGCCGCCTGCAGCGGTGACGCCGGCGCGCCGGTGCGAGGGACAGCGGACGGAGTCGACGGCCGGAGCTTCATTCATGTTGCGCTGGCCAGCCTAGTGCAAGCGCCAACGTTTCCCAGCGGCGGCGGCAGCAGCAGGCTTGATGCACGGTCTGCTCGAGCGTGAGCGGAACAGAACGAGTGTGGCTGTACAAGGTCTAGATGAGTGGCTTGTGGGTGCAAGAAAGTTCAGTGCTTGATTTTGGTGACGATGGTCAGCGCTGCTGCTGTGTGTGTGTCACCATTGCAATACGGATCAGCAACCATGCTGCGACATTTATCGTCGTGTAATATCTATCATGAAGGTGCAAGGTATGCTTCTAAACTCTCGATGAGCATGTGCTTGGCACTCAGCACGTGCATGCTCCATCTAACGTGTGAGACATGTACGACTTCCTCATCAGGCTCCCATTTCGACTGCGGTGTAGAAATCTCGGTGGTGCAAGAACCCGTGTTGATGGCCGGACCGTTCATGTCATGCGCTTTTCAAGCAGGGATGATCTTGTCCTTCTTCAGGTGGTCGAACTGGGCAATGAACATTTCCATCGTGTCGGTGTTCATCTGGAAGCCCGCCCGCCGCAGCTTGGTGACGTTTGAGAACCAGTCCTGCACGAAGTGATGCACCTGTCAGTAGCCTCAAGTGACGGACTTCGTGTGTCATGCAGGCGGCGGCAGGCGCTACCACGTCGCCGCTGCAGAAACTACCAAGCATGAATGCATAATGGAAGGCATGCACGGCTGTATCAAAGACATCGAGGACCAGCATGCTTGGCAACGGCGTGGCCGATTTCAGCGGCCGGTCGGCCACGCCGCCGTCAACCATGCTGGCCCACATTTAAACAGAAGCAGCAGCAACGCACCGTCTCCTGGCTGAATACCCACTCGCTAGCGGGAAAGACACAAAACACGCTCGCTAAGCATGCACTGATTCATCATGTCATTATGAACGTACGAGCAAGCCGCATGAGCAAGCCAAGCCTTGCAGGTAAGTGTGCTGTACGAGCTCGTACAGCAAACAATTGAACACAGGCGAATTCCATCAGCGACACTGAAATCACAGGGAGACCTGCAGAAGCAGGCATTGGGCGAATCACTCACCCGAATGGCCAGGTGGCGATGTCCTGCGCAAAAACCACCGAGCTCGCTTGAAAGCCAAGCATCAGAGTGAAGTCTCACGGTGAGGTAGAGACAAGAGGGGCAGCAATTGTAAGGTAAATGTCGCACCTTGAAGGCGATGGGCTGCAGGCCGTGCTCCTTCTGCAGCTTGGTCCACGCCGCCTCCTTGTCTGCGCGTTCAGGAAACGGCCACATGGATCAGGTACGTTGGTGGCCTGTGCCTCACGGCTTGCAAGCCGACTGAACCATCCATGTGCCAGCGTTGAGAACCAGCAATGACGACCTGCCGGCAGGTCCGCCATGCATGCCACTCTGCCTCAATGCAGGATGGCTCTCGCCACATGTCCGCCATTGCACACAGTCAGTCGAGCCGGATGCACAGAATGCATCGTCGCACCGGGCGTGCTCATCATCGTGGCCATGCCAAACTTCTGCGGCTCTGCGAGCGGCAGGCCGAAATACTCTGCCATCTTTGGCCACAGCTCCGACCTGCACGGGAGAGCATGAACATCATCTGAACATCAGCAGCCCTGCCGCGTCCTGAAGTCACTCTCTGCCCCTCGCGTCAGAGGCGTAGAGGAGGTCGAGGGGTTCGGCCTTGCACACGCTTTGCCTGACACGACGGCTTCGCTACGCAGTTGTGTTTCTGCGACTGTGGCTGGAGATGCATGTAGCGGCACAGGGGAGAGCCCAGCGGAGCGCTCCAGGAAACGTATCGCCCAACGACAGTTTCCCAGGTCAATCGGAAAGCAGCCAGGCATGCGCGCACCAACGGAACATGTCGCCGTTGGAGATGTTGTAGGACGTGTCCTGCACGCCCGGCGTCGTCGCAACCCACACCATGGCCTCCGACAGCAGGTCTGCATCCACCACCTCCAGCAGCACGTTGTACGCCGTCTTCGATCCTGGGAACCTGCAGTGAATTGGGCGCGACACTTTAGGACTTCAAGGAGATAGGTTGTAACAAGGCTGGACCAGGGACTTCCAGCAGGACATCGTATGTGGCCTTGGAGCCAGGTACCGTGCCAGCGGACGAGGGTGTGGGTCATCTCTGACCCAGACTCGGGAGTTGCATCAGGCCAAAGTCTGATCCCGAGGCGCGGTGCGCACCGCAGATAGCCGCTATCCAGGGTTTCGCCTTGCAAGGTGCGTCGCCGCGTGCGTCTTCCTTGACGCACAGCAGGCTCCGCTGCTGTGCAACAGCACGGTGCGAAACCCCTGGCGCATGGCCAGGACGTGAGAATCAAGTGCGTAAGAAGCGTGCATGCATGGAGGCGCGGCGCACCGGAAGGGGTAGCCCAGCTCCTTGCAGAGAGCGGCGTACACCGAAATTGTCATCGTGATGTTCATGAATGAGCCTGTTGAGGTAGTGAATAGTGAAAGTTTTGGTTAAGGCGTTGGTGAGGCAGTCGGAAGCGTTGGTGAGCAGTGGTGAGCATGGAGGCCAGTTCTGACAGCCTTGAGATCAGCGCCGCGGGCGTGTGCATGCGTCATCATTGGCCTGCACCGATCCCAAGTGTCTCCAGGCAAGTCAGGTGCCACTCGCCTGTGCTGAAGCCGCACACCGGGTTGGGCCGCAGCGATCCCCACGACCACTTAGCGCCCGCCGCCCGCCTGCATGGCGTGTTTTAAAGTGGCATCTTTTTGATTTGCAGCACAGGGGTTGCCAGGGGCTGGCCAGCTGGCGGCATGGTGTTTGCCATCTGGTGACTGTGCGATCCAGAGCGGGCACACAATGCGCAGGCGGCGAAGCAGAGCCCAGCAGCGCTGCACCTTTCGATGCACCAGTCTTCCATATCGTACTGGAAGAACACAATCGACTGTCATTGATGGCCAAAGATGGAGGACGCAGCGAGGGTGCCGAGACGAAGCAGGCGAGAAGTGCAGGCCGAAACAGCATGGTGATTGACATCAAGTCAGAGAGTCGAGCCTCACATAGAACATCGGGCCCATCGCCCGGGGATCATCCTCACGCGATGGCGTCTTGATTGGCCCCAAATGCGGGCCATACCTGTAAAACGACGCCAGGGCTTCGCACGAGCAGTCTATAGCATTGATGTAAAATCAATGAAGCGAGAAAGGAAAGGCTTGGGGGAGGTCAATCAGGCTTACCACTTGGTCCCTGCACAGAATTGAAAATGAAACATTAGAGATATTTGGAGCGTGCGGATTGACACATGTGCTTGCTGAAATGCGTACCTATGTTGCTGGTGGCCACACACAGTGGCGCTTGGTGCATTGAAGGGTGGCGGCATGCAACAGAAGGCAACAAACGCCTAGTGTGAGATGTTCCGACACAATTTAGCGTGCCTGAGACGAAATGCACATGCTGCAGCTGCGCGCCGCCGGCCTCCAGTCCCTCGACGGTGTTGACAAACATCTGCGAAAAATTGACTTCCACATCCTTCACCTGCACAGCGAACACACTGCAGTTCTCGGGCTTGGGGCGTTGGGCCTTCCAGGCCTGCATTGCATCTGTTGTGAACTTCAGTGTGCACGACCACAGACGCAAACAGGCAGTAGCATGCCCGTCGCACATGCGACTCGGTCATCTGGAAGGCGCAGAACCTGCGACCACAGACACTTTGGGTAAGGGTCCCAACGGGTCTCACCACAGATACGTTGCTGTCTAGAGATTAAACTCAGGACGGCACACAAGCAGCGACACACTCCAGATGCGATTCCGGGGAGGGTGCACACCAGACGTGCGTGACGTTCAGGCCCTTCACGCCCTTCGCAACTGCGTCCTTGTCTTGCAGGTCGATGGAAAGTCCTTTGATCTGCAGCAGGTGCAGTGGCGCCCGTCAGACGGCATCTGCTGCCATGACAACTGAAATGGTAGAGTGATGCAGTGGCTGCATGATGGCAAATAATAAATAGCGCAGCTCGCCACCTTGTCCGTGCCAAATTTGATCGGCCGCCGCGACACAGCATAGATTGTGTCCCAGTCGCCGCATTTCTCCAGGTGCTGTGCGAGGTTGCGCCCTGTGACGCCTCCGCCACCTAAGAGGCAAACAGCCGAAGGGTGGACATCTTGCTGTGTCGGACTGATAGGGTGCAGGTGGACGCAGCGTATTGACGATGCAGAATTTGATGGCGATACAAGGTTTTCGAAGCATCATATGCTCACTCAGCAATGTTAGCAGCACGCGCAAAAGCACTACACGACGGACTGACGCCATCTTGAAACGGCTCACCGCTGATGAACGCGACCTTCCCGCCCATGATTGCTTGTGAAAGTTCTCCAAGACGGGAAGAGATTCCTGAGTAGGTGCAAATGCTCTTTAAGCCGCACTGCACCTCGAGATCGCTGCACACGTTTGCGTTACGTTAAACAGCAGGGGAAATGACAAATATGTTCCTGAGAATCCATGTAGGTGCGAGCATCCCAAAGCTGCTGGGTTATACGATTAGGGCTGATTAAGGGCTAGTCTGAGATGCGGATGCAAATTCCAGCTTGCGCGGCAATATTGCACCAGCGCAGCATTTGAGATACATATAGAAGTTGTTTGCAGTGCCCTGCATCCGGATCACAGGCTGCGCCGCTGTACCGCCGCCCCTTTGGTTGCTCCGACACCTGAATTAACCAAGGACAGGAGCTAGATTGACAGGCAATACACGATCTTGTCTGGAACATGGCGCCTCCAGAGGCTGCCGATGCCGCTGTGGAAGCGGCGAAACAGCCAGCTCCGCAGGATGGCGCAGCTGCCAATGGAGCCGCACCTCCGCTGACGGAGGAAGAAAGGAAGAAAAAGGTGGGTCTGCAAGCCTCGCCGCGCAGTTGCAGACCTTGTGGGTTGCATGCCATGTGTTACGCATGTTCGCCATGCAAGGACAATTGATTCTTGCATGTGCAACATCCTGTGCGGCATCGGCGGTTGGCTGGCGTCCGGGTGCTGCAGGATACCACGCATGTGGCCTTCATGTCTTCTGGAGATATCAATGTCTTTGACGTGTCTGCAGGCAGCGAAGGAGGCCCAAAAGGAGGCTCAGGCAGCCAAGGCGGCCGCCAAGGCGGAAAAGATCAAGGCCTTTGCAGCGCAGTCCGGCAAAAACGCCGAGAAAAAGGCAAAGGCCAAGGCGGAAAGCGAGGCCAAGAAGGTAAGGTCAGGGCTGCAGGTTTCATGAGGCGTGCCGTGCTCTGTGATATCATGGATGGCGTCAGGCGCTGCCAGATTGTCATTTGCCAATGACGTTGGTTGCCAGGCCGCTACACCTGCACATGTCGCGCAAGCTGCTGGCATGCAGCTGGGGCCAGAATCGCAAGGCATCACTGCCAAGAAGGCTGTCAGGATGAGAGTCAACACCGGCGTGTGCTGACGCGACGCCTCCCTGCGCATTGGTACAGGCGGCAGAGGCAGAGGAGCTGGCGGCGGCGCTGCGGGCCGCGCAGGCGACGCCCAAGGGGCAGAAGAAGGACACCTCAGTGGAGATGCTCAAGGGCTACAACCCGCCAGTCGTGGAATCCGCCTGGTAAGTCTTCTGTTGCGAGCCCTGATTGGTTCATCACTGACTGTCTCCATGTTGGCATATTATCGCGACGGCCTGGAGCGTGGTCATCACCCAAGGTTCTCGCATCCTAGTCTCGCAGAAGATGCCTGAGATGACGCCCTGAACCCCTACAAAACCACCCCGCCTGCGTGCACCGCGTGCAGGTACGAGTGGTGGGAGGCGCAGGGCTTCTTCAAGCCGCGGGCGGACGCCAAGGGGGACCCCTTTGTGATGGTCATCCCGCCGCCCAATGTCACCGGCTCGCTGCACCTGGGGCACGCGCTCACCAATGCCATCCAGGTAGAGTGATGTAGGTTTATTGGGCAAGATGACATGGACCATGAAGTCGTTGCAGGGACTTGAAGAAGCAGAGGTGGTCAGGTGTCACGGATGTGTGGCGCGATTCACAGATTGTTCGTGTCACTGCAAGCTGGTGTCCAGCGGCCGCTGCTTGCTCAGCGCCCCTGACGGCTGGATGGCAGCGCCATGGCTGCTCCGTGTGCGTCCAGCTGCGAGGGAGATCCTGCCCTCCGCCAGGACACAGGGTGCACACCAGCAGGCCGCCGGCTGCCGGCAGGCCACAGCCGAGGCGGGATATGGTTTACTCTGCCGCTGTAACGTTGCGGGGGAGAAGGGGGATCCACAAAGCGCCGCCGGAAAGAAGCGCCTGAACGCTGTGGTGCCAATCTAAACCCTAATCCCTGAAATCTGCACGCAGGACACCATAATCCGGTGGCGGCGGATGCAGGGGCGCGATGCGCTGTGGGTGCCCGGCACCGACCACGCGGGCATCGCGACGCAGACCGTTGTGGAGAAGACGCTCAAGCGCGAGCGCGGGCTGTCGCGCCACGACCTCGGTGAGCAGAAAAAACTGCCTGTGAAACCGGCGCAAAACGCACGATCATCCGCGAGTACGTAGGATGCTTTAGGAGCATCCGTGTGGACGCTGTGGGTCCAGCGGCCGCTGCTCGAGACTGCCGCCGGGGTTTCCTGCGCCGCTCCCGCCGCTACCAAGCCGCCATCGCAGCCGCTGCGGCCGCGCAGCGCCTGCTTCATGGACTAGATCCAAGTCTACTGGGCTGCTCAAAGCTAATCGCCATGGGAACACCGCAGCACCAGCAATTATGATTTCGAATGGAAAGGAAGTCGGCCCGTGGCGCAGGGCGGGAGGAGTTTATGAAGGAGGTGTTCAAGTGGGTGGAGCAGTATGGCAACACCATCTTCTCGCAGCTGCGCCGCATCGGCTCCTCCCTCGACTGGTCCCGCCAGGTGCGGGGTGCCCGCCCTAAAAACAAAGCAATCGTCCCGACAGTTTGCAGCGCACAAGCACAGGTTCATCACACATCGTGATGCTCAGCTTTGAAAGGCACAACCGATGGCTCCCGCGCGTGGGCAGAGACTATCACGTCTCTGTTTGGTGGTTCAATTGGAGCTGAGCTCTACCACTGGTGGATATACAAAACCTGACCGCCCACAGGTGTTCACCATGGACGACAAGCTGAGCGCGGCGGTGCTGGAGGCCTTCTTGCAGCTGCACAAGCAGGGGCTGATCTACCGCGACAACCGCCTCGTCAACTGGGACTGCTCCCTGCGCACCGCCGTCTCCGACATTGAGGTACATGCGCATGTGTCAAAACCCTGATTCTGCCTATTTCTCACCAACTTTCCTGCAGCACAAGCAATCAGCCTGCGGCTGCCGTTGCTCAGTGCAGGCCTCCGCCCTAGGTGTGTCTTGCCGTGCATGTGCACAGCCTGACCTGCAGCAGCGCTGGGCAGTCATTCAGCGAAGGACACCCCCTGGACATTTCCCACGACGCACCTCGTTTCAGAGCGGCGCATGAATGAGACTTACACGGGTTTCGACGCCTTTCGTCCCGCTCCCCGTAGGTGGAGGACACGCAGCTGGACGGCATCACGCACCTGCGTGTGCCGGGCTACCCGGAGCCTGTGGAGTTTGGTGCGATGAAGGAGTTTGCGTACCCGCTGGAGGGCGGCGGCGGCGAGCTCGTCGTCGCCACCACGCGTATCGAGACGATGCTGGGCGACACCGCCGTCGCGGTGCACCCCGACGACCCCAGGCAAGCATGATACACGTTCAATCATGTTGAAAGCTCTCCATACAGACTAAAGGCGAGAGTTTGCCACCACGCGTATTGAGACGATGCTGGGCGACACCGCCGTGAAGGTTCCACCCGATGACCCCAGGCGAGCATTGGATGATTGGAACACCACAATCCCGAATGCATAGGCCTTTTGGCAACACAGCATAGGCAATGCTGGGCGACGGAGTTGCAGCTGTGTGCATTGGGACGGTTGCTGGGAATTAGACACGGAAACTGTGCAGAGCTGGGCATGAGGCCACTGCATCGTGTCACCAACAGTGCCTGTAGACTGTGGCTGGTCTCCAGTCCGTCACCTGTGCCTGAGCAATCCGCCACCCAGAATCGCAGGTACAAGCACGTGCACGGCAAGTTCCTGATTCACCCGGTCGATGGCCGCAAGATGCCCATCGTGCTAGACGCCGAAGCCGTCGACATGACGCTTGGCACCGGCGCCGTGAAGGTGACGTCATCTGTTGTATCACCAATTATTGGTGCGATGTTTGTTATTCATTGAAAATTAACGCAATGATTATCGACTCAAAAACGACAATTGTGGTGATGAGATTTTGTACCCTTCTTCACCCCCGAGGATGTGTGTTCTGAGGGCAATGGCATGTTGCGCGGTTTCTCTTGATAGCGCAATCGGAAAAGCTGCTCATAGTGAGGAGCACCATGTACTGCTGACAGGGCTCGTGAAACTTCTATGCAACATGAGAAATGACGAGACGTCCGCGCCTGCTGCCCGCAGATCACGCCGGCGCACGACGCGAAGGATTTCGCCACAGGCAAGCGCCACGACCTGCAGTTCATCAACATCCTGAACGACGACGGCACGCTGAACAGCAACTGCGGCCCGTACGCCGGCAAGCCACGCTACGAGGTGCGCCTGCTCAGCGGCGCGATAATTCACCGCCGCGGCATCAACTGAAATATAAGATGCAGCTCTTGCCTCTGTGTTGCCAGCCCCGACTGCTCCCGCAACTTGTGTCCGATGCTTGTTTAGGCTACATCATACAATACTCTCCCAGGGCCCAGGCAAAAACTTGCATGGTTTGCATGAGGCATATGTCGTATTAGTCTTTTGTGCTGTGGCGCAGGTGCGGACGACGATCGTGGAGTTTCTGGAGAGCAAGGGCCTGTTCCGCGGCACGCGCCCCAACCCCATGGTCCTGGGCCTCTGCTCCCGCTCCGGCGACGTCATCGAGCCCCTCATGCGCCCCCAGTGGTGCGTTTGGCTGCTGAGGAAGGTATTGTTGAGCAACTTGTTCGAACCTTGACAGCGGGCAGGTTGGAGCGCAGACACGAGCCTTGACGCCTAAACTTCGGCTCTGTGAACAGTCTCGAAGCTGTGCAGATCCCTCGACCTGATGCTTTCTTGAGACTGTCGAGCATGCAGGTGCCAAGTGGGCAAGCATGCGCACTTCATGAACGTACCACAAGTGCCAAGGTCGAATGGTGCACTTCGCTGTAGGTGGGTCAGCTGCGGCGACATGGCGGCAAAGGCAAAGGCGGCTTGCGCGTCGGACCCCAAGTCGGTGGTAGCGGGCGAGAGCTTTGGCATCCGGCCGGCCTCGGCACAGCGGGACTGGAACAGGTAACATGACAGTAGCTGCACATGGCTGCGTGAAGCTTTGCGAGCCAGGTGTTTCTTTGGAACAGGTGAACATACCCGGAAGAGCGTGCAGACCCGTCGGCAGCCCGACGCGCTACCAGGCTGGTCTGGCGTGCGGTTAAACAACGATTGACACTGATCGCCCCGCAGGTGGATGGACAACATCCGGGACTGGTGCATCTCGAGGCAGCTGTGGTGGGGCCACCGCATCCCCGCCTTCTACGTGCTGCTGGACGGCGAGACGGACTGCCCGCCCGGCGGCCCCGACGAGCGCATGGACCGGTGAGAAACCTCCCCCCTCTCGAGTGCTCCAGGGCTGCATGCGTAGCAGAGCTAGGAACGGCTCAGCCTGGGACGGCTTCTTGCATGCTTCTTGACGAGTACGAGCTCTGCTGCAGGTGGGTCGTGGCGAAGGACGAAGCCGCGGCGCACGCGCAGGCAGAGGGTCGATTTCCCGGGCGCCAGCTGTCGCTCAAGCAGGTGCGGGCAGCGTCTGTAGCGCGCTGAAGCATGGCGGCTGGAAGTCCTTGTGCACCTGCATGCGGTATGCGTGAGACGCTGACAACTGCACAAGCATTGAGGTAGGGAGGCGCAAGCATCGCATGCAGCACCCATGGGGCGGTCCACACACCTGCTGCATGTGTGCAGTGCAGTGTCCAAAAGCCACAACTGATCCAGCTTGTTGATCCAGGAATACTTTGCTGCGCCCCCTTGCAGGACGAGGATGTGCTGGACACCTGGTTCTCCAGCGGCCTCTTCCCCTTCTCCGTCTTCGGCTGGCCGACCGGCGGCGAGGACCTGCAGCGCTTTTTCCCGGGCGCGCTGCTGGAGACGGGCCGGGACATCCTCTTCTTCTGGGTCGCCCGCATGATCATGATGTCCATGAGCCTCACCGGTGCGCCTCCAAACCAGCCCGGTATTCTTGTTCTTCTGATGTTGCTTTTGCATGATTGTCATGTCCATGCGCCTCACTGGTGAGATCCCACAGGATCGCCGGACAGGCAGCAGGAGTGCGCATCACGGCAGTTGGTGAGCCGCTGTGTCTGTCAGGTCCACTGGGCTCACTGAGATGTGGTGGTATGTTGAGGGTGCTCGCACTTGCGGCAACAAAGCAACCTGTTGAATTGCCGGCAGCCCGATTGACGCTCAATACGTATGCAGGCAACTGCCGTCGAGCAGGTGTACCTGCACGTGATGTTATGGCAACACTTCGCCTCAAACCCTGTTCCTTTCACATGAGGACGCTTTCGCTTTGAATGCAGGCAAGGTGCCGTTCGAGCAGGTGTACCTGCACGCGCTGGTGCTGGACAGCAACAAGCGCAAGACACCTGACATTTACCTCTCATATACGCTATTCATTACACAGAAGACTGCTGCTTGGCGCAGGCAAGGTGCCGTTCGAGCAGGTGTACCTGCACGCGCTGGTGCGGGACAGCAACAAGCGCAAGACACCTGACATTTACCTCTCATATACGCTATTCATAAGACTGCTGCTTGGCGCAGGCAAGGTGCCGTTCGAGCAGGTGTACCTGCACGCGCTGGTGCGGGACAGCAACAAGCGCAAGGGTGGTGCGGGACAGCAACAAGCGCAAGACACCTGACATTTACCTCTCATATACGCTATTCATTACACAGAAGACTGCTGCTTGGCGCAGGCAAGGTGCCCTTCGAGCAGGTGTACCTGCACGCGATGGTGCGGGACGCGCACGGCAACAAGATGTCCAAGTCGCTGGGCAACGCGCTCGACCCGGTGGACGTCATCGATGGCATCTCCCTTGAGCAGCTGCACGCCAAGCTCAAGGTGACAAAGCAACCTGTGAAACAGGCAACCAGTATACCAAAGCAATCTGTAACCCAGGAACATGTCTTCTAAAATGAGCCCTGCCATCGAGGGCATCTCCCTGAAGCAGCTGCACGCCAAGCTCAAGGTGCACACCTCAAACCCCTGGAACATAGACGAGCCTCGCCACCGTATACATCTTCTATTCCCGGTGCCCTGCTGGGCTGTGGGCCTCGAGGTCTCTGGAACATTACTGCTGCCGTGATGTGCCACAGCATATAAAAAAGGCCAGCGTCGGCAGCCTCTCGTGAAGCCAAGGCACTTATACAGCCTGCGCTCATGCTGTCCCGGTCATTTCACAGATCTCTCCCCAAGTCCTGCGCAAGACCTTCAAATGTCCTGCAGACGGGCAACCTGGTCCCGCGGGAGCTGGAGCGGGCGTCGCGAGCGCGTACTGGTCATAAAATTTCAAATTCACACGATGCAAACTCTGCAGACGGGCAACCTGGACCCGCGGGAGCTGGAGCGGGCATCACGAGCGCAGACGGCCGACTTCCCAGACGGCATCGAGCAGTGCGGCACCGACGCCCTGCGCTTTGCGCTCGTCTCCTACACCACACAGGTGAGGCGACGGCTGTATCTTACTGAAAATCTGCTGAAACTACAGCTTGATTCTCGGCCGACCTCCCAGACGGCATCGAGCAGCGCGGCAGCAATTCCGTCTTGCGCTTCCAGACGACAGCTCCACAGGGTTCAAACCCTGCTCACTTGCAGTGCGCCGCTGTCTGCTGATCAAGACACCTCGTGCTGGTGTCCCACACCATGCTAGTGAGCAGACGAGTGAATCAGCCGTGATTCGAAATCTTAGACGGCAGTGTAGGCAGGCCTCAATGACAGACTGCGGCACGCCAGATTGGCACTGTAGCCTGGTATGTGGCACTGTGCCATTGCGGCGCACTCCGGCTGTTATTGAGGCCCAGCTCCGCGAGAGACAGGCGCTTGTGCAGGGCCTTCACAGAACACGCAGAACGCAGGTGGCCCTCACAGCTCCATGATTTGACAACAACATGAACTCCTTGCTGCCCGCAGGGCGGCGACATCAACCTGGACATCAAGAAGGTGGTGGCCTACCGGCACTGGTGCAACAAGTTGTGGAACGCCATCAAGTTTGCGCTCAAAAACCTCGGCGACGACTTCAGTCCGAGCGCGAGCCATGCGGCCGCCGGCCGGCCGCTGGCGGACCGCTGGGTGCTCAGCCGCCTAGCGGCCGCGGTGGCAATCGTCAACGCCCGCATGGAGGATTACGATTTCGGCGCTGCCACGCAGGTATAGGTTTTGCGATTCAAATTGATAGAGTTTTAAGGTCTCAGTCGCCTGGCGGGTGCGGTGGCGACCGTCAATGGCCGCCTCAAGGTTACGATTTCGGCCGGCATGCAGGTGCAGAAACCAAACCAATGCATTCCCAACCGTGTAGTCTTGAAAGGCGTCGACGGCCGCATGGAGGACTACGATTTCGGCGCTGCCACCCATGTGCAGGCAGTACCAAGGCGGTGCATACCTGGTGCTGAGCGCTTCCTACAGCAGCAGCCTGTGGAGCTGATGCATCGCGACTCGCGGGTCCACTGTCTGGGCTGGCTGTACGCACGTCAGAGAACCTCAGCAGTGTCCTTCTCCTGCGTTGCTGGCTGGGGCGAGGCGTGAGTTCGTGGCAGGCCGCCTAGCACCGCCACAGCACCCCAATTACACCCCTCACACCCTAAGAGGACCTGCAGAAAGACCCTACCAGCATTTGTGTGACCCTCTGGCGCGCAGGCGATCTACACCTCCTGGCAGTGGGAGCTGTGCGACATCAGTGCAACTTAGCCCTCTCAGGAATTGCATCGTCAATCGCCTGCTTCGCAATGGCGCGCAGACGGTCTACACCTTCCGGCAGCACAAGCTGTGCAACGGCATCCCAGCTCTGACACAATCTGCGCTTCTTGATGAGATTTTCTGCGCGCAGGCGATCTACACCTTCTGGCAGTACGAGCTGTGCGACGTATTCATCGAGCTGTCCAAGCCGGTGCTGGTCGAGGGCTCGGGCGCGGACGCGGACGCGGTGCAGGCGACGCGCGACACGCTCTGGGTGTGCCTGGACACTGGGCTCAGGTGCGTTGCGCCTTCCACTTCCTTCCTGCATCCGGAGGTCGACGGCATGTTGGTAGGTATTCCAGGTCGAGGTTGAGACGGCCTCTTGGCTTCAGGTCGCGTCAATGGAGTGGCAGGTGGCCTTGTTGCAGCGGCCGCACTCGCGTTAAATGCAGCAGTTGACACAGTTTCTGTGCGCGTCTTCAGGCTACTGCACCCGTTCATGCCTTTCGTGACGGAGGAGCTGTGGCAGCGGCTGCCGCGGCCGGCGGCAGCTGGAAGCAGCAGCGGCCCCTGCAGCATCATGGTCGCAGACTACCCGTCGCCCTCCGACGCCGATGCCGCCGACTGGCGTGACGAAAAGGTGCGTCTCTTTGACCCCCCGCTTGGATTGCTGCACCCGACACTGGCATAGTGGCTCTCGCGCATGTTTCTCCTGCAGGTGGAGGCGGCCATGGAGGCGGCAAACCGCGTCGTCAACGCGGTGCGGGGGCTGCGCTCGCAGTATGGCCTGCAGCGGCAGAAGCCCGCGGTGTCGCTCGCGGTTTCGCAATCCGCCGCCGCGGACGCGTTGGAGGCGTGCGCCGGCGTCATCGCCACACTCAGCCTTTCGTCATCCGTCAGCGTCCTGCGGGTGAGTTTATCACTTCAAAACACTATATCTGCTACCACACCCTGTCATACTCAGCCTATCATCCACCGCCAGCGTCCTGCGGGTGCGTCATTGAACCCCAAACCCTGCATGTGCGCCACCGCGCTAGAGGCGTGCGCCGGCGCCATCGCCACGCTCAGCCCCGCCTCCTCCACCCTGCGGGTGCGTCTGAACCCCTAGCCCTTGTACCTGCACCGACGACCTGCGACACCCTGCGACGCCCGTGACCTCCCCCAATGACCGCTATGCGGCCGGTCTCAGCAGACCCCTAGGGCTCGTGCCACTCGGGTAGCAGAAACACAAGCAGCATGGCTCCATGCCTAGGCCGGGCGCGGTCGTTGACGGCCTGGCAAGGCTGCGCAACCTGGCCGGCAATCGCATTTCAGGTGCAGCTCGCCGCTGAGCCCAGCACTAAGCTGCAATCGTTCCATCGTTCTCGTCACACAAGAGTTTCCTCCCCGTCTTCGTAGGACGGCAGCGTGCAGGGCGGCGACCGCGTCTTGAAGCCATCACTCGAACTCTCTCCAAGAGTTGAAATCTGCCTCACGACGGAGTCTTGGCTTGTCCTGCAGGACGGCAGCGTGCCCGGCGGCGACACCGGCGTTGCGGTGGTGGACGCGTCCACGACTGCGTACCTGGACCTCACCGGCATCCTGGACCCCGCCAAGGAGGCCGCCAAGCTGCAGAAGCAGCAGCAAGATGTGCGTCACGTATCCTCCGATTGCTTTCCTCTCGTAGCCTTGACCCTCTCCACCAAGGAGGCCGCCAAGCTGAGAAACTGCAGAGGGACGTGCATCATCTTGTGCAATCTGGTGCAAAACTGTTGTGCGCTCTTCGGTAGAGTATGAGAACCCACCGGCATCCTGGACCCCGCCGAGGAGGCCGCCAAGCTGCAGAAGCAGCACAAGGATGTACGTCGTTTCTCCCTCGGCTGTGCCTGCCTTGCCCATATCATCTGCTCTGCCAAGTCTCGAAAGGGAAGCTGCTCTCCAAGTGGTGGAGGCGGAGAGTCATAGGGGCAAGCGCAGAGACCACTCCCGTATCTGCTTCACCAGTCATCCAGCCCAGCTTTCCAGCAACTGACGCTCGACTCTCGAAGCCAATTTGCGAACAGGCCACGAGCCGGCTGGAGTCCAATTTTTTTTTTCAAAAGAGCTGGCAGGTGGCAAATTCTCTGTTCTGCTCCAGATTTTATGATTGTGTAATGATCTACTTATGTGCAGGTCGCGGGCCGGCTGGAGGCGCTAAAAAAGCGCATGGCGCAGTCGGGCTACGCCAGCACGCCGGAGGGCGTGCGCGCCAACGACGAGGCCCGATGCGTGTCTCTGGCGTCAGAGCTGGCGGCAGTGGAAGCCAACTTGACGCGCTACACGGCCAAGTCCACCTAGGGTTTTTGCCAGCCGACAGCGAGGCCAGATGCGCATCGCTAGCTCGATGGTGGCGTCGCAGCTGACGGTGCGATACTTGATGGCAAACACGCCCCAGCGGCTGGTCTCGGAGGTGATCGTCTCCAGGGCCCACTGGGACACGTCCAGGCGCGGGTAGTCGCCGCAGCACCACCTCTTGTTGGACTCGGCGCTGGCGGCATAATTGCATGGGCAGGTGTCAGCCACCTTAACTTGTGCATTGAGTAGCGGAGACGAATTAGCGGCGGCGACGCCAGGGCATGGAAGATGGACAGAGAATTTGGACGGCGAATTACCGTTGTGATTCGCCACACAAAGAGCGACAGCGCTGGGCAGCTTGGGGATCAGAGTAGCGCCGTAAAGGGCATTAAATTCTGGTAGAGCGCAGGAGTTGGAAGGCCTGGCGCACTTTGACAGACTTGTTGTTGAGGCACAAGCCAGTGCGGGCCAGGGTGCCACCCTCGCCGTCATCCGGCAGGGATGACCGCGCTGCAGCACGTCACTTGACTGCAGCGCAGAGACAAGAAAGGGTCAGCTGGTGGCAGCCGGTTTATGAAGGGTCCCTAGGGGCCGCCCTTGCACATGTTGCGGCTGCCGTAACATCCGCCATCGGCGTCACGGCACGTCAGCTCCTGTCAACAGTGGTGAGGCTGTGTGGATCGACCGACGCTTGAAGTAGGATTTGGAAGTGGATAGTGCATATGCAGAAACACTAGAGGCATTCACAGCCACAGAAATGGCTCTCAGATGCGCTGTGGAATTGACTGGCAGCAAGGCCACTCACCCGCAGGAGCTCTTGCCGCTACAGCGGGCTCTTGTCGCTGAGCGCCACGAGGTCGTAGCCTGACTCCAGCTCGCCCGACCAGCGGTTGGGGCAGACGAAGCCGAAGCCGCAGGAACCTTCGTGCAGGCTCCAGGCGTCGCGGCCGTAGAAGGTGGCGCGAGCATTCACCTGCGGCAATGGTGAAGGCCATAGTTCAATCACGCACCTGAACGGAATTTTGTTGCTTCAATGCTAGGCGGGTCTAGCGTCATTCTCAAGTGGGGGACGCACCCAGTTCCCAGTTCCCCACGCCGTCGCGGGCGCGGCGGCGGCAATGGCTGTTGCCACCAGCAGGCACGCATATGTCCTAGATGCCAATCCTGGCGCCATGCTTGATGCGGGAAGGAGGAATAAACCTGCGACAGTCACCATACGCGGCAGAGCATCAGCGTCCGCATTCGCATCATCTGTGCCAACAAGGCAGGTGCAATGAGTGGTTGCAACGGCGCTGCGAGTTCTGCACATGAAATTTCGATCTTCAAGCACGACCGAGCTTGGTGAAGAGGTCAGGCAGCGCCTGTGGCGCATGTGTACCGGCCGGAACAGGCATAGGAAATTTTAAATTTCGAAAAAACATAGTCGTGCTGACTGCTGGGTGCTAAGGGAAAACGGGGAGTGGTTACTGTGACGCCATGTCGCACTTCCAGTCGGACCAGTATTGTCAGGCGTCGTACTGCAGTTTTACAACCTGGAAGGTTTATGACAACAGTACTGGCACGATCATCCTGAAGGCGTCACTGCATCGGGGTGACGACCCAAGAATCGTTTCAGGACAAACAATGCTCGACGAGGCATTGAGAGGCCGGGACTCCAACAGCGCCAAAGAAGAGAATTTTGCGTTACAGCGTGCCGCCATGCGTCATGGACTGCCAACAGTGCCTGCGCACTGAGAGCGACTGCTGGATGTACATGCACAGGGAACAACAATGACAAAAGTCCAATAAAAAGGTGCTCGCCTCAGAGCGGCGCCAACACAAGCCCTGTTGAGCATCAAGTCAAATTGGTCCTGAGATTGGCGGCATGCCACCAGAATGACAGCTACTCACCGCACAGACCCCCAAGTGAAGGCAGGATCGTCAAGCACAACAGTGCACGATGTCTGATTAACTCTACAAACATGGTCACTTCCGAGCCCCACCCCACCGCTGTCAAAATGAAGTTCGTCTTTGCTTTCCCTGCAACCTTCTGTCAGAAAACTAGCCAGTGCTGCACGGCCGCCTCTGCTCTACAACCCCCCACAACTGAGTTTGCTCCTCGTTAAGAGCGCGGCCGCCTGCTGTCGTGCATGTGCTGCTGCAGCAGTAGCACATATCCAACAGCAAGCTGCCCCGCCCGCTGCTGGCCTGTGCCGGCGGCATTCAAGCGCGCCAGCCGCCTTTGCACGCATGCTGGTCGCTATCGCCTGGCTGATTAGGGATAGCGCAGGCGGCGTCTTGGCCCATGGCGGAAAGGCAGCTGGAGTCTTCCGCCCTCAGAAGTCAGCCGATGCCGCCTTGCCAGGACCATCTGCTGGGGCTGGCCGCCACCAGCGGCGCTGGCTGCTCCGCTGCTTCTCACCGCAGAACAACCTCGGGCTGCCGGCAGCGCAGCTGTAGCGCGCCAGGCGCGCCGCATCCTCTGCGGCGGCCCAGCTGCGCTTATCAAGTGTCCGCCTACTTGGCGGAGCCTGGGGGCTTGCCGTCGAGGCGCTTCATGTTGGGGCCACGCTTGGCGAAGTAGGCGGCCAGCGCCTTATAGTACTTCGCAGAGTGCTTGCGCTTTTTTGCATCAGCATAAGCTGCCTGCAGTTTGGCAGAACTGCAGTCAGGACAGTGCATCGCTGATTGTCGGATGGTGTATTCAGCAGTCACAAGTGCGAGCAGCACAGCGAGCATGTGCGGTTCAAAAACGACAGGCCAGCCAGGCATGCTAAACCGACGGGCAACAACTTTGATCGGCGGATGGCTTCAACGACCTTAGGGTTTGATCCGGCCTCACCTTCCGGGCGTAGTACTTCTTCGAGTGGTTCGACTTCTTCGTCACACTTGCGCGGGAGCTCGTGACCGACTCAGTGGCGAGGCCCTGCAAGCACGTGCAATGGCAGAAAATCAGCATCAGATTCAGTGTTGCAGTTGGGCACTATCTAGGATGAAGTGCATGCATGCTGGCTGCATGCGCGCCAGGGCCAGACAGGGAAAGGCAGGGCTCCTCTGTCACAGTGTCGAGCATGCTGGCCGCAAGAGCCGGCAGGGCTGCCCTCGAGAACCAGAAGAGACAGCATCATGATTGCACAGACAGAGGCACACCTGGCTGGCGCAGTTGAGGTCCGATGGCTTGTCGCTGTAGTGGGGGTCCGCCGGCAGATTGGCGGGGTTGGGTGCCTCCTTCTCGATGTTGGCATCGCAGCTGACGGTGCGGTACTGGATGGCAAAGACTCCCCACTTGCTGGTGTCGGAGGTGATCTTCTCGAGGGCCCACTGGGAGACGTCCAGGTGGGGGTAGTCGCCGCAGCACCACCTCCTGTTGGACTCGGCGTTGGCGGCGTAGTTGCACGGGCAGGTGTCGGCAACCTTGACCTGCGGGGCAGCAGAATACGATGTCAGCAGCATGCCGACAGACAGTGTGCCTTGATATTCCGCCTGTGTCTCTGATAGAAGGTTGGAGGACATCTGCCAGGGCGGCTGGGCGTTCCGGTCAGCAAGAACAAGGCTGGTGTGCAACCTGCGGTCAATATGTGTCCACTCAACAGCTCTTGAAGCGCACCTTCACGTGGTAGTGGCCTGGGCCGCCCTTGCACATTCCCACGCGATCGTAGGTGTTGCCGAAGCCGTCGCGGATATTGGCATCGCGACAGGACAGCTCCAGGCACTGCCTGCCAGCATGCACGAGGCTGCGTCAGCCGGCATGCTCATTGCGCAAGATGAAGAGGAACCGCCCGGCGGCGGATGCAGCAGATTCACTACAGATCCATATCCAAAACAGAGCATCTTGCATCACGCACTTAAAGCATTTTGAGGGCTGAACTTGAATCCGACGTTTGAGGGGAGGACGCTCACCCGCAGGAAGCCTTGCCGTTGTAAAGTGGGCTCTTGTCGCTAAGCGCCACGAGATCGTAGCCCGACTTCAGCTGGCCCGACCACCGGTTGGGGCAGACGAAGCCGAAGCCACAGGAGCCCTCGTGCAGGCTCCAGGCATCGCGGCCGTAGAATGTGGCGCGGGCGTCCACCCAGTCCCCCTCACCCCAGGCTGCTGCCGGCGCGGCGGCGGCGGCGAGGGCCACGACCGCCATCAGGTAGGCCACCGCTTGTGTGAGCGCCATCGCGGGCTGCTGTGCTGTGTGAGTGTCGATGGGATATCCCTGCGAGCACCTGACCAGGCTGTCAGGTTAGTCAATCCACAGCGCGTTCACAGGACATGCATGACCATGACCGATATGTCATCTGTAACACACTAGTGCCCGCTGACAGGTCGCTGAGCTGCAGCGGCAAGTGATGGCTGTTCTGGGAATGTATTCATCGGCATCTGAAGCACGCGCCGGATGCAAGGCCGGATATCTGTCGTGCTGTAGGTGATTCGAGTATATTTTTTGTGTCACAGCCGCCACCATGTGTACGAGCACAGCTGCAAGTAGGGCCCAGCCCCAAATGATGAACACGGGCAGCTGATTCGAAGGAAGAGCTGTACATGGACATGGCCGCTCCGTGTCTGGGCCAAAAGCAGGCGTCGATGCGGTAGGTCACTGTGGATAGACAATGCCCAATTGCGTACGATCGGCTGCAGCCGGATACCAGAAACTGTGGTATCAAGCAGATTTCAGAATGAACCAAGTGGCATCGCTGATACCGTGCATCTGACTATCGTGCACCTCACATGCAGCTGGTGTGAGTGACCGCTGCTGTTTATGTCGCACTTCGACTGCGGACGCCTGTTGACATACGACTGCATTGCTTGTGGATGAGATTTCTCAACAGATAGAGCATCAAGCCAAAGCATACAGGAGCCACTGCCAAGTTTGCTCAGCCCGAACGTCGACGCAGCACCAAAACGTGAGTGGCGGCTCCGTGTCAACGACAGCCGCACAATGGCAGAGACCGCATTCCTGGCACAGAAACCTGAAGTTCCTATCAATCCGAAGCGCGTCGCGCGGTAGATCGGGTGATGGACGGCCCGTTCGGGGCAGACGGACTGCTGGAAAAAACCGCACAAGGATCGGTCCCGCGACACAAGCGGCCTCGGCACAGTGCACCGCCATCGGCTGCAGACCTGTATATTGTGATCTACTGTGGGCAATCAAGCAGGGAGGGTCGCCTGGTGCGGTGGAGGGCGGCAGCGACACTCACCCTAGTGGGGCTGTGGCTGGCCGTGCGTTTGCCGGGCAGTCAGCGGGCCTCGGCCTCCGTTGCGGTCTTGCGCCTTGCCGTCCACCGCGATGATAATCTGATAAGCAGGCGAGATTGTGTTTAGCGTAACAGGTTGTGCACCGGATCAGAGCGCGTTCGGCGTTTGCCGTAACGGATTGACAGATATCAGGGTTTTGTCCTCAGTCTGACCAGTCAGACCACGCCCAAGCCATCCAAATTCCCACCTTTCCAGCAACCGCCAACGGGCCAACCAGATTACTTTCACTTTCTCACATCCACGTTGGTCACGATGATAAGGCTTCGGCGGCAGAGGATCGATGGCACAGGAGGATGGCTTCACCGCTTACTCACCCCTACAGTCTAGTGCCTCGGACACAGCTGCAACAGCGGCGGCGGCTGGTCATTGTTGCAATTTGATTTGGCGATCCGCTGAGCGCCGTTGACGCACCGCTTGGCAAGGGCCACTTGACGTTGGGGCAATAACGGCGCCAATGCAAGCACGTGATCCTCTGCTCGTTCCAGCCACAACGTTGAAACGCAGAGCGAAGTCGCCATACCTGGCACACATGCGCAGCCGCACAGCACCGTTGCACCTTCTGCACCTTTGCCGCACATCAACTTCAGCGCACTGTGCGTCACCCTCTAAATGAATATGCAGCGCTTTTCACACCATGAGGGCTGATATGGTGTATGTCCACTGCTTCCTGGCTGCCGCAGGCGCTGCAAGCGCTGCAGCATGAGCGTGTTTGGGGCGGCGGCGCCAGGTGCTGACAGCGCAGAACCCTGAGCATGCTTGTCCGAGGAAGGATCGAGCCGTATATTCGACGCCGCGCAGGCGCGATCTGTGAGTGAGCTGTCTGCAAGAGAGGTACCGGCGAAATAACACGCCCACGCTGTGGGTGCGCCAAATAGGACAGACGCCTACACGAGGCATGGCAGCCCCATGTTTTCAGCATGCGGAATGCTGCAACTAGCACTTCCATTTCTGGCCTTGCGTTTGTTTCATCATACTCAACGGATTCACAGTCGAGTGTGAGGTGCAGCAAATGACAGTTGGCCTCCGAGCTTGTTGCCGCTGAATGCCGCCGCCGCCGCCGAAACTTGGCAAGGAAGGGGATGCTGACCTGCGGGTGCAGCGGTTGAGATGAATTTGGATGGCATGACAGCATCGCAACGACACGTTCTGCAAGTTGTTGAACGATGTTCTGGCCCTGGAACCCTGAACGCTCAAGCTATTGAGCCTTCGAGGCAAAAACCTGAACAATGGCCCTTCTCTTGCACAAAGCATTTGCAGCCAGACAGTGAAGCTCTGCGAGCCATCTGTATTTGAATGGCAGCCTCTGTATCACATTCCCGCGGCTTGGCTCTGCGAGCAAGCAACCAATACTCACTGATCCCAACGACACTCCGACTCAGAATTTGACGCATATCCACCTCGCATTGAAAACACACCACCATGACGGGGCATCATCCTTTGGCAGACGACTCGGAGGATTTCTATGCTCAATTACAGCAACCTCAGTCAGGCGCTGCCAGCGCTGCCAGCGGTACCCCGGGCGCAGCGCAACAGCCAACGAGTCTGGGCGACGGCATCGAGGACCTTCGCCAGCTGGCTAAGCGGGTGCGATTGATGCATCAAGACGGTATTGCGGTGCTACCACATCAGAACACGGCTCGCAAGATTCAGCATCGATGCATTTGCGCACATGCGGCGCTTGCACATTTGGCAGTGGGAAACGCAAGAGCAGCTCTTGCGTTACCATGAACCTTGTTCCTTCCCACAAGGCACTTTGCGCATCTGTGCAGGGCGCATGGGGCGAGCTGCTGGACCGGACGCGCGCTGGCGCCGCAACTGCGTCGCAGCCTGCCGAGGGCAGAGCGCGCGGCGGCGCCAGTGCGTCCGGAGGTGTTGCGCCCCTGATGGCGGCGGCATACCACGTGACGGCGCTGGCCAGCCTGCGGCAGTGGGGCGCCATTACGGAGCTGCTGCATGGGATCGACACAGACAGGTGAGGGCAGTCGTAACCACAATGAAACCAGACAGGAGCTGCGCATGTTCTCGGTGCATGCTGTGCTGCGCTTGGCAGCGGCTTGACGGATGCCCGACCTTGACACCCTGGAGCACTCATCTGCTGTTGCATCAACGTCCACATGTTGCCAAATGCGACGGCGCCAATTGCGCAGCGCGGAGACGCCATTTGCACTGCGCTGGTGGGCGGCTGAGCTGCCAGCACGCAGCGGCGATCCCGCGGCCGCGATCGCAGCGCACTGCCGCCTACTGGACGAGTGTGTGCGGCAGGTGCCGGCGGCGCCGGCAGACGACATAGACTTTTCAGGCCAGTTGCCTGTCGCATGTCGTTCCGGTGGAATGCCACCCCGGGCAAATGCAGCTTTTGTCTGCGCAAATTATTGGCAAATTATGTCCTCTCCTTGGAAATGCGTGGCTGCAGTCTGCATTTATTGTTCCCTCAGGTTCGTGGAGGGTGCCGCCGCAGTGCACACATGCGCGCCTTCCCTGCACAAAGTCTGAGGTACACGCAAGGGACAAAGCAGACAAAAGCAACGTTTTGGTCGTGCTGCAGGGCTAGCGGGCAGCGGGCCGTCAGATGAGCTTGCCGGCGACGATTTCGAACCTGGTTCGTCGCCCGACGCTGCCACTTGGGCCCGGAGGGCTGCCTCTGTGGCGGGCGCCGTGGCCGCACACCATGCCAGGTGGGGCACGCACAACTCTCCTGTTTCGGTTTTGGGTCCTCGTCAGGCTAGATCTCGGGAGCTGGACAGATTCGTGGCATCAGCCCGGCTCTCTGCCAGGGAACAGACTCCTGCCCAGCACTGTCAGCAGGTGAGCATCTGCTCTGTGTCTCGCAACATCCCTCCTGCATCAAATCGCACGCGCAGCCGCTTGCTGAAACCTCGTGCTTTCGTGACGCTCTGCAGGGCGCAGGAGTGGACCACAGCACTGCGGTGGATGCAGTGGCTGCTGCAGCGGCGGCCGACGGATGCACACGTCATGTCTCAGGTAAGTCTTGCGTGGGATCATTCGTCATATGAACTCTAGATCGTACCAATGAATTTGTTGGAGCTGCACTGCATGTGTCAACTCCTCCATTCTCACATGGAGACTACCATAGATGATGTGCCTGAGGCCTGTGAAATTGACTGCATATACTAATGGAAATGCAGACGGGATACCTAATGCTGAGCATGGGGGATGTTGCGGGCGCACAGGCCATGTTTGAGCACGCAGCGTCACGCCCGCAGGTTCGCACCCTCTCTCTCGCCCATGGAATGCACCATCTGTTTAGCAATCGCCACCTACCCGCCATTCTCTGCTCTGATACACACCGCACACCACACAGATGCATGTCTGGCTTGCAATGAGCAGCTGTACTTCTTTGTCAGCGACAGCATCTGATGATGTGTCATGTGACTGCAGGCGGGCAAGGGGCTGGTAGCGCGGAACGCGGGGCTGATGCTATTTGCCCAGCAGGATTTTCCCGGCGCGCTCACGGAGTTTGAGGCCGCGGCTGCTGCGGATCCCGCCGACGCTTCCGCCGTCAACAATGCGGCCATCTGCAAGCTGCTTGCGGTGCAGGTGAGCTCCTGTGCATCTCCCTGACGCCTCAAAGTCGCGCCAGTAGAGGCCCTCCTCAACAACACGCACCGGCTGCCGAAATGCATTGGAAGTTTTGCAATCGTTGGCGCATTCTCTGCCGCAGGCGAGGGCGGCGGTGCAGGGACTGGAGGTAGCGTTGCGGGACAGGCACGCGGAGATGCTCACGGAAGGCTCCGCGGGCACAATGTCGCGGCTGTACGAGCTGGGCCCGCCTGCGGGAGTGGCCAGTGCGAAGCGGCGGCTCGCTGATTTTTGTGCGCGCACCGGGCCGGAGGGCTTTGACGCCGCAGCGCTGCTTGTGTAATGTGGCAGAGGGCGCCTGCCAGAGGAGTACTCGCATTGAACACGTTTCGAGTGCCAGGAAATGCAACTGAGCCAAGAGAGAGATAGATGTTACACCATGTCGCAAGCCCTGAAGGGCTAAAAGGGTGCCAGCTACGGGGTTGGAACCCCTCACTGCTAAGCTAATCAGTCTGAATGAAACTGTCGAAACAAGCAACGATAAAATCCATCACAGCAGCCTGATCTGTCTGGTTAACGAAGTCGCGCATGGACTGGCCGTCCCAGAACAAGTCCGAATGGTAGTCGCGAATGTGTTGCACTGCCGGGCACTCGAAAACCAGATGCCTTTCGTCCCCCACCGCCGCGGTGCCGCATTGCTGGCAATGCCGCAGGTGCCTAGGTGTACTGTCACGCCTGCCCATCACCACCGGCAGAGTGCTGCACCCAAGCCGAAATCGTAGGTAGTTGCCAATCCGCCGCGGCGAGTGCCGCTGGCGGAAAATAGCCAATAGCGTGCCGGCATTTTCCGGGACTCTAGGGTATGCTGTTTAGCTCCAGCACGAGTCCCTGCAACAGCTGTGCGTTCAGACCTCGAGACTCAACGCCAGTTGCATTTCATTGAGTGAGCTCGGTCTATCATCCGCACGGACTGATGGGGGTGCTGGCCGGCGGGCCTGCGACACGGCCGCGAACAACTTCGAGACTGCAATCACTCGGCTTTGTTTTCCTGCTGGCGTTCCTGTTCCTGCAGAGCGCACACGGGTGAGCACTGCATTCTGCTCTTTTTGATAATTCCTACAAACTGCAGCTTCCATGCCATTTTTGAAGTGCAAGATCACGATCGACTGCAGCGTGACCACATTCTGGCACAGCTTGCTTGTGTGCGATTACGATTGCGTGAGTCATCCAGTAGCCTGAACTCGCTTGTACATTATGGCGGTGTTGCGCCTAGATGTGTGCACCCTGCTGCATCACAGCGCTGCAAATCATGGCGCCGACATTAATGCATGCCCCGGACTGCAGGAAAGACTTCTACGACGTGCTGAATGTGTCGAAGGGCGCCTCGGACTCGCAGCTCAAACGCGCCTACAGGAAGCTCGCACTGCAGTACCACCCTGTGAGCCGCCAGCCGTACTCTGAGTTGTCATGACGATGTAAGCTGTCTTTGCGCATTCGAAAACTGGAGGGGCTGGCGTAGCCACTACGTTTGCATGCTTTGACACGTCTTGTGGCTTCTGACACCGCGCTGCCGCCGTTGTGCAGGACAAAGTCAAAAGCGGGGACAGGGAGGTAGCCAGCAAAAAGTTTGCGGAGATCAATCACGGTGAGCAGGCTGCTGTGCTGGCCGGGATGCGCTGCATGGCGACACAGCGCGCGTCCGCATGGCGCCACATATCCAGCAGCACAGCAAATGACTTTCCTTTTGCATGCCATGCGCAGCATACGAGGTGCTGTCGGACGCCGAGAAGCGGAAAATCTATGACCGCTACGGCGAGGAGGGGCTGAAGCAGCATGAGGGCGGCGGAGGCCGCGGCGGCGGCGGCCCGCAGGACATCTTTGCCCAGTGCGTCGCATGTCCATGACACGTTGGGCTCAGTGATGGCACGAAGATCGGCCAGAAAAGGCGACATGCCCGCGCGGTGCACCGCTAGACTGCCTGCGTACTCGTGGCAAGCCTGTGCCTCTGCGCACCATCTCCGTGTGGGGCGTGCTGCTGAGGGCTGCCAAGCAGTAAGACGCAAACCCGATCCCGGTGGTGCTGCGGACTGCAAAGACCCACAGTAGTGTCAGCATCGCTGTGCTCGCGCAGGTTTTTTGGGCGGGGCTTCGGCTTCGGCGGCGGAGGCGAGGAGGAGGAAGAACAGACGCCCAAGGGCAATGACGTGATCATGCCGCTGGAGGTGACGCTGCGCGATATCTACCTGGGCGCCAGCTTTCAGGTGAGGGGTGTTGGGGATCGTAGGGTTTGCCACCAGGTGGCGTAGTGACAGTGCATGGCACACCGCCAGAGGTGGACGCTGCGCGGAATCTACCGGGACGCGAGGCTGCACGTGTCGCAGGCAGGCGGTGAGGCAGGTGATGCAGTGAGGGTTCAGGGGTTCTGCCAGCAGGCGGTCATGCGTGGCAGAGCACCTGCCGCTGATCCTGGGGCCCTGCTGGCTGAATGCCGGACGAACAGCTGGTCCAATCAATAGGACGACAATGATTGCAGTTGCCTGGGACGGTGTACCAAGTATGCCTTCATTCAAAAAATCAGATGTTGTCATGATCTAAATTAGAGCTTTCAGCAGCAGATGCGCATGGGAGGTGCCTGGCGCATTCGGCTGGGGTTGTGGGACAGCCTGCACAGAGGAGCAGCGGTTTGTGGCAGAACCAGTCGCTTGAGCAACCCGATGAGAGCACTTCTGCCATGTCGAACTGCAGATAACGCGGGACAAGAATGTCATCCGGCCGGCGCCGGGCAAGCGGGAATGCAACTGCAAGCAGCGGCTCGTCACGCGGCAACTAGGCCCTGGCATGTGAGTAGTTTGAAAAGCAACTAGCATGACAAAACCCTCCCCTCTCAGCACCTGGCGTGAATATTTACCCTGAACTTCCACACCGCAAGTTTCCAAGTTGAACTGTGTATCTGTGCAACGCAGGTTCCAGCAATATACCACCCAACAGGTAGGGTCATGCTCAGGCGTGTTTTGAAGCTGCAGATGCGGTGCCGAATTGGGAGCCAACACAGAGCGCATGCCTTGCCTGCGTGCATGGGCATCAGCGTTTAGCATGAAACAACCCTCCAGCGGGCCAGCTGCAGCGGCTGTCTACCTGCACGTGGTGTTGAACGGTGCTTTGCCGCGTCCTCTGCAGTGCGAGCAGTGCGACAACGTGAAGTACGTGCGGGAGTCGGAGACTCTCACGGTGCAAGTGGACCCGGGCATGCGGGAGGGCCAGGTGCGCCCCTCTGACATGGCTGCGAATGCATCCCGAGAACAAGCAAAGATCGGAAAAATGTATGAGAACAGGACTGCTTCTGAGAGTCGCAATGCGTGTCAGCCTCGATGCACAAGCCGAAGAGCAATAGCTTCAGCCGCCTCTGCGTTCACAGTGCACACTTTCCTCGCCTAGTATGGCTGCGCACGAAACCCTGCACGGGACTCTGCAGCGCGGCTAATTGTCGGCCTCTGGCAGCGGATTCAGATGTGCCGACCGCCGAGGACCGCGCCGCCGTGTCGCTGACATTGGAAGACAGTTGAAATTATACGCCCATTCTTCTTGTGCCGCAGGAGATCTCGTTCTTCGAGCAGGGCGAGCCCATGGTGGATGGAGACGCAGGCGACCTCAAGGTGAGAGATAAATTGCACTCTCCCGGCAGCACGTAATCTTTGAGGGCTGCGCCATTCTGCATGCCGGTCACATCCGTGCATGCGCTCTCCTGACTGATGCGGCTGTGCGGGTTCCGGCAGAATGAGCGTGTGCGCATGTCCGCTCCTGATGGACGATTCTGCACAAGCCTTATGGTCGTGGTCTAGACAGAGCGCCCTGATCCTGCCCACCCGCACGCACAGTTTGTGGTCGTCACGGCGCCGGACGCGCGGTTTGAGCGGCGAGGCTCGGATCTGCACCACAACGCCACCATCTCCCTGGTGGACGCGCTCGTCGGCTTTTCGACGGAGGTGAGAGTCTCAACATCAGAAATTCGGCATCGTTCTCGGAATACGGCGTCGCAGACCTCAGCGGTGCTGGAGGCACGAGAAGAATGGCGCCACTCTTGTACCTTGTGTAACAGTCCTGTTCTAGGCATGACCTGTGGCCTAGACCACGCACTTGAAACATGCAGCGGCTTTGCATGTCCCGGGAGGAGGTAACAGCTCCATTGCGTCGTGTGAACAGTGACTGACTCCTGCTGCGGTGCAGATCGAGCACCTGGACGGGCACAGCGTGCGGCTGGAGGCGGGCGACGTGACGCGCCCCCGCCAGGTGGCCATCATCAAGGGCGAGGGCATGCCCGTCTACGACTCGGTGCGCGCTGCAGGGTTTAGGGTCTTGCGTCGTTGGCTGCCCCCATGCTGCACGTGGCCGCCCCGGGTTGCCATTTCACTCATTTGATCAGCGCCAGGCAGGCTTCGCCCGCTTTCCTGGGCAAGGGCAGGGGCTGGCCCAGCCTGCTGCGACATGCACAGTGATGCCTGCATCCTGCCGGGCGGTGTGGTGAGTTTCTTCTTGTGCTGCTGCGCAGACGCACAAGGGCGACCTGTACGTCCGGTACAGCGTCGCCTTCCCGAAGGCCTTGACAGAAGAACAGAAGGCGGCCGTGCAGGCCGCCTTCCCGCCGGAGACGGTGATGGCAACAGGCCACGACGAGCTGTGACAGTAGCCAGCTGCCGGATGTAATGCGCTTGCGGGGACACATTCTTTGGCATCGCAAAAGTGTAACACCAACAACATTCCAACGTTGTCACACACGAGTGACGCCTCGCCGAGTATGGCGGCGCAGCACTGGAGTGCGGTAGTAGGCCACATATCAACATAACTAAGTTCAAAAGTTATACATCAACACTCGATTAGTCATCGAGATTTTCTTCGTCGTTGCTTCCTCATCCTCCTTCTATACAAGCTCTGCCACTGGCTGGACCGCTGCCACAGGGACGAGCTAGAATTTCCAGTTGCGGCGCTCTTGTGGGTCATCAGCATATTGCCGTCACGGTTCATTCAGGACCTCCTCGCCACGAACATTCTGCTTAGTCGTCGGTTTGTCACACCTGGGGGGACAGGGGATGTTGGTTTATGACTAAAAGTGTATGACTAAAAGTGTCAAGTGCCACACCCAGGTAGATTGGCTGCGCCGGCCAGCTGGCAGTCCTGAAGCGAGAAGCTACCGCGCCACCGCGGCCACAGGCCTTAGTCACGGACAAAAACAGCCCGGAAAGGAGCGTTGTTCATTCTCTCAGTCTTTTCTCTCCGATCCTGACAAAGCTCCGTCGATCTATAGAAAGCTTCGAAGCATTCGGCACAGCGGTTGCTCGGCGAAGCGCGTGGCAGTCGCTCCACTTGGAGTAGTGCTACGATGGTGCGCGTGTGCAGAACCATCGCAGCGGGCGTGCTCCTCCTGCTGGTATCCTCAACCGCGTCTGCTATCAAGGTTATGCAGTTGATCCCTGATGTAAGCCCTTATGTGCGTGCCTGTGCTGCGTCTAGCACGCCACCTGTGCTCGCACGAGCCCAGAAGTTCACTTCGAGACAGCGTCACCGCAGCGCGCGACCCGCATACGAAACAGATCCTATGCCGAAGTCTTTCGCGGCGATGCTTAGGCGCTGAAACCAATAGACGACCGGTTGCAATCGGGCTTGCCGTCCCACAACCTCTACTGCTGCGCGTAATGACTGATCAGTCATGGCATACAGACAAAGCTCACATATATCTTGACCATATATCAACAACCTTTTGTAGAGGTCTGTGGGCTGTCTGCTGGCCGACAAGGTTTGCCTGAAAAAAGGCAGCTCCGTAGTACGGACGAACTTGTACTACCGCTAGCTGCTGCCACCAGTCATGCTGACCGAGAGTCAGCATAATTCTTGTGAAAGCGATGCGTTGAGCGTTTATGCATTGCTGCCTCAGGTGGACGGCCTGGGCGGACGCCGTCTGCTCGCAGGGACGCCGCCAGGGCTCCCCGGTACGTTCCAGCCTCTGCACGTTCTCTCGTCTTGTGCAAGATCCTGAGTGTCCCATTGTCTGGATTCCCATCTAAACCCTGGTCTGCATACCTGATGTAGCCAGCGACCTGCCTCACGGCAGACGCCGCCTTGAGGTGATTTTCATGCTGACCGGTGTTGGCGACGACTTGGCGCCTGCGCGCCCCCATGGCTGGACTGCCTTCATGCAGCAGCTTACTTGATCCTTCACCCCACTGCCCTGACCAGCGGCGCACATTGTGGCGGCGCCCAGCCAAGGCGTACCTAGGGCTCCGTCAGTGCCGACATCGCCTGTACAACAGAAGTCTGGCCTGTCTCCTCGCAATGGCGCTTCCATGCCGCAGGACCCTTCGCCGGCCTCGGCGGCCGCAACGGCACCCTGCCCTCCATCAAATTCAATGGCACGCACATCCAGCTGCTGGGCTTTCCCGTCGGCCCGCACCGCAACGGCTCCATGCCCTGCCCGACCATGAACATGACGGCGCGCGGCGCCCACCCGCCGATGGGCGCCCGCCCGCCGATGCCCGCCGGCGGCTTCGACTTCACACGCGACGGTCCCGGCGGCCGCGGCCCCGGCGACCACCCGCCGCTCGTGAACGTGACTGGTGAGCCTTTCATGTTGTTGACCATCTCTCCACCGCATTGCCGCGACGTGCTGCACTGTCCACTGCTGATGACTGCTCGTATGCATTTGCCTGTCTAGAAGCTCAATCCATTACCCTGCTTCTCCAGGATGCTGGCGTTTAGAAGATCCTGCATGGCTCTGCAATGAAGCGCAACGGTCTCATCATGCTGTGCCTGCCACAGGACTTCTGTACGAGGCTTTCCCCATTCTGGCGTTCAACGGCACCGGCCCCCTGCCGCACCCTGACATGAAGAACGGCACCATGCCCTGCAGCAGCTTTGACGGCGGCCCCGGCCACGACGACGGGCCTGGCGGCTTTGGCAGCGGTCCGGGCGGCTTTGGCCGCGCCGGCCCCGGTGGCGCCGGCCCCGGCGGCGATGGCGGCCCTGGAGGTGAGAAATGCGGCTCTCGCTGACTCTTGGAGATCCTGTCACCTCTGAGCTTTTGCACAATGCAGCCGCAGACCGCAGTACTCTTGTGCAACCAGCTGACATCCAGCGCAGCCGCCTTCTGCACTTTCGACCTCATACTCAGCTCCCATGCCTGCAGGCATGCGCGGCGGTCCTGGCGGCGGCGGCCCTGGCAACGACGACCCCGGCGGCATGCGTGGCCTGCTGGCCAAGACGGGCCACAAGAAGCACGGCAAGGGCGGCCCCCACGGCGGCATGCCCTGCAACCTTCCGCCGGGCTCCCCGCTGCACGGCGGCCCGCACAATGGACCCAAATTTGGCGCCCTGCCCCCCGGCCCCCGTGGCGATGCGTCAGGTGTGATGCCGAGCACGCCTGCAGTTGCCAGATGGCCCTCGTTGTGTTGCCTTGCCAGGATCTTCGACAGCAAGGTGTGACTGACAGTTGCCGCTGCTCTGTGCGCATTGTCTCACTGCTTCAGTTTTTGCCATGTGCGATCATATTGCCGCTTTCCATAACAGCCTCACATCCGTCTGCATCGCCCCATGCTCACCCCAATTTGCATTGTCTGATGCACCTACATCCCTTCTGCTTCCTCAGGTCCTTACGGCCCCCACGGTCCTCACAAGCGCAGGCTGCTGGCCAAGAAGCACGGCAAGGGCGGCCACCACGGCGGCATGCCCCGCAACCTGCCGCCGGGCTCCACCTTAATCGGCGGCCCGCACGGTGGTCCCAAATTCGGCGCCCTGCCATCCCGGCTCCCGGCTTCGCGGCCCCCATTTCGTTCGCAACGCGCCACCCGGTGAGTGTCTGTAATGCGTCCCGATACAGTGACGTACATCCAGATCCGTGCCAGCACTGTCGCGCTGCGCTTCCTTGCTTGTCAAAATGCGCACTTGAATTGTGCTCAGCAGCCGCTGATTCGACTGCTGTGCTTCAAGGTGTGGCATTTGCATCAGACGCCTCTCACTGTATCAGGCTACATTGTTCTGATGCATCCATGCCTCATCTGTTGCGCAGGTCCACACGGTTCGCATGACGGTCCCTGCGGCGGCTCGCACGCTCACCACTGAAGCGATCGCCACCGTAGGAGCATTCGTGTGGGCAACCTCAAGGGAATGACATCGTCGGCCGAGACACCAGCGCGCGGCCGCTATGGCAAGAACGACAAGCGAAGGAACCAAGAAACCAAGGAATCGGGAATCACGAGGATGTGCAGCGAACCGCTGGACTTTCAACCGCGGCCGTTGCGAGCGTGGCAAGGAATTCACGGTAGTTTTCGTGGGATTAGAGGAGCTTGACGGGAACGGGCGAGGAGTGACTATCACAGGCTACTATTGCTGCAGCAGCACATTCTGGGAGCTGGGCTGGGCTGGCGATTTTGACGGGGATGCAGCTCTCCTTGACATTTGCAGCGGAACTTTGGAACCTCCTGACAATTCCATCCACCGAATCAGCTTCTCCATTTCGCCGTGATCACAACTGGCTGCCAACGCACTTCTTCGGCTGCATGCTGAGATCAAATGTAAACTCTAGCAGCTTGCACCCCCGCGCAGACCCTCCAGAACAGAACTGGAAAACCCTGTTGCATGTGTGCCAAGCTGAGGTATCACAGGCTGGAAGCACTGCTGCAGTACCCGCCGACATGGACCCTCTCTGAGAACCAGCGTTCGCTGGAACCCAGATCGATTTTGTCTCAAGGTCGGCGGCGAACAGCGGCATCGGCGATAGTGGTGTTGACGCATATGCAAACGTCTGGCAGCCTTGCTGGCCTGCACACCAATGGGGGCCCTCTCTGGGAGCCAGCGTCACTGGCACTCGGATCGATTTGCCTCAAGGTTGGTGGCGGCAAGCGGCGTCAGCTCGTCGACCCACAACAGCAGCTTGATGAGGCGAAACCATATATGGTGGCTCCGGTATACAGGTGCTGAAAAAGGCCGAAATAAAGCAGTGCCGCCATTCTGTAGCGCAAGTAGCTCCGCGCTGGAGGCTGGCCACGCCGCAGCAGCGGCAACAGCATCCTGGCAAGGCGGGTGAAAGTGCAAGTGTGTGGCGCTCTGCTCAGTCCACTGGCAGCGGGCCCGTTCTCATCGTCAGCCAGCGCGTCGTCGGCTCAGTTCAACAGCTGTTCTTGCCTCGGTAGCGACTCGGTGAAGCCTACTCATGTCTCATCGAAATGAACAAATGCCACGAAAAAATTGCATTGCTTGATGCCGGCATGCTTGCCTGTGACCAGTGTTTGGTGCTGTCACGTGTTTCATATTATGATACGCAGGCGAGAGCTCTCGAAAGCGGCAGATGGCGTGGTGGGCTGCAGCTGCGCAGACAACGGCAGTGGCCATGTGCCGCATGAATGTGGCGCCGCTGTCGCGGCAGCCAACCTGAAGATGGCGGCAGCATAGAATGGGGGAAGAATGATGGCATGGCGGCGAAGGGGATGATGGCGAGTGACAGAAAGGGAACGGAAGACGAAGACATGGCGGGAGGAAAGCTATGTGGGTGGCATACACCATCTGTGCAAAAAAGGAATACTGTCCGCAGCGGCAAAATTAACGCAGCAACTCCTTTCGAACAGGGTTTGACCGATTCGGGAGAGAGAGATATTACACTGTTCCAGCCTCACTCGGGCTGATCAATATCTCTCCCAGGCCAGCGAAACGGTTCAAAATTGCTTCGCCAGTGCTGCGATTGGCTTGTGCCGTGGTGGATATACGTCCTCAGCACCGAGGAACAGGCTGCCGACACGCAAATCTCCTGCCTTGCGGCGATTCGCGAGCATTTGTGTTTGGGCAAACCTCGGCCATCCGGCGAGGTGCTAGTGCTGCAGCTTGCTGAACAGTGCATCGGACGCGTCACGGCTACAATGCATTCCCTTGCAGCCCAGGAGACGATGCATGTGACGCTATGTCAGACGAGATCGGCATGCCCAGAGTCGACTTTGCAGCCGATGTCGTGATGGCAGATGGTTGCACGTACAACGCGGCCCAGGCACTGCGATTGCTTCAGGCTCCTTCTCTGAGACTGCCTCGGCGCAATCAGGCACGCAGGGCTGCAGGACCATCGTCTGCACTGCCGGCCAGATCATTGTTGGGCGACCCACACAGCATGTCACGGCGCTCCGACAATGCTGCACACGGCCTGGGTGGCCAGCCTGCGCTGCTGCAGCGCGGTGGGCTGCCTCAGCGGGTTGCCGGCACCCAGCGCCGCGCTGCCGTGATGTCAGAAGTCGCCATGGCGGCTGCCGCCGCGGCAGGCCGCCCTTGTGCCACAGACAGGCCGACTCGGCCGCCTCAGCTGCAGCGCCAGCCGCCCAGGACAGCCTCAACCCGCACACGAGCTGCTCAGCAGGCTGCCGACGCTCCTGGCCCATCCAGCCGCGAGCCTCCGGAGCCTGCAAGGCTTCGGCAGACACGGCAGGCAGGCGAAGCCAGCAGTGGCGGCGGCGGCAGCGGCGGTGCATCCGGCGTTGGGCGCAAGCGGCCCATGCGTGATGGCACGAACGCCGCATGCAGCCCCAGCGGCAGCGAGGCAGAACAGTCTGGCTCCGACCCTGACGAGCTGCCGCCGCCGTCAAAGCACAGGTGATTTTTGTGTGACTGTATTTCAGGTCTGTTTGCTATCTGCCGCATAACGTGCTGCATATTTGAGTTTGTTCTGCTGCATGAAGGTCTGCTCACGTGACTCGAGTATCGCTTTGGCTGTCCATGATGCAGGCGCATGCTGCAGCGTCCCAAGCCAGCGGGCGGCCGCCACGAAATGATCGTGTTGAAACAGCTCTTGATAGGGATACTTGGCAATGACGCCGCCCTTCTACTGCAGGCTCACCGCTGACGACAGGGCTGAGGTGACACGCCGCAAAACGGAGAGCATGGCGGCAGCTACGCAGCGAGCCTATGGCACCTACACCAAGCAGTTCCAGGTGAGCGTGCCAAAGGGATCGTCGACTGGAGACTGCATACATGAATGACTTGCTGAAGTAGGGTTGCAACTGTTTACACAAACTTATTTCAGAACATGGCAGCAGGATCTTGCTATGTCTGGTATATTGCTGTGTCAAGCAGGTCGGTTGTGTTTCTCCGCTCGCTTGAATCGGCAGTGTGTCAATATGCGCCAAGACCTCTTGGCATCCAAACTGACGTTGTTTGCATGAGACTGACTCAAGCTGCATGCTTGTGTGCAGGAGAACCTGCAGCGGAGGCCGCTGACCACAGCCGAGTCGCTGGCAGAGCTGCGAGTGCAGCACGCGGAGCTGCTGTCAGCGCAAGAGCAGACACACGCCCGGCAGCAGCTTGCCCACGAGGTGCAGCAGCTCGCCCACGACGTGCTAGTGGCGCAGGGCGAGGTGGTGCAGCGGCAGCTGGGCGCCATTGCAGCGTCTGTGCAGGCGAACATAGATCTCACCCCTGGCGTGACCGACCGCCTACGGACGGCGCAGCGCAGGCTGGCACAGCATGCAGAGTCTGCCATCCCCATGGCCGGTCTGTCATCCGCCAGCCTGGTGCAGTCGCCGCCTGCAGGCGCCGCCGCGCAGCCAGTCAGCATGCCAGCAGCAGCGGGGTCTGCAGGGCCGGTCGCAGCGCCAGCCACCGCGGCAGCAGTGGCGGCAGCGCCGATCGTGCAGCAGGCAGCGCAGGCCTTTGCCGCAGCTGACGCGGCAGTAGCGGCGGCAACCGGGGCGGCAGCAGCTCGATTAGCGGTCCCGATGGCGGCGGCAGCGGCGGCGGCGGCGGCGGCAGCCTGCCAGTCAGCAATACTGCCGGGCATGCAGCCTTCCGCAATGTACGCCATGCCAACGCTGGCAGCGACTCGCTTCACCAGCCTACAGCGGCATGGTCTTGGGGCCCTCAGCCGCGGCCGCGGGGTGGCAGCGGCAGCAGTGGCGTTGCCTACCGCAGTATCACGGCGGGTGCATGCAGCAGCAGCGCTGGCGGCAGCAGCGGCGCCGGACAGCGAGCCTAGCAGCCGCCGGGCGGTGAAGGAGCCGGTCAACAAGGTCTTCGCGCGGAAGGGCATGGACATCTCCCTGGTGTGTCTGATTAGCCTGCAATTCTGCAGCATCTTGAGCAATACGTGCTGGTCGGTGGCCACGTCGTTTGACTGCAGTTTTGTGAAGTGAAAGGCATCAGGTGCTGAAGTCAACATGCGAGGATCTCTCTCTTAGCTGTAGATGTTCTATCACATTATGCTAATTGCAGTGGCTCACTTCTGCTGGTGGACCGGTGCAGGTGTGGGTCGAGATGCACGGCGATGATGAGGGGCAGGGCCTCAATGGGCGGCAGCCGCTCGCGGCGGCTGGGTGGCTCGGCGACCGCAAGTACTACTACGCCACGCGCAAGCCCATATTGGACGAGCTGCAGCAGCTGACAGATGCAGGCCTCACCTGGCAAGATGCAGTGCAGCAGACGGA
>JAABUL010001259.1_pt1 | contig 49243 bp, 6 predicted proteins | sample 5559151 | NCBI WGS metagenome assembly JAABUL01 (sample SAMN10711876, study PRJNA513368) | rock metagenome | isolation source: Antarctica rocks | place: Antarctica: Victoria Land, Pudding Butte sud
AATATATTAACTTTTTGTTACAGATTATTATTAACTATTTGTTAATTTCTTTTAATAAATATTTTTAGTTTAATAAAGAACTTCTTAATTAAATTTAGATTAAAAAAATACAATAGCAAGTATACTAAGTTAACTTTTTCGTCAAGATATATCTATATAATGCAATTTGTATAATAGAAAAAGACATTATCTATAACAAGAATAAATCTCGATTCTAGTTATTTATTATAGTAGAAGAGAAGTCGCTCGATAAAGTTCTCGAAGACTGCACTATTAATAGATTTCTAAAATATTCGAGCTAATAGATATTATATTGGAAGAAGATTAGTTTATTTGTCGAAATTTAATTTGTTTGTCGCATTTAGATTTATTTATTTATATTAATTAATAGAAACAAAAAATAGATAAAGTATAGAGATAAAAGTTTTCGCAAAATTGCGTTTCTTTTCTTTGCTATTTAGCGAGCAACTTTCTTCGATCAATTAACGAAGACGAGAACTCTGCTTATACTATAAATTGTTACAATAACTTCGAATTTGTTTTATAAGAAGAGCGCTATTTTATCTTAATATAACTTAGACTTTTTAAGCAAATATTTAAATAATATTTCGAATATTAAGAGTATAATATTTTAAGATTGTTCGATGTTGTTTAAAGAAGCTTTGATAGTATTAAAGTAATAAAAGTTTGAGCAAATTACTTTAATAAAATACTTATTGCAATTAGCAACTTCGATTATTTGAACAATAGCAAAAAACTTACTAAGAATTATTTCGTAAATTATTTTGTGTTGTAAGATTGCTAGATTAAATATTATTAATATTGCGTTAATATTAAACACTAGTAGAGAGATTGTATTATTTGTAATAAGAGCAATCGAATATTAAAAACAAATATATAATATATTTTAAACAATTATTTGCTTTTGTCTTTGTTATAGATAAAAGAATTGTTTAGCAAATTATAGAAAGAAGTTAAACTATAAGCAAAGTATACTAATCTATATTAATTTTAGTATTTTTGTTGTCGAAAGAAAGTTATTTCTATTACAATAAATAGATATCTTATTATAATCTACAACAGTCTAATTAAAAATCTAATATTAATAATTTCTACAATATAGTACTTATAATTTAGAGTCTATTTTAATACTTTAATTCTAATTTTATTGCTAGTATTGTACAAGTCGAATAGAGAGAACGTTCTATTATTTAATAGATAATAAATAGAAATTGTACAATAAATTCTTTTTAAGACTTTGTTGCAAATAACTATAAGTAAACAATATTATTGTGTTTTTTTAAGTAATACGTAAAAAATTCTTTAATACTATATATATTGTTCAATAGAGAAATTAAGTCAAACTAGTTACTTAAGCTGTAAAATTATTTAGATTGTTTAGTAATATAGAAAAGAAGAAATCTTGCTTTACTATTAAGTTAATACTTTTAGAAATTAATTTTAATACAAAGTAATTAACTTTCTTTACAAATACTATATCTAATTGTTCTAGAAATTCTTTTTGTTATATTTGTTATCTATTAGAGCTTTTCTATTATTATTTACTATTACGTTGTTATATATATAAGATATCTCTATTGTCTTTTAATATTAGTTATTGCTAAATATATTCTTAGTCTAAGTCTTCTCTTTAACTAATATATTTAAGTATCAATAGTTACTTTAAGTTTCTCTAATAGTAGTTTGCAATAAATTGTTAATATTTTTAGCAATACTCTTAACAAGTTTTAGAGCTTGTTAATTATAAATTTTAGTTGATTTCTATCTAACTAGTATAGTTTAAACTTAAAATATAGAAAAGATTTTCTTAATATTATTAATAAATAAAGATAGACTTTTAATAAGACTCTTAAATTCAAATCTAGAATAAAAAGTTTATTGCACAATTTTTAAAATATTACTTCTTTTCTATTGTTTAATAGTTAACTTTTTTATATTGTTATATAATGCTAAGAATATTAAGTTTATATTATTACTAAAAAGAATAGAGAAATCTTTGTCAACTATTGTATTTAATTTATATTGCTATAAGATCTTTATTAAGTTTGCAAAAAATACAAGAATCTAATATAGTATATTTTTTATTGTCTAAATTTGTAATGTTGTTGTATCGAATTTTTCTATTTTCGAATTATTTAGAATATTAATAACTTGTCTTTAGTAAGTAAAACAAATTCGAGAATAGTTTAGAGTTAGCAAATCTGTTTGATAGTTTTGTTTAAAATAATATTCGAACTAGATATACTCGAAGCAATTGTATTACGCTAATAATTCTTACAAAGATATTAGAGTAAATTATACTATCGAAAAGATTTGTAGATATCTTTAGACAATATAAGCAATTATTTGATAACAAGAATTGCAACTAAGTACTTGTAAAAATAAGTTAAGACTTAAGATAAGTTAAATACAATTTATAAAAGAGTTGTATTTAAGAAAAATATATATATAATTAATTAATTAAATTATTGAATTAATAATTTTGATCTTAATAATTTATTAATTTTCTAAATTAATAGTTTTAGTAAATTAATATTGCTAATTCTACTAATCTATTAATTTAATTATATAATATTTTTTTGATAGATTGTATTCTATATACTATAAAAAGCTTTATATTATAGTTAGTAGAACTAAATATACAACTTGTAATATTATTATTTCTTTTTAAGATTTTTGTTTCGAAATTATTATATAATTTTTTTTTACTATTATATTTTATAATTTTAAAATTTTTTCAAGAATATTACAAACTTTATCGAAGATTGCTTAGAACAAATATTATTATATTTTAATATTTCTATTGTATTTATTGTAACTTTTTTTGTAAAAAAATAAAAATAAAAATAGTTATTATACTAAATATATAAGATTTTTAACAAAATATAATTATTGTAGTTTCTCTAATATTAAATAACAATTTTTAAAACAATCAAAAAATATTTTAGAAAAAAAAAATACAATTAATAGTTGTTTGTACTAATAAATTTTATTAAGAACTTTATAAACAATATATATATATAAAAAGATTATATAAACAAAAAAAATCCTTAAAAAAATATAATAGTAAAATACTTTATTGCGAAATTTAAAGTCTAAATAAATTAAATATTTTAAAGAATTTAATTAATTTTTATTTAAATCAAAAAATAATTGTTGTTTTTTCTATTAATAATTTGTTTTAAAAATTGTTTTCTAATTTCTAAAAAAGTTTTTTTTTTCGAAACTTTTTTAGCAATCTCTAATATTGTTAAAGATTCTTAAGAGATTTCTAAATTGTTTGTCTAATTTAAGTTTAATTTTGTAATTTTACAATTAATATTTATAAAGAATTTCTATTATTTTCTTTTCTTAAAATAGATATTTTTAACTATTATATATTTGTAATATATTATATTTTAGCAATTTCTTTGCTATATTAAATAATTTAAAACTTTTAGAAAATTTGTAATTTTCTTTATTTATTTTGATTTTGTAATTTAACTAATTTTTATCAATATCTATTAAATCGAATTTTGTTAGATTATTTTTTGCAAAAATATAAAATAATTATTTGTAATTAATTTTTACTTTAATTTTTTATTAATTATTAAATACTATTTATATATAAATTTAATATAAATTATATAATTATATTGTGCAAATCTAAGTATTTGTATATTTTAGTTAATTTTTAAATTGTATTGCTTTAATTAAGATATTTCTAAAACAATATTATAAATAGCTATTTTTACTATATCAAAAATTAATTTTTTGTAATATTGCTAAATAGCTATTAATAGTAGTTTTGTTTCTTTCTTTATTTTTTTATTTTTGTCGAATAATAATTTTTTATCTACAATTACTAAATTGTATATATTAGACTTTTTTTAAATAGAGTATTTTTTTCTTTTAACAAAAGTTCTAATTATAAAATTATCTATTATACTAAAATTAATTAATGTAATAAATTGTTATTTATTAACTTTAATTAAAATAATAAAATATTATATATATATTATTAAGTTTAGTTAGTTGCTATTATTAAACTAATATATTGTATTTCTCTAATATATTTTTTATTATAAAATTTGAATTTCTTTTGTTCTACTATTGTAATAATTGCTTTAAATATTTGTTTGCGCTAAACTTTCTTTCTATACTAAGTTAATAATTTTAATTTTTTAGAAAATTAATTAATTTCTTTTTTGTCTTTTAGATAAATCTAGTATAAGTTGTTATAACAAATTGTTTAACTAAATATCTTGTATCTCTTTGCTTTTTCTATTTTCTTTTAAAATAAACTTATATTACTTAATTGTTATTCGATTTTATTAGATTTTTTTTTAATAATATTGCTTTCTAGAGCTTTCTTATATTTATTTGTAATTTAATTTTTTCTTTCTTTAATAAGCTAACTAAAGTATTAAAATAATCTATAATATTATCTAGATATTTATAAAAGTTTTTTCAATTATACTTGTTGTCTAAGTCTATTACTAAATAAAAGTATAATATTCTTAATTCTTTTGCTTTTATAGTCTTATTATATATTTAATCAATTTTCTGTATAAATACAAATATTTTGTGTAATAATATTTTATCTAGAATTTTCTATAACTAATCTAAATTCTTTATTAGATAGTAATTATTGTTCGATTTAGTTTCGAGAGTATTTATTTTTGTATCGATTTGTTTTCTAATATTATTCTAACTATTAAATATCTCTTTTAATATAGTATTAATTTGTTGTCAATCTATTAAATTCTATAATTAACAATTTTTTGCAAAGTAATTCGATTTGCTATATAAATAGTATATTTTTTAAAATTTATTATTTTGCTTATTTTTAGTTTTTTTTTTTATATTACTAAGTAAAACTTAGTTCTATAGATATAGATTTACAATAGTAGAAGTTATTGTATTTCTAATTAAAATAAAAAATTTTCTACTAATATTTAATTGCTAATTCGAAAAAGATTTTTGTTCTTTTTTAAAATTAATTATATCTTTTTTTTATACTTCTTTTATATAGTTTGTTGTTAAGATCGATAATTACTTTAATAAAATTAAATATATTGTTAAGAGTTTTTTTATTATATATAATTTTGTTCTTTAGATTGTTTTTTAGTTCTTGTTAAAATATTGTTATAAATATAATACTATTTTATTTAATTAAATTAATATATTTTTAAAATCTAGATATATAGTTTGCTGCAAAAATTTGTTAAATTAGATACTAAATTATTCTTTTTGTAATTTGTTTTTTGTTAAATATTTTAAAAAAATTTCGAAACTTTTTCTTAAAGTTATTGAAGTCTATAAATATTGCACAAGAGTTTTTGCTATTATTTTTTAAATAATTTTGTAAGTTTGATTTAAATTAATATTAATTTCTTTTTTAAAAAAAGATTGATACAAAAATTTATTTGTATAAGCTAGTTCTTTAGACTAGTATAGTCTTTATAATAAATATTAGATTTGTTAATTCCAATTTTGTTGTCTCTTATAATCGATAGTCGACGTAATACTAATAAACTAATATCTGAAATAGAAGTGCATTAATCTAATATAGATATTTTTAAAGTATTTAAATTATTACGCTAATACTTTTTACAAAAATATTAGAACAAATTATGCTATTAAAGAAATTTATAGATATCTTTATACAATACAAACAATTACTTGATAACAAATATTGTATCTAAATAGTTGTAACAATAAATTAAAACTTAAGATAGATTAAACACAATCTATAAGAGAGTTGCGTTTAAGAGATATATATATATAATAAATTAATTAAATTACTAAATTAATAACTCTAATTTCAATAATCTATTAATTCTCTAAATCGATAGTCTTAATAAATTAGTATTGCTAATCTTATCAATTAATTAATTCAATTATATAATACTTTCTTGGCAAACTATATTCTATATATTATAAAGAGCTTTATATTATAGTTAGTAGAACTAAGTATATAACTTGTAACAAATCAATACAAATTGTAAAGACAACAACAATATCTACAGTATTAGCAATAATAGTAAATACTTTAGCTATTATAATAATATAATAGAAAGATAATTTAGTCGAATAATATACTCTAGATAGTAGAGAATTAAGAAAATAATTTTATTTTGTGTTGTAAGTAAAATTGTCTACAAGATTTGCACAATTAATATAGCTATTAAGTTATCTCAAGTTCTAGTCTAACAATAGATTTCTCCGACAATATCTTAATTTCCTAACTATCTTAATTATCTAAATTTTTAATATTAACACTCTAACTACTAAATATTTTGTAGCATTAAATATAATCTTTGTTGTCTATTTAGCACGCAAAGTACAAATTAGTAAGACTATCGAAGTCTTGCGCATTAGCAAATATATTATTGTTGCGTTATGCGTTGTTGTTTTCGACGTTTCGCGACAAAATCTTAATAATAGATAGAATAGAATAGTATAAAAATTTACGCAAATTTTAGTTAGAAAACATCTTACTAAGAAGCAAGAGCAATTAGTTATCGACTATTTTACTCGAAATTATAAAAGATAGCTTTAATTGTAAAATATATCGAGAAAATTGTAAACTTTATTCTAGATAAAAGATTTAGAGCAATAAGAAAGTAGTAGATTAAATGTTTTCTTAAACAATATTCGAATCTTAAATATCGACAACAATATACTTTAACTTTAGAACAAAAGAATATCTTTAATATAAAATAGCTAAAATATTACTTTAAGCAATTAAAGTATATTTGCAATATATTTAATATACAAATTGTCAATCTATAGAATATAGATAGAACTAGATTTTGTATTGTTATTATTGTAGAGTCTAATAAATTATTGAAAGAGTTATTAAGAATAGTAGATTCTAATAATCGCAAGCATATTATGTCGACAAAGTATATTAATATCGAAAACAATATTATATAATCAATACTATTCTTTAGAAGAAATATATTTCTTAATTAATACTTTGTTAACAATCTATATTGCGAGATTCTATAAAAATATAGCAACTCTAACTATATTAATAACAATTTAGTAATAGATTAAATACGCTATTTTATAAAAAGTATTAAAAGAAAAAGAGTATAAAAGTAGATATTACTACTACTAGATAATTGCATCTTTTATAAGATCTATTTCTTTTAAAAAATTGCTATCAATAATATCTTTTTTTTTAAACTTTCGATTAGTTTAATATATCTATTATAGCTATTAAATATAAATGTCTTCAAAGTCTTTAAATAATATTATAACAACAAAATAGATTGCTTTGTTTATATAAACAATATAGATTTTATTAAGCTAGACTTTCTAGATATATTTCAAAGCTTTTGACAAAAAAATTTTACTAAAAATATTATTAAATATATCTAAAAAAATACTAGAATTTTGCTTTATAATTTAGATATTATTTTAGACTCTATAAGACAAAAAAATAGCAATAAGTTTTTAAGAGAATCTTGCTAGCAACTCTCTACTTCTACTATATCTATATTCTTTAATATAGAGAACAACTCTTTTAATTAAATATTTTATTAATTTGATTCTTATTATAACTATATAGAAACTATTTGGAAAAATATTTGCAAATACAATAAAATAGACAAAGACTATTTTTATTAATAGTTTTTAGATTTCTACAAACTAAAAATAGATAAACAAATACTCTAGCTCTATATATATAAAATCTAAATAATATTATAAATATTGTTGCTATAAAAATATAACAAAAGCTATATTTATAGACAATAGCTTATTTAAGTAAGATTATATATATTAACAAAATAAAAATTAATTATTTAGAACATTTTACAAATACTAAGCAGAAAACTATTAATAATATTAACAAGTTTTGTAAAGTAGTTGCAATAGTTGTTAGAGTAATTACTATATATATAGAATAGAATTTAACTAATAAGAATCTAAAAACAACGCAACAAGATATTGTATTAACAACAATTATTGTTAACAAAAGCAATTAAGAGATTGCTTGATATATATAGCTTAAGAAGCTAGTATTAACTTAAAGATATTAGAATAAACAATAAACAGAAAAATATATTATAGTCTTTATAAAATAACAACAACAAGTATATTAGTTTTTGTTATTTAGATATTTAGACGAATTTTGCGTCTTGCTATTAATTGCAAAATTATAAATATAAGAAATCTTATATATATTCTTTAATCTTTTTGAACAATCTAGATAAGAATAAGTAGAATACAATATTAGATAGAAAAGAAGATTTGAGAAAAATCTACAAATATATATTTTTTCTATATAATTTCAAAATCGATTTTTAGAATTTTTAATATATATTTTAGAGATTGTCTAGAAGCTCTAAGTTAGCTATTATAATATATATTTATTAAGTAGTAGATTTTTAGTTAATTTATTTTTCTAGAGATTTGTTTTCGATATCTAAGAAGCATTCTTTTTATTACTTATAAATTATTACTTTCTTGTCTAATCGATTAACTTTCTATATATAATTTATAATATTTAATTAAGACTTCTATACGTTGTTTTTATTACTAAATTTGGAGATAATAAGATAAAGTTATACTAGATACTGCAAAAACGTATCTATTTAGATAATTAAGATAATTAGGAAATTAACATATTACTTATTAAGAGATATTTGTCGATTTAAGAGAAAGAACTTACTATTAGTTGCAAACAATTATATTACAATAAAGCTAATACAAATTGCTTTAATTGTAGTTCTTATTTGCTATATTTTAGTAGCTAAGTCGATTTATATATTTGTCTAGTTATTAATATTTGTTTTTGCGAATACTAAATAATTTGTTATTGCAATAGCAAATTGCGTACAATCAAATACAAATTTGTTAATATCTATTAACTTAGCAAATTAATACTAGTATATTTGTATTAATTAAAACAAGAAAACTTATTTAAGCAATTAATATAACTATATTTTTTGTAGATTTTTGCAAACTTACTTACAAAGTAATATGTATTAATATATATATATTTTCTTAATTAATATTTTTAATCTTTTTGTTATTTTTATCTTATTAGTTTGACTTAAATTTTAAGAATATATTGCAAATTAATAAAAGTCTTTTTGTTAAACAAAAAAACAAATTTGTTTATCTTTATAAATAATTGTTTTTGTTAAAAGAACAATAGAATAGAATAACAATTTTAAAATTTAAAGAGAAAAATAAAATATAATTTAGTTTGCACTTTGTACAACAATATTATTAATACTATTCAACAATAATTTAATTAAATAATAGCAACAAGATTATACTAAAAACAATATATATCTCTCTTGCGTAGCAAATTCGACGCTATAATAAACAAAGCAAAATTAAATAAAACGAAATAGTAAAACAAATAAATAAAAAGCAAGCTATTGAATTAGTTTAACAATAGTTGTCTTAATTAAATAACAAAATAATAATTTAAAATTTTTTAAAATTTGTAACAATATCGAATACAATATTTAAATCTTCTTTTTCTACTTTATATAAAAATTAATTTTAATTTTAATTTAATTCTTTTGTATTATTTTTGCAAAGTTAGTATATTTTAATAAGTTTAATAATCTTAATTAGAGTTTAACAATTCTAGCAACATAATTTAGTTAATCGATACAAAAAAATTAATCTATATAATTATTATATATTAAAATCGATTTTATATCTAACAATATTTGTTATTAAATCTAAATATTAATACAAAAAAATTAATTTAATAATTTACAAAACTTCTATTAGTATTAGTTATAGTTAACAATTATATTTATTAAATAGTAGATTAATTTAATAATTATTTTTAAATATATAAGTAAAGTTTAAAAGATTTAATTAAAAACAATAATAATTTAATAAAGTACAACAATCGAATATTGTATTTAATATAAAATCTATTATTAAAACAAATAATTGCTTAAAATTTTAAAACAATAAAGATACTTTAAGTAATAAGATATTTAAGAAATATAGATTTGTAATATAAGTTGTTTCGAGAAAGTACAAAATTTATATTAATTTAATTGTACAATATAAGAAAAAACAAAATACAATTTAATAAAGTAATAATAATATTATATAATTATTTGCTAATTAAAACAATACTAAATTACTACAATTTTATATATATATATATATAATTAAATTTTAAAATATCTAATTAACAACTTTAATATAACTTTGTTTAATTTAGTAATATATTATATTATACAAAATATTATATAAAATTCTTTATTTAAGTTCTAAATAACTAATAATTGTTTAAACTATTACGCTCTCTAAATAAAGTATTGTTAACAAAGAGAGATTATTATTTAAAATATTATTAATATAAACAATAAATATTATATAAACTATCTATTTAATATAATAAAAAAATTAAAAGAAACAAAAACAATATATATACAAATATTAAAAAAATAGAAAAAAATATAAGATATTAAGTATATATTAATACTAAATATAATTAACAACTTAGATTTTTTTTACAAGAATTGAAACAAGATAATTAAGACAAAAACAATATATATATAAATACTAAAAAAGAGAGAAAATATAAGATATTAAGTATATATTAACGCTAAATATAATCAACAATTTAAATCTTTATTACGCAAATTAAAATAAAATAATAGAGACAAAAACAATATATATATAAGCGCTAAAAAAATATAAAAAGATATAAAATATCAAATATATATTAATACTAAATATAATTAATAATCTAAGAAATTTCTATATAAACTAAAATAAGATAACAAAGATAAAAACAATATATATACAAATACTAAAAAATATATATATATAATATATTAAATATATATCGACATTAAATATAATTAATAATTTAAGTTTTCTCTACGCAAATTAAGATAAAATAGTAAAAACCAAAACAATATATATATAAGTATTAAAAAAAAAGAAAAAGATATAGAATACTAAATATATATTAACGCTAAATATAGTTAACAATTTAGAAATTCTCTACTTTAATTAAAACAAAATAACAAAAACAAAAACAAAATATATATAAGTATTAAAAAAAATATATATATATATATATAAGATATTAAATATATATTAATACTAGATACAATTAATAATTTAAGAAGTCTCTATATATATTAAAATAAAATAGCAAAAACAAAAACAATATATATGCAAACATTAAAAAAATACAAGAAAATATAAAAGTCAAATATATATTAATACTAAAAACAATTAATAATTTAAATATTTTATATACAAATTAAGATAAAATAATAAAGACAAAAAAGATATTTAAACAAGTATTAATTTTTTTTAAGAAAATATATAATATTAATTATTTATAGATATTAATAGCAATATCTAACTTAAGTCTACTAAAAAATATAAAAAAATAAAATATTTAAATTTAAATTAAAATAATATTTAATTGTTAAGATCTAACAATATATAACAATTAATACGCTTTCGACTTTGATTAACTATATATATAATTTAATTATTTGAAAAATAATATTGCAAAATATTTCTAAAGAAAGTAAATTCTATATTAAAAGACTTTAATTTTTCTTTCTTTTAAAAAAGATATATCTTTTTAATATTGTTAATAATATTGTATTTTGCAATACAAATTTGCGTTTGAAAAGCTTTGTTTTGTTAAACAAATTAAATTACTTAAAAATATTAAACAAACTTAATCTTTTGTTTAAATAATAGTTTTGTTAAAATATTTGTATCGATTATTAAACTAGCAAATCTAGCAATCTTTAGATTATTTTATTAGATAGTTTTCTTAAATAGTATAATTTAGTATTAAATCGAATCTCTTAATTTAGATAGTAATCAACAACTTCTTACTAATAATTAAAGATTTAATCTTGTACAAAGATAGAAGTGCTATTTGTTAATAATATATAAAATTAGTAATAGAATAATTGTATATAAGCAAATAGAAAGCTAGAATTAAAGATAAATATACAATTAACAATATTTAGAAGATTATATTTAAGTTTATACTAAGTAAAAGAATATTAAAAGTCGATCTTTTGTTTAAGTTGCTTAAGATAGCAAATTTATATGCTAACAAGTAGAGATTCTATTAATAATATATTTATTTTATCGATATTCCTTAAAAACTTATAGAAAATTAAAAGATCTAGAACTCGAAATTTTTATTTTAGTATTAGATTTTTCTTGTCTAACAATATCTTTATTCAAAATATATTTTTAACATTTTTTGCAAATATAATTTCGAAAACGTTATTGTAGATTACAAGAGATATAAAGTAATCGAGAAAAAAAAAAGTTTTTATCGATAACTAACGTTTTTCTACAAATATATAAATTTATTATAAATTAGCATAAGTTTAAGAGTAAAAGTAGAGAGACTTATAGACTTGCTTATATTTGTAGATTGTTGTCTTTATTCTTAATATAAAGAAGAATTACTTTTATAAAGATTAGATTAAGTTTTCTAGATATTTAATTAACAACAATACTAATAATAAAATAACAATATAGAAATAATTAGATTTTTTTAGATTTTATATTATAATTGTTGTTGATATTAGAGTTTTTATCGCAATTGTAAAAAGAGTTAAAATTGCTATTGTTATTCTAAATTATATTAAAATTGCTATTAATATAACAAATTATATTAATAGATATTATAGTATCGCTATTATAGTTGCTCTTTATATAATTGTTTTTATTAATTTTAATATATTTTATTAATTTTTTGTTTTTTTAAATATTAACAATCTTTGTATTGTTAATAGATATATCTAAATTATTAGATTTGTCGAATTTAACTTAAATATTAAACAATAAATACAATTAATAATTAAAAAAGCAATATAAATAAGCTAGTAGTAGCTTGAACTCGTTAATGCTTATTCTTAAATATTAAATTCTTAAATACTTAATATATATAGAAAATAAAATAAAGATTGTCTAAATTAATAATTAATTTCTTTTTAGATATAATACAAAGACTATATTTGTTAATAAATAAATAAATATACTAGCATGTTTAAAACTTTAGTATAAAGCTTTTAAAATTTGCAAAAATTAGTATTTTATATTGTATATATTTCTTCTTTTATATAGATCAAAATTTTAATTAGATTTGTTAAAAATATATATTCTTAAAATTTGTTGAAATTTCTTTAAACTTAAAGTTATATCGATTTTATTATAGCAATTTATTGTTTATTTTTAAAATATTTCGAAGTCTAATACTTATACATTTGTAAATTTTTTTTTAAAATAATAGTAAGTTTATTGCAAGATCTAGATAATAATATAGTTAATAACAACAATAGTAAACTTTAATAAAAAACATTTTTTTTTCTTTTCTTTAATATTGATATTAATTTTTTTTTATATTGTAATAATTTTTAACAAAGTCTTCTTTTATATTGCAAACTATATATACTAATTGAAATAAAAATAAAAATATAGTTTGCTTTTTTTATATTGTATTTGTTCTATATTGTCGACAATAGTAATTAATAATTGCTATAATAAAAAAGTAAAATAATATAAAAAGAAAGCGCAAATTAAGATAACTCTAAAAACTAATTGCAAAATTTACTAGAATAAAAAGCAATAGTAATACAAACAAATAAAACAAGTAAAACTTTGCTTTGCTTATAAAAATAAGAGAATAAATAAAATAAAGATAAGAAATAAATTTTAGATCTTATTTGTATTTAAAAAAAACTTACTTAAAAAAAGAAATAATAGTAATAAAGAATAGAGAGAGTTAAAAAGATATTTGTATTAAAATTCTAATAGAGATATCTTAGTTTGACAAGAGTTTTTAATAGTTTTTTTTTTGTTTAAACGCAAAAATTATTAATATTTTTGATTGTTTAAATATTAGAAAATAGTTTTTACTTATTAATACAAACTCTTGTATACAAAGTATAGAAATAACAATAGTATTAATAATTTAATCTTATCTCTTTATTATTACAATCTTTAACAACTTTTATTTGTTTTTTTATATTTTTTTATTAGTTTTTTTGGATTTTTTGTTTCGAATAGAACAATAAATTTGTCTCTTTTTATATATATAATTTTTTTGCTATTGTAGAAAAAAGTAAAAATTAAGTTATTGTACTTAGTATTTAGCTTTCTCTAATTAAGATTTTTATATTAAAATAGAAAGTTTGTTAAACAATTTAAGTTGTTTTTAAGCAAATTTTATTTAAGTTTATTGTAAATTATTGTAAATTATAGTTAATATAATTGATTTTTAATTAGTAAAAAACAAATATAGATTTAAAATTGCTTGCTCTTTTATATTTTTAATTGTAATTAAATTCTTAAAGTTTAGTTATTATATATTTGCAATATTTAATTACTAATAAATAATTAAGTCTTCGAGCTAAACTAAACAATTTATGTAGTTAATTAGACACTTATTAGTTATTATAGAAAATATAAAAATAGAAAAAAGATAAGCAATCTATTTGTTAAATTTAAGAATATAATAAAATTTAAAAGTAAAAATATTTTCTTGCAAAAACAAGTCTTCTAAAGTCGAAAAAAGCAATAATATTCTATATAGTTAAAAACTTAATCCTAGATTAAACAATTGTAGAAGATATTTTTTTGTTAATATCTAATTGATCTTCTTTTCTAAATAGACTCTAAAGAATAGCAATTTGCAAAAAAATGTCTTCTCGATTATATAGAGATTCTATAAATTACTTATGTATAATTTTGAAAAAGATATTTTGTTTTTAAAATTAATATTGCATATATAAGCAATAAGCTATCTATCTCGATAATAGCAAAGATACTTTCGATAGAAGTATTGTCTTAAATTGTTATAATTGAAGAATAATTATAGACGCTTCAATATTAATAGCTTTTTATTGTTTAGACAAATCAATTTACTAAAATAGCAAATATAAAGACTAGAATTTCTCGAATATATAGATTTTATAAATTTTTGCTATATAATTTTTAAAAAGTATAAGACTTTTAAATACAAATTGTTTATAAATAATATTAAGAAATAGATAGCTTTAATTAGATTAAAATTAATAGTATTAATCAAAGTAATATTGCAACAAATACTTATTGTTAAAAATATATTATTGTTTATACAAGAGCAACGTAATATTGTTAAGATAATATAGATACTAAAAAAACTAATATTAAAGTAAAAATTAATATCGAAGTAAAATATCGAATTTTAAGTATTTTAATTTGATATCAATATTAGATATAATATTATTCGACAAGCTTATCGCAAAATAATTCTTTTATATTTGACAAACTTTTTAAGAATATTGTTTTTAACAATTGTATAGTAAGACAAAATCTTTAATAATTAAGATTTGTCAATTTAGATTTCTATTATATTTAATAAACAATAGCAAATCGAAAAAGATTTGCGCAATATATATTTGTTTCTCGAAAATATATTTAATTAAAATCGAAGAAAATTAAATAAAAGAAATAATAATATTGTTAACAATTATTTTCGCAAGTATATTTTGTATTAAAATTGTTATATTGTAGTTAACTTATAATTGTATCTTTAATATATATATTTTTTGTTTAAGTAAACAATTGATATCTTGCTTAACTTATTAATATTTGTTGTAAATTAATTAATTTTTTATTCGATAAATAAAAATAAACTTTTTGCAAATTTAATTATAGAGATTTTATTGTTGCTTACGCAACTCTTAAATACTTGTATTTTGTTATAGATTTTGTAATTGTTAAAAAGAAGATTTAGAAAATAAATATAAATTAATTATGCAACTTATTTAATAAGAAACAACAATTAGATTTTTACGTAATACAATATCTTAATAAGTTGCTTACGTAATATAACAAATTATATTAAAAAAATTGTTATAAGATAATTAAAGTAATATAGTCGAAAACTAAATTATATATTGTTTTGTTTAAATTAAAATTGTTTATTATAATTAGCAAATTTCTTCTTAAATCTAAGTTGACAAAACTTATTATTAGTAATATTACTTATTATTTGTTAAAAACAATATATAGTTAGAATTTGCACAAAGTTAATCTTTTTATCTAAGCATTTTATCTATTTATAATAAAAATTATTAAGAAGAAAGTTGTTAGTTTTTCTATTTGTTTTTTAATTTAAAGAGTTTAACAAACAAAAAATAGAAATCTTTAGTATCTTATTGCATAGACTAATTGTTAGATTGAATTTCAATTTTAACTATTAGAATTAACTTAATCTAATAATTTTAATATTAAAAATCAATTTAAAACTTAATTCGATTTGCGCTAATTTAAAATTAACTCGACTTAATTTAAGTTAATATTCGATTCCAATATTAGAAATCGAATCGAATTGTTAAAAAATCGAAAATAATAATATTATATTAAGAGTTACTATTTTAAGATATATATAATTATAATATATTAGCAAGATTATAGTTTCCTATATTATTAAATTATAATTACTTGTTAATATAAAATCTTGCTTAATTTATCTTATTCTTGTATTACTCTTTTGTATTATTATTTTATTTTAGAATTTTTTCTTTAAATTATTCAAAGATATTGTTTATACTATTTTCGATTGCAAAATATCTAATTCTTTAAGAACTTTTAGTTGACAATTGTCTTTCGAAGATAATTCATAAAACATTTTATAACTATTAAGCAACTTAATTGTTATTAAGTTTGCTAGATCGAATTTCTATTTAAATTTAATTTTAAAATTATTTATCGATTAAATATACTAGACGCAAAGCTAGATAATCTAATTAAATAATTGCAAAATTTGTTTTTTAACAACAATAATTCTCGCAATTAGTTTTAACAACAAATAATTTTTAAGCAATATAATTTAAGATTAAATATAGTTAAAGTTGTTGTATTAATTTTGTTACTATTAAGTATTATCTACAATCTAATAGCAAAATTAATTTATTTGCTTTAAGACTTTATTAAGTTTAAATTAATTATTAACAAAAGAATTGCAAAAGCTTACAAGAAGTTTATTTAAATCTTGCTAATAACTAACAAAGACGTAGAATTATTTATACTCTTATTGTCTACAATATTTGTATTACTTTAATAAAACAAACTTTATTTTGGTAAATCTCTTTTTTTAATTTTGTTGTTTGCTATTGTTGTATTTACAATTTCTTAGTCTACAATTTTGTTGTCTTTAATTGTTGATTTTGCTTTTTTTTTTAATATATCTACTTTGTTTACAATTTATTTGTCTATATTTGCAATCTTTTTTACAATCTAGCTTTTGCTTATTGTTGCAATTAATTTAATAAAAAAGAAGAAATTTAAAATAGAACTTGATTTCGAAGTTCTTACTTAATAAATATCGAAAATATATTTATATAACAAAAAGATAAAATAGAGTATTCAAATTAAAAAAGTTAATAAATAAAAGATTTTAATTATTTTTTGCAAGACAATTAAGTTAGAACTTAAGAATTGTACAATAATTAAATACTTAATAATTAATATTAAGTATTTATTTGTTTAAAACAAAATATATATATCTTAAAGCACAAATAATATTTTTCGAATTAAAACAATTAGATTTTAGCATAAATTGTTAAATATTAAATATTTAAGTCGAACAACTATTTTCGAAAAAATATAGTATTACTACTATTAATCTATATTGTATTTAAATATCAAAAAATATATTAAAAGTTGTTTAATTTGTAAGTATATTAAGTTATATTGCAAATATAAGTACAATCTATTAAAGTCTTTGTCTATTTTAAATTGTTATTAACAAAATATATTTTGCGACTTTATTATTTCTTTGTTGTTATATTGCTATAGAGAAAAGATCTTTTAATATATTTTAATAATAATTGATAAATTATTCAAGAGTAAGAAATTTATACTTATAAACTTTTTAAAAATTAAAATTGTAATTTAAGTCTTTATCGACTTTGTTTAATATATTAAGAGCTTTCTAGTTATTATTGTTTTTAACAAAGATATTTAATTTATTGTTTATTTCTAGCAACGTTTTTGCAAAAAATTAAAAATCAAATCTAAATTGTTAATTGTATTTTATCTAGAAATCGACAATTAAATCAAAAATATTAATATTGCTCTTAAGTAGTATCTTTGAATATACATGCAATACAATTAGAATAACTAGATTAGTTATTTTGTTATTGTTAAATTTGTCGCAAATAATTATACTAGCAAGTCTATTAACTTATTACTCTTCTTTGTTATTAAAAATTATTTGTTACAATTAGATCTAAAGTTATTTATAGTTTTTTTTAACAATATTACGTTCGAAACTCGTCGCAATATAAAGAACGTCAACAAGATTATTAAAAAGATCGAAATCTTGCAAAACTTTCTTTGTTAAAAGCTTATTTAAATCTAAATTAAATAAGTAAAATTTACTAATTGCAAACGTATTGCAATCTCGCAATTCAAAATTAATAATTAAATTATATTTGATATTTAAAATATCAAAACAACTTAATTATATAAGTCTCTAAAGTATAAGAATATAGATTTCTATAAAATTATTTGAACAATTAACAATTATATCTACGAATTAGAATTGCTCAATTCGATAAAAATTTATCTAGTATTTTATTTATAACTTTTGTAATTTAATAAAAGCAAGTCTTTGTTAAGTTAATAAATTAAGCTCTTGTTGTTCGTTAATATTGTTAATAATATTAACAACAATTTCGAATACTATATTAAGAGTATCGAGATATTATAATACAATATACGCAAAAATAACAATAACGTAAATTTAAGTCTAATTGCTATTAATTACAAACGCAAAATACTACAATATTAAATTCTCTTTATAGACTACACAAACTACAACAATAAATCTAAATAACTAAACTATTCTATACTTAACAATTGTTTCAACTTTGTTGTTAACTTTTATTATTAATATTTAGATGCAACAAAATCTTATTAAATATTCAAGACGTTTTCTAATTAAGAATCTAATAAGTAGAATAATTCGCATCTATATGTCTTTGCGTTCTACTATTATTAACGCCAAAATATTGCTTAATATATATCTATAGTCTTTGTTGTTATATCTAGAATTAATTTCAAAAACGTATTGCTAATATATTACTATTGTTAAAAGTTACTCGCTATATATTTGCAATTAAAATCAAATTTAATATATTATCTTGTCTTCTATTGTATTTAACAAAAATCTTAAAAATATATTATTAATATATTACTATTGTTAAGAGTTAGTCAATATATATTCGAAATTCTTGTTGTTATCTCTATAGTGCTTTTGCTAGATACTTTATAATTGTTCTTTCTAAAGATTTTTTAAATTAGAATTGATTTAATATTTCTAAATATATACACAATTGTATATAAATTGTTGCTAAGATACTTTTATATTATTTTCTCTCTTTATGTTGTAAATTTAGACAAACGTATTCGAATATAATTAAAATTTGACAAATTTCGACTTTTTAACATTGCTATCTTCTTTGTTGTCGTCAATTCTCTTTTAGATTATATAATCGATCTCTCGAATTATTTTAAACGCAATCGATCTCTATCTTATTGTTAATTTCTCGATTTTCGTATTATATAACTTGAATCTTCTTCTTAGAATTAAAGTTAATAATCTTTTATATTCTTTTTAATTTTTTTATATTTAATGTTTTTTTAAAAATTAATTACTTTTTTCCTCTCTTAATCTTGTTGTCGTTCGACAAATTGTTCGAAACTTGATTTTTGTTATTCGACAATTATTCGATATTTTATTTCGAATACTAGATTGTATTCGATAAACGTATTCGATACTAATCGAAAATAGTTAAAAGTTAACTAAAATATTATTTGTAACATATACGTTCTTTGCTTTGCATATTATTGTTTTTTGTATATTTTGTTTTAAAATTTTCGATTTTTTTTTTTTATTCAATAAATTTATTCTCTTATTCGATATATACTAGAAATTTCAATTTTAATTGTCGAATAATATTTAATATATATTCGACATTAATCGAAACTTGTATTCGACAAATACTTAAAATTAATTAAAATTAATTAAAAATGCTAATTAAGAAACTTAATATTGCTTTGTTAAAACTTGCAAGTAAAAAAAAGAAATAGTATTACAATTCTAGACTAAATAGATTTTGCTCTTCGATTACTCTTTAAATCTTTGTTCTTTAGTTTCGAATATACTACAAGTAACGTCTAGCGTCTTGACACTTATAGTACTTATATTTATTTTCTATATATAGTTAGTTTTGCATAGCTAGTATTCTTGTCAATCAACTATATACTAGCTATCAAAGCTCTAACCCTAACAATCTTCTACAATAAATCTTATTCTAGTTTTATAATTCTATTAAATTTATTGTTGTCTTTCGAAACAAGAAGAGATATATATTAGACTCTCAAAAAATAATAAAACAAATATCAAAAAATGCCAATTTTAAATTTAAAAAATTAAATATTAAGTATAAGAAATTAATAAAGATATTGTAAGTTTTGTTTTGCTTTTAGTTGTATTTATTGACGAAATTTTACTAACTAGCACTATTTAAGATTTTAGCAAAGTATCAAATAATTGCGTAAATTTGTTTACAACTTTATCTTTTTAAGATTTAAATATTAATTTAAATAATATTAGATATCTTATTTTTTAAACAATATCTTAATCTACTTTAAGTTGCGTCTCTTAATATTTAATTTAATATTTTTTCTTTAATTAAATCTTCTAGCTAATAGTTTTGCAATTTTAATATTCGACAATATTTTTAAAATAACGCTATTTTTACAAGTTAAATCTTAAGCACAACAAAATTAAGATTGTATTATCAATTAATTTAAAGTATAACAATATTTTTGCAAACTTAACGAAAATCAAACTACTTTAGCACTTTAATATAGAATTAAAAATAAACAAATTATATATTTTTTATAAAAATAGATTTTTGTTTGCTAAAATTAGAAACTCTATTATTTTTTATTTTTTTTAGTGCGCATTTTAATAAATTTTGTAGATATTAAACTCTATTTTGCTCTAAAATATTATATAGTATAGTTTTCTTTTATTTTTTAAATCTTTTTTGTTAATATTTTTAAATTTAGACTCTTTGTAGTCTCTATTTTTTCAAAATTACAATCTAAGAAAAAATTAAATAAAGAGAAGAGTATTTTCTTAAAAGATTAAGACTTATTTGAAGTAAAATATAATTAAGATTCTTAATTGATAGAATTTAATACAAATTAAAATAGTTTAAAATAAATTGCTCGATTATATAATATAGACTTTGAACTCGAAATTTTAAAAAGAAAGAATTTGTTTCGAAACTTAACGTTTGTTAACAACAATTTTAATATAATTTCAATATTGTTTTGATAAGATTATAATAGTCTTTTCAATATAATGTTGCATTTCTAGTATGTTAAGAATTATATTCTTTTGAAAATAGATTTAAAGCTATAATCTTGTTATTAATAATTTTTGTCAATATCTTGATTGCATTTATTTTTGACGCAATTAACTATTCTTCGAAATATAACTTTACAATAGTTGTTAATTGATTGCAATAGTTTGCTAACAACAATTACAAATTAGATATTTTTTAACTACAATACTAATTTTATAAATATAGTTTTTTCGAAAATAGTAATTCTACAACTATATATTAAACGCACAATTGCGACAACTAGATTGTTCAATAAAGATTGTTCTTTTCAAAAGTTTGCTACCAAATTCTTTTGGAATCCTATTCTGGCCTGACCAAGACCCGCTAAGGTAATTATACTATACTATCTAGTAATATTTTAAATATTATTTATTCTTATATTAATCTCTTAATTACTATTTATCTAGAGCTTCTTATTTAACAAAGCAAACGTTATATATAATTAACAATATAATTGTTTATAATGCTTAATATTCGAATAAAGTACTTAAAGCAAAATTTAGTAGTTAAAAAGAACAAGTTATTCTTTATTGCAAAAAAAATTTTTTTTTTTTAATAAATTACTAGAATTAGAGACTTTGCTTAGCGCACAAAATATTATTAGTTAATATTTATTTATATTAACAACTTAAAGTAGATTTGCTATTTGTCGATAATTATAATAGTATCGAAACAAATATTAATTAAAATAAAGCTATATTAACGTTTTATTTTGTTGCTCGATTTAATAATAGTTTTTCTAAGTTTTCTAAGCTTTCTAAGCTCTTCGAGAAAGTCTAGAGTTAAAGTCAAATTATATAATATAAAAAATCTATCTAAATAAGCTAAATTTGTATTTTTAGAAATTTAATTTTTTTTTTAATTCGACAACTTAAAAATAATCTTAATCGAACTTAGCTTCAAAAAGTTTTAATATTTAGAATTTATTAGTACGTTTAATAGTTGTATAGTTGCGTTAATATTAACGTAAAAATTTTATAAATTGCAAATTTGATCGATTCGAACAAAGTTTACTTAAAAAGTAAATTTTGACAATCTAAATATCTTACGCGTGCATTAATATTAATATTAAGAACCACAACAATATCTTTAAAAAGTTAAGCTCAATTATATTAAACAAAACAAAAGAAATTCTAATTATCTTTCGAAAGTTTAATATTTTGTTAAAAGAAACGTATTTAGTCTTTTGTTATTAGCTTTTCTCAATTAATAAGTGTAATTCTTAGCTATACTTAGAGCTTTACGAGTTGTATTTGTTTTCAATTTAAAGCACAATAACTCTTAAGTACTTAGTCTTGCTAGCTTGCTTAGAGCAGCTTAGAGTCTTAAAAAAAAACGTCGATATAGTTTTTAGTTACTTATTATTATTTTATATCTTGTTATCTCTAGTATTACAACTTATAACTATTGCAATTACTATATAAAACTTGATAGCTTAATAGTATAGTAATATATTAAAAGCTACTTGTTAGCGTTTCTTCTTGCAGCTTTTGCGTAATACTTATTTAATAATTAGTAATATATAATTTTATATATTTCGACGTTAAGTTAAGAAAAATGCAATAATTATTAATAAGAAGTATAAATTATTTTTTAAGATCTTATATAACAATACGCAATAATAGCTAAAGTAATAGTTTTATTGCTAAATTTTGTTGTTTTATATACAATATTTTTTCTCTTATAAAGTAAGATTAAAATTTGTTAATATAATTTATAAAAGTTTATTGTAACTTGATTTTGAGTTTAATTAAAAGTATAGCTAGCAATATATAATAGCAAATTGTACTTTAGCTACAAAGTCGAAAGAATTAAAAGTAGAAATAAATAATATTTGTAATATTTAAATATTAAGATAAGATATTAATAAGCTTTATCTTTTTTATATATATTAATTAATTTTAATCAATAATAATAGTATTAGTTTTCGCGATATTCTAGAACAAGATATATATAATTATTAAATTAAATACTTCGCTAAATTTAACAATTAAATATAGTAAATCTGGTTTTAAATAAGTAAATATAATTAAGAGACAAAGTTAAAAATGTAATTGCTAATAATATATTTATATAATATATTAAACTATATTTCGAGCGAGTTTTTCTACAATGCGTTAATTTATTTTAAAATTTACTTAAATGTCTAACTTGTTAAACTGTTTCTAACAATAAACTAGTAAATAGACGATAATTTTCTTAAATACTCGACTCTTCTTAATTATAATTTTATAACTTAAAAAGATAAACAAGTCTATTACAATCTATTAATATAAATATAATCTATAGTATTAAAGCTAGCACGTAAGCTAAGAATTCTACAATTAGAAAGTTGTTTGCAAGAAATATTTATTTTAATAATTATTATTAATATGCGATTCTAGATATTAAGAAGCTTCTATATATCTCGCACTTAAATACTAAAACAAGAGAGCAAAAATAAATTATCAAAAATAGAAAAAAAAATTACTTATATAAATATTGTATAGTAATAAATAATAATAATTAAGATTATTTTATTATTTAATTCTACTATTTTGTATATTGTAACTTTAATATAAAAATATAAACTAAATTTTTATTATAATTTGCAATTCTAATCTAGTTGTTACTAAGATTATATTAAATATAATTATTACTATAAATAATTAATTGTTATAAGCGAACTCTATTTATACTTAAATCTAAATATATTAGCTTTAAATATACTAGTACTTAACTATGTTGCTACAATATTATATTAGCAAGTTACAAATTAAAATAATATACTACTTAAATATAAATTATACTTATTTAAGTTTTTATACAATAATATTATTAATTAAAGATTAGAAGTAGATTTGTCGAACAAAGTATATTATAAATTTAAGAAATAATATCGATAATTATTTTACGCTTTATAATAAAAAAAAGATCTATTATAATAGAGAGCTTCTTGTTTTCTTAACAATTTTATTCGACTTTAAGAAATTCTTCTTAATAACAAAAATCTAGAAAAACAAATATTATATATATATATATTTTTAATAAGAATTTACAATAAACACTAATATTGTTAATTAATAGCTAACTTTCTATAGTTATTATAATACAAACAAATAAAGTAAAATTTCGATTGCTTAATAAGAACATTAATTAGATTTATAAATTAAAATACTTGTATTAATTAAATTAATACGTGCACAATACTAGTATAATTAAGAGATGTCTCGAGACATTAAATTAACAATATTAAGATTTTATATAAAATAACTACTAAAGTTACTTTAATCGATAAAATAAATAACAAAAAAGCAATAATATATTTAATATAAATTAATCTAGCAAATGTTATTTTACTATTATATTTTATTGTTTATATACTATTAATATTGTTTTGCTATATATTAATTGCTTAAGTACAATATATTTTTAAAAATTATTTACAAATTAAAAAATTATGTTAAAGAATTTAAATTGTCAAAATTATAAATTAATACTAGAGTTACTTTTGCTAATTCTAGTTCTTAATTTAACTTTTTACTATATTTATATTTTTAGTATTGTTTTTTTCTTTGTTACTATTACTTTTAAGCTTCTTAATTAAACTATTATTTTTATCGATATTATTATTATTTAAATTGTATTTATTATTATTAGATAAAAAGCTATCTATATTGTTTGTGTTATTTTTGTTTGTGCTATCTTAAAACTTAGAATTATTAAACAAAAATACTTTTACTTTAAAATTAATATTTAAAATTAACAAAAAAAGAGTACAACTAAAAAGCAAATATTTATTTTCGCAAAATATATTAATGATTTACAATAAATTATAGCAATAGTAGCGCAAATATATATTTAAATTCTAGATCTATAGTATTGTATAAATTTAAACAATTTTTTTTAAATTTCTTTATTTAAGACGCAATTTCTTGTTTGCTTATATATAAACTTCTTAGTTTATACTTGTTATACTATATTAGTTTTTGTTTATATCTAAAAATAATACGTTGTATATTTCTTATTATTAAAGCAAAAAAAAAATCTTTTGCGCAATACTTTGTTAATTGATTATTTTAATTAAGCAACTTCTATATATTAGTAATTAAATACAAAAATAAAAATTCTAATATATAAATTTCGAATTAATAATTTTTTTTTTGCTAGATTATATAGTTATTAAATCTAGCTAACTTTTTCTTAGTTTCGAATTTCTCTTTAATAATTTTTTTGTTTAGTATTTTTCTATTATCTATAGCAATTCAATTAATTACAAATTTCTCTATTTAATTGTTAAAAAAGCAATAAATATTATTACTTATTACTTATTGTTTTTACTCTTTTGCTATCTCTTTTTTATTAGTTTCTCTTTTATAATAGATTTATAAATTATTTGTTTGTTTTTGAATATCTTTTAGTAAAAGATCTAAATTTATAATTTTGTAGATAACGTTATTTACGCAAATCAATTATTATATATTGCTCTTTAGAAGTCTCGAATATTCGAATTAATTGCAATAAGACTATATAGATATTAAACAATCAATAATAGAAAAAAGTAATAAAATATTTGTTGCTTTTTCTAAGATTTCTAGCTTGCTTAATTAAGATTTCTAATTAAGTTTATTTTTGTTTTTGCGTTAAGTAATATTTAATCGATTTTAAGTTGATCTATTTTAAGTTTAGTTTAGTATTATTATTAATAGTCTTTTTCTAAATTGTTTAAAATTAATATTTTAACTATTACTTCTCGAAGCTATTTGCAATTTAAAGTTGATTTTCTCTTCGAAGAATTTGCGCTTTATTTTTTTTTATATTTGATCAAATAATAATACTAGTTTATTATTAGTATTCTTATAGAATAATTTGCAATAGTTAATAAGAATTTTAAACAATTAAACTTTTTAATTGCTTTTTTATTGCGCAAAGAAATTTCTTAATTATAATAAATAATACTACGCAATACAATTAGCATATTTAACAATATAAACTTAAAAGTCGAATTTATATATATTTTTCGAAATTTTACAACTATTGTTGTTTATAGCAAGATGTTTTCAATTTATTAATAAAATGTTGCAATTGCAAAACAAACTAATAATAATAAGTAAGCACAATTGTTTGTTTATTTATTTAGATTGCTAGATAGTTGGGATTTAATAAACTATTATTGCGTAAATTGATCGAATACTTATAGTATTAACAACTTATTAACAAATATTACAAATAAATTAATTATAATTTATAAATTCTAAAAGTTCTTTATCTATAACAAAAATTACTTATAGAGTTTATTATACTAATATTGTTAAATTATATTGCTAAATTATATTGTTAATTGTTGCTTAAAACTAATATTTATAAGAATATATAACAAAAAATTAAAAATAATAAATTCGATTAGAAACTATTGTTTATATAGATATTTTCTAAATATATACGTTATAAGTATACTAATATTATTATAAAGAAGAAACGCAAACAAAAGACTATTCAAATATAACAATAGCAATATAATTACTAAAACAAAATAAAAACTAAATAAAAGCAACAAAATAATATAAAAGCAACAAAATAATAGTATCTAAAAAGCTTAAAATTATATAATATAAAAATAATAATAATTTTATTTTTTATTTATAGCTAAGTTCTAGTATTAATCGAACTTTTAACAATAGCGTTTAAAGAAATTTGTTAATATTAAAAATTTACAAATCTTTTAATTAAAAAACTATTGTTTGCAAGACTTTGCAAAAAAATTGATTAAAACTTTGCAAAACAAATAATTTACAAAATAAAATAAAAATATTTAAAATATTGCAAAAAACAATTAAAATATAGATTGTTTTTATTTTTAAATATAAACTTAATTAATTATATTTTTAGTGCAATCTTATTTAACTAATACTATTTAGCGTTTGTTCAAGCTATTGCTTATAACAAATAACAAATATTATAATTTAAAAACTTAATTCTAGTTTAATATTATTTCAAAATTATAATAAATAAGAAATTAAAATTGTAACTTAATTGTTCTTAAAAATTATTACAATTCTTACAATTATTGCTTTCTATTATAAACAAGAATTTAAGATACAAACAAATATTATAGAATTAATAAGTTATCTTAATAACTAACAAATATATTTTAATATTATCAAGTTATTTGCAAATTAAAGAATATTTCAAAATTATTGCAACATATTTTAGAGACTATTAATATATATTTAAAACAAAGTAGTTATTACTAAAGTATAATTGTTTGTCTAATTAAGATATTAATATAAAAACTATTATTAAAAATATAATATAAAAAAGAAACTTAAAATCTCGCTAAATAAGCAACGAAATTTTAGATAGTCTTTTTTCTTCTTCTAGATTTTGTTACTTTCTTTTTAAATAGTTTGTAACTAAACTTAGATAATAGATTAAATAAATTTCTCTAGCTTAAATTTTTTGTCGATTTTGTTAATTTTGTTAGCAAATAATACTATTAAAGCTTTATTATCTTTATAAATATTTAATATAAGAGCAACTATTAAGTTCGAATAGCTAAAAATATCTAAATTAATTAATAAAAATTATAGCAATTTTTTCGAAATTAAAGTATATTAATAAGTATTGTTTATAACATTGTTTAAATTCGAATATTAACTTAGAAATTTACAATTTTTTTTTTTTTTTTTTTATTGTACGCAACTTTATTTTTTTGCGAAAATATATTAGTTGCTTATATCTAGCTATTATATCTATAATTTTGCTAACTATCAAATATAAAGAATTTCGCAAATTAGAACTTTAAAATTATTGTTTATATTATTAGTAGCAAAAAGTAACAATAAAATAAAATAAAATATGTTTTGCTTATAACAAATAATCTATTTATTTAATTTGCAATTTTTTGTTTTATTGCTTTTAACTCTTGTTTAACTCTTCGATCTTACAATAGTTGCAAACTTCTTCTTAATAATAATATTTTTTTTTGTCGATTTGCTTTTAACTTTAATTATAGATAATAATATTATAAACTTCTTTATTGCAATTGTCGAGTTATTAGAGTTTAAAATATTGTGCTTTGCGACTAGTATTAAAATATTTATTTCTCTTATATTAGTTGCTTGTTTCTTAAAGTCTTTAAAATTACTTTGGATAATTAGTATTAAAATAATTATTTACTTTGTAGCAAACATTTCTTTTTTACTAAATTTTTCTTTGCGTTTAGTTGTTAAATTTAAATTATTGTTGTACTTTGTTTAATATTAAAGTTAAAATTCTATTTTTAAATTAAATTTGTTTATTATATTTAATTTAATATTTAGATTTAATATAGTTTTTAATCTTTTCGCTAAATATTTAATAAATAATTTAATTAAAATTCGACTTAAAGACTATTAAAAACTTGACGCTAATATTATTATTTAGTATATTGTTATATAAAAAGAATATATATAATAATATACTTTAAGTAATTGTGCAATTAACAAATTGCACTTGCTATAATAAAGTATAAGAGTTTTTTGTTAACAATTCTTGCTTAATATTGCTTAATTTTAATTTGTGTTTTTTTAAATTTTTAGTTACTAGCTTTTTGCGCTTTAATCTTAACTTAAATGTAAGTTTCAATTACAACAAAATATTCTTTATTAATATATAAACAATAAAAAACAACAATATATTAAAAAGAGTATCTCTTTTGTTTAATTAAATTAAATTTATTTTGAAAGTTTTTAGATTTTTGCGAGCTATTAAGTTTTTGCGCTATTATAAATATTCTTAATATAAAAAGAAATATAAAGACAAAATAAACAAGTATAATAAATACTATTATATAATAAATATTTTAACAATAAAGATTAACAATATTTTTAGAAAACAATTTAAAATTATAACAAATATTGTAACTATAGTTTGTTAACTTGCTATATTATATATTGTATTACAATAATAAATAATACAATTATTTTGCAAGTATAATATAAGTTGTCTATATAATACTTGTATTCAAATAATAAGTTTAACAAATACAAAAATATTATTTGCAATATTAATTATATATAGTAAACTTATTCGCAATGCTTTGCTTTTTTAAATTTAATTTTATTAATTTAATTTAATTTTAGTTTATTAAGTATTCTAAGATTTAACAAGTTAATTAATATATAATATCTTACTATAGAAACTCTAAAATTATTTAATCAATAACTTAATTAAATTCGAAGTTCATTAATAGAAAAAAAAAATAAGAAATCTAATAATTTCTAGCTTAATCTAGAAACTAATACTTTACAAAATACAATTACTTAATATTACTTATACTTAACTAAAATATTTCACTTTTTATAACAATTAATAATTTAGTATTTAAATTCTTAGATAGATCTTTATTTAAGTTATATATTAATAATATAAAAAGCGTAAATATTGTTAAAAATTGTATAAATTTAATATTAAACAAAGAATCTTAAATCTTAAATATTATACAAATTTATTATAATTTTACTATAAATTTTGCGATAATAAACAAACAAAAAAGTGCAATATTTTATATTTACTATTATATTATACTATTAATATTAAATTTAAAGAATAGATTTATTGCAATTTACAACTTCTAAAGTTTCTAAAATTATATAATATTTAAACAAACTTTTTAAGAGCTTTGTCAAATTATTATAATAAATATACGCAACAACAATTAGATAAAAATTACTATAATATAGAATATAACAATACAAGTTCTTTAAGATATTACAAAGATATATATTATTAAAATATTTAAAGATAAAGATTTTTGTGCAAATTAATATACAATATTAAGAGAATCTAGTACTTATAAATTTTATAAAGTATAATATAGAAAATAACTATATAGAGACTAATTTAAGTTATATTTAAATATATTTTAAACAAGTCGAAGAACTTAATTTAATATTACGATTCTAGATATTGCAGACTTTCCTAAACATCGCTCTAGACCCAATCGGGACTAGCGTTCCTTTTGGTTGTCTATATAGCATTTGAGGTTCTTCGTCTCTTGTTTCGACCCCTATAGTTAGTATTCTCGTTACATAGTCTCAAATACAATCTATAATTATTCGTTACATAATACTAACTATTCGTTTGAAATCAATAGGCGCTTCGTGTCTTAAACGTACTATTGATGCCATTTTACTCTTTTTTTGCTTCGATTAGTTATTGTTACTAGAATTACTCTAGAGATAGTTATACACAAAAAGAAAAGAGACATTAAGTCGAAAATTCTCTTAGAGCAACTTGTAAAACAAACGATAACTTCGTGTATTAAGGCAAGACTATCTTAAAATAAAATGTATTATAAACTTCAAAACGCAATAACTAGTGCTTAACAATTGCTTGCTAATAAATAAATAAACTACGAAAAAAACAAAAGCATCAATATATTTATATCTATATATTAACAATAAGTTTGCTAGAACAACATTTATAAGGTCTCTTTAAATATCTTATTAAGATCTCTTTAGACATTCTATCTAGTAAGCTTGCTTCAATGGCGATATTATATCTTATTTATACTATTATCTATATTATTAAAAGAAACATATTAGAGTATGCACCAAATTACATAGTAAGTTTGCTACAATAGACATAAAACAATAGCAATATTATATATTACAAATAAAATTTGATTGACGAGCAAAAAAGTCAAAGAATTATATATGTTTGCGAGTCAAAAGCAGACACTTTTCTAGACACTTTTTTAGACGTGTAGACGATAAATATGTAAGTTAATTATATTAGATTATTGAAGAATTTGAAGCACTTAAAAAGATATATTTTAGATTTATTTTTAATCGATAAATAGACAAAGAGAACTTAGAGATTCTACGAAGAAGAGACGTGTTTTGCATTTAATATAATACGCTTTCTTTGATTTCTTATCTTATAGATAGAAAGAACTTAAGAAGAGACGCGTTTTGCACTCAATATAATGCGCTTTCTCTTGTTTCTTATCTTGCAAGAGTTGCGATTTTTGAGAGAAAGAATAGTGTTACAATTTTAGGTGTTGCAGACTTCTCTAAATATCGCTCTAGACTTAATTGGGACTAGCGTCCCTCCTGGTCGCCTATATAGTATCTAAGGTCCTCCGCCTTCTGTTCCGACCCCCATAGTTAGTATTCTCGTTACATAGTCTCAAATACAACCTATAATTATTCGTTATATTTAATAACAAAAAGAGAGACTTTAACAATAGTTAAATTAATAGCAAAAATAAAGACGTTAACAACAACAAATTTAATAGCAAAAACAAAAGTATTACTATATTAATAACAATTAACTTAATAATAAAAACAAAGTTGTAAACAACAATTAACTTAATAACAAAGACAAAGATAGCAATAAACTTGTTAGCAATCGCAAATAAGTATTAGTACTAAATTTCTTAATAAAGTTCTAAAAAATAATTCGACTATTTTTTATTTTAAAATTATAGAAATTTTGTTGTCTCTTTTTATTACTAAGAATAAATAGAAGTTACAACAAAATTTCTAGTAATATATTAGATATATTAAGATTTTAGAATTTATATATATAACTAGAATATTTTCAAAAATTTTATAGTATAAAATCAAATATATAGTAAAGTTTAAGTTTAATCAATTTAAATAGTAATTAAACAACAAAAATAATTGCAACTAATACAATAAAAAAGAAATTATATATTTTGTATTAATTTCTATTTTTTTATTTATTTTTATTAAAATATTTTATTTTATTTAGTAATTTAAATAAAGTTTTTCAATTTTTTGTTAAAATCTACTTTATTATTTTTTATCTTATTATTATTAATAACAATTTTAATCTTGTTGTCTAAATATATATTTATTACTAATATTGCTATTAAGCTTGTATATTTATAAATTACGCATTAACTATTAAGCGCAATAATAATATATATAAGTAGAAAATATAAAATAGACTTGTCGAACTTACTAGAACAACTCAACTATATTATTATAATCTTGTATTTAATTTTTAAATATATTTAATATATTCTTTAAATTAATATTCTAAGTCTTTATTAATTTTGTAAATTCTATATAATAGATTAATTGCTCTCGACATAATATAATATTAACAATCTTCTTAACAATTAAATAAAGCAAGCAATTGTAATTAAGTTTATTGTTTTAAAAAGTACAAAATTAATAGTAGAAATTAACAATAAAAATATTAAAAAAATATATACTTGTAATATTTTGTTAACAAATATAAAATTTCTTGTATTTGTAAATTTTTTAATATTAGACTTAAACGCTATTGCTTTGCAAAACTTAGCAAATATTAATTTAACAAATTTTTTAAATATATATTTTTTCTTTACAATTGTAATTTTCTTAAGCATAACTTTTTTTTACAAATCTTGCTTTTGTTAATGTAGATTTATTTTTTGTTTTTATCTTTAAACAATTGCTTGTGCAATTTTTTGCAACAAATGATATAAAATCTATTATTAACAATAAGTAGTTTTATTTATTTTTTTATTCTTTAAGTTAATATATTGTTTTTGCAATTAAATTAAAGTTATTATTTTTAAATCTTTTAATTGTTTAAGTAAAGCAATTATATATCTTTATATACTTGTTTGAAACTACAAAAACTCAAAATATACTTTATTATTATTGTATATATTAATATTTATCTTTCTTAATTGTAATAAATTTGTTAAAAGCTTTAATATATATCTTTAATAAAAACTTTATTTGTATAGAGCAAGTTACAAAAAAAATTCTTTTGCATAAAGTTAAAAGCAATTTAATTTTTAATATATTGCTATTGTTATTGTTTGCGTCGATATTATTATTGTTTATATAATCTTTTTTTGCAATAAAATTAGTATCAAAATTTAGTATTATATAAATTGCGACTCTTATTATTTGTTTTTTTAATTTTTCTATAATAAAGATTAGATTTCTAAGAACTATTTAAATATCTTATTATAAATATAGTAATAAAGTAAGAAAATTAAGTTGTTTAAAAAGTATAAAGACAAATAAATATAATAAATTTCTTAGTTTATTTTTTGCAAAACGCAATAGCAACAAAACAAACAAAACCTTAATTAACTTAACAACAATTTTCTTATATATAAAAGATATACTTTTAATTACTATTAATTAATTAATATTGCTTCTATTTATTATTAAGTTAAATTAATTAAAAAAAACTAATTTATTTATTGCAATAACTATAACAAATAAAGATTTCTTTATAGATATTAATTAATAGATATTAAATTTTCTACAATATTTTTTGTCGAATAATTAGAAAGACTTAATTATTTTAATTGATAATTTTTTTACATATATAAGACGCTCTAAAGATATATATTTTTGTTTGTATTTTATATATTGTAGCTTACAATTATAGATTTTAAAAAGATTATTTAATTAGATTTTAATTTGTAATTATAACAATTTACTTTTTATTAAAATTTGAATCTAAAATAAAATAATAATACAAAAAAGAAAAATTAATACTTGAAAGAATTTGTGTTATAAAAAAAATTAAAAAATTTATTAACTTCAACTCTATAAATTTAGCAATAAAAAAGTATATAAATATAGTATTAATTCTTTAAATTAAAAACACTTAATAGTTGTTTATATAAGTATTTAATTTCTTAAGTTTCTTTATAAATGCTTGTATTAACAACAAACTAAAAAACAAATTTATTACTTTTTATTGTTAATCAATATTGCTAAGATCTAGATTAGATATTGCTCTAAAGAAAATTATTAATTATTAGCAAAAACTATTATATATAATTCTCGAACAATATTTTTATTAATATTATTAAGATATTTTGCTAGAAATTAATATCGATAATTATATTAATTAAATACAAGATAATACAATAAAAATGCTATATAATATTGAAAAAATATATCTAATTAAATTGTTTAAAAGTAGATACTTGTTTCTATATATTATTTGATAATTAATTGAATAATTCTAGTTTTAATTAATAACGCTAAATATAATAGAATAAGAAAGTTACTATATAAGCGTCTTGCAACTATATAATGTCTTTTCGAGAAAACGCAAACGCAAAAGAAGTTTGCTTTAAATATAGATGCAAAAATAGAATAAACAAAATTTTAGACAACTTGTCGAAAATACAAAGAATAAAAATTAACAATTAGTATATATATGTAGTTTTAATTTAGAGATTCTACTATTTATATCCACTATTTTTTTTCGAAATTAAAATTAAAATTAATGCGCTATCTCTAGTAATTATATTTGTAATCGATAAAATAATAGAGTTTTATATATATATATAAAGATTTTATCAAATATGTATCTCGCTTAATTTATTGTACTTAATTAGCTTAAGCTTTTAGTACTAATTTAATAAAATCTTGATTCTAGAATCGAGTTTGCAACTTGATTCTAGCTTAGTTCTACAAGATCCAAAAGAGTAAATCAAGTTAAAAAAAAAAGTGTTCGATTCGACCTAACGATTACACTACTCGAGACTAAAGAGTAAAAATTTGAAAAATAATTAAAAAGCAAAGTCTATTTAGTTTGAAATTGTAATACTATCTTTTTCTTCTATTTGCGAGCTTCGATAAAATAATATCAAGTTTTTTAGTTAATATTTTTAGTTAACTTTAATTAATCTCGAATACTTGTCGAATATAAGTTTCGATTAATATCAAATATGTATTAAGTATTATTAAATAATTAAAATTGAAGTTTTTAATACGCACTAAACAAGAAAATAAATTTGTTAAATAGAAAAAGAATAATTGAAAATTTTGAAATAAAATATACAAAAAACAATAATATGCAAAATAAAGAATATATATATTGCAAATAGTATTTTAATTAATCTTTAATTATTTTTAATTAATATTAAATATATCTATTAAATACAATTTAATATTTGAAATAAAATATCGAGCAATTGTTAAACAACAAAAATTAAATTTCGAATAGTTTATTAAACAACAACAAGATTAAAAGAGAGAAAAAAAATATTAAAAAAATATTAAATATAAAAAAATTAAAGAAAGTACAAAAGATTATTAATTTTAATTCTAAAGAGAAAATTCGAGTTATATAATACAAAAATTAGAAAATTAATAACAAAATAAAGATCGATTGTGTTTAAGATAATTTAAAGAGTTAATTATATCTAAAAGAATTTAAAAAATCGATTAATTATATAATCGAAAAAAAAATTAACAATAACAAAAGAAAATATTAATATCGAAAAGTCGAAATTTGTCGAATTTTAACTATATTCGAATACGTTTGTCTAAATCTACTATATAGAGAAAGAAAATAATATAAAAGTATTTTAGTAGCAATTTATACGCAATTGTATATATATTTAGAAATATTAAATCAACTCTTATTTAAAGAATCTTTAAAAAAGACAATTATAGAATGTTTAACAAAAATACTATAGAAACAACAACAAGAATTGCAAGTATATATTAATTAACTTCTAACAATAGTAATATATCGATAATATATTTTCGAGATTCTTATTGATTAACGCAAAAAGCAAAGTAGTATATTAAGTTAATCTAATTTAAAAAAAAAATTAATTTTAATTACAAATATATAATAAGTAACTTTTAGCAATAGTAATATATTAGCAATATATTTTCGAAATAAATTCTAAATATAATAACAAGAATTGTAGATATATATTAAGTAATATTTAATAACAATAATAGTAAAACGCAAAAAATATATAGATATAAATTATTTTATTTATTAGATTGTTAATTAAAAGACGTCTTAGATATCTAGTAAAGTTTTGTTGTATATAAATATTTGTAATAAAAGTTAATAACAAAGTTAAAGTAGCTATTAATTATAAAATAGTTTAGCTATTTAGATCTATTATTGTAGTTTGTATAGCTTATAAAAAGAATTTAATATTATAGTATTTTGCGTTTGTAATTAGTAACAATTAGATTTAAATTTATATTATTGTTATTTTTGCGCATATTATATTGTAATATCTCGATATCTTTAATATAGTATTCGAAATTGTTGTTAATATTGTTAACAATATTAACAAACAACAAAAACTTAATTTGTTAATCTAACAAAGATTTGTTTTTGTCGAAATATAGAAACTATAAATAAAATATTAAATAAATTTTTATTAATTCGAGCAATTCTAGTTTGTAGATATAATTGTTAATTGTTTAAATAATCTTATAGAAGTTTGTATTCTTATATTTTAAAAACTTATATAATTAAGTTGTTTTAATATTTCGATTATTAAATATAATTTAATTATTGATTTTAAATTTTAAAGTTGTAACGCGTTTATAATTAGTAAACTTTATTTATTTAATTTAGATTTAAACAAACTTTTAACAAAGAAAATTTTGCAAAATCTTAATTTTTTCGACAATTTTGTTAATATTTTTTATATTGCAACAAACTTCGAATATATTATTATTAAAAAAAACTTTAAGTAGTTTTAAATCTAATTGTAATAAATAGTTTTTAATAATAATAATAAAAAGTTAATAGATTTGCTAATATAGCTATTAGCAACAAACTCGACAATAGCAAGATAATTAACTCAATTATTTTAATTATATTGTATATATATTCGAAAATACTATTTAAGAACAACGTTAATATTTTCGATCTAATTATTAATTTTTAAATAAAATACAATTAACAATTTAGACTTAGTCTCTAATCTTTTGCAAAAATATTGTTAGAAATAAACAATAAGTAAAGTGTTTTTGTTTAAAACAATAGTAACTAGAAAGTCTTTAATATATTAGACAAAATTAATAAAAATTAAAATTAAAATTTTAACTTAGATTTTTATTAATTACTATTAAAATATACTAGAAGATCTTTTCTCTATAGCAATATAGCAACAAAAAGATAATAAAGTTGCAAAATATATTTTGTTAATAATAATTTAAAATAGAGAAAGACTTTAATAGATTATACTTATATTTGCAATATAATTTAATATATTTATATATTAAACAACTTCTAATATACTTCCTAATATCTAAATACAATATAGATTAATACTAGTAGTAATATTGTATTTTTTTAAGAGTAGTTGTTCGATCTAAATATTTAATACTTAATAGTTTATACTAAAATGTAATTGTTTTGATTTAAAAAGTATTATTGATGCTTCGAAATATATATATCTTGTCTCGAACAAGTAAATACTTAGTATTAATTCTTAAATATTCGATTATTATATAATTATCGAGTTTTAGTTTAATTGTTTTGCAAAAAATAATTAAAAAAATTTGTTTATTAGTTTTTTTAGTTTAAATAATTTGTTTTATTTTTTTGTTATACAAGTATATTTTGAATATTTGTTAAACAAGAATCTCGAAATCGAGTTCTATCTTAAACTTTTTCTTTTTTGTTAAATTAATTGCAATAGCAAGCACAAACTAAATTGTTAAAGAAATTGCAAATATAAATAGTTAAAATATAGACAAAACAAATATATCTAGCAAAAAAATTAAATTTAAAGCTAAAAACAAAAAAATTATAAATTAAAGAATTATAAATACAATAATAGGAAGCAAAGAAACTAAAAACAAAAATCTAGCAAAATAAAATTTATTTTGCCAAAGTAATACAAATATTGCAAACAATAAAGACGTAAATAAGTTTATATCTTTGTTAGTTGCTAGCAAGATTGTAAATTTCTTGCAAGCTTTTGCAATTCTTTAATTAGCAATTAATTTAAACTTAATAAAGTCTTGAAACAAACAAATTAACTTTGCTACTAAATTGTAGATAATATTTAATAATAGCAAAATTAATATAACAACTTTAATAATATTTAATTTTAAGTTGTATTGCTTAAAAATTATTTATCTTTAAAACTAACTGCGCAAATTATTTTTATTAAAAAACAAATTCTATAATTGTTTAATAAAATTGTTTAACTTTGCGTCTAATATATTTAATTAATAGATAATTTTAAAGTTAAATTTAAACAAAAACTCGATTTAATAAGTTTAACAACAATTTAATTGCTTAATAGTTATAAAATACTTTAAATTACAATAGTCGATAATAATCTTTATAGATAATTTGACAAATATATCGATATACTCTAAATGTTATTTCTTAAAAGCGCAAACAATAATTAATAATTTTTGATTATAAATCTTGTAGTTGCACTTTGCAAACAATATAGTTTTAAATATATAAACTATTAAATAGAACAATCTATTTAAATTTTTTTATAATAGCACAACAACAATTACAAAGTTAAAAATATTGTTTTCGATTTAAATTTCTAAATCGAAATCGAAATAATATAGAATAGACTAATTAATAAAGATTTTTTTAGAAACTTAAAATACAAGATTTTCAAAATCGACAAATTGTTATAAAAAACTAAGATTTTTGTTTTTAAGTTTATTAAATAATAAGAAAAATTTAATTAGATTTAAATAATTATAGATGAATTGTTAATAAAATTTTGCAAAATTTAGAAAAATCTATATATTGTATATACAAATAGAAATTTCTTATTTTAGAATATATTTAATCTTCTTAAAGTTTATTTAAATTTCTTTAATAATAATAATTAGATCTAAATATTTAATTAATTTGACAAAAAAAAAATTTGTTAATATTTAAATAAAGATTTGTCTTATAAAGTTTAGCAAAAACTTTATTAATATATTTTTTATACTTTTTCTTAATATTGTTGTAGATTAGAATATTATTTATATAGATTATACAAAAATTGTCTAAATAAAAACTAAGAGTTTTGTTAATAAAAAACTAAAATATAATCAAAATATTGTACGACTTAAAAGATATTACAATATACTTAAACAAATTATAACAAATAATAAAAGCTATTTTGTATTTATTATTAAACTATATTTGAATTTTGTTAAAGACAACAATAATATTAAACTTACTATAGTATTTAATTTTGTACAATTGTTACAAAATCTTTTAAATTAATAATAAAGTATTGCAATTCTTAACTATTAGAATATTAAAATTTCTATAATTTATATAGACGCGCAAACTCTTATTAGACCTTTTAACTATAAAAGTAAAAACAATATATTATAAAATATTGTTGCAAATTTGATTTTTGCTTTTTATATTATTTAGATAGACTTTAATAATTTTTTCTTTACAATAAAAAATACTATAGATTTTTTTAGTTAAAGAAGTTGCTTTTAAAACAAAATTAATAGTATAATTAATACTTTTATTTAATAACAACTTGTTAGCTTCTTATAAATTAAAAAGTTTGATTTATTGTTTAAATTTTAAATAGATTTGCTTTTCTAATTAATTTGGTTTAAAAAAAATTGTTTAAATTTTGTATAGAATTTATTGTAGTTATTAAAAACAATAATTGTAATATTTATTATAATATTGTTGTTTATAGTATAAGCTAAATATTTATTGTTTTTCTTTAATTAATTTAGTATAACAAAGTACTTAGATAGTATAACAACTATCTTGTAGCTTTTTTTATTAATAAATTTAAAAAATAAAAAGATATTAATTTAATAAATATCGACTTTATCTAAAGATTTTAGAAACAAATATTCTAATTGTTTGCGTTGTTTGCTAAAAATCTCTAACAACTAATAATTTAACAAACAATATTTTATACAATAATCGAATTTAAATTAAAGAGATTGTATATTTTCTTTAATATATATATTATATTTTTCTATTTAAAGTATGTCGAAAATAATTGCAAATTATTTTAATTTAATTATTAAATATTATAAGATATTAATATATTTATCTAAGTTAATAGTAACTTGAGTAATATAAATAATATTAGAAACAAATTTATTATTAATAAGATATAATTTGATCGAATTTTGTAGTAATATAAAAAAAAAATTATAAAGTTTAACAAACTTTTTATTAACAAAAACTTTATTAAAGACTTCGATATTAATAAACAATATTGTCTTAATATAATATTTATCGAAAAACAAATAAATTTAATTTAAGCAAATCTTAATATAAAAATTTAGCTACTAATTGCAAAGCAACTTGCTATTAATAATACTAAAACTAAGTTCGATTTTAACAAGCAAAACTCTATTATATAAACTAAATATAATTTTAAACTTTTTTATTGTTTTTTGTATAAGTATTAGTTTCTATTTTAAACTATAATTCTTGTTAAAAATATTTAGTTTTTTGATTTGCTAAAATTATATAAATTGTTATCTAAAATATTAGAGCAACTCTCTTCTTTAAATATTATTAGTTTAGAATTGTTAATATTATAAGTTTTAAGTTTAATAATTGTTTTTTTTTTTTTTTTTAGCTAACTTATTTTTGCAAAAAGTATTCGAATAATTGAAACAATATTTTAAGCGCAAATACTTTTAACAAAAATTCTTTTTCTTAATCTTATTTTTAAATATTTAAGATTAAAAGATTAACTTTGTTTTAAAAGAAGTCTTTTATTTAGTTATATAATTAATTGACTTGTTATTATAAGCTTCGAATTTATCTATAAATTTGTATATAATATTTCGACTTTTGTCTATTTGCGTAATAATAAATTTATTATACGCGCTAGTCTATAACAATTAATAATCTTTTTTTTGTTTTATTCTAAGATCTATATTGCGTAATTAAGAAATTAAATTATTAATATTAATAACATTAACTATATTAATAAAGTAATTGTACAACTTGTTGCTTAGTTTTAAATTAAATTAATATATTTTTTAATTATTAAACAACTTAATATTTGTTGCAATTAATATAAATTAAGTTATATATTTATTAAAGATTTTGAAAAACTTTATAACAAAATTAGATAATATAAACTTAACAAAGTTTCTATATTATTAATTAAATTTGTTAAGTTAAGTATAGAGATTTGCTATTAGCTTAGCTAATATATTATAAAACTAAATAGAATTATTGTTCTAATTTAACAAACAATATCTAATATTTTCGAAAACATTTTCTATATATTTGATTGCAATATATATTAGTTTAATTAATTTGCTATCGAATATACAAAAATAGACTCTAAATTTAACAAAAAGTACTATTTGCTATTAATCGAATTTCTTTTTATTATCTAAAAAAAAAAAAATCGAAAAATTTAATATTGTTATATATTGATTTTTCGATTTTAAACAAGCTATTTCTATAGACTTTGTTAAGATATTCGCGATTCTATTAATTTAATTTGTGAAAAAATATATTATAATTGTTGCTATTGTTACTAAAATTTCGACAAAACAATAAATAATAAATAGATTTAAATTGCTTACAATAATTAAGTTTCTTAATTAACTTATTTTGTTTTTCGATTAATATATTAGTTGTTTTTTTCTATACTTTTTTTTAACTTATTTTATATTTTGCTTTTTTTGTAAACTTTTGTAGATAATATAAATTTTGTTTAAATTTGTCTCTAATTGTACAATTTTTTGTTTCGATCTTTTTTATATTATATTAGATATTATATACAAAAATAAATACTATTAATATACTCAAATTAATATGCAAGATTTTTAGTTATATTTTTAATAAAGTTGGTACTATAAAGAGTTTTGCAAGATTTTATTTTATTTTTTGTTAACAACAATTGTAGTTAAAGAAAGACGAATAAAATAAAAATCGATTAATTTTAACTTTAATCTTATATCTAAACTTTTTAATAAATAAAAATAGTATATTAATATTCTTAAAAAAATTATTGCTAAATTCGATTAATTTAGAATTTTTAAAAATAAATTTAAATAAAGTTTGCAATTGTAATTCTAATAATAACAAAATCTTAATATTTAATTAATAGTAAAATCGATCTTAAAATATAGTATTTTTACAAAATTTAAAATTAAAATAAAATATTTAATTCTTTATAACAAAATTGCGACATATTATTATAATAGATTTGCACAAATATTGTAAATTTTAATAATTAAAAACAATAACAAAGTAGTAAGTAAAAATATAAACTTAAATTGAATATTTTGTTTAAATACGTTTGCTCTATGTAAATATTATACAATTTATTTTGTTTAATTAAGTTAATAAGTATCGAAACAAAATTATTAATATCGAAAACAAGTATTGCTTAAGTATTGTATTATATAGTAAACTTTATATAAAGTAAAAAAATATTGTTTAAAAACAACAATATTATAATATAAAAATTAATTTTAGCAAACTTACTTATTTATTTTAGCAAAATTACTAAATTGTAGTTAGAACAATTTGTTATTTATTTATTTTAACAAATTTATTATTTTATTTGTAAAATTTCTTTCAATTTAGTGTAATAAAAATTAAAAAATATTTGTTTAAAGAGTTAACAAAATAATTTATTGTTAAGTTATATATCTTTTTTAAAAATATTTATTATTGCAACTTAATTATACTTTGCAAAGTATCTATTCTAGTAATTCTATTTAGAATTGCTTTAATAATTTTATATTTAAAACTATTTTAATAACTCTATATCTAAAATATATTTCGAAAAAAAAAGTTAGCAAATATAAATATCTTTAGAATATAGTTTGCAAGATTGTTTTTAAAAAAATAGCTAGTATTATATTAGAATTAGAGTTTTAATAACTAATATATAGTTGATTAACAAGAATACTAGCTATGCAAAACTAACTATATATAGAAAATAAGTATAAGTACTATAAATATTAAGACGCTAGACGTTACTCGTAGTATATTTAAGACTAGAGAGCGAAAACTCGAAGAATAACTAGAGAACAAAGTCTACTTAGTCTAGAATTGTAACCATAGAATTGCAAACAAGATATATATATAATATCTTCTTCTTATATATAAGACTATTAATAAGCTTGCTATTAAAAAGACTCTTATTTAGAATAAAATTAAAAAAACAATAATATAAATAGTTACAAAATAAGAGCAAAGCAAAGTTTCAAAAGATTATCTTTATTGTTATATATATTTATATATATTTATATATAAGTTGTTTTAAATTATATAATTTGCTTCTAATTTAATTAAGAATAAGTAAAATTAATTTTTTAACAAATATTGTATTTTTAATATAACAACAAGTATCTATAATTGCAATTAAGAAAAAATAATAATTAAATATATTCTATTAGTATATTCTATATAGTAATAAAAGAGAATATAAATATAAAGAAAAACTAATATTATAAATCTAAAGCAATTGCTAGATAAAACAAAATCTATTATTGTAATAATACGTATAATATTATTTACTAATTTGCTAAAACAATTCTAGACAATAATATTATTAAAAATACTAAAAAAAAATATTAGATTTATAGAGTTTTTGTTTAAAGAATTTCTTTATATACAAATATTACAATATAGAGTGCAAAAAATATTAGAAAATCAAAATAATACAGAAATATTGTTAGAGCAATATTAATATAAAAAGAGAAAAAAAGAGAAAAATTGCAAATTCTAATTAATTAAGCTTTAACAAATAAGTATTAATACTATTTACTAAATTGTAATTAATTAAATTTAAATTCTAAGATATAAATTCTTATATAAATTCTTAGAGAATAGAGATATTGTAAGAAGATAGATATAGAATTCTAATTAGTAGATAATTATAACAATAGAGACTTATTGCAATATATATATAGATTATACTATATAATCTAATAGTTTATTAAGTAGCTAAGATTCTAAGATTTAAATAAAAGAAATTGTATATATATTGCAAATAGATTTTTAATATTAATAATAAATATTTTTAAGTTTATAGTCTAATATTATTTAATTATTCGACTATATATAATTTTCTTTCTTTTAGTAATTGTTTCTTAATTATTTAATATAAAAAAATTGTTTCTATTTGTACAAAAGTTGTAGTAAGAAAATAAAAAAATTGCTTTAATTTTTCTTAGATTATTAGATTAAATCTTTTGTTTCTTTTGTTACTTAAATTAATTATATAAAGAATATAAAAAATTAATTTATATAAAACTTCTTAAAGAGTTAAAAAAATTATTAAATTAAAATCAAGTATTTAAAAAAGTTAATTATTATAAATTTTGTCTACTTTCTAAAGATAATAACAATAGTAATAAGCTTTTTTAATATAAATTTAAAAAATTAGTTTAAGATACGTACTTAGCAAATAGGAATAAGAAGAAGACTTGCTATAAGAGAGAGAAGATAAATTTGATAATAAGAAAAGATCGCAGAATAAATAGCGAAGCACTTCGTAATAGAGTATTGAATTACTCTATCTTGTAATCGTCGATATTCGACCAAATATTCTTGTATTCGTCTGCAGGAAATAGAAGCTACTTCTTCTTATCTAGTAATATAACATATCTAGTAATGCAACATGCTAGTAGAGAATCTAGAATTAGAGATTTAGGATACCTATTAATAGATACGATTAATTTCGAGTAGATTCTAAGTTGTATCCCAAAATTTAGTAAGTACATTAAGTATTATCCGAATATTATTTGTATTGTTAAAACTTATAGACGCAATTCTTAAGCGCAATAAACTACGCATATTATAGTATATTATTAACGCATTTATATATTAAGAATATATTTGTTTGCATATTATTGTAGTAATTCAATAGCTTAATTAGCGATGCAGAATACTTGGATTCAGAAATTTCGAAATATTCTAATCCTAAGATATCTAGCCATAAAAACCCTGGCTAGCGTGCTGTATTACTAGATATATTGTATTACTAGATATGTTATATTGCTAGATAAGAAGAAGTAAGATAGCTAGTATATTTCCGATGCATATATAAGTGTCTTAACACTATAACTAAGCATATATCAAGAAGAACTTCCGTACTATCTACGTACTACAATATCAGATAATATTAGTATTAGAATACGCTTAAGAGATATATTGATTTGTTTCTAAAACCTATGCAGAATACTATTTCCACAAAGAGAGAACATCGTAGTAAATTATAAAGATTGGACAAGACTATATAAAGCGTACAGATACTATATCCGATAGCTCTTAAACTATACTAGACTTGTTAGTATGTACTAACGATAATACGCCTAATATTGTAGTAATTAAGACGGATGCCAATTTCGCTTGCAACTGCAACAAGATTATATATATACTAAAGAAGCAAAGAAACTCTTAGAATTAATTGTTACGACTGCTAAGCAAGAAGATTAGAAGTCGAGACTAAGAGATTAGCATTGAAATTGCACTTCCGAGGGAATTATAGTTCTAGTCTAGATTGTAGAAGATCTTCTAGATTATCTTGTATATAAAACAACTTACAAATACTACAATATCTTAACAACTACTTATATTTAAATTGTAAGATCAAAACGTATTAGAGTTTAGATATAGAAATAATATTTATGAAATTGATCTATATAATAAAACGCTGCGGTTATTAGAACTATGCTAGAGTCTAAGTTATAGCGATATATATTAACTAAGAGACTTAAAAGCTAAGAAGAAAGGAAGACGACTAGAAGTATTGAAGATTATATATAGATGCTAAGTTATAGTCTTAGGAGCAGCTCTTTAAGATTCTTGTAGACTCTCTTGAAGTGCTTACGAGAAAGTCTTGGGAACGTCAATTAATAGCGCAGGTTTTAGCTAGCGTCAATTTTGGATAATCTTCCATATACTGGCTTACGTTATGTGTTGCACGAATTTAATAACTAATTGTCTTAGTATCTTAGATAGAAGAGACTAGCTTGCACTAATCTTGTTCGAGTAAGTTGTAATAGCTAAGTCTCTTTAGATTAACGCTCTTGCTTACTACATAAGATATAGTTACACATCTAAGTGTAAAATCTCGAAATATAGTTAAATCTAACTTACAACTAGTAAAATACTAAACTTTGTCGTCTTATCTAATACAATAAAGTATAAGCGTATATTTAAATTAATTATACTTTGTTCCTAATTATCTATATATTCTATCTACTTGTCTATCTATATATTTAGCTATTAACTTAGCTATTAACTTAGCTACTAGACTAATTGTTTTAAATCGAATTTGCATAAATTTGAAACCGAATTTATTAATTTATAAAAATACTAACTATATTAGGTTAAAACTTAATCTAAATAAATATAACTTTCTAATTAGGTTTTAGATTTTCGGAAAAAACCGACCCGAACAATTAGTGTATTAGCTATCTACTTGTTTGTCTACTTACTAGTCTACTCGCTTTAAAATATACTTCAAAATATACTTTATACAATATGTTCGAATATATATTATTTGCTCTATAATCTACTTTATAGTATATATAGCTTTCTATATAACTTGCTATCTACTTGTTATTCTATATGCTTATCTATCTACTTCTGCATCTTATTGTTTATCTTATTATTTATCTTCTTTATTTTAAACTCTTTATTAAGCGTTTTTAGTGCTACAAGTTATCGAGTTAATATATAGAACAATAAGCTTATAAGAGCAATATTGTATCTATTATCTTAAAGCTTGTTAAATTTATAGTCGAAGACTTAAATTAAGTATAAGAATTATCGACAAGAATAAATTAAATCTAGATTATACTTAAAAGTTGAAAATTACTATTAAAATTTAAAGTTAAAATTGTATTAATTTAAATTACTCGATATTATAATATTATTGCAATACAATATAAATATAAAAACTATTCTAATTAAAAGAGTAGATATTAAAGTATTTTTTATAGTTAAATATATACAAGTATAAAGTGTGTTGCGTTACAGGTTATATCTAGAAGTTAATTGTTAATATATTTAAATATTAAGTCAAAAATTTATATAGACGCGTATTAAAATAACGAATATCTGGCAAAAATACAAGATTTTGCGCTTAGATATACTAATGTAATTTATCTTCTAGTAGATTACACTCTCTAGTAGATTATTCCCTCTTTCTAAATAGATTTAAATCTACAATATCTTAATTATATTATATTATATCTCTATCAAATTACTATTAATAAATATTGTAGTATTATATATATATATAAGTTGTATATTTAAGCGAAGAATATAAATTATATTTCTTAGAAGTTCTAGTTTTTAATTAAATAACAACTTGTTCTTCTCTTTTTTCTTCGAAGTTTTTAACAATTTGTATACACAATTGTTCTTCTTATATAGTTAGAATATCTTCTTGCAATATAGATAATATTAACTTTAAATATCTTGGTTGTTATCTTTAATTTGCAATATATAAAACAAAGTTTTAATTTGTTAAAAATATAGTATTAAAAATTGCTAAATAACAATCTTTAATCAATTAATTTAATATTTGCTTTATTAAACTTTTTAAACTTGTTATACAATATTTAAGAAATTCTTTAATTATATAAGATTAATATTTAAAATATTATAAAGTTTGTAGCGTCTTTAATACTTAAAAGAATAAATAATTATTATAATTGCTATTAAGAGATATAGATATTTTTCTTTCTATTTAAAGAATTAATAAAATTTAAATTAAATTATATAAAATTAATCTAATAGCTTTAAATTTATTGCAAATAGTATCTAGTAAACAAGTTTTTATACAAATTTAATTATATAAAATTAAAAGATTTTATTTATTAATAAAATTAATATTGTATCTTATAAATTATTAAATCTAACAATTATACAAATATTTTAAGACGAAAAAATAAACTTATATTAAAAGATTAAAGAATATACAATAACTATAATAATATATATATTGGAACAATCTTATACTTTATACAAAATTAATTAAATCGAAAATTAAAATAATTATTATATTTGTCGAAAATTAAAAGTTAATAAATACTCTTTATACAATCTTTAATATTTAGCTCGAATATAGATTGCAATTAATTAAAACCTAGTTAATTATTTATTTAATTATTATTGTTAATTTTAATTGTTTAATTTAATAATATCTTAATATTTTTAAATTATATTATATAATAAGTTTTATTAATAAAGATAATTATCGAAGAGAGTATTTAACTAGACTTATTAATAGTTTCGATAGTTTTAACTTGTTCTTAATTTCTAGATTATATAAGACTTAAATATAAATATTTATTAACTTAAATAATAACTTTTGCAATAACAATTATACTTATAGCAAAACTTATTTTATTAAAGTTGTAAATATTCTTTTTTATAATATTCTACTCTTCAATTGTACTTTGTACAAGTTCGAATTACTTCTAAATTTTGCTTATATCTTTACAAAGAACTTGTCGATAATTGTACTTTTATAAGAAGCGTATTTTAAGAATAGAATTTCGTTGTATAAGCTTATTAACTTAATTAATTTCGACAATAAGAGAAGACTTTAACGCGTTGCAATTAATTAATAGTAGATTAATTATATTTTGTACAATAGTTAATCTAAGAGAGATATTACGTTAATCTATAGTAAGAATTTATTAAAGATATATATCTTCTTTTGTTTTTGTTAACTTGCGCTTTGTACAATAAGCTTGAACGTGTTCTTTGATATTGTTTATTTGTCTTTGTAAAGTGCTTCGAGAAACATCGTAGAATTGCGTTGCTTTTCGTACGAAGGTAATTCGATCAATCTTAATAGCTTGAATAGCTAGTTCAAGTCTTTCAAGTTGTTTGGGGTTATTTGGCATTGAGTTAGGGGAGGAATGTAGATTATGAAATGGTGAACGCGTTTTGGTGGGGGGGTGGCCCACTAGGGGTGAATTACGTTACCTGTAGGCTGCGAAGTCATCCAGAGGGTCCCTAACCCGAAGGGGCTTAGCTACGGAAACACGTCTGAGGTCCTGAGGCAAGTGACTGAGAGCCTTTGATGTGGAGCCTTG
>JAABUL010001260.1_pt1 | contig 49231 bp, 87 predicted proteins | sample 5559151 | NCBI WGS metagenome assembly JAABUL01 (sample SAMN10711876, study PRJNA513368) | rock metagenome | isolation source: Antarctica rocks | place: Antarctica: Victoria Land, Pudding Butte sud
ATGCGCGCGCATCTTCACTGCAAATTTGGTGATTCTGAAAAGCCGAGGGACGGTGGGCAGAGGGCGCCACTGCCGCCCGCAGGCTCCAGGCTACTCAAACGACCCTCTGCAGGCTGCGAATCTCGCAGGCTGCGCACGTCATGTGCACGCCCCACCTCTCAGCCATCAACAGTCTGCATCCTGCGCTGCGCGTCCTTGTGCTAAACCCTGCTAAACCCTAGTTTGCGTCGCGCTGTGTCCGGAGGCGTCGGGCGCCGTCTGCGGCAGCTCCGCCCCGGTGTCGCAGTCGCCTTCCGTGAGCTCATTCCTGTATTTCGGCGCGCGCAGTGTCGTCGGGCGTCGTCGGCGGCAGCTTCGCCTCGGGCGCCGCGGGCGCCTCCACCGCGGCGCCCTCCACGCCGGCAGCGACGCCGTCTCCGGCACCCGCCTTCGCCCCCGCGGCCGCGGCGACGGCGGCGGAAGCTGCCGGTCCTTCTTCGCCGTCGGCGGCGCAGCCGCAGCCGGGGACTCTGCGCTCGAGCGGCATCACGCCGCGCACCGGCCGCGTTGCGGAAACGGCTTCTCGCTTCGGCGGCCAGGTACAGCTGCAGCAGGCAGCCGGGCTCTCGGGAGCAGATTCCGGCCGCACACAATGGGATGTGGCTGATGACTTGCCCGCTGTCTGGGGCCGGATGACGTGCCTGCTGCCCAGACTGGGGTCAGACTGCCGCCGGACAAACTGCGGAAGGCCTGAGAGCTCGCCCGTTGCAGCGCAGTCTCTTCAAGACCTCGAGCTGTTGCCGTTGCGCTTGCCCTGTTGGCGCTAGTGCACTTTAGGGTTTAGCACTTGAGCACTTCAGGGTCCTGATGGTGGCGACCTCACTGCAGTCCGCGGCTTGCACGGCGTCGGCGCTGCAGACATCGACTCCCAAAAGCGCGTCAAAACCGTTCGGGTCATACTTGCCATCGTATCACAGGCGGAGGGCCTGGCCCCTGCGGCTTCGATACAGAGCGCGGCAAACCTGCATTTTCCTTTCTTCCACGCGCTGACATCTGCCCCTCATCCCATAAGTGGAGAGCCTGGCGCCGGCGACCTCGCTGCAGTCCGCGGCCAGCATGCAGCCGGCTCCGCCAACGTAACACCTTGTGTCAAACCCAATGCCCCCTACTTCAACCCTAAACCCTAAACCCTTCCTGTCTATGCTCTCAGGTGGAGGGCCTGGCGCCGGCGATGTCGCTGCAGTCCGCAGCCAGCATGCAGTCCGCGCGCAGCGTGCTGACGGAGTTTTCCACCATGGAACGCGGCTTCAGCAGCCGCACCGACGCATCCTTCTACTCCGCGCGCGAGGGGCCGCTCAGCAGGTGTTGTCGGCGGCGTCTTCAAACCCTACGCCCTACTGGAGCCGGCGCCCCTTGAATTGCATTTATAAACTCTAATAAATCAAATCAAATAGCCAGTCCTAGCGTGTCGGCTTGGCTGGGTTCGGCGCGCCAGGCAGCCTGCTGGCAGGCATTCTCACGGGCGCATGCTGCAATCCTCTTCGTGAGCTGCATATGCTCATTCACAATGCAACCTTGTGCAGGGGTCCGTCCATGGAGGTGCCGTTCTCGTCGGCGCCCGCGCCGCCGCCGTTTGCCGCCGAGCTGCCGGCGGCCGGGCCGGCCAGCCCCGGCGCCCCCGCCTCGGCGGCCGCCTTGACGCTCGACTCCTCCCGGTCTACAGCCATGGAGACCGCCCGCGGGCCCGACACAGCGCGTTCCTACGGCAGCGCCCGCAGCGGCGGCCTCACGGCGAGGAGCGCCTTTGCGCCCAGCCAGTACAGCTACCGCTCGCGCGGCTCCGGCGGCGGGGTGAGTCTCTGCACATTCCTTCGCACAGCCTCCCGTTCAGCTGTACAGTCGGGTGCCTTCTAAGCACGTTAGAGCGGCCAAACCTTCCTCGTCCACTCGCGAAGGCTCACGATGACGGCGCTGCGCACGCCGCACGAGCGCATAAGGCTGATCGGCATATGACTTGGAAGCCATGCAAACCTATATGCAAAACTAGATGGAGTAACCTGAACAGGCGTGAAAGTACCCAACCACCAAACCCTAAACCCTAAACCCTACGCACACGTGCAGGACGACGTGGATCCGGCCGCGACGCCGCGCACGCCGCGGGAGCGCATCGGGCTGACGGGCAACCTGGCCTCTATTTCCATGCCGGGCGACAGCGGCGCGGATGTCACGCCGCGCCCCATCGAGTTCTCCGACTCCGGCTCCGACGAGGGTGCGGTTTCAGGGTTTAGGGTTTAGGGCAGTGGAGCTGTATGCTTCCCCTTTCAGCAGAGACGGCTTGATGTAGTGTTTTCTACACTGACAGGCTGTGTGTAGTATTACCAACTACCCCGCATCGAGTTGTCCGACCCCCGCTCCGATAAGGGTGCGCCGCGCCGTGCGTTGGGAAATTGCAGTAGTCGTATTATCAAGGCTGTGGTTCTTTTTGACAGTTTGGGGAGGGAACAGCAAGAGTGTCCGAAACGCCGTACCGATGTTGATGCCGAACTTGTGCTTCTGCTCACCGCACACATGGGCACCCAGCTTTTGGAGCGTTGTGTTGTTTCAAGGCTGCAAACCCTAAACCCTAAACCCTGCCAACGTAGCTCACATGGTTTTGTGCCTTGGAATCACAGGCGGGAGGTAGAGACCTGCAGCAGCGGGTTCACGCTGCCGGTGGTTGGACGAGCGAGCTGCGGCAGCAGATAGGTGGACATGGAGGCAAAAAGTTAGGTAGAATGCAAACTAGGTGCTTTGATAGTGAAAGGCGCGCCACTTTGGCCACTGCAGTGGCGGGGTTGGCCGCCGCCGTGCTTGTGGCGGTAACCCTGCGTCAGCAGCGGCGGAGTGGCTGCCTGGAGAGTGAAGGGTCAAAGGGTGGGGGAGACGTACTCTCCCCCGTGCAGCAGCAGCAGCAGCAGCTGATGGCCAGACTAGAATTGGGGAAGATCGTGCGCACTGATTTGGGATCTACACACAGCACTGCCCTACTTTACCCATGTGAACTGCAGTGCGTCCATTTGGTTTTTTGAGCAGCATTGCCATTGCCCGGCAAATAACCTGAACATTGCTGCAGATGAAAGTCTTTCCAGCTACCTGGTATTTGCAGAGAGACGGGTGCAGCACCGCAGGGTGCAGCCAGCATGTCTCGTGCTGCTGCAGGCTCGTATACCGACAAATCCAACCCTGAATGCTGCTGCAACTGCTGCACAGCGCAATGCCACTTTCGAGCTCTCTACAGCAGTTACACCTCCACACCGCGACGAACACCCCCGTCACTACCATCCAACCTCTGCACCTGCCGCCTGCTCATGATCTTCCAAGCTCAACTCTGCAGTCTGGCCGAGCTACCTATGAAACACATCAGATTTGTCCCTGCGCACACATTTTCCGCTCCGGCAACAGCGTGGCCGGTTTCAGCTGCTTGCGTGGCATCCCATCACACCAACAGCCGCTTCTGCTGCGGCATGGCCTTGATGAACGCCTGCCGAGCATTTTAGCTGCGGCCGCTCGCAGCAGCGGCCGGCGCGCCGCCGGCGGCGGCGCCGCTCGAAAGCCCGGCGGGCTCGCAGACATGGTGCGTGCCGTCATGATGCGGCCGCATCCGCAGCAGCACCTGCCGCAACTGGCGTCCCCGCTGCAACAGCCGCTCAACCAAAAGCCGGCAGGAGACGTGCCGTCTGTGGCTGCCCTTGGGGCAGCCAGAGAAGCCAGCGGTCATTCTGACAGTGTGGCGGCAGGGCCTGACGGCGGCGCAGCAGCGACGCCAGGCGCCGGCACTGCCACAGGCCTGCAGGCGCCGTTGCGCATGCCCACACCGCAGCAGAGGCATCGGCATCGCAGGGAGGAGTCTCCGCCTGGCACAGGCAGCAGGCAGCGGTTGGCGGATGCAGCGGGGGCTGGCGATGTAGGAGGGGGCGATGATGCGACGCATACGACTCATCGGCTGCCGTCGGCGGCTCGACTCCGCCGAGCGTCAGGCGCGAGGTGCTCTGGTCTTCTTGGATTCCTCAGGGTTTGCCTGATGCTGGGCGGGGAGGGCTTTCAGGGGTCACCACTCCTGATCTACACAACCTCGCAAGTCCAGGGGTCCTGGCAGGTTTTGAGTTGGCATCCCATTGCAGCCACAATTCGCAGCCGCAGCATCCCCACCGCCAGCAGCTAGCGCCCCAGCAGCGGCATCTGCGGCCTGCTGTCGAGAATGCCGAGCGCCAGGCTGCTGCGGCGGCTGCTCAGAAGCCGCCTGGCGCCTGTGTGCCGCCGCCGGCAGTGCCAGGTTCAGGGGCTTGGCGGCGGCCGCGCCAGCGCTGCTCAGATCCAGCAAGCTAGCGGGGAAGCCGACATGTCGGCTTCCCCGCTGCAGCATATAGATGGCGTCGGCTCAAAGATTCTGCCACAGAATGCGTCTTCAAGCAGCATTATTGGTTTTTGTTTCGAGAGTTGCTTCAAGAGGCACCACAACTTGGCGACTTTCTGCTGGCAGCCAGACGTGGAATGCGCTGGGATGGCCGTGGGGTCGCAGCAGCAGGGCTGCCATATTTCCTCCCCCTCCCTGCAGCACAGGAACACGCAGCCACAGGGTTCACAATCCACTTGACTGCCAGTCAAGTGGATTGTGGCAGGCTGCCACCGAAACACAACAGCACGGGCACAGCGCAGCCATGCGCATGCCCAAGCCAAGACGCCATGCATCGCAGTAAAGGTTAGAAACGTCGTGCGCGCCGTTCACTGCAGCGGCCATACTGTCATGGAGATTGTGCCTGAACGACAGTGTCGACACGACAGCATGCACACAGCAGCAGGCCTTGTGAAATGCCCCCGTTTGCACCGCCCAAACAGCATATGCTGGAGGCAGAACACCTGAATGGCTGGTCGCAGGCAGGACACACGGCAAAGCTCTACTGCTCGGGGGTTACAAACCCTAAGCCCGAGGCCGCCGGCGGCGTCTGCTGCTGCCAGCCGGCCAACATCCGCATAGCCCACGGAAATTCTTCGTTTTTAAAATAGCCAAGTTGTTAGCAAAGACTATGCAGCGGGCTGCCTGACACCACGTGCCGCAAGAATCGGCCCGCCGGCTGCTCGTACCGCCACATGGCGTCCAGGCCTGCAGAGTATTTTCAAAATATGGTTTATTTTCAAGCGTCTGTGCACTGCCGCGGCGCTTGAAGAAGCGCCCCACTGGCTGCTTATCACAACGGAGTGTCATCGCCCGCAGGTGCACCGCTAACCAAGATGTGCTGCACTTGTAAGGGTATTTCATTAGCTCTATGAGAAGCCACGGCAGTAGCTCTGGTCACCTCCCCCAGCACCTGTTTCTCTGTTTGGAGCCCACTGATGGGTGCTGCTCAACGCATCACGCAGTGTCACTATCCGGTGAAGGCAGGTAGGCGGCAATGTGTGCAGCAGCAACAACAGAGACGAAAGCTTGGATCAAATAGTTTTGTGAGTTGGGGTTCTGTAACCATTTTGCCTGTATGCCATGTGACAGTTTGTGAGTTAGGGCTCTGTAAACATTTTGCCTGTATGCCATGTGATAGTTTGTGAGCTAGGGCTCTGTAACCATTTTGCCTGTATGCCATGTGACAGTTTGTCGTTGCTGCCTGTAAGGAACGGCTCTCACTCAAGAAGGTGGCCGCACGCCGCGCAGCACTGGGTAGGCCAGCTGCGCCACCGGCTTGCGCAACGTCCACTGCAGCGGGCTGCCAGGAAACACGAGATCCGACTCGGGCGGCGCCGCCTTGCTGGCCCTGCTGATTTCTCTGGCGAGCAGCAGTGGGAACATAGTCTCGATGTCAGTACAAGCATAAGGACTGATTCCGGCTGTTTACTGTTGAGAGGGTCTGGCGTTGACTTATGCAACATGACGACGTGGCACATGAACTTACACAGGCACCTGTAGCGTTTCGGCCGTTCCAGCACGTCTTGGAAATCAGCAGCATCTTAGCACGGCAGGCAGGATCCATGCGTCCACTACCTGGCGGGCACTGCGCAGGCGGGAAAGGCAGGTTGCGCGTCGGATTTCTGCATAGCCGCCAATAGAAGAATGTGACAGATGAGAAAGGCATTGAATCAAAACTATCCCAGACCACTTCCGGAACTTCTGATCCTGCTCATCGACCCTCCAGCTGATGGCCTGGCGGACTGGCGGACCCGGGCGCGCTCGGCTAAAGCACATTCCCGATCTCAACTCGCAGCTGGGTAGCGGACGTGAATTGCGAGCGCGTAGAGCTGCATGGTTGTCCGTGCAGCCCGCCGATCCACAGCGGCTGCACCCGATCGCGGCCTCCTTGGCAACCAGGTTGACATTCAAGTGCGCTTGGCGCCCTGACAATCACTTCGGTGCTGTCCACGGCGGCTAGCGCAATCGCAGTGGGCGCGTTGCAATACGTAGACAGCCGCAGGTGAGGCATGTTCAAGTTTGAAATTACCGTGACTGCTGGCCATGTCCACTCACCACCAGGACCGCAGCAAACGAGGAGTCATCGCCGAGAGGGAGCTCCGTGGAATGCAGCAACAGTCTGCGCGGGGACAACCAGCTGGTCCTGGTTTACACACAGCCTCGGGCTTGTTCAGTCGGTATCAGTTGGGCAGTGCCTTGCTCAGTTTGCCGTGTGTAGCAGTCAGTCTCTTTGACTGTTCCGAACTCATAGATGCAAAGTCAGACTCAACTCGACTGTGCTTGTGCGTGGGATGTTGTAACAGTGAGCGGAACGCACCCTAAGCAGCGGCACATGCAGCGGCAGATGGCGCATGCACAATATCTGCTCTGTCCTCATCGGCAGCATCCTTGACTTGTGAAGGCATGGGGTGGTCGGTGGAGGTGCACGAGCGGCAACGCCTGGCGGCGGCGGAGCGGCGACCCAAACGGCAGCAGCCCGTCAGCAACCCTCGCTCAGTGGAGTCTGGCATCTGGGAGGTCTCTGCAGGTGGGTTCTGGCTTTGGCCGCAGGCCCTGAATAAAGACGCCGCCATCAGCGCTCGCTGCATGATGTGTAGCAGCTGGATGATGCGTGCACATGCCATACTGAGGTGGACTGACGGTAACACATGAGCCTCAACGGGCGTTCAACTCCCCCTCAAGGTGCCCATACTACGTGACCGTGTGAGCTGGGATAGCAGAGGGCAACAAGGAGAAACTCCATGCAGGCTCCAAGACGGTGGCGGTGCTGGCGGTACTATCCCTAAACCCTAGCGCAGCGTATCTGTCCGAAGGCCAACAGTCAGAGGTGCGCATATGGCGAACCGGACAAAGCATCAATGCTGCCTGCAGGCGCGAAGACGGTGGCGGTGCTGGCGGCGCTGCTGGGCGCCGCGGCATGGGCGCGGCGCGACAAGCTGCGGCAGCAGCGGCGGCCCACGGCAGCGCGGCCCGAGACCCTGCTGGGCCGCCTCGGCAGTGCTGTCTCGGCGCGTTTGCAGGCAGGCGTCCTGCCGCTCCTGCAGAAGGTTCCGTTTCGATAACGAATCCAACTCGAGGGACTACGGCAGGCACAGCTGCACTCACCTCGGTGCTGCCTCCGGACTAATTATTTTTTACCTTTTTTTTGACTTTTTGTTTTCTCAATTAATAAAAATAAAAATTGATAAATTTCCCACATTGCCCAAGGACTCTGCCATCAAAGCTACTGGCGCCTGGCGCGGCGAGCACTCCGTGCTGCCTAGGGGACATGACTCGTGCACCAACAGAAGCCTGATGGCTCTCCTTGCCTGACAAACAGGCGCTCAGCGGCGTCGGCGAGTGGCTGGAAAAGGCGCGGGGCAGGAATGGCAGCTGCGGCGGCGGCGGCGGCCGCAAGACGCAGCGGCGGGCGCAGGCGGCGCCGAAACAGCCGGCGCGGGCGGCAGGAGATGCTGCCCTCAGCCGCGCCTGCGCCAGCAGCCAGCAGCAGGTGTGGCAAACCGCTCAGCGTCCTCAACCACTGCTCATGTGCAGAGGCTGGTCCTGCTGGCCTGCTTGCAGACGCCTACTGACGCCACCAGACATGTGCAGTGACTGGTTGCCCGCGGGCAGCTGCGTCGTGGTCATGCGCTTTGCTAGGTGCACTCTTGCCATGCACCGCCTTGATCACCTAGAGCAGTTCACGCACAATTGCTGCCGGTCCATTGATCTGGGCTGAGGCTGCCATGTGCAATCTATTCTTAAAAATATTAAATAATAAACTAATACTAATACTAATACTAAAAGCGTACTTGAACCATTATCAAAATTTGCCTTTATAAATCAAATTCACTTCGTAAAAAAGTAAATTGAAATTTAATTTTATCAACAAGTTATAAAAATCTACGATTTTTATCCTCGCATCTTGCCATGTTTCATTGTAGGTCCTGGAGCCTGCTGCCAGCCCCGCAGCAGCAGCGGCAGCTCCCGCAGCTGAGGCTCCAGTCGCGGCCCGGTCGCCAGCCTCAGGTGTGCATTGCGATTGCATTCGCGGCCTTGTCGCTGCACCAAAACGCGGCCCTGGCACACGGGCGTGTTGCATAATGTTGCTTTGCTGCTGGTGATGCACAATCCGGGAGCATCGCGACATCAACTCGAACACGCTGCCAGCTCAGCTTGCAGACGTGGTAACTTTTGTCAGCTGCTGACTGCAGGTGGCAGCAGTGCGCAGGCGCTGGCGTTCTTGGACGCGACGCCTGCCGCAGCAGCGAGCAGCGGAGACGCACAATCCAGCGGCAATGCCAGGTGCGCGCAAGCTGTGGGAGGCACAAGTATTGGTTCTTACCACAGCGTGCAGACACAGGAGATCTGGGCAGCAGCTGTGTGGAGGGCGGCTGCATGTTCCAGCCCCGGTCCTAAACCCTAAACCCTTGCCTTCCTGAACACCAGGTGTGTGCTGTGACACGCTGCAGCGGACGCTGGCGTGGTGGCTCGCAGTACAACGAAGCTCGTCTTGCTGCCTGCAGGCCGGCGCAGCAGAGGGGCAGCCAGCGCAAGAAGAAAGGCAAGGGAAAGCGCAAGCACTGAGCGTTGCGGGCAAGCAGTCACCAGTGATCATTGAGAGGCACGACCGACGCCATGGAAGAGCAGTTCGCAGTCCGTAGGGGCTGGAGAGAAGCCCATCTCACATTCCAGTATCAACAACAGGAACATGCCAAGCGAAGTGACGAGAGATATGTGACGAGAGATATGTTGAAGCTGCAGCTGGAATTGTTGGCGGACACAGAATGATGGTACGCTTATGCCAGTGAGGAGCGGCGACTAGTGTGAGGGTGCATGAAAGTGGGCGATTGATGATTTGGGACCCAGTTCGACGGCCAGATGTTGAACATCTTGCAAGAGGCACACACTTTTCTCAGGCAGACATGTGGTCGTCTGTGGGGGCAACAGCATGCATGCCGTCATGCCAGCTGGCTCCTCCCCAGGGCAACAGCTCAGACCTCTGTCCCAGCAGAACAGCCCCCCATGAGATGCACAACCCGCAAGTGCTGCAGTGCACGCCGCGCTTGACTTCATGCCAGCGCCTGCGCGATCGCGACAAGGTCAGCGCGCTCCATGTCCTCTGTGTCTGCCCGCGGGCTGCGCGCCTGGATGAAAGCGCGCAGCTGCGCGCCCGACATGGCCTCCACGTTTCCTGACGATGCCCCCCCGAAACCGGTAGAAGACCCCATGCCGCTCGGGGGCGGCACGTAACCGCTCTGGGGCTGCTGCGGCGCGCCATAGCCGCCCTGCGGCTGCTGGCCATAGGGCCCCGGCGGCGGCGCCTGCCCGTGCGACGGGTAGCCGCCGTACTGCGGCCCCGGTGGCTGGTACGACGGGGGCGCACCGCTCCCGAACCCTGAGTTGTTAGAACCTGGAGCGCCGCTGGGCTCCGGCTGCCCGCACTGCCCAGGCGCGTGGCCGCTGGGGGGCGGCGGCGCGTAGGACGGCGGCTGCTGCCACTGGCCACCGCTGCCGCTGCCTGCGCCCCCGCCATACGCCGGCTGGAAGCCTCCATAGCCCTGCTGAGGCAGCTGCGGCGGCGGCGCGAAACCATTGCCGCTGCCGCCATAAGCCTGCGGCTGCTGCCCGTAGCCATGGTCGACACCGCCATACCCCTGCTGCTGTTGCTGCAGCGGCGGCTGCTGCCAGAAGCCGTTGCCGATCCCACCATTCCCCTGCGGCTGCTGCTGCGGCGGCGGCCGCCCAAAGCCCCGGCCGCTGCCGGGGTACCCCCCCGGCTGCTGCTGGAATGGCGACGGCGGTCCCCCGCGGGCGTCGCCGCCGGCGTGCATTGACGCCGGGGCGCTGGCTGAGCCGCCGGCGGGGTGGACGTCGAAGGCGCCGCCTGCTCGAAGCAGCGGGCCTCAGTTCGCCGCCTTGACATCTGTGGCACGAGCGGAGGGCAGGCTGAATGTGCCGCTGGATGCAAGGCCACATGTGGCCAGTGTGCTGCAACATTGTGAGCAGCAGTCCCTGAGCAACCTTGCTGGGCTGGATAGCACCTTGAATTCACAGAATTCTTTGAAACAAAAATCCTGAAAGGTTTTTTAATTAAGGCTTCTAAATAAACTTAACAAGCAACAGAGCGGGCAGCAGCGCCATCGCATCAGGGTGGCACTCATTACTTCACAGGAAATAGAGCCAATGGCCTCACAACACAGCACGGTAGCTTCAGGCAGGCTCACCATTGGGCACGCGCAGGCTGTTGGCTCGCTGGTACTTCGGCTTGGCGGCCTGCAGCACGACAGGGGCTGGACCCAGTAAGGCTGACGTCACACACTCAGCCATGAGAGAAGTGCGTCGCCATGGAGCTACCTGTGAGGCATGTTCGCTGGGCAGCCGTGCTGACTGCGGGGTGTTTCCACCCAACAATCAGAAAATTCCACCCAACAATCAGGTAGATAGCACAACTCTCTCGTCTGGAATCCTCTTGGAGTCGCCCGCAATCGCCCTCTCAAATGCAAGACGAAGCCCATAGCTTTTGGCGCCGCGGCCTGCGCTTTGCGCACTGCTCTAGGGTTTAGGGTTTAGGGGTTAGGGTTTGTCTGCCCCGGCTCGTGGCACCCGGCTCGTGTGTACCCGCGACGCGCGCCTGGATCTTGCGACGCCGATGGACTCGAGCGCCGCAAACCGCGCTTTCGGAGCTGCGCCGGCTTTCCGGCCGTGCTTTCAAAAACCGCGCCCATGTGCTCGGCTCCTGCCGCGCTTGGACCACCACCTACCTCGGGTTTTGGAGCGTTCCGTGTTTGTTCCAATGAATGCATCTCCGCGCTTCGCGCACCTGGAAGATGACGCCCATGGACTTGAGCCCGGCGGCCCGGGCCTTCAGCACAGCCCCCCTCTGCCCCGGCTCGTGGCAGACGCGGTCCACCACCGCCTCCAGCGTGTTTTCGATGTCGACCACGTTGATCTTCCACAGGCTCTGCATCATCGCGACCGATTGGTCCATTAGGTACTGCGCCGCCGCCTGCTCGTTGCCCGTCACCTGGGTATGGAAGTGGAAGTGGAAGTGAAATGGAAGTGGAAGTGGAAGTGGAAGTGGAAGTGTGAAGTGGAAGTGGAAGTGGAAGTGGAAGCACACGTGAGGTTTCATCAGTGACGAAACGTTGAAGGGACATCGCGGCGGACGTGAGGTACAGCGCCGCCGCCTGCTCCTTGCCCGTGACCTGGGAAAGCAGAGAAGACCGTTTCAGATTGTTTCAGCAGATAGTGTTTTCGAACTGGACGGCTCTGCATCAACGCGGCCGACTGGTCCATGAGAAGATTGAAGGGACATTGCAGCGGACATGAGATACAGCGCCGCCGCCTGCTCCTTGCCCGTCACCTGCAGCACGAAATCACGAGAGTATGGGCAAAAAATGGCTGGTATTCGGCGTCGGTTTCCGCAAACCAAGCCTCTGTGACGTTGCGGACTGGTCCATGAGCTACGAGCACTGATTTCTGGGTTTAGGGTTTAGGGTTTAGAGTTTAGGGTTTACTGGACTGCACCACCGCCTGCTTGCCCATCACCCTGGGGCAGCCGGCTAATTGCACAGGCAGGTTGTGTTCCACAGCATCCTTTGTGATGCATTGTGTAGCAGTTGCGGGGTTCAAACAGTCGGCGTTTGATGCCACAGATGGATCTGCTGCCCGGCATTGGCCTGCATGCTCATGATGTTGGCGGCATCATTCTCGATCGGTTGCCGAGGCCGTGTAACAGGATTGACCACGTACCTGGAACTGCTTCTTGGCGTTGGCCTGCATGATCATGATGTCGGCGGCGCCGGAGGCCGCGGTGACCTGGCTCTTGATGCCGTGGCCCTTGGCTCGCATCCACTCCACCACCATGCTCGGGCCCTTGCCAGCGTGCATGCGCCCCCGACGCTCGTAGATGTACCTGCGCATATGCACACAGTGGTGGAAATAAGCACTGCACTGGACGTCGACTGGATTTGAGACGTAGCGCAATCCATTCCACCGCAATGCTCGACCCCTTGCCCGCGCGCAGCCCCGCCACTCGTAGATGGGACGATTCAATCGGAGCTGCCGGTTCTCACATTCTGCCGGATAAGTTTGCCTCATGGGCTCGTAATCCCTGTAGGAAGCGTGTGTCACCTGAAAAGGGCGGTGGTCGTAACCCCCGCCTGCTGACCCGGTCTGAAATCCAGGCTGTTCCTCGCCCCAGCGGCCCCTGAAATGTCCCACATCTGCTGACCAGCTGTTCACATGCGCCGCTCCAGGGTTGTTGCGCCGACAGTGTCAACAGCGTGCAGCGTCGTCTCGCCGAAGGAGGCCCAGACACCTCCTCCGCCCTTTGCATTCGACAACTGATTCGCCACCTGAAGCCCTCTAGATTTCTGCTGACGCTAGGAGGCATTACGAGGTGTGAAGCTTCAACCTCACCCGGTGCTGTGCAGCATGGCCTCGCCGACAGAGGCGCCCAACAGCTGCTTTGACTCGGCTGGGCTGGCAAGCCTGCGTGCTTGTGTCCTGTCTGTTTTGGCTGGCATCACAGCTACACCAGACAACGGCGCACCCAATGGCGTGTAGCACGGCCTCGCTGAAGGAGGCGCCGCTCAGCTGCTCCGCCTCGGACACCGCCCACGCTTGTCAACTCACATTGTGTCTGGGTGTGTGCCTTGAGGTTCACGAGCACGATCTTTCTAGTCACGTGCATACCCGATCGTGTGCAGCATGGCCTCGCCGAACGAGGCGCCGGACAGCTGCTCCGCTTCGGCCACCGCCCACGCTTGTCAATTCACATTCTGTCTGGGTTTGTGCCTTGAGTTCACGAGCACGACTAGAAAGCTCAACCTAGTCAAGTGCATACCCGACAGTGTGCAGCATAGCCTCGCCGAACGAGGCGCCGGACAGCTGCTCCGCCTCGGACACCGCCCACGCCTTGAAGCCCTCCTTGTCGCCGTCCACGTAGCGCTGCAGCCGCGCCTTCAGGTGATTCTCCAGCTTCGCGACGCGCTCCTGCGTTGGATGTGAAAGCCGAGATTGACATGGTGATCAAGCCAGAAACACACCAGAGACATTGAAGCCTCCCTGTCGCCTGCCACGTAGCGCTGCAGACTTCAGGAGACTTCCGGAAGCCCCCCAGCTTGGCGACGCGCTCATGCGTTGGGCAAGACGTCCGGTGTTGCAAGCGCAACATGAAGCCGTGATCCCACTAGAGAGCCTGCTTGTCGCCAACCATGCAGCGCTGCAGCCGCGCCTTCATGAAGCCCTCCAGGTTTTGCGACACGCTCCTGCCGTATCGATGTGAGAGTCGTGACAGAGCTTCGATTTGACCAGAGGTTCCCGTGTTGCCGTCATACGCAACGCTGCGGCCGTGGTTCAGCATGCGCCTACAGCGCCTTCTGCGCCTGCTGCGTGAAAATGCACGCTGCAGGACAGTTTGAGGCGGCCGTACTGAAAGGCTTTGAGACTGACACCTGTTCTCAGGACAGGACACCCACCTGCTGCAGCGCCTGCAGCTTGGCGTGGGACTCGCGGGGCGGGTCGCCGCCGCCCTTTCATCAACTGCTGGTAGCTATGATTCAGTTAACCGAGCAACAACTCACCTGCTGCAGCGCCTGCAGCTCGGCGTGGGACTGGGCGTCGCGGGTCGGCTCGCCGCCGCTCCTTCAGCAAATGCTGGTAGCTGCGCATGGTTCACTTGGCGTGGGACTGGGCGTCGCGGGCCGGGTCGCCGCCGCCGGGACAGCTGAAGGAAGTGAACACACCAACGTAGCAGGGCAGACCGTTTCATGAAGACCCACCTGCTGCAGCGCCCGCAGCTTGGCGTGGAACTGGACGTCGCGGGTCGGGTCGCCGCCGCCCTCGTAGCCCAGCGACGCCAGCGTTGCGAGCGCCAGCTGCCCCACATATTCCTGCAGGAGTCAGTGTTGCTGAGGTTGGACTGCAGCGGCAGTGGTCATCCATCAGCTCGCGAGACGGAACACAGGCAGAGAACATTCGCAGAAAAGGAGCCCCTGCCCTGCAAACAAGTGAAAGGGTTTTAGGGTTTAGGAGTGGAGTCTTTCCAGCAGAATAAGAAGCGACGGCTGGCACCTCGAAAACGTCCGAGCCGAAGGCCATGCCAAAAACGGTGGCGGGGTCTACTGACGCTGCAGACTCCTGCACCGCCACCTTGCCGTGCTTATCGTACCTGCGGCATGACGGCAAACCCACATCACAGCAGGCACAGCATCTGCGCTGTTGCAGGACAATTCCCGAAAGCGCCGGCCGCCGTCGCGGCAGAACCCTGCACCGTCATCTTGCCGTGCCCGCGGCAGGCGCGGCATGTAAAGAGTGTTGCAGCACCTGCCCTTTTCAAGCATCTTCGACTGCCAGCGGCAGCCATGGCGGCAATCGTGTTGACAGTGACGCACGGCAGCGCCGTCCGCTGGGTTCCGGACGCGTTTTCAGGCACCGCCGCGCAGAACGTCAGAGCCTAGCACATGCATCTTCCGGAGAGCTTTGATGGTGACTGGGAGCTCACTCCGAGCGCTGGGCGGGGTCGCTGAGGACCTGGTACGCCTCGCCTAGGGCCTGGAACTCGGCGGCCGCCTGCGGGTTGTTGGGGTTTTTGTCCGGGTGCACCTGCGGAATGGCGAAAACAGATGATGCGAAACAAGTGCCAAGATCTCGATAAGTAAGTGGGCTGTGGTGCCCTTGCAAAGATTGGAGGCTGCTGTGTTTTCGCCTGCGATCCGGCAGGTGCCTGGGGAGCTCTCACTTGTTCAGGCTGTACTCCCAAGAGAAACCCATAACTCAGTTCGGCAGCGAATGAAATGGAGGAGGACCTGACCACGGAATCGACTGCTGGTCAGCAAGCGTTTTCCAAAAATTTATCAAGAGCAGGTGAAAGACCCTGCACCCCACTAACCCCATCGAAACACCCACCAACCCAACCTTCCCCACCCGCCCCACTTCATATAGGCTGAAATGTGTTCTCGGGTGCTCAGATGTTCGGCAGAAGGTGATGTACACCTGCATGTGAGCTGCAACCTGTCTCCGGACCCTTGCTGCATGTTCTCCATGACACTAGCGCTATCCCGCCATGGAATGCCGATCCCGTAAAGATTGCACTACAACAACACAAGGCGTGGGACTGTGACTCGGCGCACCTTGCGGGCCTGCACGTAGTACGCCTTCTTGATGGCGGCGGGGGTGGCGTTTCGCGCCACGCCCAGGGTGTCATAGTATTCTGTCTCCTTCACCATGGTGCCCGGCGGTTTTCAGTCGGCGCCGCTACTGGGCTGATGTCGCGGGGCGGCTGCCGGGGGCTGGACGCTCGCCGGCGATGCACGTCACGAGTGCAGAAAACTGGCGTGTGCTGCTCAGGTCGGGCGTGGCCGAGGAGTCGGCTGCTGCGCTGCCGAATCGGACGCTGCAGAGTTGGATGATCTGTGTGCTTTCGGGCAACTCACTGGCTGGTCAATCACCGTCGCGCCAGCAGCGTTCAGTGCTGGTGGCCTTGGTGATGTAGGGACCTGCAATGCAACGCGAGTCAGCTCAGCAAATTGCGTGCAACGCTGTAGCCTTGATAGCCGTGCAGGCGGTCCATCGCCAGGACCAAAGCGGCCGCCTACCGCAGTCCGGCGAAGCCAGGCTCGCACGCGGGACACGGACCCTGGAGACGAGATCAATGGTCTGTATTGTGCACACTGTCGCCGGCTGCATGAGCTCTGTCCAGTAGCTCAGATTGCTACAGGCTGTGCAACTGCGTCCCTCCCGGCATATTCCAGGCGATAGCTGCACACGATAGCCTGGAGATTGCTGACCAAGGTACTTTGCTGGCACAAGCAATCAATCTACGACTTGCAAGGCGGCTGCGAGCCTGTGGGGCAGCCTGGGTTGGCAGAGGCTTGCAAATGCCAGCCTGTGTGTATTTTCATCCTACATGTTGGCGCTTCTCACAGCGTGCTGGGAATGACTGCTCCTGAAGAGTGCGGAACGAAAGCCTCGCCTGGAGTCTGTGGTCCGTCTGCTGTCCGAAGAGCGGGTATGCACAGGAGCGCAGACGGTTCGAGCTCCGGAACAAGACCCCGGCTGCCTGCGTGCTCAATTTAGGATGGGAGCAGCTGCAGTGGATTTGTTGTAGATTGTGTACACGTCACTGCAGTGTATTCCAGCTCACGAATTCTGCTATGCAACTCGCGTGAAAGCTCTCGTGAATACGCTGGATTACCCTCATCCACGCTGGCGTAGGGTACAGGACTGGCGAGAAGAAAGACGCAGAGCTGCCTCCACACCGAGTGTGCATTGGCGATAGAGAGCAGGCAACGGCAGCCGCTTTGCAGATGTGGCCGCCTCCTGTGCCGCACCACGTGCTGGTCCCCTTGCCTCCACATCGACTGCTGCCACATGCAGCCGCTACCACAACCGCCACCATGCCGCTTCAGGCCTCATAATCTACGTCGCCATTACGTGGGGTCGGGCCCGTAGCCATGCCGGTCCTCAGGCTCCAGGTCGATGCCCTTTCCTGTTGCCGCCTCCAGCTCCTGCGTCAGCACCTCGTGCAGGTCCCGGCCGCCCTCCACGGACACCCACCTGCAGGATGCGCAAATGGGGCTGTGTCAGCAACAGCAGTCCGCGTCGCCCAAGCCTGCAACCCCCAGCTTCACGATCAGACGTCAACGACATGAATTTGGCAGCAAGGCACGACCAGTATGCATCAGACTGCACTGCGATGTTCGATGACCGCCCTACGCCGAGCATGGCCTGTGCGGCACGCCCCACGTCCAGGCGCCATGCCGCCCGCCGAGTGCAGAGGATATTAGGCGCTCCCCATAAGCACTGACCAGTGCCATGCCGTATTCTGCACATGTGAGGTGCCATCCTCGTGAGGTGAGGTGTGCAACCATCCACACCTGCCGTCCTCAGGGTCTGCGGCGAGTGCATACGACGAGTCACCGTGGACGCCGCTGACGTGCAGCTGCCGCGCCGACGGGTCTTTGCTGATGACCAGCCCCCTATCCTGCCCCAGCTGCAGCTGCAGCTTGCCTGCGGGCGCGGAGGGGTGCTGTCAGTGCTCGTCGACGGCGGTTAGGGTTTAGGGTTTGTAGCTGACAGGTTGACAAGCCAACGACACTCGTGTCAGGGGCATCTCGGAACCTGGGACGGTTTGGACCTTGCAGCGTCCGGAAAGGCCTCCAGGTTCAAGAAGACGGTTTTTCTATAATTACGGCAACATGGCACACCTTCTGTCATGTCCACAGAGGTTCCTCGCAGCGGCTGATTTTTGAGGTAGTCGTCGAGTTTCATCAGCAGCTCCCCCAGCGTCACGTCTGCCGCCCGGTGAAAGTCCTGCTCGCTGATGCTCTCCTGGCTGTCTGCAGGCGGCGAGACAGCTGCGATCAAACCAGGCAGCTTTGCAGGCCTTTCCTCACAAAACTACATACGGCATATGCGCTGCGGGGAGGATATTGTCGTGTGTGTGGTCTGGTATGCCAGGTATGCTGTCATGCAACGGATAGTGAGCACAGAAGACTGTCGCACACCTGACGATACAGGCTCGACCCCCAGCATAGGGAAGTCAGTGCTGAATGCACGGCAATGCAGCGGAGGACACTGGTGGTGAAACGTTGACGATGTCTGCTGCTGGAAGCTGCATGATCCCTGCATGTATTCAACGCATGTTGTGACCGGTCGGTCTTAGCTGCAGCTGCAGAAAGTAGGAACCGGCATTCGCCACATGCGGCTTCCTATGCGCATCACAGTGTGTGCAAACGTGGTGTGACAGTAGAGGATTGAAATTGCAGCCATCTGCACCTGATTGGGGAGCACGATCGCGGCGCTCGAACTGTCTTCGGCGTTGAAAACCTGCAGGCGCATAATTGCCGCATGGTCAAATCGAGTGCAACAGCAGTTTGCCGCATGCACATCGCGGACGTGCCGTTGAAACCAATGGTTTGTGCGTAGTTGAAACTGCAAGCCGAGCAGAGCCAAACTCCACGCCAAACTTCAGAACCTCGCGCGTGCATGACGTCGATCGCAGCGTCGAAGCAGGAGGTACCCGCCTGCCGCCAGCCAGCAGCGATCGCAGCATTTTGTGCGCGGGTTCTCACGACACTTTCCTCAGCGGACAAACTGCTCAACGATCGAAGGATGACTTGTGCATAAAGGGCGTGAATATTTTTACGAGCATGAGGGACGCTAGTTGACTGCACAGATACGAGAGTCGCAGCATCCCTCACAGATGCGGTAGCTTCCTGTGGTGCCATTGCGAAGACTGCGCTAGGATTTGAGCATGTGCACCGCCGGAACATACATTCGATCACAGCCACGCTGACTGCCCGGTCCGCTCGACCTGAATCGGTTTCGGATGGATTGCTGCAAATTTCGGACCGAGCTCGGCCTCGCCTCATCTTAAGCACTCAGTCGGCCCGCTGTCTCCGTTCAGCTGCATTGTTTCAGCAGCTCTGCATTCAGCTGTGAGCGCATCAGCGCTTCGGAGGCTGGGTTGAAAATATCCCCTGGCTTGAGTCTTGCAGGCCCACCCGCGTCTTTGAGAGCTCCATCACACTCGTTCGCGGTGGAAGGTAACTGTTAACAGCCCAATCGAAGGCCCGATCCGGTTGTTGACCAAAAGGGCTCGTTGTATGGGCATGACAATCGCGCCGTAAACACTGCCGCGCCGTGCCCCTGACAGTGAACAGGTGCGACTCTCATGGATACCACGTACATCTGTTTCGGAAGCGACTCAACTGCGTGCAACGTGCAACTCATGCACGTTGATCTGGTATCGTGCAGATGGCATGCGCTGTCTGCGAGAGCTGCGCGTCATGCACCTTCTTTTCTAGCGATTGTTCAGTGAGCATAGTGAGCATACAGCGTCTTGGTGAGAGGCGAGATTCCTCAAATTCTACAAGTGCCACAGAAAGCCAAATCTTTCATCAGTCGCCACATCAGTTGTCCTGCTCCTGCTCGCAGCATGCCAGGCGTCCACAGCAAGGAGGTGGGCGGCTGTGAGCCCGCCTGGCTGGCGGGCCACTGGCGCAAGCGGGACGTGCTCTACTGGGCGGCTGTCGCCGCGAGCGTGCCCGTGATTGGCCGCGCGCTGTGGTGGACCGCCGAGAAGAGCTATAACCTGGTCACGCCTTACCATGTGCGCCTCGTCGTTGTTTGTGTGCTTTTCGCCTGTCAGGCGCCGGCGCATGCACCGAGACTGCATCGGCGGTGACTGTTGGTGAGGGGGGCTGCACTTTGTTTTGAATCAAATTCATTTTGTTGGGCGTGGTGCTCGGCAACAGTGCAGCTTCTGTATCCTTGCCCACGCTTCCTCTGGTCTGCACCGCAGTATCACTACCGACCTGGGACGATCACAGGATGGATGGCCAGCCTACTGGACAGCCACGCAGAGCGGCGACGTAGTGCGCTTTTGATGTGCTTCAGCTGCCGACTCATTGTTGTGATTTATTGCGTGACTTCGTGTGAGTCTTCAAGTCAAGCAGTGGACTACTGCAGTGGTCAGCAGCTATATCCATGCTGATGCACGACCAGCGTCTCACACTGCAAGCACATAGTTGCTTGCTGAACTGTGACATGTGCTTGCAGAGCGGGCGCCAATCCGCGTGTACATGGACGGCTGCTTCGATATGATGCACTACGGACATGCAAATGCGCTGCGGCAGGTGGGTGCTAACACATCTGCCCAAGGAGCTTCACCTTGATGAGCAGCGCCAGCTTCATCCTGAGGTCTTGCGATGCAGGTGTTGCATCGTCATGTGGGTCCTGCCAGCCCTCCTGGTTGACCGGCGCTTGTGCGCGCATGCCAGCAGCATTCTCTGCCCCTATAATGCAGGCAAATATGCTGCTTCCTGTTTCCAGGCCAAGGCACTGGGCGAACACCTGGTGGTGGGGCTGATCCCCGACTCCGAGATCCGGCGGTGCAAGGGGCCGCCCGTCATGAGCGACGACGAGCGGCACACCATGGTGGAGTCCGTCAAGTGGGTCGACGAGGTGCTCACAGGTGAGTCGATCAGATCTTGAATGTCATGTCGTCGATTGCTTAGGTGTATCGGCTTGTGCAGAAAGTCGCCACGAGCGACAGCGAGCGGCACACTATGGTGGAGTTTGTCCACTGGGTGTACGAGTCGGCGACAGGTGAACACCTGTGATCGAGAGAGTAACTGATGGAGAGTCACCAGCTCGCTAGCAAGGGAGCTCCAGGCGTTGCGGCATGTGTAGAGCCGCTGGGCAATGATGAGCGGCACGCCATTGTGTCTCTCAAACGGGTTCGGACAGATTGCTGGCAAGCGAGCTGGCTGACGCAGCTTTCTTGAGTGTGCAAGATGTGGCAGCTTGAATAACGGATGGAACGCTCTGGACTTTTCCAGCGCTTTGGACAACAGTGTCAACGCCGACGGGGTTGCAGATTGTGCTGTCTGCACTGTCTAGCAGTTCGTTGCTGGGAAATCTCCCAACGAGCTGCATGCTTCACAAAGCTCTCAGAGAGCGCTGAATGCTCGACAGGATGCTTCTTGCATAATCTGCAGCAGCCTGGCCTCGAGCAGGACGGGCATGGCGCACCAGAGTGTCGAAATTGACACGATGTCGATGGGGCAGTCAATTGCTGCCTGCATGCACCATATCAGGGACCGGATGACCACAGCCTTGAAAGCGATCTTGAGCTCGGATTCTCTTTCAGATGCGCCACACCATCTGGCGCTGGTGTTCCTGGACGGGCTGCTGACCCACACTGGCTGATGTGAACCATCTCCAACGACGTGTCTACTTGTCTTTTCCTGCAGATGTACCGTACGACCTGACGCCCAAGTTTCTGGACGAGCTGCTGACGAAGCACCGCATCGATTATGTCATCCACGGCGACGACCCCTGCATACTGCCCGGTGCGCCTGCGACAATGATTCTGCACTCGATCAAGCCAGCCATGTCTGATGAGATCGGTCAGGATGTTCTTGGCGCAACTTGCCGTGTATAACCCTATCAGTCTTGTCGTGGCGCATAATGTGGGCATTTGACTTTTGCCAACCCTGGTGCTACACAATACACCTCAGCATACACAAAAGATGGTCACTTCTCCAGCCAGATAGGCTGAAAATGCTTATCTTCTTGATCCCCGCAGACGGCTCGGACGCGTACGCATATGCAAAGAAGATCGGCCGCTTCCGGCTCATCAAGCGCACTGAGGGCGTCTCCTCGACGGACATCGTGGGGCGCATGCTGATGTGCACGCGCATCAACCCGCGGATGAGCCAGGTGCATATGACAAGTGACCGGCTGAAATCGAAATCCCGTCAAATTCAAATGCCGCCTCACACATCCACATGACATCACAGCATGCTCATCTGTGCATGACGCGGCCTCAGTTGAGCCAGGTGCCCTCCTCCACAGCCAGATCCGGGGCAATAAAAGTCTGACCTTCTTGTACGCACGCTTTCCTGCGCTGTGCCTTCGGACTCCAGACGCCCAAAGTAGCATGCAATCATTCCGATCGCTGTGGGAGCTCAAGGCAGCCGATCGCTGTGGGAGCTCAAGGCAGGCAGGACCACTGCAAGATACACAGTTTGCGGTTGCTTGCCCCGCTCGTAGATCCCCCAGCAACTCGAGACATGCTGATCTGTGACACTGGCAGTGCGCCGGTGCATGTGCCGAGCTGCAGTCCCGTGCACGAGCTCGAAAATCGATCTGTCGGCCGCTGGCTGAGCCTGCCTAGCCGCAGCTGCCGGCAAGCTTTGCAGTTTGGCGCTGTGGACCTCGTTCACAACACCACCGCAGGTCTCCAATCGTATAGCCAAGCCCTGGTGCCAATTCAATATGCAAAGTGTGCTTGCAAGACAACACCGTGCGGGTACGCGAGTTTAACATCACGCAACAGCAATGCAGGTCCTGCAATGTCATCTGCAATGTTATCGCAGGAGAACGAGGCGCTGGCGCGCGAGTTCAGCAGCTCGCAGCGGCGCAGCTCCGGTGTCAACGCCGCCGCCGCGACCGCGGCGCTAGACCCTGCCCAGGACGCAGTGGTGAAGCAGGTGGCGGAGGACCACCGCACCCGCGTCTCGCGCTTCATGCCCACTTCGCGCCGCATTGTGCAGGTGGGAAGCTTGTTACTCCAAGATGATCGCTCTGTACCTGCAGAATGTGGATGAACTACAGCTCCGGGTTGGCAACACGCCATTGCCCGAGTCGATGGCCATGTCAGAGCGCAGCATCCAGACTATGACCATGCCTTGTTGGCATCTGGCAGTGTCAGGATGGAATCCGGTGAAAGACAGCTGTCAAGGGATCTGCATGGCTGCATGCTGGCTGTACAGCTGCCGCCATATTGCTAGCGAGTGGCAGCATGTCGGCCGCATGTTGAGCTGCATTCAGCCACCAAACCGCACCCTGCGCATGTCCACGCTTGACCTCAAACGGGACACGAACATGGGCTTCTCTCCTCGAGTCCTGCCAGCTGTCAACCTCCCACTGAACCGCACTAGTCCGCACTCTCAATTGGGCAGGAGAACCCCAATCGCATTAGGGTTGTCCTGGGGTTCTCCTGCCAAGTTGAGAGTGCGGACGGCAACACACGGCAAGCAGTGCGACCCCAATCCTGAGGAAGCATAGTCGATGTTATCTTGCCCAATTTGCCCGTCGCTGGCAAGGTATCAGATCGGGCACAGCTCTCAAGCTTAGGCACTGGTTCTCGGACCTTTCAGTGGTCCTGCTGCCAGTAGTATAGCCAGTGCGCCGATGGAGGCAGAGGGTTATTCCATTGCCGTTTGTCCTCCTTCGCGCCAACCTGCTTTCCGCCACTGCCGGCCCATGTCAAGTGTGTTAGGCACATGTCAGGCATATGTTAGGCACATGTTAAGTGTGTTAGGCATGTCAAGCCATGTCAAGTGTGTTAGGCACATGTTGGGCACATGTCAAGTGCATTGCTTGCTGAGCACTACGGCATCGGCAAGCGGCAGCACTACGTTCTGCTGTCGAGCTTGCGCACGTGTCTGCTGCATTTCAGCGAGGGGCTGGTGGCTGTGATGGGGGCGCGCACCATGCACCTTCACCGTGCCTTCAATCCGCAGAAAAAGCATGGAGACATGTGTCACTCCGTGTGCAGCTCTTCCGCTCTATAATCACTTCATTTGCCCAATGCTGTGAAACGCAGCGAGATCCGGATGGCGCTGGTGGGTGTGGGCATCGTGGGGGGTCAAGACGGCGCTGCTGAACGTCCGGACTTTGCTAGTTTCAACTACTGGACACGCTTTTCCCGTGCTGCAGTTCAGTGAGGGATGGGCGGGGCCCGCATCATCTGTGGACGGCGCCTTCAATGCCAGTCCTGCTGGGTTCGTACCATTCCCGAAGCCTTCATCTTCATCGAAGTGCTTCCTGTGTCCGTGCTGCTGCAGTTCAGCGAGGGACGGGTGGCACCGCCAGGCGCGCGCATCGTGTACGTCGACGGAGCTTTCGACCTCTTCCACCCGGGGCACGTCGACTTCCTCAAGGTGCTGCCCCCAATGAAGTGAACGCACACATGAAACGTGAATCAGTCGTTGCAGATGTGACGAGCGCCGCGTCCGCTGCCGAACAGACACACGTCTGAGGAACTACCGGCTTCGACGTCATCTCCAGTGCTTCCTGCCTTGCGCAGGCGGCGCATAAGGGTTTAAGGAGGGGGACTTCTTGCTGGCGGGCTCGCACTCGGACGAGGATGTGACAGAGCGCCGCAGCCTGCATTCACCATGGGACATCACAACCTTCTGAACAAGCTCGTCAGTTGTACAACGAGGCGCTTCCTCGATGTGCAGGCCGCACGCATGGAGGGCGACTTTCTGCTGGTGGGCCTGCACTCAGACGAGGATGTGACAGAGCGTCGCGGGCCGCACCTGCCGCTCATGGACCTGCATGAGCGCAGCCTCAGCGTGCTGGCCTGCAAGTACGTCGACGAAGTCGTCATCGGTGAGGACTTTTCGGGGGTGTTGTACGATGCTCAACCACGGCTTCGACTTGAGACGGAATCAGCAGGTCGGGAGATCCGCCGCCCACAGATATACACGAGCGCATCCTCAGCATGTTGGCCTGCAAGTATTTGGCGAGGTCGTCATCGGTGAGGGTTTACCAGATATGCTGGAGGACCTGATGACCACCTTTGACAGCATCACCACGCCATGCGCTTCAAGGAAACCTATTACAGCTAAACCTATTACAGCTAAACCTAGACAGCTCTGCTGTTGCTGCGGGCGCGCCTCTGGAGGCGACGGAGGATCTGACAATTCTCTCCGCCATTACGACGGTGTTCCAGCGAGATGGGTGATCGTTCCGCAAACCCTAAACCCTAAACCCTGATCACCACCTTCAACATCACACTGGTAGTTCCCAGCGACACGTCTCGCTTAGCAACCTAATCTGTGTTGTCGCTGCAGGCGCGCCGCTGGAGTTGACGCAGGGCCTGATCACCACCCTATGCACCGCGACCGTGATGCCAGCGCCGTGTATCATGCATCCGTCACTGATCTCTGTGCATTTCTGCTGAAGGCGCGCCGCTAGAGGTGACGGAGGATCTCATCACCACCTTCAACATCACGACGGTGGTGCGAGGCTCCATAAGCGAGACGGGGCACTCGGGCGATGATGGCAGCCGCTATGCCGTCCCCCACAAGCGCGGCATCTTCAGGTGCGACGGACGTCGGAATCCAAGTCACTGTTTGTGCGTCTGTTGCGCGGGGACGGTGACGAAACCGTCGTGGCTGCATGAGCCAATATGGGAGCAGCCAATGTCCTCATGCGGATGCGCCAGCGGCTGCATGCTGTGCCAAGCAATACGCCGCAGACAGCAGCTCCGAACAGAAGCGTCTGCAGGCCAGACGGTGGCGAGCCTTTTGTGACTTGTCTTCACTACGGATTCGATGTCGAGTCGTGTCTTTCCGCTGTGCAGGCAGGTGAAGAGCCCCAACGAGATGACGACGGCGACGGTGGTCAAACGCATCCTGGCCAATCGGCAGGCGTATGAGGACCGAAACGCCAAGAAGGTCAAGTCCGAGGCCGCCTACTACACCCAGAAGGCCTACATGACAGAAGGCTGAGCGACAGCCGGCTGGCCGTCCGACAGGGCTGTGATGCAGGGGGGCAGGGATTGTGATGCCAGGGATTGGGTTGGGGGCGGCCAGTGGAGGGCGCGAGACGTCTCGCGGTGCTGCCAGTTAGGCGGCTCGCTGGCAGCGCACGCCGGGCGATGCCTGGCACTGCTGAAGGACCTAGGCTGTGACCGGGCACATTCTTTGAGGACTCATTTTGATCGACGAAGGTGCTTTCGGGTGATTTGCAAACCGGCATCTGCAGCGAATTCTAGGACGTGCAGTGTGTAGGCATCAGCGCCGACATGCGTTCACTGGCAATGCGAACAATACCTGTATCTGCAACCTGCAACGTCCGTATCATTCCTCCGTGTGCAGCATCTGCTGACCGTCGGGAAGTGAATGTACCGCTGGCTGAACGCCTGTCGGTCGGTCCGAGCAATTCTGCCGACACGTGGCAGTCCAAGACGGCTCTTCCCAGCTGTTCCCCTACTCCGCTGCCAGCGCACACGTCAAATCGGCCGCTCCAAGCAAGGTCCCATCCTCAAGCTGCATCTCCTTGCGCGTCGCCGCAGCAATTCTGCCAGAACAACGTTTGCTTGCACGCTCGCACTTTGAAACACGGCGGAATTACCAGCGGGACGGGCTAGGTCGGCTGCAAACCCGCCGTGCAAACAGGTGCGAGCACACGCTGCCTGTCCTGCGCGTCGTATGCACGCTGTGCACCTATCAAAAGGCGGAGGTATCTTCTCAGCACCGTAGTCTTGCTGTCGCGTCCCTTGAAGCTTGCCGCTAAATCTTCCGCCGGTGTTTGCAGGCTGCACACACCGGTCTCTGCAGCCATGGCGCGCTCCTCTGCGTCGGTCTGCTGCGTCCTGCTGGCGCTTCTGGTGGTGTCGCCTGCCGTCCACTGCCGTGTGTCAGGCGCGAAGCGGACCCGCATTCTATTCGATCGCGATATCGATGTGCACATGACAGCATGAGTTCGCCAGACCTCTGCTGACGACACGATGCCCAGTGTCTACAATGTTCCTTGGAGTGTGTTGCGTTAGGCTCGACAGTCGCGCCGTAAAATAGCGTTACACCCACTGTGCTGATCGCGCTCCCGCTTCCTGCGATGTTCTGATCTGGCACGGCCGACATCGGTTGTGTGTCGACACAGACGTCTCATTGCTGCAGAATGTCCGCGGGCCGATCATCCACACTTCTTCCGACCATCTGATGTGACCGGTGTCCTCTCCTGAAATGCAGATAGGCGCTTCAACGCTCGTCAGCTGAAGCAAGCGGCCACGACCGCTGTGACCTCAGGTGACCGACAAAGCTCGAGACATTCCTTCCAAAGCGTCAGCTCATCAGAGACTCACGACTGTGGCCTTGTGCTGTGCCAGCTCGTGCAGAAGTTGACTGTGTTGAGACTGCGCCCCTGATTGATCTAGAGCATGCTGCTAGCGACTCAGAAGTGATTCATCCCCAAACAGGCTCTGCCTCGTCCGCCGCCGTTGCCGCATCGGACGCAGCCGTCGCAGCCGCCGCCGCGGCCGGCTCTGCTGCTGCAGCCGCAGCGGCAACAGGTGCACTTGCTCTGCGTTGCTGTGCCCGAGTGTCTGCTTATCTGCGAGGGATTTTATGCCTGCACAAACCTTGCAATTAGGAGACAGGAATGCATCAGAACGTCCAGGCAGACTTCGACTCACACGTCATGTTGTTATGCAGGCACATCTGGCGCTGCCGCCGCAGCGGCAGCAGCGGGCAGCGCGGCTGCCGCGGCTGCGGCTGCCGGCAACGCCGCCTCGGCTGCCGCTGCCTCCTCGTCCGACGGCTCTGCTGCGGCCGCGGCTGCCGCAGGCACCGCCGCCGCTGCTGCCGCTTCATCTGGCGCCGCGGCCGCGGCCGCAGCAGCGTCCGGCGATTCGGCTGCCGCGGCTGCCGCAGCTGGCGGTGCCGCTTCTGCCGCCGCTGCCGCCGCCTCGTCTGCCGTCTCCGCGGCTGGCGGCAGCGCGGCTGCCGCTGCCGCTGCTGGCGCTTCCACTGCCGCGTCCGTCGCCGCCGGCTCTGCAGCTGCAGCTGCCGCCGCCTCTGGTAAGATGCGTCTCATGCAGTGCTAAATACAGGTTTGCAACCTCAATCGGATGCGTGTCTGATGAAAGAACAACTCATGCATACTTCTTTCACTTTCCTCGCATTCTTTCTGACGTGATGCTGACATGCCGCTGTTCTTACGTTATGCAGGCTCTGCTGCTGCCGCAGCCGCTGCTGCCGCTGCCTCTGCCACTGCAGCTGTCGCCAATGACGCTGCCGCCGCCGCCGCTGCCGCCGCAGGGGGTGCATCCGCCTCTGCTGCTGCCGCTGCAGGTTCCGCTGCTGCGGCCGCCGCCGCCTCTGGCTCCGCTGCCGCCACTGCCGCGGCGTCGGGTGATTCTGCTGCCGCTGCCGCCGCCGCTGGTGGCGCTGCATCTGCTGCCGCCGCTGCTGCCTCCGCTGCCGTGTCTGCCTCTGGTGGGTCTGCCGCCGCTGCCGCCGCTGCGGGCGCTGGCGCCGCTGCCTCTGTCGCCGCCGGCTCTGCCGCTGCTGCTGCCGCCGCCACGGGCACCTCCTCCGCTGCCGCTGCCGCCGCCGCCGCATCTGCCGTGGGCTCGTCCGCTGCCGCCGCTGCCTCTTCCGCTGGTGCTGCGGGTGCTGCCTCTGCTGCCGCCGCAGGCTCTGCTGCCGCAGCTGCCGCTGGTAATGCCGCGGCCGCTGCTGCTGCTGGTGATGGTGCTGCCGCCGCCGCTGCCGCTGGTTCTGCTGCCGCCGCGGCAAGCGCTGCGGGCTCTGCAGCCGCGGCTGCAGCTTCAGGTGAACCAAAATGCCTCTGCTCCTCGTTGCACTGCGAAATGTTGTCGATCTGCAATTGAGGACCTAGAACGCTGCATCACGAGTTCTAATGGGGTTGTGCATGCTTCACACAGGTGGCGCGGCCGCCGCCGCTGCCGCAGCCGGCACCGCCGCCGCGAGCAGCGCTTCTGGCTCCGACCCCTCATCCTCGACGTCCACCTCGGCCTCTGATGGTACGTCTCATGCTGCAGTACGGATTTCAGCCATGTTCCTTTGAACACATCTGCCACTGCATCACGTTTATATGCTGTGCTTTGCTGTCCTCACACCAGTGGCGGCCGTCAGGTTTTTCTGAAAGTTTCACTATGCAGGATGGCGTTTTTTGTAAGGGAATTGACTGATGGTTGTATTTCCTGCGTTCCGATCTGTGATTATGCGTCACTTGCGAAACCTGTTCTTGCTGCTATGAATAGGTTCCGCCGCCTCTGCGGCTGCCGCCGACTCCGCGGCCGCTGCAGCTGCTTCTGGCAACGGCGGCAGCGCCGCTGCCGCTGCCGCTGGCAATGCCAGTGCCGCCGCTGCGGCTGCGTCCAACTCAGCTGCCGCCGCTGCCGCCAGCAAGGACGCTGCTGCGGCAGCGGCTGCTTCGGGCGACTCGGCCGCCGCCGCTGCGGCAGCTGACGGTGCTGCTGCAGCCGCTGCGGCTGCCTCCAACTCTGCCGCGGCCGCGGCCGCGTCCGGTCCCGGCTCTGCGGCTGCAGCTGCCGCTTCGCAGGGCGCTGCCGCTGCGGCATCCGCCGCGGATGGTGCTGCAGGCAAGTCCCCTCTTCAAGAAGCTCTTCCAGCCGTTTGCATGTTGGACACACGACGAGCTTGATGCGAGTCTGCAGAGCAGTGTTCTCAGTCTTGCGCAACGAATTGATTTGGTCTGTGTGGCTGACTTCGTCTGCACGTGTCTTTCCAGCTGCCGCCGCATCTGCGGGCGGCGCTTCCGCTGCCGCCGCCTCCGGTGCATCCACTGACGCCTCGACTGGCGACTCCTCAGCCTCTGACACGAGCACCCACTCCGAGTGAGTAGCCTGTCGCGTGAAGGTCTTAAACGGCATCCCTTTCAAACCTCAAGACAACTGTGCCATCATGGGCATGTCCAGAGCGCCATAACCACGCGAGCGTAGATATGTGTCACTGTATGGTAGGGTGATCTGGCATTTCGCAAGCCTTTCGCGTAGTCTGATTTGCACGGCAGCTCTGCGTAGCGCGTGGCTGCCGACCGTGCTCACCGATGCCGTCTGCAGCTCGTCGTCTTCGACTTCGAGCGGCAAGCCCTCCCGGCCCTCCAAGTCATCGTCGTCCAGGAAAACCGGCAAGCTGCACGGCAGCAGCGGCTCCGGCAAGCCCTCCAAGAAGAGCAGCGGCAGCAGCGCGTCGGCCGCCGCGGGCCGCCGCTGAGTGGCAGACTACCCGGCAGGAGAACCACGCCGCTGTGGCAATGGGATGGTCGAGTAGTAGGAGATGGTCGAGCAATATTGTTGTATATAGAGCATTGTTGCAGAAGGAAAGGAACTGGCCGCGATGCTAGCAGCGACCCTTGAACCCTGAAGTCGGAACTCCTTAACTTCTGATTCCTCGACTGTGCGGATGGTGGACGCCCTGCAGTGTGCGCATTTAATGCGTCACCGGGCCATGCAGAAATTATATCGAACTGATGTTGTAATGCTGAGATTGATTTCCTCGAGGATCCTGTCTGCTTCCGTCAACCACGCATTATCTATGTGGTGCTTTGGCGCCGCTGTTGTTGCTGCCGCCATCACCTCCCGCAGATAACACCAGCGATGGCTCTTTCTGCTGCCGCCAATAGCTATAGGTGCGTGTTCTGTCGCTACGGATCTCATCATAGCAGCCGCCTAAGAAATGCCCTACACAGAAATGCCTAACACAGAAATGCCTAACACAGAAATGAAAAGCAAGCGAAAACGTACATCACCGTGCGAGCCGGGCGTGATGCACTCAATCTGGCTTGGCCAGGGTGTTGTGGAGCACCCAGGCAATCTGGAAAGACTGGAAGGGGGCTGACCTGACTGTGTGCAGCAGGGGTACGACAGTGAAAATTCGTTAGGAGTAAGGTTCCACATGGCTGATCGATCATCAGGAGATCACAAACTGCGTTATATATGCAATGCACACTTACGCATAGTAGTGATCAGCTGCTCAGATCCTTCTCGGTGGAATGCCGTGCCAACCGCCACTACTCAGTTTACACTATGGGACGAGACTTCTCCCAAATGGTCACAACCGGTGCTAGACTGGTAGTGGTGTAGATGTTGTTACGCCTCCTCCTCAACGGTCACAACCGGAAAGGGCGTTTGTCGGCAGCGTGTACATGACGACGCTGACGTGCCTGCTTGCATTGAGACCCTGTGCTTGCGCGAAGGGCAAAAATTTATATGTATATTTATTTTTCTCGCACTCTGTCGCAAGCACACAACGTCATGGCACACATGCTACAGGCGGCACCACAGTCTCCCGCCGACTTCTACGCAAACCCTAATCCGACTTCTGGCCTCTGTCCACCGCACGCTATGCGACGGCAGGCTTGCAAACTCATTGCAGTGCTGCTATAGTGCTGCATCGGCCCGGTATAGTGCAGGCGGTGTATTTTTAAGACTCTAGCACTGCTCCTAGCTGCCAGCTTTACGTTGCTTCCTGTAATTCAATTGCGCCGGCCCCTTCTGCTGGCGCTGATCCCTCGCTCGACGCCATGTACACCCACAAACATGCGTCGTCTCTGCCGCCGCTGCGCCGCGAGGCCCGTTGCTGTCGCCACTTCCATCATCCGTCGAAGTTGGACGGGGCTGCCGGCCAGCCCTTCACCGAGAGGGCAGAGGACTTGCCAGCTGCGGTGACGGTGGCACTACCCTGCAGGCATGCGGCAGCGGCTCGCCGGGGCAAACCGACCTTCGTCCGCCTTCGTCCAGCGGCCTGCCCTTGAGCCACCAGCCAGCTGAGGCTTTGCCGACCGCCCTGCTCTGGGATGCGCGCTGCAGCGCCGTCTGCGGCAGCGGCGCCGCCGGCGGCAGCGGCGCCGCCGGCGGCAGCAGCGGCGAGGCCGCTGCACCAGTAGGCTCCTCGGCCACGGCGGCGCGCGCAGAGTCGCGCGCCAGTCCCCGCACTGAGCCGTCAGGGTCCTGCATGCGATCCTTCGACCTGCACAATGGCGCGAGGCATGAATGATGCAGGTTCAGGGTTCAGGGAAATGCTGATATTGTATGTACTTGAAGTCGACATTTTCCAGACTTCGCCAAATTCCACAGATCCAGACGAGGCGTCAAGCTCTGCGGCCCTTCCAGCTGCCAACACACAGCCACGTTACTTGAGGGCTGGAACAACTCCGCAGCCGGTACACTTGTCCAAGTACCTGCATGACGGAATGGATTTGCGGCGGCCGTGCGAGCCAATCAAACTGGGCCCTGGCAGATGTTGGAGGGGGTCCGTGAGGATGACTCACCACATACTCCTGGCTTGAGACGTAACCCGGTGAGGAGCTGGGGTTATTATGGCCATGCTGAGTGCCCGAGCTGGGGCCGGCCGCCGGCCCTGTGGGACTTGGAGAGGCATATGAAGCTCCTGGGCTTGAAGCTCCTAGGCTTGAAACGCACCCGCGTGAGGAGCTGGGGTTGTTGCGCCCATGCGAGCCGGCCGAGGAGGGGCGGCCGTCGGCCCTGTAGGACTTGGAGTGGGAGGGATTGGCGAAGGCGCCGTGCAGGCTGCCGTCGCGCCAGGAGCGGGCGCCACCGCGGTGCACGCTGCCGGCGTGGCTGCCGCCGTCCCAGCCACGCGGGAGCGCCTCCACGTCCACGTCCTGTGTAAACAGCAAAAAGGCCAAGGTTTCGAAGACCTGGAACGCCTGAACGGCTGACATCAGTGCACGCTGCCGGCGTGGCTGCCGCCGTCCCAGCCACGCGGGAGCGGCTCCACGTCCACGTCCTGTGGAGACAGCAAAAAGGTCAAGGTTTCGAGGACCTGGAACGCCTGAACGTTTGACATCAGTGCACGCTGCCGGCGTGGCCGCCGCCGTGTCAGCCGCGCGGCAGCGCGTCCATGTCTACGTCCTGTGTGGTTCGGTCAGCACAAGAACGAGGAGACAGGGTCGCTGCCGCCATCACAGCTGCCCTGACGCAGCTCGTGCTGTCACGGCGATGTGACAGAGTACCACGTCTAGCCTTCGTGAACTCCAGAAACGCATGTCAGCTGACCTGCCAGTAGGCGCCATTATCACACAGCTGCTGCGGTGGCGGTACCCCGCAAAGGCGAGTGCGTCAGGCTGCAATTGGCTTGGCAACTCACGGAGAAAATTTGTGGTGCTTCGAGGGACTTGCCTGCCAGTAGGCGCCGTCGTCGAACAGCTGCTGCGGGCTGAGGCGATGGCCTGCCAGGTTGCAGTATGTGACAATCGCGCCGGACATGGCGCCGGTGAACAGCGCGATGGCGACGGTGCATACGATGGCCGCAATCTGCAGAGGTGTATTCCATGAAATTCTACGCTGATACTAATTCTAGATGCATTGAGACAACAGCGTCGTGTCGGCACCACTCCAATAAGCAGCAAGACAGAAAATGGGCTGGAACCACAAAGTGCAAGTTGTGGACAGCGCTTTGCAAGGCAGGCGGGTTACCAACACAGCGAGCCCTCACCTGATGGCCGAACTGGGTGCCGTGCGGAAAGAAGAGCTTGGCCTCGTTCTGGCCGAGCGCCGCGAGTCCCGCAACTAGGCCGCCGATGATGCCCGGCATGCCGTGCAGGTTGTGCACGCCGCACCTGCAGAGAAGTGATGGAATGCAGCTTCAGTGACAATGGTGATAGTCCGCAATGGTGACCGTCTGGTGGAACTTGGATATGGTCCAGCGACCAGGCCGCCGATGATACCCCAGCATGCCGGGTAGGTTGTCCACGCCAAACCTGCAGTCAGGAGCCGGAAAGCGTTTCGTTTACGTTTCTGCAGCAGCGTGCAGTATTGCCCGGGAAATGAGGTTGGGGCATGCATGCCGCATCCGCAGAACCAATCATGCGCTCATGCGCAGGGTGCCCTGTTCACGGCAGCCTGGCTCAGGGGCCAAGACAGGGTGGAATCCGCTGCCAAGACCGCATGAACATGCAGAAAATAACAGGCAGACAATGAACATGAAAAACCACTTTCATGACGTTGCAAAACTAGTAGGTTTGAAAGATTACTAATCTTTCAAACCTACAACATCGCGCACGTGTCGCCGAGGCCGATGGTGCGCTCCAGAAAGGGCGTTAGGAACGCAAAGCCCAGCGTGGAAATGGCACCAGCGCTCAGACCCACCGTCAGCGCGCCTGCAAGGGAGTGATTGGCAGTAGGTTAACGGACAGACGCGTTGGTTGAACGGTTGGCAAGGCGGGCATGCGGCGTAGATATGGCGTCGGCTCTCAGGTCCAGCGTTGGCGCGCCTGCAGGATTGTACACGGCGAGAAGCTGCCGCAGCCCACACATGCTGAAATTTGACTGGCGTACACCGTTCGTAAATTTCGTTACGATAACCACGGCTCTGGTGCAGCGCCCCAGATATCGTCCATCTTGCGAGCCAGCGGCAGGAGCACACGACTGGACGAGGCAGCTGACTTCTAACTGGTAGTGCAGATGGGACTGGTTGAAAAAGAAGGTGTCCTCACCGCCGGGGGTGAGAAACAGGTTGGAGGCGGCGCCCATTGCGACGCCGCCTGCCAGGCTGGCGTTCTGAATGTGCATCATGTTGAACCTGCATGCATCAGTCTTTGAGGTGAGCCGCGGGATAGCTCGTTGGCTGTGGCAGGCTGCTGAAACTTTCAGGGGGTTCTAGGCTAAAGCGATGGAGACGCAGTGCTAGGATGGATCAGAAGCGAGCTGCCATTTGAGGCATCTCAGCAGACTTTGTACTCAGGGTGAACAACGGTAGCTTGACGAGCAGGACATCCTGCAAGGTGTCTGCACTGTCAATAGGAGAAATGCTGCGCACTTGTTGCTGATGAGGGCGGACACAGCGAAGGTGGAGAGGCAGGATCCCAGCAGGCTGGTGACGGTGTTGATGATGACGTAAAACTGGGAGCTGCGCAGCACCGGGTCGATCTCCAGCGCTGCGGCGAAACCATAGAAGGTGGGTTGCAGAGCAGTGCCAGCATGTTTGGCTGGCATGCGAGCCCAGAAAGCAGCAGCAGCAGCAGCAGCAGCAGCAGCAGCAGCAGCAGCAGCAGCAGCAGCCGACGCACTGACATGACCTCAGTATGCGAACGCAATATCAGGGATATAACTGCACAGCTGCCAACAGCTGTTGTTTGAGGATGGTGCAAACGAGATAACTGCTTCTGAGCGCACCGGTCTCGGCAGAGTAGGAGGCCAGGGCGCCATTGAAGCTGGGCCAGAAGATCCACAGCGCCAGCGTGCCGATCATGGAGAACACATCGGTGTAGTAGCTGCCCGCATTCTTGGTGTTGATTGAAGTGTGGTGCTCCTGCCGCCTGCGGCATGGGGATGTCCCGAGTCGCTTTGCTGGAGGCACCCAGCAAGACATGTGGTGTGTGAAGGATAGCAGCAGTGGGACATGTCAGACCGGGAATCTCGTGAAGTCGATCCAGGGGCGGCAAAGTTGTTGCGCGACGGACCTGGAGATGAAGTAGCTGGCGGCGAGGCCAAAATAGGCGCCAAAGGCGTGGATGGAAATCGAACCGCCGATGTCCAGACCCTGCAAGGATGTGGACCATGCGTTCTCGGACCCAGAATTGATTGTGTATGTGCATATGTCTCGGCCTGATCGTCCCGCCTTCTGCGGGCCGCTCACAGGATTTACTGGTGCCACTTAGGGTTTTACTGGTGCCACTTCATTCCAATTCTGTGGCTCGGGTGTAAGAGGCGCGGCTCGGCGCACGCGGCGGCAAAGGACTGGCTCACTTTGAGGCCGGTGAAGACTAGCTGCTGGTTCATCGCGTAGATGGGCACGAAGAAGACCATCAGCCACAGCACCTGCATGCGCAGCGGCATCGCGGATCAGCTGCTGACCACTGCTGCAGGCAGCGTACGCGGTGACTTTAAGGTGTTCGTGGTACCGTCGCGTTTGTGGACGACCATGATGGGATGCAAGGCGAGACTCTGTGCCAGCAGCGGAGCCCCGCACCTGGGTGGGGGTGGCCTTGCCGATAAAGGCTCCAAAAGCTATCATAGCAGAGGCGGCGCAGAAGGTGGCTGCACGAAGAGCAGATGGCGGCTTGTTGAATTTGAGAATCTAGCATGGCACATGCATGCAACCATATGCTGCAGCTATGTTCAGGTGCATGGCAGGTGCATGGAAGAGTAACCTAAACCGACGACATGTGATCTTCGGACACATTCGAATGTGGGAGGGATACAGCCCAGTACCCTCGATAAGGAGCGGCATGTCGACGTGGATCTTGGTCAGCCCAGTGTTCTGGTCCGCGCTGCCCCAGACGATCTGTGGTCAGCAGCAGAGCAGCGTTTCAGCCTACTTGTGCTGCATTCACAGCTTCACTGCAGCGTCGGGCGGCAGATGTGTTGAAGGGTACAGCCAACACGAGCTGCCAGCCTAGAGCCGAATCGAATGAACAGGCGGTTGGCAGGTGCTGCCGGTTGCGGGAACACGACTAGCATCGATGAGCGCGAGCAGTAATTGCACATAGGCAGACTGCACGACTGTTCGTGGGCTATTCTGCGATTTTTTGCCTGTCGATTTTTGCCTGTGTCGTGAGCAGGAACTGCATGACACCAAAGCGCACCTGCTGGAAGAGCCCGATGAATAGGATGGAATAGACGATGACAAAGGCGGAGATGAAGAAGTTGAAGGCGATGGCGCTGTATGAGTACCGCCGCAGGAAAGTCTGCAGGAGACACATGGAACTTGCGTGAGGTGGCAGCACAAGGACAATATAGTGTTGAACAGACGCACATGCTCACGCAAGCGCAACGCGTACTGCATTCGATCCGCAGCTGCTGTCCGGAGCACCGAGACAGTGTGCACGCACCATCAGGCAGCCAAAACCGACGAAGACCATGATCTGCAGCCAACAACACACACGCACTCTGGTCAGCCAACGGCCTGGCAGGCAGCTGACATGTTGTGACAATGATGCCAGATGAAAGAGTGGTGCACCCTCTGACGCCAGACCATTGTTTGGCTCATGCACATCATACCTCGACTGCCAGGAAGTACGTGTAGTACCGTTCGACCTGGTCCCTGCAGTCAGAATGTCGCAACACTCAATGCATTCTGTCGTGTTTTCCGTCTTCTGCGCACCCAGGCGCCTGACAAAGAGCGGCAGGTTTTGACGAATCAATCGCGAAGAGCCATGCTTCTGTTCCGTGCTGCAGGCAGAGCGGCAGCATCCAGAGGCAAGCTGCGATCACCAGAAACATTCTTCGTTCAAACGTGCAGATACGCATTGCAGCACCAAAGCCGCACTCGAACTCGACGCCGGTGGCGTAGCGCACGAACACGTAGTACAGCGGCAGGATGAGGACCACCAGCAGCGCCACGGATGCGGAGAACGTGGACCGCAGGTTCAGGCTGTGCGTGCTGTCCGCGCGGAAGTAGGGCAGCCCTGGCACACGGCGGCCCTGCGAGGTGATGAGCGGGGTGGTCTCGCAGAAGAGGATCTCTAATGCACATTAGGTGAGTCTGTGATGTGTTCAGGCTGTGCGTGCTGTCCGCACGGGAGTAGGGCGGGTACGGCACACTATGGCCGTGTGCGGCGGTGAGCGGGTGAGTGGATCGGAATCCGTCGTGGCAAATGCTACGGCGAGGTTGTGGACACTTGGCTGTCAGTCCCCACAGAGTAGATTCACAACGATTTCAAAGAGCTTGCAGCCCAGCTGGGCAGCTTGCGAGCTCGGCAGCGGGTCTGCTGCATGCGGCGCCGCAGGTGGGTGCGTCCAATACAGCAAAGCTGAGTGCCTTCTCGTAGAGCAGGTTCCGTGTCCGTCAGGGTGTCCAACTGAACGCTGGCAGCAAATGCGGCCATGATACGAGATTGTAACTTCCCCACCCGCGCGGGGAGCAGTGGTGCAGCCTTCATTCCTGCAGACGCGGTCTGCCGATGGACGGCTGGCCCTGATTCAAGCCTTTCAGAAGCTGAACATATGCGAAACCGGGAATAAAATATTAGTCCAGCCACTGCACCTTTTCGAGGTCCTCCACGTTCCCATCCGCAGTCCTCTTCATGGCGACGCTCGGCCTTCGGCCCGATCACAGCCGATCTGCAAGCAACAAGAGCTTTTCCGAGGCAGCTCAAACAGTTGATTACGGACACTCCGTTGTAGGCGTCGACGCGACGGTCGCCTCACAAGCTGATCAGCGAGGCTGACTCGCTGTCGGGCTGACTGGACAAGACGACACCTCGTCATTATACGCGTTACTCAGCTCGCGCGTCACTCAGCTCGCTCTCAGGTGTTGTGCATGCAATCGCAATGGGGACGTCACGCAGATATCTGGCAAGGCGAGGCAGCATGACCAGCACTCTTGGCACGCTGTTCAGCAGCTGCTCACCTGCCTGCCGCGTCAGCCGCCGCCCCAGCAAAGCGACGCCACCCTGCAACGTGAGACGACCCGTGAGCGGTCTGAAGCACACCGGTTTCAAAACCGGAGCCGGTGGCCATTGCGCCAAGCGGCGCAAGAGGCAAAGTCGTAGAACTCTCGCTCGGCTAGCAAAAGTCGGTGTGCAAACGGCATGAACAGCGTGGCTTTGGCACAGTCGCACCTCGAGAGGTCTGTCCTTTGCTGCCGCTCACCCCGTGAAGCTTGTGAAAGTATGCCTTGGCGGCGCAATTCACCTGCAAAGGAGAGACGAGGGGTCCTATGTGACAGCGGCATGTGAACGCCGTGTCTCAGCTGTATCTCAAATGAGGTCACAGACCAGCCATACTTCCCTGACATCATGACAGCGCGACCGGACATTTGCGTCTGCCGCCAATCGGCCGGGAAAGTCGACCCAGCCAGTGCAATCGATTTTCGGAACTGCGTATGTCGGCTGGGGACTACCTTGGCCCGCACTGCCTCGACGAGACAGTCCAAGCAATCAGAGGTGCTCCCTATCGACCTATAAGCCTGCCTTGACGCCCCTGCAGCCATTGCACCTGACCAGTTGGCTGCTTTTGACTGACAGCGTCTCGATCCCGGTCTAGGCAGCGCGCGCCGACTTTCAGCGCGCTCGGAATGGCTGTGAAGAGATGGTGTTCAACTTGAGTGGATCTGTGTGTACACCGATCGCACCGCTGAGAACAGTGGGACTCGAATTTGCTCTGCAATGTGTAGATGCTCGGCGCCCTGACTAAGGCAGATGCTGAGGTGGCGGTGTCGAAGGGCCTGCATCCTCCACCAGCCACCACTAGCATTTCCTGGCGACCCTGTGCCACTGTCCCCACACGAGCGGCAACGAAAAGTACCGTCAGGCTGGGCGAAACGCACCCACGCAAGCTTGCCGCGGCTGTGCCAACACTGGCAAGCGCACCAGCACGTCACTGGTTCACTTGTCAGAAGCTATGCTCGAAGACCTCAGCTCGACATTCTCGGCATCTGGTGGACATGCAACGACGGCATCGTGGGCGGCCGCAGCACTTCATGCCACAGCCGCCGGCACCCTGGCTGGCTTGCTGTCAGCAGGTCTGCGCCACTGCTATTTCGCCAGTGTGAGCTTCTACAAAATTACGAGCTGTGTCACAGGTCGCAAGATGTATATGCGCCTGCTGATAGGACACCCATGATTTCGGCATCGGCGGCAACATCATGCCGCTGCTGACATGCTGCATATGTTGTGGGCAAGTACATACGCGTAGTGGCAGAGCATGGATGCCACGAGCATGAGGCGACAGGCTGGGAGGAATCAAGCAGCAAGCAGGTGTACCACAGTCACAAACAGGGTTGAATCTGACCAAGCGTTCACCGCTGCCGCCGCCGCCACAGCCGCTGCCAAGCCAGCGCCTATGCTTCTATGAGTCTTTCTCGGCATTTACAGTTTTCGACCCCAGTTCCAAGGTACAGCTCTGCCGTGATCAGCGTAAATCACGGTCTGATGACCTGCACCCTTGTCTGGCAGGTGCAGCAAGTTCCTTATTCTGAGCAACCTCTCAAACAAAACGAATAAAACCCTAAACACCGACGGCGGCAGAACGCCGCCATGAAATGTGCATCTGTCAATGTGACATGCATCGTGTCCGCCCTGAAAACATTTCGCCTGCGTTCAGCTACCTCCATCCGCCACCCCCACTCCAAGCGCAGCACTGGTGTGGGTACCAGTGTATGCCCGCCTTTTGCGGCCGGAGCTCGGAGCTCTTCGCCCTGATTGTGAGTTCAGCCCATCAGCTCGTTCGCCACCTCATCCTCATCTTCGTCATCGTCCTCGTCGCCGATGTCATGCCAGGAGTCAGCCAGGCGGCTGCGCTTGCCGGCCTTGGTCTTGTCCTCGGGCGGCGGCGCGCAGGCGTACTTGAGCTTCGGGCTGGCTTCCGCGCCGCTGGCAGCCCTGCGCACATGCATGCAAGCAGCTCGTCAGACCCTCCGGCAAACCAAGACGGCACCTGTTGGAAAAACACTCAAGGGTGGCCTGCTGGAGCAACTCTGCCTTCAAGCTTTGGGCGCCTGCGTGCCTGCAGTTCATCAGCCGGTCCCTGCGCCAGAGGCATGCAAGGGGCTCAGCGGCGGAGCACACGAAAAGACGTTACAGCTGCACCTGAGGCGTGAGACCCACCTCGACGCTAGAGTTCTGCGGGCCTTGGCCGCTGGCGCTGCCCCGTCCCTGCAGGCAGCGCGCGCGGTGCTATTATGGTATGCAACAAGCTGATCGCGAATTTACGGACGAGTCGGCTGTCAGCCGGTTCCGAACATGGCACATGAGACCCTAAACCCTAAAGCCTCCCCTGATGCGACTCGTCAGCTGGGAGACACTCACCACTGCAGAAGCTGCAAGCCAGGCATGCGCTGGAGTCCCTCATGAAGCTCGTATTGTGACGCCCTGCTTTTGTACCCAAGATCGCATGCGACCAGGGCAGCTGTCCAGCAGCCGGACAGCGACAACGAGCAGGCGCGACAGATCACAGGAGGAATACAAAAGTCCAATGTTATACTAGGCTTCAAGGAGGTGATCATCTTGCGCCAATAGACACATCGGATCTTGGGCAAATGTTAGAATATGAGAGTTCAACACTCACGTGTCCACATCGATGGAGACGGAGCCGCCGTCCAGCAGCTCGCCGGACACGACGAGACGCGACAGGTCCGTCACCACGTGCTGCTCCAGCCACCGCCGCAGCGGCCGCGCGCCGAAGCGGATGTCGTACGCCGTCTGCGGAGGAACAGTCTCCAGGGTCACCGCGAAACTTCCTAGGTTTCGGGAAAGGAGAAGTGTCCGTCACCACCCGCCGGTCCAGCCACCGCCGCAGCGGCCGCGTGCCAATGCGGACGTCATGACGCAGCCTCTGGAACAGTGACGATATATAAGTGCCTTGAAACCGCAGATGTTTTTCCAAAGCGACAGGTCGTCACCACGGGCTGCTCCACTCACTGCAGCAGCGAAAAGGGCTATGCGGTCTGTGCTGACATGCGTATCCGGATACTGACTGTTGTCGCGCCCATGCACGCGTGGAAGTCCGTGCAGGATGTGCCTGCAGCTGGGCGTTCACCTCGGTCTTTAGCAGGTCACATTCTTCTGACGCCGGAAATGGATCCCGGGCGCAACCTGCTGTTCCCGAGGTACACGTGTTCGGATTGGAAGGCGATACATCAATCACTGGGTTTAGGGTTTTGGGAATATGTGCACACCTCCACAATGACGTCCAGCGCGGCGTCCGAGATGGCGAAACCGATGTTGCGCCCCTTCAGCCGCTGCGCAATCGTCGCCGCCTGAGGGTCGCAAAAGTCGAACCAGTACTGAAACTGATTCAGGAAGATGATTCAGGAAGATGATGGGGCACACCGGCTGCTGCCTGCTCGCGGTGACAGAGATTCTGCAGTGGCAACAGACTGCCTGTGATCTTCGAGGGTACACCACAAGCCAAGATGAGGAGGAAGATGCAACAGGCAAAGCATATCCCAGCTTCTAGCGCAAGAGTCGTGGAGAGCACATATATGTGCTCTCAGCGCCGAGGGTTCAACGCACCTGCAGGCGTGCAATCTCCCGCAGCTGCAGCGGCGTCAGCGCGTCGAACACCACCACCTCGTCCAGGCGGTTGAGGAACTCGGGGCGGAAGTGGCGGTGCACAACCGCGAGCGCGGCCTGCTCCGCCGTGCGCCGCTTCTGCACAGATGGATCGAACAAAATTTCAGCAGACAAGATACAATGTTCAGTCGAGGGAAAAACTCGGGGCGGAAGTGCCGGTGCACCGCCGCCGCGCAGACTGCTCTGCGGGCAGCGCTTCTGCAGGACAATGAATGCGCGTTGAAAGTACAAACTGGCAACCATCTGGAAACCCAGGGCGCAGGTGGCGATGCACCACAGCCAGCACGCTCTGCTACACCGCGCGCCACATCTGTGAGTGAGGAGATGCTGGGTGGTCAGTTGGACAAAGCAGGAGTCGCCAGCATCGTCTTGCAGGCTGATTGTGCAAGAACCAGCGGTGCCACACCGCCAGCGCGCTCGTGTCCGCCGCGCGCCGCTCTTGCAGGCTAAGGAGATACAGAATGAGAAGTGTATCATCGGCATTGCAGCTTGCGAGGCTACGGGGAGGAGGCAATGGTGCAGTGCGAACCAACGCCGCCTGCAAAATTTGCAGCCTCTGTGCAGAGTAGAAAGTGACAACAGTTTTGCATAGAGAACATACAGGCCGGCTGCCGTACAGTGCGTTGGCATGCGAAAGTAGGGATGCCAACCAGAACAGTCCGTCCCAGCACAAATGGATGCCAGTTGAAAAAACAGCTCGTGGTATGTGCTCCTGACGAGGGCGAGGACGCCGCGAAGAGTGAGGTGCTGCTAGAGGAGGGTTTTGTTCCTCCCGAGGAGGGGCGCCGCCTCGGTAAATCAACTGATGAAATTCCTCTCGTCGTTTTGTTTCTCATGCCAACATGCCCCTTCCAGGCGAGGACGCCGCAAAAGTCAAGGCACTGTTGCTGGACAGCATTCCTGCAGGTGCGAATGCGAGGCAAGAGTCCTGAAATCCAACATCCTGGCCCTGCTGGTAATATATGTTTTACCTCACATTACCTCACATGGCGAATCTGCACAAGGATGCCAGCTCACCCGTGGCATGCTGTGCTCTGCCAGCCGCGGACATCAGCTACTAGCTGATGCCTTAGCAAGGCTGCCGCTCTGCCAACTGGGCGCAAAGAAATTCATTTTCGGAATACAGGGCTGCGCACCTGCTCAGCGATGCCGGCTCCCAGTAGGAACTCCGAGCCCAGCTCAGAGGTCATGGCGAGAGAATGTGTTGGCAACCTGCAAACTGAAGCTGTTTGAAGGATGGAGCAAGGTTTGAAGGTGTGCGCACCTGCTGGTCGTTGCCGGCCTCCAGCAGGAACTCCGAGCCGAGGTTGGATGTCATGATGAGCAGCGTGTTGGCGAAGTTGACGGTTCGCCCCTTGGAGTCGGTGAGCCGTCCGTCGTCCATCACTGACAGAAGGATGTTCATCTGCGGCAGACAGCGAAAATGAGAATGATCAGGCTGATTGGAGGAAGAAACTGCATCTGTTTGCCAGCGAACCCCTTGCCTGTCCACAATGAGGTTGATCGCAGCGATGACGCCGCAGAATCAGGCCAACCTGTGGTGAAACCGACGGGCTGCGTCTTAGCAGACCACTCACTCTGGTGGAGCCATATCGCACAAGCAGGAAGCATCGGGAGTGAATCAAAGGTGGCCCTGTCGCAATTTTTTCACACGAGTTGTCCGGTGAGATGACTGACTGTTGTGTCAGTCATTACTGACCGGTCAGTCCGGTCAAAGTGACTGACTGTTGTGTCATTACTGACCGGTCAGTAGTAGTTCACTTATTGTTCTGATGGAGATTTGGGGACATACCACATCAGGGTGGGCCTTCTCCACCTCGTCCAGCAGCACGACGGAGTGCGGGTGGCGCCTGAAAGGCAACGAAGTGGAGCTGAATGAGGACCGTCAAGGGGGCACCACTGGGAAAAGGGATGGCGATGCGGCTGTCATGCTGCCCTGCAGGCGCACGGGATGACAAAGCTGAGATAAGGCTGTGGCACATGCAAGCATTTCCGCACGGTCTGCTCTTCCGGTCAGCAACACACCCGGCAACCTGCAGCCTGCAGAGGGATGGGACAAACCCGCATGATACAGACCTGACGAATTCCGTCAGCCGCCCTGTGATATGGCCAGTGCAGCCCAGCGGCGCTTTCACGAGGAATCGACCAAAGTCAAGCTTGCGATTTGCAGCTCACCTGACGGCCTCTGTCAGCTGGCCGCCCTCGTCGTGACCGATGTAGCCGGGCGGCGCGCCGATGAGGCGCGCGACTGAGTGCTTCTCCATGTACTCGCCCATGTCGATGCGGATCATCATGCGCTCGTCGTCGAACAGCAGCGCCGCCAGCGCCTTGGACAGCTCCGTCTTGCCGACGCCCGTGGGCCCCTGCAGTGAAACAAGTAGCCTCGTCGGATGCTGCGTTTTGAGAAGGCTGTGTATCGTCATACATCCAGCGGTGCCAGGGCCTGGGACACCTCTGTCCTGTGGGCTTTCGTTGGGCTCTGCAATGGAGAGTCGAGCGTTTCAGGCGCCGAGTCTTTCTAACAGCAGTTGTCGTCGAGGAGTAGCACCCCGAGACCTTTGCACGGCTTCGTGTTGCCAACGGCTGGGAACCTGCCGGGTTCAGACACGCTCGTTTCCGCATGATCAGCACAGCGTCCGGTCCCTGCCATATGCCCATGATAATCCCAGCTGCAGACAACTCATTTTCGCCAGGAACGGGAAGGAGCAGCGCGGCCGCAGTCCCTGAGGCTCGCGCGGCTACACAGCACTGCGTCCAGAACAGCATTTTTCAGAAGTCGGCGTCAAAGGTGCTGTGATGAACCAGATCACTCACCAGGAATAGGAAGCTGGAGCCGCGGCCGCGGTCGGCCAGCCCCGCTCGGCTGCGCAGCACCGCGTCTGACACCACGTCCACAGCACGGTCCTGCCCAACGACGCGCTTGTGCAGCTCCTGCCGCAGGTTGAGCAGCTTCTCACGCTCCGTCTGCTGCAGCCGCGTCACTGGGATGCCCGTCCAGCGCGACACCACCTGCGTGTGAACAGTCAAGAACGTTTGATGCTTGCCATACAGAAGTGATGTCATGGAATCAGCTGAAACCCAGCTGTAGGTTGAGCAGCTGCTCACGCTCCGCCTGCTGCAGCCGTGTCGCTGGGATGCCCGTCCAGCGCGATACCACTGCAACTTTTACAGTACAAAGCCGGATATTACGTAAAACACCCCCATGTGTGCACCAAACCGACCATCAGTGGATGAGCGGCCACACGACAGCACCACAGGGCATGTGCCAGCGCAGAACCTTGATTCGAGGCAGGAGGCTCGCCCAATATATAGCCTCAGAAGTGGACGCACATGCAGCACCGTACTGTTGTTTTGCACCTTGCGTGTACCAGTGCCGGTAACTCTAAACCCTGAGGACCAAAGGCTATGTCCTGCTGGTTACATTCTACCGGGCAGTCCTCTCACGGGTGCGGCGGTTTCTGCTGGCCGGTCGCATGGCGCCTTTGCGCTCTCCAGGAACGGCAGGACCGTCAAACCGACAATCAATCGGTATCATAGGTCGAGATGGGGAATTGCACCTTGGCGATCTCCTCGGGCGTGACGACCTCTGTGAGCATGGGATTCGCGGGCCGCTTCTTCTCCAGCTTCTTGATGGCGTCCTCCACCTCCAGCAGCGCGCCGTACTTGAGGTCGGCGACCATCGCCAGGTCCATCCGGTTCTCCGCCATCTCCAGCCGCACCTGGACATGCGTGAACGGGTTGCATGGGTCGGGCTGGCTGTCAGTACCTCGAGTGGAGCTCGTCAATGATCCGACAAGGTGAGAATAGCTTCCTCCACCTCCAGCTGCGCGCCGCGCTTGATGTCCGCCACCGTGGCCAGGTGCCTGCGGTGATCCGCCATCTCCAGCCAGAGAAAAGCCCGCAGGTCGATTGGCAAATTTGTACTAATCAGATCAGCCTCCTGAACTTCCAGCAGCGCTGAACTTTCAGCAGCGCGCCGTGGTCAAAGTCCGCCACCGCGGCCAGGTATGATGGCCAGATGCTCCTGTGAAAACCTGCGGCTCGGCAGCTGCAGTCAGAGGCTGCGGCTGTGCGGTGCGTCCATCCCTGGATGCTGGACGTCAAGGCGCGCAGTGTTGCACCACAAGTGCCTCCGGGAGCTGCATCGGCCCTCAGGCGCCACAGGCACAGTACATCGCTGCATGACCATCAGGCAGCCATGTTGTCGTTGCATGCTTTGCAACAGAGCCCCAATGGAGGCGAAATAGCACTCAAGCTGCCCAACTCGAGATCCTCCACTTTGTTTTGCAACGCTCACCTGCTGCAGGCGCCTGCCCTTGTGGCAGTAGCTCATCCACATGCGTCTACATACGTGACATTCATCCAAACACTGGATGAATGTCACGAACTGTCGCCCACCTGCAGCTCCTCCTTCTTCTTGCGCAGCTTCTGCAGCTCCTGCAGCCGCTCGCGCTCCCCCCTGTAGCGCGTCATCACCGGCCGCAGCTCGTCTTGCAGCGCCGCAAGCTCCTTCCGCACTTCCTCTAGGCGGTCCTTGCTCACTTTATCCTTCTCCTTGGACAGCGCCGCCTCTTCCACCTGCAATGATGATAATGCGGGGATGTCAGTTGCCATGAGGTTCTGTTGTAACGCCGACAGCTCCTTGCGCGTTTCCTCCAGACGGCGTTTGCTGAAAGTGTGCCTCTCGGACAGCACCGCCGCCTCTACCTGCAACCACGAAGTCGTGGATACTTTCGTGTTCCCGCAGTCACACTCCGCGCTGCTGGCACCTTGCTCAGCCTGCTTTCCTGCGTATACAATTTGTTTCGTCGAGTGACCGGAATGGCCGGTAGAGGATCAGCAGAGCACGTGCAGTGTGGCGGTGCACATCTCTAGGTGTATCACAGTGGCATGGTCTGCTGACGAGGTCCACGCACAACAACATGCGCAAGGGGCATAAAACTTTGCCTTGACTCGGCTGCCCTGGGTCTCAGCGTGATGTTGCCTCACAGCCGTCAGCGTGTGTGCGGCTCCAATACAGCAAACCGCAGACAGGGCCACAGCGCATGCTGCCACATTTTTCGTGAATTAACCATTCAATTGAGATGAGCTACCTGCAGGCCGATGACGCGGCGCTGCAGGCGGTCGATGTCCTCGGGCAGCGAGTCCAGCTGCACGCGCATGCTGCTGCACGCCTCGTCCACCAGGTCGATGGCCTTGTCTGGCAGGAAGCGGTCCGTGATATAGCGATCGCTCAGCTCCGCCGCAATGACCAGCGCGCTGCAAGAGGAAAGGAATCGGTTCTCAGAAAGACACGAACCGCATCGCACAAATAAGGGCGCTGTAACCGGGTCGGTGGTCTTGTCCAGCAGAAAGCGGTCCTTAATGTAGCAGTCGCTCAGCCCCGCCACAATGACCAGCGCCCTGCGATGCAGCAGTCTGCTTTGGTGTGTTTTGTCACGAAGTCAGAAGCCAACTTCACCGCCAGGCCCATCGCCTTACCGGGCAGGAAGCTTCCGCCACTTTGGCCACTTTGCTCCATGAGTGAACATGTTACAGTTCAAGATTGATTGTGGACGGCCTTGGTCGGCAGAAAGCGTCGAATGATAGTGTGGTCGCTGAGATCTGCAGTGATACTTCGTGATTCAAGCAATGACAACAATGCAACTTGATGCATTTGATGGCAAGCAACTATATTTGAGTCACACGCTGAGATGAGAGGTCAACTGGGGCGTAGCCCGACGAGGCGGCGAAGCCGTTCCAGCAGAGCTCTGGCCTGACTGCGGACCATCACTCGTTTGGCAAGCACCGCTCGTACACGAGCCAAAGGCGTACCGATCCGCGATGCGGACGCCGTGGAAGCTGCTGTAGCGCTCCGAAAGACCGCGCAGGATGTTGATGGTGTCACTCACGTTGGGCTCCGCTACCATCACCTGAAAGGAGCTGAGAGGCATCAAGGCGTGAGGTTTAAATATCGTGCACAGGGGTACAGGGTCGTGTTCGCAGGAGTGAAGTGCGGTTGCGCCTGCAGCTGGACAATACGACGACGCTGAGGTCTGATCAAGGTGCTGGCGCTATCAAGAGCTGCCCCATCCTGCAGATGACAGGCCTGTGAGAGGTCCAGCTGCAGGCTCGCACTGATCCAACTGACCGGTTGCAGCCTCTCAAATCAGGATTGATTGGCTTAGCAGGCAAGACGCCACAGCACCGTCTTGATTGGACATTCTGGGTTTCAGATTTCAGCACATTGGAGGCGGTGCTCGAAGGCGGCTTTTTCGCAATGTACTGCCTGTACTCTACCAGCGGCATGACGCCAATGCAGCACTACACACTATACTGCTTACTATTGGAATCGATCGAACGTGGTTGAGAGAAAGCACCTGCTGGAAGCGACGCTCGAAGGCGGTATCCTTCTCGATGTGCTGCCGGTACTCTGCCAGTGTGGTAGCGCCGATGCAGCGTAGCTCGCCGCGCGCCAGCGCCGGCTTCAGCAGGTTTGCGGCGTCCATTGCACCTTCGGCCTTGCCCGCACCTGGATAAGAACGAGTCTAAGTGGCTTTGATGGACAGCATTCGAGGAGCCGATGCAGCGCAGCTGGCCGCGCGACCCAGCGCTGGCTGCAGCAGGTCGACCACATCCGTGGTGCCCACCTTTGCTAATCCTGGCATACCATCATGGCAGATGAAATCGAACAATGTTCCAACTATTAAGTACTATAAATACAAGTGGCATGTCTGGGACCCCACGACTCGCATCTTGCTTGGGTGGGCGGAAAAGGCGTGCCACTGGACAGTTTGCAATTAGACACTACAAATTCACCAAGAGGACAAGGCCGAGGTGCTCACACGCAGGACGCTGCCAGCTGCCTGCGTGTGTGTGGCCTCGTCCTGTGCACTTCGTCCCCCGTTGCGACCCTCTGGCACAGTCTGGTTGTGGCACAACTGCTAACGCCCGTTAGCAGTTGTGGCGCGTCGCTTTGTTGCCACCTATAACTTGCCGAAACCATTTCACAATGGAGATTACAAGAGCATCTGATCAGGCTTCGCTCGCTCACCCAGAACGAGGTGGACCTCGTCGATGAAGAGGATGATTTGCCCCGCCGCGTCGGTGACTTCCTTCAGTACCGCTTTGAGGCGCTCCTCGAATTCGCCACGGTACTTGGCGCCCGCGACTAGGGATCCCATGTCCAGCGCAAATACCTTCGTCTGCTTGAGATTCTCCGGGACATCGCCCTTGACCTGCAGGAAGTGAAACAAAGCTCGCATCAGACATTGCAGCAGGATGAGTTGAGCTCACCGCGGTACATGGCGCCTGCCACTGAGTACCCCATGTCCAGCTCACAAACTTTCCTCTGCTTCAGGCTCTCGGGCACATCGCCCTTCACCTCCACGAAAAATCCATGTTGCATAAGAGACTAGGCAACCGGAATATATAGATACATATATTTAGATGTATATAATATATATATATTTTACTTATGTACGTGTATTGAATCGAGTTCGTGCTGGCGACCAGTGGCCGCGAGTCCAGTTCATAGGCTTTCGTCTGCCTCAGAGTCGCGGCACGTCACCATGACCTGTTATTGAAAGATTCGACATCCGCTCGAACCAGTCCGGCTTGGTGTTTGCACCGGAAGATCTCGCACCCATAAGCGCCTTTTCACCCTCCAGACCATACTGCAAGGGGTGCATCGCAGAAGGTGACTCATGCATAGCTCAGAGCAGTTGACCGCTTGACGAAGCCCAAAACTGTCCTTCGAGCAACCAAGAGCATAGGTGCGTCTGACCGTTCCCAGCACGC
>JAABUL010001261.1_pt1 | contig 49227 bp, 51 predicted proteins | sample 5559151 | NCBI WGS metagenome assembly JAABUL01 (sample SAMN10711876, study PRJNA513368) | rock metagenome | isolation source: Antarctica rocks | place: Antarctica: Victoria Land, Pudding Butte sud
CTTCGACTTTTGGCTCTGAGTCGGGCTAATGCTTGTTGTAATCCCAAAATGCGATTCTCATCATACGCGTCGGTGCATACAAGCAACGCTCGCACGAGCAGTATGGGTGATGGCAATTCAGGGATTGCGGGAAAGAGGTTTGGAAAGGTTTGCAGAATTGCGTAGGCGTTGTCGAAAGCAACGAGACCGAAGACGATGAGCACATTGGTCACTAGAAAGAAGACTGCCTCTTCGATTTCAAGTCCGTCCCAAAGATGCCAATCTAGCTTTGTACCTGACTCAATAACCCAAGTCCCCCGTTTCAATGCCAATGTATCGACGATCCAGAGATAGATCGTAGGGAGGGTGACCGGTAGTAATGTGTTCGAAAGGGGCAGCTCCATTATTAGTTGGTAGGCAAGGCTCCTAATCCACGTCAGTCATCGTTCACTGTAGAGGACGAGTTCTCGCATACCAAAGCAATAAGACGAACGGCCCAGCCCATACAAGGATTAAGCCCAAGTAAAAGCCTTTTCCCTTTTGTACGCAAAAAGCAGTCCCACAAAGGATGACAGCAACGATTGATAGTGTACCAAGCCATCTCCACATTCGCAACCGCCTTCCATCATTGAGCATCTTCTGTCCGCGAAGGTATACTGGATGGAGTGTGGGCTTGCTAAGAATAAGGTAGAGAAGAGAGGTATTGTAAGTCTGGATGACGAAGAAAAATATTTCTTCTGCTGGAATTTGAAAGAGCGTCGGGCCAATGATGGCATTGGGAGGATAAGTCCATATTCGCGAGTGTATTAGGTATGAGTCCCAGGGTGTGGTAGAGACGACGGCGATCTAAACGTGATCAGCAAGGTCATTGTAGGCCAAAATCAGTCGAGCATACAGCGATGAGAAAGAGGATCTTATATACACCAAGGCTTGTACATAGAGGCCTATAGCACAGAGTCAAGGCTACCGCCGGCGGTATCGTGTATTTGATATGTCTGTGGATGTTGTCAGAGAGCCAGTCTCACATAGCAACTCAGTAGCAAGCAGAAACAGCAAACTTACACCAAGGCATAGTCAGTACCCATATCTAACGTTCACGGGCGCGACGGTGTTGTAGAAGTCATGACCCTCTGTTACGAAAGCTGCCTGCCCTGGCACGACTGGATAAAGGCGGGGAAGACTAGTGAAGACGGGCGATCTTGGTGCAGTTGACGGCGCATAGAAGTTCTTGAATGATGCTTGGTTTCCGTGTGTAAACAGCAGCGATTCCTCTCGCCAAATGAGTGTTCTCTACAGCTTTTGTCGGTAGAGTCGACGATGTTGTTGTGCGGCAGATGTGGCAAGCAAGTTCTCTCATGACGCTCGCGATCTCCAGGTCCGCAAAAGCAGCAACATTGGCGTGGCAGGGATCTGGTGGCAGGGATCTGGTGGCAGGGGACTGCCTTAGCGGCCGCCTTGCAAACGGCTCCTTTGTGACATCAGCTACCGCATTAGCGCCGATATCCTGCATGCTTGGGGGATGCTTGGGGGCCTTCATCCGTTGCTATCCGATTCTTCACTCCGGAACCCTCGGCTTAGAGATCCGGACTTATAGTGATCAATGGAGGTGGCTCGGGTGGGTATATCACCGTGCATCAGAGTCCGCCACAGCGAATCAGATGTGCTTGACCCCAGAGCCTCACAATACCGCTGCTACTGTATTTCTTTCATACGGTAGTTGTTTCACAGGAGGCTATTTAACCTAGTACTTGATCGTGATGAATGGACCAACGGCAGACGAGAAGAGGCGTGGCCATCCGTACGTAGACTTGATCTATAGACAATAGTTTGGTGCTTATAAGGCTTTGGAGATACCTGTCAGGAAACTTCGCGCCTGTCCAGCAAGTGCTACCACTCACGCCTTGCTCCTACACTGGGAACATACCAGAGGAACTTGCGGGCGGGGAGTATGTTCGTAATGGATCAAACCCGGTAACCAACGAGGCCCTTGGCCGGGACGCCCATTGGTTCGATGGAGATGGCATGCTTAGCGGCGTGTCCTTTCGACAGAACGGCGAGAAGGGGGCCTTACAGCCAGAATTCGTCAATCAATACATCCTGACCGATGTCTATCAAAGCTCAAAGACCACTCCTTTCCTCAAGACTCCAATATTACCAAGCATCGCAACGCTGGTCAATCCTATGAGCTCACTGATCACAATCCTCCTACGAGTATTGCGGACGATCGCCCTGGTCATATTATCTCATATGCCTGGTTCGCCGGTTGCTATAAAAAGGATCAGCGTTGCAAACACTGCGGTACTCTATCACGATGGGCGAGCATTGGCTACGTGTGAAAGTGGTCCACCCATGCGTATATCCTTGCCAGGTCTTGAGACTATCGGATGGTTCGATGGCAACACAAGCGAGGGAGAGCCTCCCAAGATGGAGAGGCCTGGGTTTGGAGGTGGAGGTAATCGTCTGATCAGCTTCATGAAGGAGTGGACTACTGCGCATGTTTGTCTTTGGCGCTTAGGAGGGAATTCGGATGATGCTGACGATGTATAGCCTCGAGTTGATCCTAAGACAAAAGAGCTGATACTCTATCACTCGACCTTCGTCCCGCCCTACATCAATTATTCCATCGTGGAATCAACAAATGATGCATCCCGAGGAAGCAACAACCAGAAGCGAACTAGCATGATCAACGTTCCTGTCCCAGGAATCAGATCTGCCAAGATGATGCATGACTTTGGAGTCTCCAGTACTCACACAATAATCATGGACCTACCTCTCTCCTTAGATCCTCTCAACCTTGCAAAGAACAAGCCAGTGGTAGCTTACGATCCGACTAGCCGGTCGAGATTTGGCATCTTCCCGCGCTATCACCCACAGGAGGTCCGTTGGTTCGAAACAAAGCCTTGTTGCATTTTTCATACTGCCAATTCCTGGAATTCTAGGGACTCCAAAGCAATGACGGGTCCTCAGGGAACGGAAATAGTAAACATGCTTGCGTGTCGTTTGACCTCTGCCTCACTTGTCTTCAGTGCTGGTGATATCGCCGCACCGCAACCCATCCACGACATTCCGGCTGACCAGCAAGAGGAAGATCAATGTCGTCTGTACTATTACCAATTTTGTTTGTCACGACTGCCTAACGGCGATATTTACAACGGTAACGATAACCTAATTGCACACCAATGGGCTCTGTCAGCCATCACATTCGAATTTCCATCCCTTCGCGATTCCGCCTCAATGTCCGCTGCAAAGTACATCTATGGCTGCTCGGTCTCTGGTAGCTCTTTTGGTAGCGCTCTTGGCCGAGCTGTCAAGATCAATACTCTCGTGAAGATGGATGTCCAGACGTTGATCGAGAGAGGCATTCGTGATCCACCAGCGCAGATCACTGGATGTGTAGACAGTAGGAGCATGGCTGAAGTTCTCGCAAGTACTGATCCCGAGGACCCAATCAAAGTCTTCAAGATGCCAGATGGATGGTATGCCCAAGAATCGCGCTTCGTACCACGTGCAGGAGGAGTCAGCGAAGATGATGGATGGATACTCAGCTATGTTTTCGACGAGTCCCAACTCGGTGAAGATGGAGAGTGCATTCCAGGTGCCCGGAGCGAGCTGTGGATCATTGACGCGAAAAACATGACGGATATTGTGGCCCAGATACACCTACCGCAAAGAGTACCGTATGGTTTGCATGGTAGCTGGTTTTCCGAGGAGGATATTAAGGGCCAGAGGCCTGTGAATAGTATCAGGACTCTACCAACGATGAATGGCAAAGAAGAAAATTCCTCGCCCGCGTGGAGAGCGTTGATGGCAACGCGAAGGACGATCGAACGCTGGTTGGGATGAATCGTGTCAGCTTTTACGAAGCTCGCAGTATGTTCAAATCCCTCAATGCTTGGCCTGTTGGGAAAGTATTATGGCTGTATTCCATGTTGAGAGTCCTTTTCGACCACCATTAAAATTCACCAATATTCATCACCGAACGATCTTGGTGATCCCTCGTTTGGGGCTTGGCAGACAATCTAGGACGTAAGCCGTTCGTTGTAAGTTTACGAATTATGTAGGACCCTTTCCAGTTTCGTTTTCCGGTCAGGGCGCTATAACGTACGAAAAATTACCGTATATCCTAAAAATCATTTTCCATTTCATCCTCTCCATGCCGTTCTGCCGCCCACCTACTCACCATCTAGATTTGCGTCGTCACCTACATTCCAGCTTTTGCACCTTGTTTTCCCTTTCAAACGCCAAAGAAAACTGTAAAAGCTCAAGCACTCTAGGTGCTCTCTGTCTTCATCGCGTTTCCAAAATGTTGCTCACATTATATTCGCTGACGCAATGCATCAAAGAGATGGCAGAACGTAAGCATCGGTGCATTGAAATGGCAATCTCGAGAAGAAAAGAGTGCGTATATCATGATTGCTTGCGCTATCCTATAACCAACTAAACGAGTGTATCGGACCCGTCAACCCCCGGCCTAGTATACATGGAGACAAGACAACGCCGAAGAGACCATGTGGACAATCTGTACATGCAACGCAAACTCAACCAGCGGCATTTCTATGCCATGCTCATCACCTAGTCAATTATGGAACCTCCTCAAACTTCACGCCGATGGTAATCTTCTCCATACCTGACTTTGTCTGGGGATCATACGTTCGTGGATACGCCGTGATCTCTGTGATTTGCTTCCTACCAAGCGCCTTCGAATGATCCTTGAGCATATAGTTGAGACTGCTGAGGAAATCAGTGCCCAACATAGTGTCGAAAGCCTCCTTTTTCGCTGTCGTGACTTCTGGCTTATCGTTGGGATCGGCCGCTCTCTTGAATGTTGTCTTCGTGTCTAACGGCGCTCCGACCTTCTTCTGCATCGCCTGCATGGTTTCGATCGTGCTCAGACTCTGGATATCTCGGCCTACAAAGCCTTTGAGTTTCTTGGTTGCCTCGAGGGTGGCAGCTTCGTTGCCTTCTACTAAGTTTGCTTTTCGCCACTGCTCGAATACTTGGTCGGACGACATCATCTTGAACTCCGCTGGGTTGTTGTCAGCTTCTGCAAATCGGGTCTGACCGACGATGAGACCGTCTTTGGCAAAATATTTGCCAATCGAGATGGGCTTGTTTCCCATTTTGTCGGACCAGACTTCATATTCGGTGTAATCGGCTTTGCCGAGATCAACCTTCAGATCTTCGAAGGGGGCCACAAGGTCTCTATCCTATGCAACAGCAGGGTCAATAGGTTTGTCCGGCCTTGTTGGATTGACCATATAATGGACTTCTATGTCTGGTGTGGATTTGTCATCGTTGTTTCCTCTGATGGCCTGCTGGAGCTCGCCGTCCACCTGTTGACCCTTTGTCTTAAGCTATATATCATACAAGCATTAGCTTGCCTTGACATATCTCCAAACAACATAGGGAAAGAGAAGCCATATGAGCTACCAGTTGAGTTTTGTGCTTTCAAGTCGAACAAAGAAGCTGCTGCGTGCTCACGAAAGGTACAAAATGAGCGCATGAAAAGACGAAACTTACCTTGCTAATATCTTTCGACTCTCCAAGCGTCACAACGCCATTATCACCAGGCTTGCTCCCACCTGCTAATATATTTTTCTTTGGCTGGTTGCTGATTCCCTGTATTTTCTCCAGAGGGAGGATCACCAGCGCCAATGCGTACATTTGGCTGTGGATCGCCCGACTGACCGCCCGAAGTTGAATCCCCAGAGTTATCCGCGCCGAGGCGTAGTCCTCCACCTGTGCCTGGATCACCATCACCGCTACCCGACGACGAAGAGGATGAATCTCCGGAGCTTCCACCGTGTGGACCTGATTAGGGGACCGGCTTTGGCGCGACGAATCCTGGTGCTCTTCCATGTAGAAGGTTCCGCGTCTCCAGGAGCGTGATATCTTCGATCCTGTTTTGATGCTCCCTCCGGCTGAGAGAGGTTCCAGGCAGTGCCCGCGATTGTACATGAACGTGGAGGCCGTATAGGGCGGTGGCTAGTACCACCAGGTGCCCGGAGATCTTCATGCTGGGGAATGAGGTAGACCTAATTAAACAGAGGAATAGTCTTTATAACATGCACGATAAGCAGTAAAGCAAGAGGCCAGACGATTGCTTGGAGCAAGTTCTTGTGAACACAATCAGCTACAGAAGACTCTGTCTCGACCTTATACTTCGTGATCAAGGTGATTCGAGTGGTATACGTGTACATGATCGTGAGCATGATAAAGCAGCAACAACATATGGTCACTAAACTGCTAACATGGAACACACATTGTTGGAAAATGATGCGCCGCATCTCACTGCCATCCCCATGCCCCCTTTTCACCATGTTTGATCCTGAAGGAAGATCTTGTGAGACGATGCCCCTTGGTCGTTTACGGCGACTCTTGAGGGTGAGCCTGTAGGATTCCAACCTCGTAGCTAGCGGCGTGTCCATGTTTGCACAGCCCAGGGGGAAGCTCGGCGGATGTTTCATTTGACGCCGTAGATGGCCTGCTATTCGATGACGATACATGTACTTAGTTGGTATAGGGAGTGGGATTGCTCTAGGCTCACGCCTGTTCCGCAGTGTACATATGTTTGTACACACACACACACATACACACAAACTCCTCACGTTCTCTGGAAAATCGGAACACTACCACACATAGGTTGGGTGCTAACGGTCCTAGCAGCTTGGTGGGCTTACCTTAGGGTTCCCCGCGGGCGCGTAAACCCCCGCGCGTCAGCCCCCGCGTTTCAGCCCCCGCACGTCTACGCCCTATCATGAACCCAATGACCAACCCTATAGATCCTACTGTAAGCCTTATCCCAACGACACCGTCATACGCATTATCCCGGGGTCCTTGCCAGCGTACTCCGGACATCCACGTCGAATGTACCCGTTGATTCTCAATGTCAACACTTCATGTAGGACTTCATAAGGATGCCTGAGAAGCTTTGGGCGCTCGGCGCTCCCTCAGCAGCCCCGGTGTACTGGAAAATTCAATTGCCGCGATACACAACGACCTTCCACTTCACTATCATAGTTCGCACAGCCTCTGTAAGGCTCATCATGAGAGGAAATCATTTAGCGAAGAAATTGCTCTCATTGCAGCCCTGAGATGCGCAGAAAGGGTTCTGTCTAAGCGGTAGAGGCTGGCTGGGGGCGCAATCCGCGGTTCCAACGATTGTTTGAAAACGATTATTTACATGTGACCCCGGTTGACAAAATTGATTGATATTCGAAGACCAGAGTACCTATGATACACTATCGACACCTCACAAAGGGAATACATGATCGAATCAATGCCATGCATGACTCGAAGAGAGGAACATCGAGAAATTGGCCGTCTCCAGTCACGCCGATACAACGAGGATTTACCAAAGAACGCTGGATACAAGGATCGTTGCCACGATCAACACGAATCTACTGCGAGGACCCAAAACGGCCGCTCCACTATCTTTGTTAGCAGCCGTCCCTGCCTTGAGCCCAACAGTTTTCAAACAGGTCAAGTCGACCTCCACATCTGGCACTCCATTCCCAAATACAAGTGTCATGATCGGGGTGACCCCGAACAGAACCGCCTGAATATCGCTGGTATTGCGAGAAGCGGTACTGATACGGTTGGCGGCCACCAGGCTGATATCGTAGTCGTCTTTGGTGGTGGGATGACAACTGCCCTTCGGGATTGGGAGCGAGTTGTTCTGACCCGTCAAAGGCCTCACGAGAAGATCTCCCCATTTCCCGTCCACTGCGATAGCGCAGGAAGAGGGCGCGTGATCTCGTAAAGCATTCCCTAATCTAGTGCATACTGACATGGTGCTGGAGCCGTTGCGTTCCTCTTTACGAAGGATGTTCTTCAGGTCATCGTATCCTTGGGTACGGAGATCGTTGACACATGCTGCGGTGATGGCATCGCTGCAGGTTCCTTGGTCGTATTCGGGGTCAGTACCAGGGAAACGAAGTTTTGTCGCAACGCCCTCGAAGAAGATTGAACAGGCTTGGGGTTGCGAGCTATTGGTCTGTTGCAAATTGACGGTCGGTGGCTTTCCTAAGATAAAATCTCGTTCGAAGACGTTGTTTTGGTTACTTATGGCTTGGACCGAGAGAGTCCAAGTCAAGGGTTGAGGAGACGACAGTAGACTGTTGAAGTTCGAGATCCCAATCGCGCCGGCAGTCATGTTTCCAAGTACACATTGGGGCGTATTGTACGAGCCAGTTGGGCATTTCGCCTCATCACAGCTGACTATCTCGGCGTATGATGAATGCGACAAGATGATGCTGACAAGTATAGAATGATGTAAGGAAGTCGACCTAAAGAACACCATATTGAGTCTTGTCTGTATACTTCTGTGCGAAATTGGTGTCTTTGGATTGAGTTGATGGGGTTTCCAGTAATGATGAAAGCTTAGAGTGTACAGGAAAAAGATTATGAACATAAGATCGTGAGGCTGCGCAAAGACACTTGTCTAGATGCTTCAATGATATCAACCAATAGAAGGCATAGGCACTCAATTGCCGCGCGTTTCAAGACGTTTCAAGGAGGATCGAAGCTAACATTCCCTCGACCGCACATATATCCCAATAGTCTACATATAATTGTTTCACTCGGCAAAGAGGCGCAAAATGCTTCTGATGACTTTAACCAACTCTTTCCCATAGCCTGTCCTGGCTGCCAACGTGCGACGCGGCGTCAAGTGAAACAAGGTGGAAGGAAATGGCCTACTTTGTGAGTGCCACAAGGCTTGTGACATTCCACCGTTTAGTGACACCCGTTCAATGACCCAGCGGTTAAAATATCGCCATTCACAGGGCTGTGTATCACCATCATGAGACATTCTGAGACATCTATAGAAGGTGAGTCTACCGTTACAATCTTACCAAGATGTCATCCATCCATCTTTGATTGGCTGTAGATGGCTCATCGTTTGATGAAATCGTGCTTCCTTCTCGGCTTCGCCTGGAATTCACAGTCTCACATGCTTAAAGTGGCAAAGGGAAAGTTTTCAGACCAACGGAGAGAACATCCATAGCCTAGAGAAAGCTCCAAGTGTCGACGTGTGATAGGATCGATGGAATATTGATGTAAATTGATGTGGGGGTAGGTCAGCGACATATTGCTGTCCCGAGAATTGACGGTCCTCAGCCTCAGCCTGGTCGAGTATAAGTTTGGTGTCAGCTGTTAAGTCCAGTCGTTTCTCTAGTTCAATTTTGGACAAACATCACCTCTACAACCGAAAGAGCCAAAAGGAAGGTTACCTGTCTTGAAAGATCAACCAATCTGTTTTGAATTTTGATAGCCATTATTTCTGCTGCTCCCTTCAGCAAAGATGGCCACAATGGCGCTCAACGTCGTCGGTGCAATTGCCGGTGTGGTCGGTATAGGCATGATGATTCCTGGACTCATACCGGACAAAGACAAACATGAGCCCATCGTTCGAATCGCAGCTGGTCTTACCAGCAATACAGAAGACACAACCTCCGGGAATACACCAGGAGTCACCCTCTACGATATCATGGGGCGAATGATCGGTTCAACCGAGGGCAAAGCCGACATAATCAAAGACGGCGCTTTTACTGATATTAAAGTGCCCTTCAACGAAGGTGTTGGGACGAAGCCAGCAGAGTATATCGCTGTTACTGATGGAGGAAACGACGCCTTGTGCATTGCGTATATTTCACTCACCAATCCGGACGGCGGCAAACATGTTTGGTACGGAGACATTGGAAAAGCATGTGGACACCCGTGGTATCACTCTATGCTCAAGACCGGCAAGATTGGTGCCAGTGAAAAGGAAGGCTACGACTATCAGCCCGCTTGCGTTTGGATCGACCGTGACCGCTCCAATGGTCTTCCATATCAAGGCTTGGGCATTCACCTGTATGACTTTGAAGCTACGGAGGAGCGAGCGAAGATGTATACCGACGATAAGGATCAGATGTGTAGGGTCGCACCTCGATACCGCATGGCAAGTACATACCCTAGCTTCTTTGGTTTCTTGACATGGTACTGACTTCCGAATTTGCTCAGTATCAAAATATGAATTCTAATGACTCAATACCGTACTTCCAACCGCCATTAGAGCGCAAGCCAGGATCGAACTTGGAGCTCAACCCCGAGGAAGCCTTCGACACCTCACGATGGGCTATGCCCGACTATCCAGGTGACGACATCACGAAAGAGGTCATTGACGGATGGTCGGACAAGAGGTCGTTACCAGTGAGAAAGCGCAACGGCCCAGCTGCGACAGGTGCGACGAACAGCGGTGTGGTCATCATCAGCACGAGTCAATACCACAGTGCCACGGAGCTTTGCAACAGCGATAATTCTTGGGGACATGATTTTGTGTCGTCGACGGAGAATATGTTTTGTGATATGGAGCTAAGGCAGCTTTGGCCTGTCTGCAGTGCCAGCAAAGCGAGCGCTTGTTTTGACACCAAAATCAGTAAGATGAGGCCTGCGAAAGGCCTAAGGGGAAGAGACTCAAGTTCAGGCGAGATTCCACCTGAGAAGAATTACGCCAAGACCATCCATTGGGACTAAGGATCACTTCGAACGCCGGCGTTTCGTGATATCTAGTGTATTTTGTACGGTAGTGAAAGTTGTCTCTATTGTTGAAAGCGTCTGTACTCTGAGGGCTCCCCTCTGGAACTTGGGACGCTCATCGCTCCCTCGGCATGCGCTAGGGTAAATTGGCCCCAGTCCGGGCCCATTGCGCTCGGAACAGGCCCTAAGCTTTTTAGGCTACTAGGGCCATCAGTGTGCTACCCGGGGCTACTCCTATAGGTGTTTAGATCCGCAGACATCAAGCTAAACCCGGTCCAGGGGGTTGAAGCGTAGGTCTAGGGGTGTAATTGTAGGCAATCACCCCCAACAAAATCGTCGACCATATTGGTGACCACTTAAGCCACACCACCACGCATTATGATGCGAACTTGAGCGTAGTATGCATGCACGTCATCAGTCTTCTACCGATAAGAAACGGGCGTTGTGCGCAAAAGTTGTGCAGGTAAACATACATCGCCCCACACAAAAGTCTGCCAAGCTGTGGCTTAGTGGGCACTGTAGTCCGGCTTTCTTGGTTCGGGGAGAATGCTATGGATAATGTAGCTTCCGAACCAATGGCATTTTCTCGCGGTTTCGTTGAATGGATGCCTGAGTCACGTGCGGTGCAAGCTGCTGAACGGCATCACCATGACTTGTGACTAACCGAAGTTCAACACCAGTTTTTGATCGATATCATTCGCAGAAATAGGCATAAACAAGCTCTACTGTTTCATGTCATAACAACTCGAACGCAGGTCTTGCTTTTTCGTTGCCTGTTCTCCAGAGCTTTCGATGCATCCGTTGGTCTGGGCGAACTTTTTCACCCCGACGGTTTGTCAGACGAGATAAGCAGGGTGAAACTGACTGACCATCGGCCGTCCATAGATGCGGGTGGTCTATGTATAATGTAAAGCAATGGAAATACCCGTGTGCAGATTCCGCGCCTCGGATTCGTCGTGTGAGCAGGTGATCAGCATCCCGTTTGTCGTGAATCGAGGACCTACATCTGGCCACTTAAAGGGTACTTCCCATTCTCGAATTCCTCAGAGTACTTGCTTTTCAATGGATCCACCTCCCCAGCCCCCATTTCCAACAGGGTCTTGACCATATGATGTTGACCATAAATCATCGCTCGTAGAATCGGAGGATTACCATCGCCTGAACCGTTGACATCAACGCCCAGTTCTGCCAACAGCTTAACAATATCCACATGCCCAGATTGAGCAGCACACTTCAACGCGAGATCCCCGTTCCCATACTCCTTGACATCAACGCCCTTCTGTAGAAGGAAGCGAACCATTGGTGTTTCTCCATTCATGGCTGCCCGAGCAAGAACACTCCAGTCAGGTCCCTCAGCATTGATGTTAGCTCCATGATCAAGCAGGATCTGTACGACATCCATATGCCCATTTCTCGAGGCCCAGTAGAGGGGATCGCCACGAGAAACGGCATGATAATTCGCCCCTTGTTCTAAGAGCAGTCGAACGATATGCGCATGACCTGAGCGAGAAGCTGAATGTAGTGGATTGCCGGAGTAAGGCTTTTCACCGAAATCAGCGCCAATACTGAGCAGAAATTGAACAGCATCCATATGCCCATTACCAGAGGCCGTACGCAATGACTGCGATAGATCGTCTTGTGCTCTTATCGTAGGAAATTCATGCAGCAATTGCTTCAAGATATTCGCGTAGCCATGACTTGCAGCAACATTGAATGCGTCCCTACCATGTTTCTGCAACCAGTCTGCTTCCAGCCACTCGACTCGCGAGCAGAGGTCCAGTAGATACTCGAAAATCTCTTGCTGACCCGCACGACATGCTTCACAGAATGCAGCAACGACCGATTCTCTGAGCTCTTGGGCAATATCGCCAGTTCCATCATGCGTGAGTATCAGAGCCAACATATCCTTCTGTCCCCTTCTCACCGCGTTCACAGACGCGTAACCGAAGAATTTGCTTTTGATATGGGGATTGGGGTTTTCTGATAGTAGTCGTGCCACCTTCGCATGATCTCCCACGGCTGCGGCGGCAGAAAGTAAGTCTTGACCCGGGTCGAAAGATGCGTCTCCCAGGCCAGCATTAGGACGCTTGAAAAGAAGACGAGGGCCGATGTTGTGGGCTACTGCATCACACAAATCGTGATCGTAGGTCAGGCGTTGCGGTTTCGAGTCACGGTCCTCTGTATGACCGAGGAGAAGTGTCTTTGCTTGCTTGATGGTGCAGTAGATCAGACCGCGTTGATGAAGCTTCAACACATTGGCCACCAATCGCAATTTACTGCACTTTGGATTCAAGGAAAGGATTCGATTATGTTCACTGAAATCGAAAATATCCGTTGCAAATACTGCATGTAATACTTCCTCATTGAATGCTTCTGGGCTCGTGTCAACATGGAGAGGTTTACAGCACTGAGAGAACTTACTACATATAAGACGAAGCCTGACAGCTTTATACAGTCCGATAGCCAGGACCATGTTCTCAACCACGCATTCGAAGGCTAGTTTTGGTAGGTTAAGGATCTCCATGATGATAGTACTAGCTGGGTACAAAGTTATGGTCGATCAGCTCCGATGGCTGTTTGAAAGGTTTGGTACAGCGGTCGGAAGACCTACAGAGAGACTGTGTGAGTTTTCGATAAGGAACCATTTATATCAGGTGAGCTATAATGGACGCGCAAGACCGTCAGAGGTGAGAAGACCTTCGGGCGCTTAATAGTATTAAGGAATGGCTCTCGAGGCAGTGCAGATCCTATGATCCTACAAATCCTGCGGCGTAACTTCCTGAAACCGATCGAGTAGTTGGCATGATTGGTATATGCAAATCCAAAGGTAGTCAGCATTCCATATCCACAGGCTTACTACGGCTTTCCAGGCTTGGCACCCAGAGCTACATGTACCTTGAATGTACGGAGGGTGACACCAAAAGTCTTGAGCAAGCGCCAAGCCTACAGGGATCGGCGTGCTCTAGGTTTTCGGCTAGGTTCCGGGGATCTAAGTGCTACTAGGGTGCGGTTTCCGGGGTTAATGACCCCTAACTCAACCAAAGATTGGTGCACCTCCCATTAGCGCCAAGTCAAGACTAATGGTGTCATCCTCCGTATTCTACCAGACACATCAGTCTTATCTTTTGCGGACACCGACCTGTTCGTTATGCTGCCTTGGCTCATGCACGACTTCTGTACTCTTTGGATATATATCATGGGTGGTGGAGATACTCGTTGAAATCTTCTTTATTCTCTGGCGGCTGTCCTCAGCTTTCGTCAGCACGTACAAATGCGATACCATGAGGCAGCATAAAGGTCCTATGAGAATGCTAATGAAGTAGTGGCATCATCCGGGACAAGCTCATTACTTCTATAAAAGTCATAAATCTCGACACCATCTTCTAGACAAGGCTTGGCACTTCAACGTCCAAACGTTGTCGTTTCGGGATTTACTTGGATTGCAATACATCACGCTTCTTACTCCACCAATCTGACGATCAACGCGATTTCAACGATGGCCTGGACTTGAAGTCAGCGCATTCGAACGTCGGCCTCGTCCCAGACCTTTATAGTCGAACAACGAATGGAACACAGCTGCAATCCTTCCAGCTCACTGCTAACGACATAGCAGTGGCTCCCCATTCAGCCACGTGCATGATTGCTTGGTTCAATCATGATCATTGTGTCTTTATCGCGCGTGATCGCTTTGTTAATCATTCATGTATCTAGCCATGCTCTCGTCTATATTGTAGACGTCTCCTAGTGGCTAGGATGCATGCTTTCCCTATTATCACTGTCGTACACCTCCCTGAGGTTACGGACAGACGATTTGCCACGGTCAATGTTTCACGAAGACGAGGATTAATTCGAAGATACCGAGGGGAACAGGGTAATTGCCCTTCAGAAATCACATTGGCACAGTGACGGAAGCTTCGTATGCCACAACCGTGCCCCAATGTTGCTAAATGAGAAACCATGAGAGTCTCTCTTGACCGCATTCAATTGGGTGAAGTCACCACAATCGAGTGACAGGCAGTATCTCTCTGTCTCGAAAATTGCAATAAGTGAAGTCCCCGGCTTCATTTGCCTCATGGGAAGGCTACTCACTTGCTTCACGTTTCGAAAATGCAAGAAGAGGTCTACAGTAGGAGGAAGGACGCCTTCTTATCCAGTCAAAACGGAATGACTCCCCATTCTCCCTTCACCCTCAGCTGAATGATGAAAACCGTGACATCTAGTAGTGAAACTCACTTCTGTTCCGTGATGCAGAGCAGATGTAAAGGGACCCAGAGACTAGACAACATTTGGCTAGGTTCGTCTAGCATCATCCGGAAACACACTACCTTGTGAACTTCTGGCACGCTCCTCCAAATTCTCACGATCTGCTACACTTCTAGCAGGAGCACCACCAAGCCCAGATCCTTCTTCCATCACGTCAAAATAGGGCACTCAATTGTCCAGCACACTCATTCCAATTGCAAGACCCGTTCTGCATCAACAAGGTACGTTAACGGATCAAAGCTCACTTGTATCGATCTCACCGCTGCAATCCATCCCACCACTCCCATCTCAGATCTTCCACGCACATCATCACATTGGCATTGTATGACTGCAACAGTGGTACATCTTCTAGCCCTGTGAGCGGGTTTGGGTAACAACGCTCAACAGACTGGTCAGCATCCTGTCGAAGAATGCCATCGTGTGAACACTCTTTCACCGCTATCTCATTTCTGCAATCCTTCCATGCATCACAGTTTCACACATCACCCCTGCGTCATCATCAGCACAAGCAACCTGTCCTATTCCATGTTGCAACACCATCTAATCAACACACTGACAGACAAGCCATCACGATGTCCGCAAACGGCGATACCTCTGTACTTGCGGATGTCACGAACAAGGTCAACGGACTTGTGATAAACGAAGAGGCGAAGCAGCGTGTCAAGGATGCTCATTGGGCCGAGCCCCAGAAATTTGATTATGACGCCTACAACGCCGCTCCCAAAGACCAGCGGCCCGCTATCCCAGCTGAGGGCACCGAGGATGAGGATGTTCCTACATGGGCGGCTAACGCAACGAAGTACGAGTGGTCCGATGACTATGGTGACGTCGGTCCCAGGCACGAGAAATTGGAGCTTATGCTCTTCGGCGACGAGCATCAGATGAGAGAGGGGGATCAGTTTGCCAAGTAGGTGTAGCTCATCCATCCTTATAGCTTCAATCAAACAAAACGCTGACAGCCTAGGCTTACGGAGATGTCTGTGACCTTCGAAAGCGACTTGAAAGTTCAACCTATCACGAGGGTACTTCAAGCTGCGTCAGCTTCAAGTGTGGCCATGCTAATACCGTCATATAGTTCGAAGATGCGGGTCTACATCCTTTGATGTTGGACAACGTCCGGCTGTGTGGGTACAAAGTACCTACACCAATTCAAGCCTACGTTCTGCCGTCTGTCTTCAAGAACACGGATATCATTGGTGTCGCTCAGACCGGTAAGCCCGGACTTCGTTCCCACTTGTATTGCAAGCTAACAGCTACCAGGCTCTGGCAAGACTGCGGCCTTTCTCATTCCCACCTTGTCCAAGCTCATGGGGAAGGCGAAGAAACTGGCGGCTCCTCGTCCAGACCTCACGAAACCTTGGACTCGTGAGATGGGCACTCGTGCCGAGCCGTTAGTCCTAATCATTGCACCAACACGTGAGCTCGCCGTGCAAATCTTTGATGAAGCTCGTCGTCTCTGTTATAGGACAATGCTTCGCCCTTGCGTGATATATGGGGGAGCACCAACAGGGGAGCAGATGGATGAGCTGCGCAAGGGCTGTGACGTCCTGGTCGCTACTCCTGGTCGGCTCATGGACTTCACCCAGCGTCCATACCTGCTGAGCCTTAGACGTGTCAAGTGAGTTCAGTCGCTTTCGCTGCAGCCTCCGAGTGATAAACCTGACAAATCTAGGTACACAATCATCGACGAGGCGGATGAGATGGTTCAGACTGACTGGAGTGACGAGATGAGTCAGATCTTTGGGGGTGGTAAGTCAAAGAGGGTTCCCTTCCGCAACCCGTGTTGATAATCGATCATAGATAACAATGACGACGACGACCATGTGTACATGATGTTCTCGGCCACGTTCTCAAAGGAGGCTCGTGCCTTGGCCAAGGAATACATGTCCGCCGACCATGTTCGTATCCGCGTCGGACGTGCTGGGTCCACACATCTTAATGTCACTCAAAAGGTAGGCAACATCCTTTACATGTAGGTCACCATACTGATGTGTGCCAGGTTTTGTTCGTTGACGAGCCGATGAAGCGGAATTGCCTCTTCGATCTCTTGCTGTCCATGCCGCCTGCTCGTACGATCATCTTTGTCAATAACAAGAAGGCGGCGGACTTCATTGACGACTTCCTGTTTAATCGCGGTCTCCCAAGCACCTCGATCCATTCGGATCGTACTCAGCGAGAGCGGGAGGATGCGATGTATGTTATACGCACAGATATCCTTCAATCCGCTAACAACCTACAGACGGGCTTTTAAGACCGGGAAGGCCCCCATCCTAATCGCCACCGGCGTCTCTGCTCGCGGTCTTGACATAAAAAATGTCATGCATATCATCAATTATGATCTGCCCAACACCGACCATGGCGGTATTAACGAATACGTTCACCGCATCGGGCGTACAGCCCGTATCGGCAACATTGGCATGGCCACCTCCTTTTATAACGATAAGAATGAAGACATTGCCGACGCTTTGACAAAGCTGCTTGTCGAGACGAAGCAAGAGGTTCCCGCCTTTCTTGAGGGTTACAAGCCTGAGGAGGGCGAAGACATCAAGTTTGATGATGACACCGATGAGGAGGGTGATGCGGCCGATGGGGAAGATGCGTGGGGCGAAGGAGGTGATAACGCCGCGGCTGCTGCGACTACTGATGATGCTTGGGGGTGAGACGTCATTCGTCTGGGGAATCGCTTGCTTTTGAGGAAGTGTTTTCCTAGGAAACGCACGCCGGATACCTTGTGCTGGATCTCAGTTGATGCGGTCTCGATTCGTAAGGGCGTGATGGAATTGATATTCGTGCGATCAATTTGAACTTCATCAGATGTGCCAGAGCAGCTAGGGCTCGCTTGCTAGACAGAACTTTCTGCACATAATAGCATTCTTGCCTGCAAAACCTTTCTCAATAGTAAACTGAGCTGTTCCTACATGTCGGCGTTTCTGCTGCGAGCCGACAGATCCATCAATTGGATGCCTTCGCATCACTAGTTGACTTACCGCTGTTAATTCACCGAAGGAATTTTGGCTTGAGTTGAAAGCTGCGGCATTTTTTCCGGTGAACAGCCGCGAAGGCAGCCTCTTCCTTACAAGCCGAGACAGCCACCGTAAACAATTGCTCTGCCTTTGACCAGATCCTTTCAATAAATCAGCATTCTGGTAACGAAGCTGCATGTCGTAAGCTTCCCGCCAAGGCATCCTTCTCCAAAGAACACTCCACGAAAGTAGCTTCTGCCAATATCGAAAAAGCCGCTCTAAGCTTCCAGCCCCAGCTCCAGTCTAGCGAGTGAGTAGTCGATCGACGTACACCACACCAGCTGCACCGCTGCTTTTCGGAAGCTTACAATCTTCCAACGCTCTTGAACGATCTGTGCGTCTCTCCTCATGCTGAAAGACCTCTTGACCACTATCGTCTTTATCATTGGCCGCTTCCGGAAAGACTCCTTGCTAATATCGACCCATTAGAAGATCTTCCTCGCTTGTTTATCATATAAATATATTACCTATTGCTTCTAGCGCTGGCTCTCGCTGCTGCGAGTCGCACGCCAGGACGCACACCGGACAGCAAAGCAGTTGAAAGGCAGCCAGTCGTGAGCGCGATGGCAACGCACCCGAGGATAGCGTGAGTGTTGATCCATAGCCCTTTTTGCTAAAGCTCACTTTTTCTAGTGCCATTAAGGATGAGTATGACGACTGTGATCTTTTAAATAGGTACGGGACATACTGACGGATCCTGCAAAAGTGCCAGAATGTTCGATTTCTCGCCGAAAACAGAAGGGAGTGTTGTGGGACGTGGTGCCGACTTTCATAGAGCGACATCAGATGTGGACGGAAAGGAGGGCTCGGCGTCGACTGAAGTGCCTGGGGGGCACCAGATTGGTCTGGTGCATCGTCCGAAAGTGATCAAAGAGAACGAGGGGATGGAGGATGGAGCCGCGGCAGAGGGCAGGGTGGAGCGATAGAACTGCTGTTGAAGGTAGGCGATCTCCCCAAATAGTATTGCTTTCTTTCAAGCTCAAGATTTCAGGACACCTATAACAGATGTGGCTTTGATGGCAGGTGACGATGTTGAAGAAGGGGACGTATACGGAGGTATGGCTATGAGGCGCAATCTCTAAGATTCAAGGCCATCTTCTGGAAGTCGTACTGTTTCAGACCATTAGCCAGTTGCGTAGCATATTTGGGCGAGGGTAATAAGCAGCCAAGGGCGTAATTGGTCACCTGAAGCCTTCGATAGCAAGTAATCCAACGAGCCCTCGTTAATCTTTGATTTTCCCATGCTCAATGCTATCCGTAGTAGTCATTTCTCTTGAGTTTTCTGTAGCCTTGACAGGCAGCCTCCGAGCTCTAGAATTGCTAAGCCAGTATGGGTTCTCCCACTGTATCAAGCTCTTCTACTGGCCAGGGTTTTCGTGATCCACTATAACCTCAAAGCACGTCAGTTTTCCCAAACTTGAACTCGTTGACATAAATGACACCCTTCTTCTTTCAACATTGCAGCTTTTTCGAAAGGCACTTGACTACTTGTTGGATTGCCTTTTATCTCCATGTGTTCTGCACTTCTACTCGCACGGTTTGAGGGCACAATTCCGCATGCTAGTAAGGACAAAGCATGCCTTCTTGAAACCCTGAAAAACCGGAGTCAATGGCGGATGCGGCTCAAACGGACGAGCATGTCCTTAAGGGGTTCTCTAAAATGAGCAGCGTCGAAACAGAGGAGGCTGGCCAGAACAAAGATACGACCATGATATCATCGAAGGTACGAGGTTAGACTTATGGAATTGGCAGATCTGGCAAGGCTTTCGTGGAAGAATCTGTCAAAATCCTAGTCGATGGCGAAGGAAATGGGAAATCTTCATCCATATCCTTACCCACGAGGATGACAGAATTGTTGAGCCGTCAAGGCGATATAGAAAGCTTGACACCGGCGAAGAAGGTCAAAATGCTGAAAGCCCTGTCCGGGGATTCTCGGCTTCTCTGCAAGCCTAGCCGGGCTCCTTAGAGCGCGCATACCTTGTGCAAGTCTGGATTCACTAGGCTCACAATCTCCTTATTTCTCGGTCTGCACAGGCGAAATCGCCCAGTCGGCTTAACGATTACAACATAAGACGAAGCTCACACCTACCAGCTTGGGTGAGCTGGTCCCATCAAAGTCTGGATCGTACGTACGCAGCTGAAAGTCCCAGCAGCCCTGACCCTAGCGAATCGAACGTGCCAACTAAGCATCGAGCCACACAAAGTGCGAGTGCCGCTGCTTCAACGGGAAAAGCCGTGGCCGTCCAAGATGCTGGCAAACGACGGCGGTTGGATGATATCACCAGCAAGAACAGAAAGGCTGGTGGCAATAATGACAGCGAGTGACCATTCCATTCCGCACAAATTACCGTAAAGTATTCCGAAATCTCAAACAATACACCAGTATGTCATGGCATGCTGCCCGCGTTGGTAAGAATATTTGACAGTTTTTTTATTCAGGAAAACGACGAAACGAACAGGCCTACATTATGTAACCGGAAAAGTCCTGCTGAACGCGAATCTTTGGGGAAAGCGCGGTCGAAACACTTGACTTCATCTACTTTGCGGCGTACTCACGATCCCAAGCAGGAAGTAGAATGGAGATCCGGGGCGGAAGGTCGCCAGGGCCAGCTCCAACGAGGATGAATTCGTTCCAGTCAGAGGACTTTTGATTCGTACGATTCCTAAACGTTCATTCAACAGTGCTCCCATCAACCTGTTGGGTCATGAGCAGTGGGACAGACCGATTATGAATGTTACACAGTTTACTGTTTTGTGCAAAGCCAATGAACGAAACGCAACGGCTATCTTTGAACAGTGTATTATGGAGTAACGACTGGAGACTAACAATGGCTGGATCTTTTAGTGGACGAGACGGAGGTCTGTCAGATATGAGAGCTCGTGAGCTCCAAGGAATTGATTGCCCGAAGCGTCGTAGCGTGTAGCATCGAGCGCCGCTTTTAGAGCTGGATATCATTGCGCCGCCTCGCTCCTTCCCCCTTTTCCCTCATTCTAAAGTTCATCTCGTTTCCACGAATTGTCCATCCACGATCACTGTGCCATACCTTCACAATCATTAGGGATGACAAACGAGCGGAGTTGGTAATGTACATACCTCTCTGTGTATTGACTGCAAGCTGTTTCCGATTTCTCCATTCGATGACAATATACAGCCAGGGTGAATGTAGGTTGTGATCGATAACCCCAAGCCAGCAAATTAGCAAGGGCCTCTCCACAGGGTTGCCATATCCTAACACGGCTCCCCAATTGACTTCAAGTTTTCCACAAAGGTAGACAGCCTCCCGTCCCAGAGCCTCATCTTGCGCCAACGCTAGGCCCACCCATTGCTTCACAGCCTCCCTCTTGATCAGAACTTGATTCGAAGACATCAAAGGTGTCGGCCATAACGTAGAGGGCCGCCAAGCCAATCGACGTGCCGGCGGACCAGTGGGATACAAGGCCATCATGATCTTTGCAGCGTTGGTGGCACAAGGCTTCGAAGGGCGTTGATACCCGGATCCGCCGGCTTGCTTGCTGCCTCAATTCCGATCGCCTCGTATCTCAATGCCACCACATCTCAGCACGAATGCACACTTTGTACTCTCCTTCTGATGCTTCCAAAGTGGCAAGTCTCCCCACACCTACTTCCTCTCAAATAAGATATCCATGGACTAGACGTCCGCTGCGAGTAATCTGGTTTGTATGTCATTGCGGTACGTCCGTATGCTTTTGTTCCAGTACGATATGTCGTGGTCGAAATCAGCTTGTCTTACCTTGGCTATCAACAAAACTAAAGCACCTGTTTTAAAGCACCCTCAGCATCAGCCAGAACTTTCTTATATGAGTATCGCACAGAGCTTCTATCGCTCGACACCCAAGACTTTGACAAGCCACTGCAGAATGATGAACAACTCTTTCCTTCGCAGATCATAGCGAGCATTCTTTGCGTCTATGGCAATTCTTGAAAGATGGGAGCAATCCCTTGATACGATCATAGTCTCGTGTCATACGGCGAACCTCTTAGCTATCCACCATTGTCTGGAGAGGTCTATCTTACTTCTCGTTGCCTGAGCCAAGTTTCTCGGTCAACCTTCGACGTCTAACCATCCAAATCGAGATTATGGTAAGAGACTCGCTCCAACCGCTCTTGGTGCCCTGCAACTATATTCTGGGTCTGTATGGTTTAGCCTGGGCTCCAACCTACAACATCACCTCGTACTATCCGCATTCTCCGTTGGTAGATACGTTATGTTGCAAGCGAACATGGAGACGGAGCTGAACCTAAGTACTAGATGAACGGTCGCTATGGGGTTTCTGCCTTCCCTAAAGCCTCAGAAGGGTTTCTCTGATCTTGTTCGCGTAGGAATAACCTGGCTATGAAGCATGAGGAAGGTGTAGGCGATTACTCGGCGTTCCTGGATCGAAGTGTATAGTAAAGTATATGCAGTCATTCCCCTAATGGTGTTGCTGTTGTCGTGTCTGAGAAGATCGGCCAGCGGGTACTGATCGAAAGGTAATGGTTCTGCTTTCATGTGCTGCTGCTTTGACGTTGTTGCACTCCTTGACAATGGTCCTAGAATGACATTTACGTGAGCAATCCTATCCCAACAGACTGACATCAGATCCTTCTCTTGCACAGCTGGATGATGAAAGCTGGTGTGGGCCAAACGATGGCGATGACTTCGTAGCCGAGAAAGTAGAGAGCAACCGGCTCTCTGGCGAAGACGGAATGGAGACAGCATAAAGATAGAGTGCAGACATAGAACAGAAGTTAGTCTGGACTCATCCATCGCTGGCAATGGACCTCTTTATTGGCAATCCACGTTCAGTCATGTAGGTAGGCGCTCGGCAAGGGCAAACACGGCCAACGGTGAAGTATGATCCGGTTTTGTGGACTGTAAAATTTCACCACCTACGCACAACTAACGCGGAATCCAATCATTAACTTCAGGACTACCCTTGCACTCATCAATTTTGCATTCGCAAGGAGTATCAGAAGATGGCGGCTAGCTTCTTCGGCAAGGACTCCAAGTCCGGGAATAGCTCTTCGATGGACAAGTCCACAGAGTCCTGGGCCCACTTGATTAATGCAGGACTCCACCATATCAAGTCTGGGAATAGCTCTTCGATGGATGAGTCCACAGAGTCCTTGGCCCACTCAATAAATGCAGGACTCTACCATATCAAACCAAACACCAAGCAACAGGTCTCCGCCGTCTCGAACGGCAAGGAAGTATTTCCGACCGTCGAGTCGAACGATCACCAGTCGCCGCAGAACGCCACGGATCCGTCTTCTCTCCAGGATATACAGCGCACAGAGCACTCCGTCGCTATCTCGGACAGTACTGGGCATCTAAGCAAGGATCGATCTCATATCACAGTCCAGAGTCTACTTATTCAAGAGATTCCAGACATCGCTCCGGCTCATGCAGATGACACTGCCCTCTATCCCACCATTGTACCTAATGACCATCCAACCAAAGAGATCCGTCCCACCCATACTTTGTTATCTAACGGGGGCTCATCGGCTCTCCCACTTGCGTCCATGACTCCACAAACAGCCTTGAGGCTTGTGGGCTCTGAACGAGAGCTCCCAGGCCGACTTGAGGATCACAGCTCCGTCAAGCCAACTTCGAGTGACGCAGAACTCCCACTCTCGCTACGCCGACCGCGCCGACCACTGATGCCGACTTTGAAATTGAAGGATTCTGATTCAAGTCCTGCTAGAAAACGGAAACTCACCGGTGGTGCTCCCAAAGCAGCAGCCGAGAAGCGTCAGCGTACCACTCAAGACCTCTCCACAGAGCAGACCAGGGCTTACGGGACCCCAAGACCTACTTCCAAGCCTATTGTTCACCAGTCGTCCTCTATAACTACGCAGTCGATGACGCAGTCAATCCCCCCGATGCCCATTCTCTCAATCTATCAGCAAAACAACACGACCTTGCGCGTCTCGGTCACCACATACATCTATGCATCAATTCTGCCGATCAAGCTACAGTCGTGCATAACGATGGAGACTTTCTTCTACTCGATTCTTACTGCGACACGAGACGCAGTCAATCGCGGAAATCCTTCCTCAGACATCATGGTCAGTTTCTGCTGGAAGGATGCAACCGATAACAGCAGAACCATGCTGTTGAGGAAGGACACAGTAGATACCTTCCGGGTGTTTCTGGAGACGATTGCCGAGGCGCCGTGCTGGAATCAGGTGAACGGGAAATGTGAGATATTGGTGGATGTTGTTTGAGCTTGGTATACATCATATGGAAAATGCTGGTCTCACAACAAGGTGGAAATTTTCAAGATTGACGATGCACGCCAGGTGCTAGAGCTAAGAAGACTCAGAAGGTGCCCTTGTTCGGGCTGGACAACGTCGTGAAGGACCTAAGGGGAGCCAGCCGGTTACGAGTGCTAGGATGTTAGTTTCATGAAAGCATACCTGTATCATAAGTCAGTGACAGCGATCCGATCGAACGTAAGAGATATCAATTCGGATTCGATTGACTACTAGCAAGTATCACATATCTGGCGCCTTTCAGTCATTGTGCCTACAGCGACAGCTTGATATTGGCCCTTTTTGTGAACATGGACTCGCACACGCTACGGGAAACTTGGAATAAGGCATGCCGGCTGTCAGAGTATGGCATCAGAGCCCATTCTATGATACAGACTCGAGTGATTGAGCACTAAACTGTTCCACAGATCAAGACTATCTGTGGTGTTTTCTACCAACCATCTACGGCTGTTAGGGTACCGGAGTGCCTACCAGCGCCGCGCGACATTAGCGAGAAAGGCTACTATCATTTGGGAGATGGATAGACATCCGCGCTCTTGTATGCAGTCCAGTTTCTCTGAAACATTCTCGTGCTCTGTAATGTAAGTAGTCCTGCCGTCCGTTAGTCGCGACGCAATCTCTAGTGCCAAAGCCTTGAAACCACAACCCGAGAACCCCTATTTGTGGTGTCGACATATCAAAATGTAAAATTAGGGCTCGGATCCTTCGACCCCTGAGACGATTCTTTGGGGCGCTATACCGCATGAAGGGCACAGCATGATCCTGGCGCCCACGAGTTGGCGAATCAGATCACACATCCCATGTTTGAGGATTGGATATCCGCGGTCTAAAAATGAGAGCAACTTTAATACGCGATGATGAGATTTTGAAGATTGGTAGTAAGACTTGAAGACGGCACTCTGCGTTCAGAGTGTTGGAATTCATAGTTGTTGAAGCCTACTGACGATGCTGAGAGATCATGGTGGAGACTGCAAATGCCACGAGAGCAGCCAGAGCACGCAGGCTGGATGCGCCCACCCAGGCACACCCACACGGCAACATGCCGAAAGGAGGCCGACAGCATGCAGGTACCCGCGAGTAGGCCGGTAAGTATCCAGCCCAATAACCTCATCTCTTTTAACTTGGGACTAGAAGGATTTAACCACTCACACGCGCTGGATGGCACGCTTGCTGCGCAATTGCGGCCTTGGCCGAGCGACAGTGATTGCTGCTGCTGGTCGCATCTCATCTCCCCTCTTGTCTCATACTCTCTCCTCTTTCCTTCATCTTTCTCGCTCTGTTTCGTTGTCGGTCCTTGTCAGCGCGCGCACTTCTCTCTTGCAAACTATTGTTTGCGTCCAGTCTTTTGACACCCACACTCTTTACAATTGAATCTACAAGCTTTTCCCTCTTTAATTGATACTTTGTCTCTACTTCTTAGCAATATGTCTAACATCAAATATTTGGCCACTATGGCCGCTGCGGCGACCCTTGTTTCATCTGTCTTTGGCGCCTTTGACGCAAATTCCAATGCTAACATGGCAGTGTATTGGGTAAGGTAATGTCATACGCAGTCAGTGGATGTATCTAACGACGAACTCGATAGGGCCAAGGACCGAATCAGAAGCCTCTCAGCCATTTCTGTGCCGATCCAAACATCGACATTATCAATGTCGCCTTCCTTAACCAATTCCCTGACCAGACTCGTGGTTACCCTGGATCGAATTTTGGGAACCAGTGTGGGCCGGAAACCTATACGAACAAGGACGGAACCCCCTCGAAATTGCTTTCCAATTGCCCTCTCATCGGCAACGATATCATAACGTGCCAAAAGGCAGGGAAGAAGGTTCTTTTGTCCCTAGGTGGCGCCATACCAAGCGATCAAACGGTCAAGGACGATGTATCTGCGGAGAATTTCTCCTCCTTCTTGTGGAATGCATTCGGACCCAAGAGGGACCCAACATCTCCAAGACCTTTCGGAGATGCTGTTATAGACGGCTTTGATTTCGACATTGAAAGCGTGGTGGGCGGCGACTTGACCACAGCAGACCTTAGTTCAGGTTACAGCTCCATGATCAGTGACCTACGAATATTCTTTCAATCCGACCCCAGCAAGACCTACTACATCTCTGGCGCGCCTCAGTGTGTCGTGCCGGATGCACACCTTGCGAATGCAATCGAGACCGCTTCCTTCGACTTTCTCTTCGTCCAATTCTACAATACGCCTACTTGCAGTGCTCGCTCATACTTTGATCACAACTATGGAGGTGCTGGTTCGAACATCACGTTTGACGAATGGGTTAATTTTGTGAAAACACACGGGGCAAACAAGCAGACCAAGGTTTATCTTGGCCTCCCTGGATCAGAGGATGCGAACGTGGTTACCCATCCGGAGATGTACCTGAATATGACCGAGGCTAGAGAGCTCGTGGCAAATCTTCAATGCACATATCCTGACGCCTTTGGTGGTGTCATGATCTACGAGGCAACTGCGTCAGAGACCAACTCCTTCGGTGGTGTTCCGTACTGCGATGTGGTCAAGAAGGATATGGCCCATAATGGGTGTTCCAACGAGAAACCCAATCCTACGACTTCGAGCGCGACCAGCTCCAGCTCCTCTTCCGCCGTCTCTTCGGCAATTCCATCTTCTTCGGCGCTCCTCTCTGGCTTGGCTCCCCCTTCATCGAGCGCACCTTACCCGATCTCGTCTGGGTCTGCTTCTCCATCTAGCTCCACCGGTGCTTCAGGCGCACCGTACCCAATTTCTTCTGGATCTGCTTCTCCATCTAGATCCGCCGGTTCGTCAGGCGCACCTTACCCGATTTCTTCTGGGTCTGCTTCTCCATCTGGATCCGCCGGTTCATCAGGCGCACCTTACCCGATTTCTTCTGGGTCTACTTCTCCATCTAGATCCGCCAGTTCATCAGGCGCCATTGTCCCGTCCGGCTCTGCGTCTGCGTCGAGCAGAATTGGTACTGCACCTTACTCGTTCTCGGCTCCAGCTGGCTCATCAGGTACTTCAAGTGGCGTATTTCCAAGTGCCTCTGCCTCCGCATCGTCAGGCGTACCATACCCTATGAGCAATAGTTCTTTGCCAGCCTCATCCGGGGGAAACTCCTCGCCTAGCACAACCGGCTCAGAAGCTTCGTCGGCCAGCTCGACTCCAGGAAACAGCCCACAGAGCACTCAGGAGGTCGTCACAACTGTGATTACAACCTCTTACCTAACGACATGCCCAGTTACGCAGACAGCTACATCTGGAGGTAGCCAGATCATCCAGACAGGATCAACCGTGTCAACTATCTTCAGCACCATCACATCGACCATCTGCACCAAGTGTGTTGCGCCGCCAACCCCTGCGCCAACACAGAAGGGCCTTTCGAGTTCTCCTGACCAAAGCCCAGCCACTGGCAGCCCCGCCCCATCTGCGTCCACCCAGGAAGTGGTTACGACTGAGATTGTGACATCCTACCTCACCACGTGCCCAGTCACGCAAACCGTGACGCAAGGCGGTAGCCAGATTGTTCAAACCGGAACGACTACTTCCACCGTGTATAGCACAATCACCTCGACTATCTGCACTAAGTGTGTTGCGCCTGCTACACCTGCACCCACACAGAAAGGCATTTCAAGTTCTCCGGACCAAAGCCCAGCCACTGGCAGCCTCGCCCCGTCAGCGTCTACCCAGGAAGTCGTTACGACTGAGATTGTGACATCCTACCTAACCACGTGCCCAGTCACGCAAACCGTTACGCAAGGGGGAAGCCAGATCATTCAGACCGGAACGACCACCTCAACTGTGTATAGTACTATCACCTCGACTATCTGCACTAAGTGTGTTGCGCCTCCTACGCCTGCACCTACTCAAAATGCTGGCCCAAGCTCCACGCCTGGTCAGAGCCCTGTCACTGGTAGCCCGGCTCCATCTCCATCTACTCAAGAAGTCTTCACGACTGTTGTGTGAGTTACTCATAATAGTACGAGTAATTCTTTGCTAACTTTTCGTAGCGAATACACCACGTTGACCACCTGCCCCGTAACGAACACAATCACATCAGGCACAAGCGAGATTGTCCAGGTCACAAGCTCGGTTTCCACTATCACAAGGACAACCACCTCTACAATCACCGTACCCGCCGCCTTTGGCTCGGCTGGACCTTCAAACACTGCCGTGGTTGGGATGCCAGGCTCTGGACACCAAGGCCCTCCTAATCCAGTACCAGCAGTACCAGCCAATTCAGGGTCAAACAGCAGCCCTCCTAGCGCGCCAGTCGCCAGCGTTCCTGCTTCAAGCCCTTCTCAGGGAATCAGCCAACCTGCAGTACCTGCTCAACAAGCGCCAGCAAATTCGCCGGCTCAAAGTAGCAGTCAACCTGCAGCACCTGGCCAACAAGCACCAGCAAACTCTCCGGCTCAAGGCAGCAACCAACCGGCGACACCTGCCCAACAAGCCCCAGCAAACTCCCCAGCTCAAGGAGGCAGCCAACCTGCTGCACCTGCCCAACAAGCCCCAGCAAACTCCCCAGCTCAAGGAGGCAGCCAACCGGCGACACCTGCCCAACAAGTCCCAGCAAACTCCCCAGCTCAAGGAGGCAGCCAACCCGCAGCACCTGCCCAACAATCACCAGCAAACTCTGCTGCTCAAGGTGGCAGCCAGCCTCCAGCTCCAGCGAAGGCCTCACCAGTCCAGACCTTGACAATGTCAATCATACCAATTCCGGTCAGCCCAAGCCAGACTGCCAAGCCACAGTCCCCCGTCGAGAGCGGCCAGCAAGCCAGCGGATCTCCACCCAGCAGCTCGTCTGGAAGCAATGCGCCAGCTAACGGTGCTTCCTCCGGCAGTGGTGCTCCCGCGATCAATGTTCCAGCGGGTGGCGCCTCTCCAGGTAGCAGTGCTCCAGCCAGTGGTGCCTCGTCCGGCAGTAGTGCTCCCGCCAGTGGCGCTCCAGGTAGCGGTGCCTCGTCAGGCAGCGGTGCTCCCGCCAACAGTGTTCCAGCCAGTGGCGCTTCTTCAAGTAGCGGTGCCCCATCCAGTGGTGCACCAGGTAGCGGTGCCTCGTCCGGCAGCGGCGCTCCAGCAAGCAGTCCCTCCGAGAGCGGTGCCACCAGCAGCAGCGTCCCCGGCAGCGCGGCACCTTTCGCAGCCGCCAACGGCACATCCCCCGCAAGCCCAAGCGGAAAGACACGGCCGAGTACGCTGGCCTTCCAGGGTGCTGCGAGCAAGATGGATGCTGGCGTCCTCGGCATCGTCGCCTTTGCGGTTGCGGCAGTACTGGTACTGTAGATGTTGTCTTTCAATGTGAATGCATAGCTCAGTTGCATGTATGCATGTATGTATGTACCCAGCGGGTCTTTGAAATATTTCGCTTAATTGTATGGGAATTTTTGGTATGAGTATGTATCTAAATGTATAAAGCTCGTTCCACGACTCGCTACATCTTATTATACAAACATCATCGTCGTGACCATTAGCCCGGCTCCCTGAAGCATGTCGTGCTACCCACTTGTCCTAATCCTAATCTGCCACAGCAGGCGGAGAACTATCTTACAATCTTTTCGGGGTCTCAGTTGCGTATATCGGATACTACAGCCTCTTTACTTCCAAGCACAGGTCTTGGTGGGTCTCACGTCGTATTGATATTTGGATCGCGAAGCCAACCTTCTCATACCGGTTCTTGATCTTCTTGAAGCATACGATTTGGTTGGAGTCGTTAATAGAGTTGAGAATGGAGAGGAATGTCTCGACAGGCCGATTACTATCTGCGCTCGAGTTGTGGGTACTGATCCCATACGACCAATCAATCAATCTCGAACTTGAGAAACATGAAAGTAGTGAAAGAGACGGTAGGGCTCAACCAGCAATGACGCTGTTCAGGGGTGTGGAAAGATTGAACTCGTCGAAGAAATTGGAAATATCTCCCAACCCCCTTTCTTTGCCTCGCACAGCCTTGGCGTTCATATCTAAAGTATTTCGATCCTTCGTCGAAAACAATACTGGGAAAATGGCACCAACGCTCCAAAGACACAGGATCTGACTAGTTTTTAGATCACAGTCTACTACATTGACCTGTAGGGCGCGTGGTTAAGTAAATCATACCAGCAAACAGGCCCCAACGCAGAATTGTTGCTTCATCTTCGAGTGCGGATTAGACGAACACCGTAGCAGGTTCTTGCGAGCGGAAGGCATGTTCGAGGTAGCATTTGATCTTTATCATCTTTCCTATTGTTGGGCAACATTAGCAACGCAAGTTCCAAGAATGGCTTGGCCAGAAGAACGTTGGTTGCAATCCGAGTGGAGCGCTCGAGTCCTTGTCGCACGGGAGTCTCAAATGCTTCATAGTCTTCTCAAAAGCATAATTGGATTTATTGATAAAGACGCTGGGATCGCGGAAGTATCATCTGGCCTTAATCATTCTCTAGAAGATGTTTTGAAATCGTACTCTTGCTGTGGTCCCCTTTAGCTGTACGTTCTTAGGCCCAAAGCGTCGTTACTGATGTTGACCTACCGGTCACACGGCAAGTCCCAAAGCAGTGCTGGACCATACAGATATCTAGTACACCACCCTCTGCACCAATTGCGGTGAGAACGTGAGCGGATTAGATAGACGCATCTTTGAAGATGATAATGCCATAGACTGGTGCAGTCCTGAGGTCAAAGCTTTGCAGCCGTCGTGCATGCGACTCCTTTCACTATTTGAGCGTTGAGTGCGAAGGTTTTATGAGACTAGCGGTAGGAGAGGGCTGCAGTGAATTCGATATGAGTGTGATGTAATTGATAGTTTGATACATGATGTGGGTGAGATGCTGGATGATCTGATTAAGAAAGGCTGTTCTTTTATCCCTTGGGAACTGGTGTTGGTGCCACGAATTCAGGGATTGAGACAACTGGGTTTGGACCTCCTTTCTTGCTTACGAAAGATGTGCAATAGTTCCAAGTTGAATATAATTAGAACAGACTGGTTTGACGGTGCGCCAAGAAACTGATATTACACTAGTCTGTACCCTCCTTAGGTGCTATACAATGATAGTACATATCTTTATCAGTAATTGCAGGCCGCACGACAGTGCCAACCAACGCCTTCGCATATGCAGTAAGGACACTTGTCAAACCTATCAGCCTGCGATGAGCACCCAGAGCAGGAAGAAAATCTGTCAGAGGTCAGCGCCAATATGATGATCAACATGAAAGAGACAGACATACCATGAGAACACCAAACATCTTAGCAACCAGCCACCTGTTGCCTGACACTCTCGACCAATACTTCATGAGCTCTCGTTGTGCCCCTTGTACGTTGTCGACAACATCTTCTGTGTTGGCATCTATCCTTTGTATCTGTTCACTGTCGACAAGTCAGTCCGTGTGATGCCAATTGGGAGTATGCCAAGCGGACGAACCCTTGCTCTTGAACCATAGCCGCCAGCTGGCCGAAAACACCTCCTAGCTCATTGATGGTTCGCTCTATCATATCAATCGCCTCGCCGCGCATATTGATATATGTGTTTGTTGGTTGGGCTTCTTCCATCATTAAAAGCTGCTGATCCGACTGGGGACCGCTTTGCATCAGTGCCGAAGACGATAATGGATCTAAATTCAGTATGTCGTGGTTTGAATTTTGGTAACCTGGTTGTGGCGTTCGGGATTTAGTCGGAGTGTTATAGAGAGGGGACGCGGATTGTTGATGATCCAGCGGTGGTTGCGAGTGGGCGGATACTGATGATACGAAGTTTTCGGTGCGTGATCGGGAGGCTTGTAGGTTTTTCGTTCGGACTTCGAGGACGTCCTTGAAACTCGTCCCCACGTCGGCGAGCTTGCCTTGTAAGAGGACGACAACCTGCGAACATGTCAACTTGCAAGTTCTCGGATGTTCAATGGAAAACATACATTCTTGTTGTGCTCCCCCTCTTGCTCTGAACCACTACGTGCCGAGTGGGATTGCTGAGACCTGGATAATGATTGCAGTGAGGATATTTGAGAGTTTAAAGACGAGAGATCTTGCTTTATGACATATGTTAACTCATTGATTTCGACAGGCCGGTCGTCGAACAGCGTTTTCCTTTTCGCAACTACAGTCCGGCGGTCTCGTCAGCGTATGCGTCTACATCACGTATTGTCCAACGGTCAAGGGCTGGGTCGTCTGAGTAGCCTAGATAATATGCACCCAAAGACATCGGAACATCACGTACGCTCTGCCAGCCTGCCCAGCTTCTCCATTGTCCCTGTAATACCTCTCCCTATCTCAGCTGCCCTCCTCGCAAACTCTGACCGTGCGCCTTTTCTTGGGCCCTTAATTTCGCCATTCGGGGATCCATTCGCTGCTCTTCTTTGTGACTCTGTGAGCAGGGATTGCCTCTGTTGGCCGATCTTCGTCGATGACTGTCGTTTCTGCGCTTGCGCTAGGACGGTCCTAAACTCGGCGGTTCGGTCTTGTATGGATGTAGAGGTCATCTCCACAAGTCACAGCACCCCGGCCAGCGTGCAAATCTTGATCCTCCGCAGACCTTCTAAGTACTTATCGTAGAATGCGCCAGGGCGACGGATGCGGGCTTGGCGTAGGTAAATTATGAAGTATTAGGTGAGCGCCCCGGCTGTGTTATAGCTTAGGATGGTTGGAAGGAATTGCTGAGAGAGTAGGTTGCTTCGCGTCAAAGATGGCCAGGATCGTCTGGTCAGTACTGTATAGACTCTAAACGTTGTCCATAAAAGGAGCCGCTAATATGGCTTGTCGCGCCGCCGGGTAATCTTGCCGACAGCAGCTCCGCGACGAGGCCAACTTCGACGTGGACTACAAACCTGGCATCTCCATCTCTCGGTACTACTCAGGTCTCTGGACAGGTTGAGCCATGCGTTGGGCTTTTCAGGGCATCGTCAACTCTGGAATACACCTATCCTTGAGAGCGATGAACCCCCGCAAGTGACAGTCAGCGACCGGGCTGCAGCTAGGTCTCGAGTCGTCGCATACGCAGCATATCCGCAACGTGGTAGGACAGTTGATACCCACTGTGACAAATGGCCGTTTCTGCCCTCTCATCACTAGGCTACACTATCCAGGAACTTGAAGGAGAACTCGAGCCAAGCTGTAATGCCCGACCATGCTTCAACTGAACATCGCTCAACGATAGTTATCCACCACTAAGCACCTGCTGCACACGGCGATTCGGAGCTCATCACGACGGTCGAACAGCTCATAATTTGATATTCACTAGAGCTCGATAGCCACAATATCACAATGTCTCAACCGAATCCATTTACTGCGAACGTCAACCGGGCGAAAACAAAGAAGTGGGTAGAGGCAAAATCGTACTCATATGATGGTGATGACTGGGGAGAGGTCGACGACTACGATGAGTATGGAGGCTATGATGAGCCAGAGCCAGAGCCAGCTCCGAAACCTACAGGTCTTAGGCAGCGAGGCCAATCGGCGAGTCAGATGCCCCAAGATGCCTACGAACTTCGTCAAGACCTCTACCAATCGCCAATCGATAGCCGGCAGCCACATGGGAACCCAAGCGGACTCTCTTCTCAACAGCAGTATGGAGGGCGCAGCTTCACTAATCCTCACCCGCAACAAACCTCTGCCATTGTGAGAAAGAGTTCGTTTGAGCGTGATGACGAGCGGCGGGCATTTTCAGCTGGTAGTTCACAGCAGCCTTCGAACGATCGTGGTTCTGGAGAGTACAGTGCACCTCCGTCGCGGGAACCACATATGTCTGCACATGACTGTCACCCTGGCCAGCTCCCAAATTATCCAGTTCAACCACAACCAGGTCGTGCACGGCCCCCGTTGGATATTCCAGGCAGTTCAAACATGGAATCCCAGGCCAGATATGGCGGACTGATCCAGTCAGCAGGCGGAAACTATCGTGCAGGTTCTCACTTTGATCAAGCACGACAGCCAATTTCCGGCAGCAGGTCGCAGTCCATGACCAGCAACAATTCTGGATTAGAATTTCACAATCGGCGGGACTTCTCCCCCTCAGCAATGCCCCCACCTTTACAAACCCGCGGCTCTCCTTCACCTCACCGTCCCGATTCCAGTTCCTCTTCACGGCACCCCCCTCGCCAGAGTAGCCTTGGTCAAGATAGTGCACCAGTTGTGCCATTTCTCACACAGCCACCCCCCATGCCTACAGCAAGAGCTGTAGAAGAAGACGACTTTCCAGCGAGAGATCGTGCTAGTAGTGGCGCAGCCAAGCCACTACCGTTTGTTCGACCAGCAGACATATATAGGCGTATGCAGGAAGAAAAGGAAAGGGAAAGGCAGTCACAGGACTCCTCACGGCCCAGTATGGAAGCAATTTTGAGTAGGCCAAATGAAAGACCTGCTCTGGGGAATACACAGGACAGCGAATCTAGCTCGCGACTCAAGCCTGCACTGGACTCTCTTACAGAGCGTAGAAGTGAGTATGGCATGGAAGGATTGAACACAGAAGAACAGGAAACGCTGGGTGAACGGCAACCTACCAGTTCCAAAACCTTCAACTTTCCTAAGCGTGCCCCAAACACTAGCTCTCCAGCTCCGCAAAGCTCCCATGGTCCCGTGTTGCCAGACGTCAGTCGTCTATCTGGTTTTGGTGAGTCTCTTTTCGGATCAAGCGACAACACAGGAGCGGGTTATCAAGGTTCGATGTCAAACTTTGGAGGTTCATCTTCCTGGCAGCCGTCTCAACAGCAAACCCAGGCCTCAACTGAGACAACACTACAACATCAGCCATCATTGGGATTCACTTCCGCGGTACACCAAGCGTTCGACAAAGCTGAAGACCAGGTACCGCCAACCCCAAGTTCGACTCAAGGTTCGAGTGTTGCACGCAGTGCCAGTGGTGGGACTAGCACTGTGAGTCCTATCATAAGCAGAGGGCCAAGTACTGCCACAGAAAATTGGAATGCTCGGCTTCCTGGTATTGATAATGTATCCACTCCAATGATACCCGAAAGACCAGAAGGAAGTAGCGCAAGACCACTGTCTTCCGATTCGATAGAAACGCCAACACAAGCTGCTCGAAAGCCGTCACCAACGCAAAACATACCCTCGCAAGAGGTAGATGAACGGCCACCATCCTTCATTCCGGGCTACAGGAGAAATTCAGATACACCCAGTCCAGATAATAGCCCGAGGAGGACACCAGCTTTAGAAACGAACCGTCAATTACGGCAACCACAAGAGGTGGAGCTTGCCGCGGCAACGCCTACCGACCCTAGCTTTAGTGAAGACAGCAGTTCGCTCACCTCGAAGGCTTCTTCCGAGCAAGAGCCAAGTCAAGGACAGCCGACAGCAATTGAGAGTCGGGACATGCGTGAACAAGGTGTAGAATCCCAAGCCGCTCGTGGAAGCAACATCAAAAGCCCTGAATCGACAGGCTCACCAATGTCTCCTGCTTACAATCATCTCCGGGGTCGGACGGATTCTTCAAGCAGCAGCAGAGTGCGAAATTTAGCTGACAAGTTTGAGAGTGTCAGCAGACCTGGATCGGCTCACTCTACTACTCCGCGCGCAAGTATGCTCGGAGCGAATGCTCAAAAGATAGACGATCTTGCACCCACCCGACCGCTGATCGACCATAAGGAAAGCTTCAGACCTCACTTGCCTGGTGGATGGGAGTCTTCGGCGTCCATTGTTCCAGCAGCTGCGTTCAAGACACCGCAGGCGGCAGTCACCAGGCAAGATATGGGACAGATCAGGCCACTTCCTGGATCATCGGCTACCACTAAAATCGGCAGTGGCCCGAGTGAGGTCATGACTCCTGCTGTTGACCAGCCCACATCGTCAGTCACCCAAATCAAGGATGTATCTGAGGGAGCATTTGCAGCAGTGGCTGCAGCTGGAAGTGCGTTAGTTGATGCTGTTGGGGCAGCTGTTGGCATGGAACATCGCGACTCTCCCACAGAGCCGACATCTGACGCTTCCTCTGACGCGCAATCGTTCAATAAGAGATCTGTAGGCTATAGGGCAGCCACCCAGGGTCCGGGGGCGGTACTCCCAGAAGCGACGAGACCACATATTCCTTTACTATCCGATGATGAAGCTTCGACTGCTGCCCCTACACCGTTGCCGGAGAACACTTCCCAGGGAGTAGCAGAGCCATCGCAAGCTCCGGACTATTTTCCACCCTCTTCTCGTGAGTACGATACGAGAAGCGACGCCTACCCAGTCGATGAGCCACGAAAACAACCGCCAACGCTTCCACTACTCAGCACCGATACGGGATCTGAGCAGTATGAGTCGGATCGGCTACGAAAAGAAATCGTAAGAGAATTGACTCCTATGTCCGCTAGTGAGCCCACAACGGCGGAGACTGATTATTCAAACTACCAACCAACATTGTCCACAAACCCAAGTTTGACCCGGCCTGGACATGAAAGCGGGGTGCTTCCAAAGGAGTACGAAAGTTATTGGAATGATGCCAACAGTGACGACGAAGTAGATGACTTTCAGACAAAGCCAACCCAGGTGGAAGACGCAAATACTGCCGAAAGACCTGAGGAAACCGTCGTTCAACCTTTGCAATTGAACCATGGCCCTGGACCTGCACTCCCAGCTTCTGTCGCTCAGGAAGACCCTGTTCAAGCAAGACCGCAGATGCTTCCACATCGTTTTTCATGGGAGCAACCGCTTCAGAATCTCCCAGCAGAGGCAAGAACTGCACAGGAGCAGACAGCAGCCCCAACGACAAGTTTCCTAAAGTCTGCAGTATATCCAGCGAACCATTTGGTCCAGTCTCAGGAGGGACCTTCCGAAGCTTATGCGTTACCTATAATTCGTCCAGTCACAGACCCCGCGATGGATGAATCTCCAAGCGTGCCAGAGGAGGAGTTGCCGATTCCTCAAATTGGACATATCGCAGGCCGCCAGGATGGACCGTTGGATAGTGAGAAAGTATTGCCGAGTCATCCGAGTAGACTGGAAGCAGCTCATTCAACAGTGGGAAATCAACCTGATGGATCACTGACATCTGGCCCCGTTGATGACCTGAGTAATATGAGCCCATACAGTCCAGTGTCTCAAGGTGACCGAGGACTGGAGTCCGAGCTTTTTCAACCCGAGCCTCCTGCTCTTATTGGACCAAGCCCTCCCGTACAGCTCGTCGACCTTCCCCCAATGCCACCTCCAGCAAACGCTCAGCCGAAGTTTCCAGCCTTCCGAGAAATCTTAGCCTTGAAGAACCCAAGTGATCGTATCCGAGCATATAACGAGACTCGGGATCATTTCGCCAATCTGAATACGGGCCTTGCACACTGGCTTGCTGCAACAACCAATGACCTCCCGGAGCATGCTGATCTTTTGACTAGCTCTCGACAACCTGCAATCAATTTGCAGGGCCACAGATCATCCCAATCGCGGTCTAAATTAGGCGGCCTTTTACCAAGTGGAGGACAGTCTGGTCAGCAGCCGTATTTCCAGCAGTATCTCAACGCAAGTCCGGGCCAAACATCAGCGCCAGAGGGAAACGCACCGGGGAACGGTATGGGGAGCGGCTCGCCGCAGGGGTTTTCACCCTCAGGCGGCCCAAGTGGCAAATTATCCAGTCAGCAAGTTCAAGCCAAAGGCAAAGACCTATTGCACACTGCAGGCGTCTTCGGAGGAAAGGCAAACGTTGCCGCGAAAGGGCTATTCTCCAAAGGAAAGAGCAAACTCAGAGCTGCTAGTGGAAACGAGAAGGTATAAGCATTTCTTTCCTACATGATACATGATTCTGGTGGTTCATGCACAATTTCTTGTATATGCTTAACCCATGTTCATCCGCAAGCGGGTCCTCGATAATTAGCACATGTATTTGTATCAGCCAAACCTAATGTCAGACTCTTGGTCGAGGGCCGACAGATCGCCGATAAGGATGAATCTCCCCCAATGCTGATTATTACTTTTGGATGCGCAGTGATTGATAGTTGTGTTGTGTCAGGCTACCTCGCGAATATCCCCTGGACCGGAACATTCCCGAGGAATGCAACAGCAATTCCCTATTGTCCAGTCCCAGAGTCCCACTAATGCCCGTGCGGATCTCCGCGTCAATTCAAGCAAAGCTGTAGCCCAAACTCCATCCCCAGAACCTCAATACTCAAGCCAGAGCCCTCAGCACAAGTCAACTCGGGACACCCCCTCAGACACACCTTCCGTGGAGAGCTTCACCCAGAGTCAACTCGGTGATGATGAGCGCAGCGAAGAGTCTGAGCCAATTGACCAAACGCACCTTCCACGAACTTCCAGTCTCTATCTAAAGCATGGTCCAGCAGACCTGGAAAGTAGCCCATCTGTGCAGAATCCAGTCACCATTGGAGATAGTGCTCCAGTCTTCCTCCACGAAACGCCTTCAGCAGATTCATATGTTGAATCCCCCAAAGAGATTTACTCTCCCCGATCTACGACGAGCAGTAACAACAGGACACCGACCCAGGCAAGCTTTGCAAACGGAAGTCCGTCTGCAACGTTGCGTTCCAATTGGCAAGACGATGGCGAGAGAACATTACCGTGGCAAGAGGGACCTGGCGCTCATGATGGCGAAAGTCCACATTCAGCCCAATTTTCACAGCCCAATTTACGGTTCTCCTCTCAGGCGCCATACAATTTAGACAACCGCGATGCAATGGGATCGAACAAGCCTCAAAAACAACCGTCGGGTGACGTGAAGAACACAATCCGTACTGTGGGAGATGAGAGAGATTCCGGGGAACCTTTAGTAGTGCCCTCAAAGCCAAAAGGGTTGCCAAAGGCTGATCTTGATCTGATTTCGCGTGCGCCTGCGCGTATGAGTGCGTTGGCTGCGTCCGAGGTATCTCGGACCGCTACAGATGCCCAGAAGAAAAGCGCCAAGCCTACGAGATCCAGGCCTGTCTCTTCAAGTCGAGACTCATTAATTGTTCCTGGAGCTTCACAAGTCTATCCAATGCGAGGCTCGAGTATCGATGATATGCCCGTCCCCGTTGGACCTGACCGCCCTCCTTCCCCTATCTCCCCTTACCAGCCTCAACCCCGGGAGGCGTTACAGCAGCGAGGCCGGGCTGGTCCGATCCATTACGGTCTTGATCATGATTTCGTGCCGGACAGCAACCGTGAAAGAGCTAGAAGTCGATCACGATCTTTCTCAACGACGTCCGCGGTTAGACGCCCATCACAGGACTCGCGTCGATCTCGACAACCCAGCACCAATCATCATCCTACTCCCAGGGTTAGCAGTGACATACCTCCCCAGTCCTACTCGGGAGCAATCTCACGCGAGAAGTCTCCAAACACACGCGAGCAGGCACCAGAGTATCAAGTAGAAGGTGTCTCGCCTTCCATTGAATGGCCCCCAGAGAGCAAGTCAAGGTCTAGACGTGGGTCTAGGAGCTCAGCCTTCTTCCGCTCCCTGACCCTGAGTAGTTCTTCGAAACTGGACGAACCGCCTCTACCAAACGCTACCGATGCTCAATCCACCTCGTCACCAGTCATTTCTCCGGGGGCAAGGGAGAGAATGGGCAAGAGGGCTAGCATCCTGGGTTCTCTGACCGGAAACTCTGGGAGTGGAAGTGGGAGTGGTCAAAGCAAGGTCAATGTAACATCTGCACCTTTAGTACCTCAGCATGAAAAGCCGACTCAAGCAACTCCCGCCATAGCAACGCAAGTCGAGGACGATGAGTTCCCTTCGCGAGGAAAGTCAATCAGCGCAGCCGGTAAGCTCAGTAAGCGGCTACAGAGGTCATCAACATCTGGCAACACCGAGCAAGCCACCGGCAAGAAGAAGAGATTTTCGGGAATTGGGGTGAGCATGAGCTTGGATTTTACAAGACTGTTTACTGACGACCACCAGAGTCTCTTCGGCCGGAACCCAAAACGACAAAGCTCCTTGGCAAATTCTCGAGCCCCTTCTCAGCAACAACCTCCTGCACAATTACAGCAAATTGATCCGTACACAATGGATCCTCCTCCTCCGAATCCGCAGCAACTTAGTCACGGTAGACCGGACGAAGACTACACGTCTCCGCCTCCTGGAGGCTACTATGCTCCGAAACCACCTCAAGCTCACAACAGGCTTCCACCGTCTGACCCAAGAGTGCAGACAAATGGACAGTCTCCCTCTTGGGTTCAAGACGCTCCGGCTTATGTGCAGGACGCAACCCTCCGCCAGCGCGTCGATCAGCGAATGTCACCACCTCGCTCTTCAGCAACTTTCCCACAGCATGCTCCCCAGAACTCCTCCGTTAGTGTACCTCGTGCCTCTACCACTCGAAGCATGGGTCGTGAACCTTTCCCAGAGCGACAGACTCATGAAAGTAAACCGTCAGGTAGCTCATGGACACGATTCTCGCAGCATGGACGGTCCAAGAGTCGCCAAGAACAGCAAAGGTCATTCTCCAACACATCCCAGCAAGGTACCCCTTACTCACCTCCGCCTACCTCACGTAGCTCTCAGATGGCGCAACAGCCTTACCACGATCCCTCCCGCTCAGACTCGCCGCCGCCACCACCGCCTCCGCCAAAAGATGACTGGCACCACACGCGGTCTCAAGCGTCGATGTCCAGCAATTCCACTTTGCGTTCTTCTCAACATGGCCCGTCTCCATCTCAATCCTCCAGTCATCCAATGCCAGCTCAGAACCGCCAATCGCTGCCGCCAATACAAACCAACGTGCCCAACAAGAAACGCCAGAGTACCGTTGCGTCGGGCAAGACCCTGACGCCGGAAGAGAAGCGGAAGTCACGCCAGCTGGAAATTGAAAGGAGCACCATATCTCCTCATTATCGCGAAGAACGCGAGGAGGAGCCGCCTGTCGTCATGTCGGCGACTAGCTTCCCTGGCCAATTGTGGCAGCCCGAATACTCGCACTGGGATGGTGATTGAAAGTGGTACATTCTTCTCTTCTCTGTGACATGTTGGAAAACGAGCTCCAATTTCGGCTATCTACCGGCGTGGATATAGTGTATTTTCTTGTGGATGACCAAATTTTGTATCTTAAGATACCATCAATGAACATTTCTACATCTTCAAAAAAATCTACGTGGCGATGTGGGCTTCGGACATCACCCTTTGCTAATGCTCGTTTCGATTCATCCCTCGCTTCATACGAAACACTATCCTGATCCCCCCGCTACAAAATCCAACCTCAGCCAAATCCAAGCCCACAACGCTTCCCCTATCCTCCTAACTAATCATCGGCCAAAACTCATCATGACACACCTCCGCCACCTCAGGCCTCACCCCAACCTGACTCTTCATCTCCCAACACGGCCTCGCCCCCAACCAAAGCGTAATCGCAAAATTCCCCTTCACACCCACATTAAACCCATCCACCTCCCCCCCCTCCTCCTGCGACGTCAAATGCACAATCTGCAAATCCCCCCTATCAGTCAAACACGGCCTCGGCACATCCCACAACACCAAATCCGCCAACTTCCCACCCACACGATGACAGCCCGGTGCCCACTCCTCCATCGCCCACACGCTCCACTCCCCCTCTCGGATGCGGAAGGCGCGCTTTTCGATTCCCATAAAGGAGCGATCGGAGTGGGTTTTGTGGTTCATGGTTGTGGATTGGATGAGTTCGACTTCGTAGTAGGGGTCTGTGGAGGGGCGGAGGGCGATTTCGCAGTAGCCTACTGTGGGGCTTTTGAGGAGGTGAGGGGGGTAGATGCGGTTGTCGATTATGGCGGCGTGTTTGGAGCGGCGGATTATGTGGTAGCGGCCGATGAGGGCGTAGAGGAGTTGGAGGGAGGCTGGGTTCTGAGTGTTAATGTATTTTTGTGGGAGTTGTGGTGGCTTACTCAAGGGGGAGAGGCCGGGGGAGAGATAGAGGTGGTCTGGAGCTGAAGTGCACATGGCTGTACTGTTGTTGTGGAGTTTCAGAGTGGTGGAGGCTGTCTTGATTTGGGGTGGACTCTGTAAATGAGGTGTTTTGAGGGCGATAGTTGTTACAGTCAACAAGTTCAAGTGTTGAAGACCGACACGTCATATCGCAATAGCAAGGGGAAAGTGAAGTGTAAACAACCAACAGGCACCACTTACATAGTCATGTTTCTTGAGTGTATCAGGCCTTTCTTAGATATTGTTAATTTTATCTGCCGAAGCCTTTCATGATTGGGGCTAGAAAGCCTGAGGGTCCTGTACCTTCCCATGTTATATGGGATCGTTCTTGCTACATGAAGACACTAAAATCAATCTCACCTATGTCACGTAGGTAAGGAGCACTAAGAGACCGTTAATCGCCGTTTGTTATCCTGAGCAGCATCAACTCATCCTCTCGAATCTCTCCTTAGCTTTGTCCTTAGTCCTCTCGAGGAAATCTGAATAACCCCCTTTGGTGTTTCTCTCTGCTTCGTCCGCGGCATCGCCAATTTTGCCGCCCTGAGCTCCCAGACCAACGCCCTGCACGTACATATCCGTGGCTATTGGCGCTGTCATACCCGTACCTTGTGCTCCGAGACCTTCGCCTGCCGACCAGCCCATCTTGCCGAGCAGAGACGCTCCTTTCGAAGGAGCTGGGGCCGGCTCTTCTTGCGAGTCTTCCGGCTGGTTTGCGGATTTTTTCAAAGGGAGGGAGATCTTCTTTGAGCCACCAAACGCTGCACGACGCTCCTTAGCACGGTCACGGTAGTCTGAAGTATCTTCTGCTGAAGTGGTAATATCGACGCCAGCTTTAGTCATCTTGGCTTGAGCTTTCGCCACAAGATCATCATTCTTCAGATTGTCGCGATGAAGGTTACTAAGACGCTCGTGCTTGTTGAGCTCAGCTTCAGTCTTGAATTGGCGGGTACAGAGGTAGCAGCACTTCTTCAACGGATTGGCGAACGATCTCGTTGGTGGACTACCCTCCCCAAGACTAGGCTTCCTTTGCGGTGCAATCTCAGACTCAGCCCTCACATCCGCGGATGTATCGGACCGAATGCCATGAAGTTCGGCGTGACGATTGCTCCAGAACTGTAGATGCGCTGGAGCAGTCTTGGTGAGTCGTCAGTGGGGAATCTCTACGTATGCCAGACTCAAATTACCTTTTTCTGCTTGTCAGGAGCGCTACCCTCTGCTTTTCGTTTCTTTGACTTGACCTCAGCCTCTTTCCCTAATTTCAAGAGACCCTCGTTTTCGGCAGCCGCCGCTGCCTGATCCGTAGCCGTCCGGAGCTGCCCATCGGTCGTTCCTGCAACAGGCTTCGGCGAGCCGGTCGAGACGACCAGTTCACTTGCCCATGCCTCTTGATCCCAATAGGCAAGCTTGGTCGCAGTGTTTCCCAGTGGACTGAATGTGAATCGCTCTGTACTTTCTGTTGATTCAAAAACAGGGACGAAAACTCCAGTATGGATATAGTCAGCCGTTACAGGTTTAGAAGAGATGGTGAACTTTTCGAATGAGTTGTAGCGAGTCAAAGCAGCTTGAGCATCCTTTCATTCGGAGGTTAGCAGTGATTAAGGGCACGCCAAGAGAGTGACTAACGTCGATGGTAGCAAATTCAGCAAAGCCGTAGCGCCAGCTTTCGTTGCTACGTCGATCCCGGACCAGCAGTATCCGCCTAAGACTGCCTTCTTTGGCCCCGAGATTGGCGTCTCCAGTAGTCGACGCAACTTTGGCATTATTCTTCTTTGATGCTGTGTTTGCAGGTGGCGACGACCGTCGCCCTGGCTTGTAAAGCTTGGCTACACCTTTAGCGAGCAGGTCTTCTGATACGGTGGGCTCAAGACTACGTAAAAGCAAGAATTGTGAGGGGGCGCCGTTGGGCGAAACGTCACTATCGCCACTGTTCATGTACTGAGATTTGACCGCTGTGGCCTGGCCGTATGTAGTCATATCTCAAAATGTCAGCACGGCTTGCCTCCACTCTGGTAAGGGCAGGTACCAATCTGTGGTGCCTGGCATCTGTGGCATCTGGTCCGGCCGGGAAAATTGACAAAAGTGCACTTTCAGTCATCAGCAATGCCACAGAACAGTAGGTCCATGTCCTGGTGTGCCGTACGATTTTGCAGGTCCATTCACCGTCTGCCTTGTCACCTCGACCGCGATCGTCCCTCTCACGGCTAAAAGCTATGCGGACTTTGGCTGCTTGATCGTCATTATCTGATGTATTGCTGCCATAGAGATAGATGGCTGGATAATTGCGTTCCACGAAGGCTTTTGAGTCCTCAATGGTCGAGAATCTTATGAAGCCAAAACCTCGAGACATCTCTGCGAATGATTTAGTACCCTTCCCAAACCTAGATGTCAAGTTCAAACGTACTTGTCTGTCGATCCCGGATGACTCGGACATCGTCGAGCTTCTCAATATGATGGTGCTGCTTTAATTGCCTCGAGATCTGTAGGACCGAGAACATGCCATGTCTTAGCTTGAGTTCGACCAAAAATTTGATAGCACTTAGGATCTTGTGGTGTTGGTATGGACGCGCAACCGTCATAAGATATTTGTTTGATGGGTGGGGTGGCCAACGTCTTCCTCTACCATGTCCAACAGCAGTCCCTCCAGTATCACTTCTCTGCTCGGCGGACCTCCATAGTACGGTGACCGATCTCTTCGCTGGCTTCGACTACGGCTTCGAGGGCGTCGACTCCGACTTCGACTTGAACTATCGTAGCTGGGCAATCTGTATCCTTCGCGATCTCTATCCCGATATGTCCCTTTGTTCTCTCGCGAAGACGGGGAGCTTCCCCGAGGGTAGTCATCGTATTCTCTATCTCCGTCTCGAAGAGTCATCGGGTTCCTCTCTGGGCGAGTGGAAGCTCCTTTGATCTCGAAGTCATCTCCACTATTTGAATTCCTATTCCGGTCTTCCCAAAGCGAAAATTAGCAGAGGCGCAGGCCGAACGGTGTGAAAGTCCTGCTTATGGTTTACCATGCGAAGCTGGAGATGAGTATCGTGCGCGTGGTGACGGGTTTCTCCGGTAGTGGTCCCTTGAATATGGCTCATGGTAATTGTCTTCGTACATCCTTGCGTTTTCTGGATCCCCACGCTGTTGCGAGGAATAGGATCTGTGGCCACCGTAGGCCGGCGGTCTGCCGTATCTGTCTGCAGGCATGATCTGAAATGAAAAGAGAGGCTATAAAATGTGTATCTCGATGTGATCTGAGCCTTGTGCGTGATGCAATATGAGCTGAAGGGTTAACCTGGAAGAGGTGCAGCCCTATAGGGCTACTAGTAGCGCTGAACCCTAGAGTACATTTCCTACCATCCACCAACATACTCTATCAATTAACCTAAGTACAAGTACTCGGAAGTTAATCTTGTAAGTAATAGATCATTAGAACCATTGAAGACGATGTTTGTACTTGACTATATTCAAAATTAATTCCGGTAGCCCTGTAGCTGTAGACTGCGCCTCTTCCAGGTATGCGCCCCTTGCACCCTCGCTTGTGCCTCGTACTGAGGTTAGCATCATGTAAACTCACCTGTGTGCCAAGACTGATAAATCCTTTGCCAAGAGTCTGAGTCAGAACGCCGATCTATTTAAGTCTCAGTGCGCATGCAGCTTTCTCAAGGGAATACCCTTAAGATTGTAAAGACTCGCCGAACGCTCTGTACGTCAACATGGCTTTCCTAGCTCCCAATGATACGGCAGATATAGACGCTTCTTTGGCCGATATGGTCCCCTCCTCACCAGGTCAAACTGACAACGACATGGTGCCTTTGCAAGCCGCTCCACTCGAGCTTCAACACGATAGCGAGGCGAGCGATACCGATTCTTCAGCATCGCCCTCCCACAAACCCTCGCCGAGACGATCCCGCGCGAAAAAGATCCGTAAAGCTGCACTTAAAACACAAGAATCCAAGCCTCTATTACGTCCGGCAAACGACATCCTGTCTCGTATTCGTCACGATCCAGCTCTTGAAGCGTCCGACTTCGTCGTCGGCTACCTTGATAGGCACTGCCCCGATGTAATGGAGATGGATGTCTCCTCGTGGAAGGGGGGAGGCGATGTTACTGACGAGGAATGGATTCCGCAGCATAGAATTATATACTTTCGAAAGAAAAGCGATGAAGCTGGACGGAAGGTCTGGGACCGTGCGGCGAGGCTTGATCGGCTATTTGGTAGCGGTGTTGTGGCAGATGAACATGCATCGAAAGGCCCTAACGATAAGCATGGAGCGCAAGGTGTCCCAGTTACGCAGGAAGAATGTGAAACAATGGACCGAAAAACGAGCAACGCTGGAAGAGGCTTGGTACCTGCTCTCAATGCCGGTAATGATACTGATCAGTCCAGAACATGACACTGGTACTCTCTGGACTTTGGCTGGAAATATACTTCACCAGGACCAACCAAACACGATCACACCTTCACCTCAGACTGCATGACAAGCCAATCGACAGAGTACCGATGTGGACTTCAAGACCATCGAATGCCCGAAAATGGATATTAACATTGCTCCGATGAATTGTCCGTCAGCAAGAGGGCGAACATTAGGGGGACACTTCGCCCTTCAATGCGGGAACATTGACGCAACTAATCCGACTGAGAGGACTCAATAAGCTTATTTAGTGGCAGCATTATATTGCAGCAACCGGAACAGAGGATGCCTTCACAACCTTCTTGGAGCGAACCGCGAAAGCCAATAGAGATGCAAAGAAGAGGCATTGCGATATTAACGATAGACGGCGACCAACAGGTTGATCAGGCCCTTTCCCACGATCCAATTTATGTTGGGGATGTTGGAAGCTTACATCGGGGGCCTTCTCTGTTGCTCTGGTCATTGTTAGATATGCAACTTTCGCACTTAATCTCGAGTCCAAAGCATGAATCAACGAATACTCATCGAAAATGGCCACGACATGATCTCATGAACCCTATGTCTAAACCTCCGTGCTATCCACGTGTTCCTCCCCGTTACTGCAACCTCTCAGCAAGCAGAAAACCGTACCACATTGTAACCCCCAAGCCCAGCAAATTGACCAGTGCACTTATTCCGTGCATTTGACTGAATGCCTTATTCAGTCTTTCCATTTCCTTGGAATGCGGTCCGTCGTCGTAATACTTCTTCCCGTCTCTAGTTTCTGTTCCACCAGCGATATCAGCATTCATCCCTTTATTCGATTTGAGCCGCAACACTCACCCTGATGTTTCCTCTCTTTCATGATCCTCGTCGTAACCGGTCCCCCCCACAATAAATTCAAAGCATTCATCACGAACACGCTCGCTATCGGCACTAGCACGTTCCATCGATTTCTCGGCTCGAAGACCCCACTCAGACTGTTGCTGCCATTCGCACCACCTAACGGGGACAGATTCTTATTGCCAGGGTAGGTGAGCAACATTACGATCGGTAGGGCCGTTTGGATGGCAAAATAGACAGGTGTGAGAGCGGCTTGTAGAGTCGAGAATTGTGGACGAGGGAGGGCCCGGTAGGATACTATGCCATTGACGAAAGACTGGTACATGGACGTGCCGAGAAGGGTACCATAGCTGCCGGGGCAAAGGGATTAGCAAGAATTTGGCTGGTTGGGAAGCGGATGGGAGTGAGGGCGGGGAGGAACCTAAGGATATGGTAGGGAGCGGGGGAGAAGAGAATGGATGAGTCGGGCATGATGGCGAGGAGAGGAGCAGTGAGGCTAGAGGGTGGATGGTATAGATGTAATAACAACGTTGACGTTGACATCAAAGTACTGGAGTCGTCGCTGGCTCAATTGAGACTAGCGTCGAGGGTGATGATATCAACGTCTCGTACGCCTTACTTCTACAATTTAATCGTTTCTAGCATATATCGGTAACTATATCCTTTACTAACTAGAGAAATACCCAACAAGGAAGATCAAATAGTTAATAGGTAATGCTGTCGTGATTTGCGAAGTTATATTATGTCTGTGTAGAGCTTTCGGGCAGTCGAGTTGGGCCAATGCATCTTTAATGTTACCCTTAGCTTTACAATCTATGAGAATCCTTGACCTGCTACAGGAGTCTCCATCATCTAACAGTATGTTGTGGAAAGTGTCTATCTCTTAAGCTGAGACTGTAGGAAAGGCTGCACGATCGACTATCAAACCTTGAATGCTTTTCTCATGGATGACTGCCACCATACCAGAGAAGCTGCGTTACTTGATCCATGCTTAGATAAGAATAAGTCACGTGAGTTGTCAAAGTGATCATAAGGCTAAAAGTGAAGACTGTCGTTTCTGGAAGAAAGCCGCGATCACGACAACTACAACGAATTACTGATCGAGCCATTTCTATGCAAAGAGGTAGCGATCATGCCTCGTGAGAGACAACGTGGAAATCCACGATCTGTGCCAGACTATGACCGAGTCTTCTACAGCTACGATGCTCGATGCCCAAGTATTACTGCCTCAAACATACCAGCGGTCGAGTACCATTGCTCACTGACCGTATTATAGTTTCCCTTGGAAGGGTTGCGGAGAGAATTCGCGAATTACATGTCGCAATCAATTCTGTAGAAGAGCAATACGAGGAGGCTCTAGCGAAGATCGCAGCTCTGGACACACGTACCGTTCCTATGTCTCTGACGGACGACTTCAAAGTGTTGCACAGGCGCGTGGAGACTGTCTTGCATCACCTCGCCAGCTTTTTCAAGATACCCGTCGACGGGATTGTAGGAGCTTCTGCGAATTCCAAACATAGATATCACGAAAATGTGATTCAAGTCTTTCGGTACAAAGACAATCCTCTGACACCCATCCTAGGGCGCAGAGATATTCAAGAGATTCTCTTCGCTTGGAAAAAGTGGCGCAACCAGTGGGGGAATAGAGGCCCTCATGATGAGATTACGTGTATCGATGAGGGCAATACGGCTTTCGTCAAAATGCCCGATCTCATACGGAGACTCAGAGAAGCCGTCAGTGAAGCCAACAACATTGCAAGACATGGCGTACAGGTCTATCGTGGGGAAGGGCGAGAGGAGGAGATAGTGGAGGGAAAAAGGTGAGGAAACCATTAGATCGTCCTGTTCACCAATTCGAGAGGAGCAGATGGAGAACTCCAAGGGAAAGCTAGCCAATGGACCGTTCCATTCAAAGACAAAAGTCTCGGGTCACTTTCCGCAGCGAAAGGCAGCATATAAGGCAAAGTTGAAGAAAAAGTCGAGAAAAGAACAAGATGCTGACAAGGATCGGCGCCCTTAAAAACCGCATAATTCCTCAGATAGAGGCGAAAGCAGATCAAAAGCAGCTCCATTCGACTCGAAAGAATGGCAGCTATGGTCGAGAACGGCCTGGAAAGAGAGACCACTTACCGTCGAGGAGTTGTGCGAGGGTTTTGCTGCGTTCAAGGGAGGACTTGAAGAAGTA
>JAABUL010001263.1_pt1 | contig 49162 bp, 41 predicted proteins | sample 5559151 | NCBI WGS metagenome assembly JAABUL01 (sample SAMN10711876, study PRJNA513368) | rock metagenome | isolation source: Antarctica rocks | place: Antarctica: Victoria Land, Pudding Butte sud
CCGATGTCAGAGAGGATGGGTGATGAGAACCAGCGATGTTGAACCTGATAATTCGCTTTGAAATCGAACGGCGCTGAATCAAATATAAAAATACAATACGGTTTTCCTTAAACTACATGACGAAAAAGAACAATCTAAGAAAGTAAATGAGGAAGACGACGAAGGCAATGAATTCAAGATAGACAGGAAACCTTTCAGATCCTGCCTAATTATTTCCTTCAAATTCCCCTTATGTATGCCCCAAATCCCCCTCAATTGCACCTTCAGAGCTATTGCGATTGTAGAAATAGTGGCAGTAATTGCAGAATGTATGAATAACGGTGCCTCTTTAATTTCCGCTTTATATAAGTATTATAGCGCATATTTATTGTGGTCTCTTAGATCAGTTGGTTAGATCGTGGTGCTAATAACATTTGTTAACGCCAAGGTATGACAGATTCATTAATTCGATGAGTAAATATCTAATTATGATCAGGTCGCGAGTTCGATCCTCGTAGGGACCAAATAACTGTTCAAGATTTTTCCTTTTGCCTAATGCACGGAGTTTCTGCGCACTCTAACTCAGAATGGTTAGTTACAGGTAGTATCAGGCTTAGCATGCTGAAAAGGGCACTAAAAGTACTACATGGTACAAGTAGAGTAGTTAGCGTGCGCGGAAACCCAGTGGGAGGTTTCCGCCTAACCTCGATTCAGAGCTTCCGTAAACAAGGCTACGCAACGTCTCGAGACATTGCCGCGTCTTCACTATCACACGATGTCTTCTATCATATCATTACTATTCCCATCGAATGATTTCAAAGAAGCAGCAGCATAAGTCAATTTACTACGCCAGAGAAGAATCAGTAGCAAGAAAGCTTCTTCATCATGCCGCTCCCTGCGCAATTCCAGCTGGGTCTAGAACTTACCAACATTGTTAATCCCTTGAGTCAGGCAATTGGAGCTCTCGGATCTTTGGCTCTGGTCAGCGCCATTCAAAAAGCTGGATCAGACGTTATAACGGAGATCAAATTAGCTTCTCTGATTGGAAGACACCGTATCGACGAAGTCATCAAGTTCCACTTTCGAGCAATGGTTGCGAAAGCAGACCAGACGGTCATATCGAAGTACATTGATATTTTGCTGGAGTCTGGGTCAGGACCTACGGTGCAAGAAGCGATGAAGAACCCTGCTCTCTTCTCGATGGTGATACAGCTCTCCGCTCTGGCCTTTGCCCACGAGGACGAGTCGCTGGCCAACGCAATGGTAGAGGCAATTGAGAGAATAGTCAAAGAATCGGGAGCGAAGGTAGAAATGGTCCCGGATTACGTCTCGCTGCTGGGTACCTTACGGGCTTGTCAACAGCAAACGGCTGCCTTTCGATGGGCGGATCTCTACGAATCGGTCGAACGAATAATAGAGGACACGCTTAAGACACCTGAGCAGGGGAAACGAACAAGATGTACAGCAAAGAGGCAAAAAGTGAATAAATTGTTGATAGCGAACCTCGAAAGTGTCACACTCCGCGCTCTGCCTTTCCCTGTACTACAGTCATTGATAATGTGGCTGCAATCATTGCAAAGCCTTCCTGAACACAGATTACTTTACCTTAGATGTAATACTGGGATTAGTACTGTAGTCGTCTGGTGTCACCACGTCCTAGGTTTGACCGTGAGCGTCTCTTTACAGGGATCAGAGATCACTTTTGGCAAAGGCACAACCAATGTTCTCGTTGAAGAAAGTAAAATCGCCCATGCAGGTGCTTCCCTGATGGACCCAGCAGATCAATATGAGCCTCTGTTCACCTTGGCCAGCGACGAAAGCAATCCAACCGTTCATTCCGAGAATCGAGCGGAGGCTTACGGCTTCGGTATGACCGCACTAAAATATACGAAGGTGCCCGACGGTGAAAGACAATACTGCTCGCACTGGGTCATTGCCCGTGCTCTGTCTAGTATCTCAGAGGACCCTCCTGGCAGCAGCCACATATCTACGAAAGCGCACCCAAACGGGGACACTTCGCGCAGTCTCGCCCTTGAGTCTGGGAATCCTTCCCCAGAGCGAATCATCCAAGCTGGACAGTTCCTATTCGCTCTGGACAAGTTAGACTTCAAGCTCATAGATTCGTGCATCAATTTACCTCCAAAAAGGGCACGCTCTATGAACCAGGTCAATTGGACTGGCTTGGTCGCTATCCTGGTGACATTTGCCAGAATACGAAACGAGGATCTCCAAAAATGTACTGCCCTGCCGCTGTCTTTGTACGCGCATCAAGGGTTGCAAAAGGTCGATCATGGAATGGACAAGACTATCACCAACAGTACTCGCACTCGACCTTTGGACCTCGTAGGCTCATTCAAAGTACTATCGCGATTGCTTTTGGGTCACATGTACTCGGAGGACTACGTCCAGGATGCAATTCTCGTCAGCGCCTGGGGCTGGAGCATCTTCTTTGAATTCATTGACGCAATAGATCCAGCAGAAGTCTCAACTGATGCCATGCGCGTTGTGTACGGCGTGCCAACCCGCCGTGGTCTTCGGAGAACTCGAATCATCGACGGACCCACACAAATAAGGATGTCGTTCACTACTGGCGAAATTTTGAGAAAGGATCCGGGTATCGTATATTACCCTGGCGTTGGAAGCGCTACAAGAGGACAAATCCTTGTTGGTCATCAAGCAGATGCATTTCAAGTCACGCTGACATTCAATTGGAAGTCTATGAACAAGACAGATAAGCATCATAAGCTTGGCTTTCGAGAGATGCAGGAGCTTTGTGGAAGGGCAGAGCGGCTTGCTCCTTGCCAGCATCCCAGCAACGACGAGAACGATCGAGTTGGTGTGGACACCTGGATAGATAGTTTGAGCGACGGGTCGCGCAATGGAGACAAAGCACTAATGAAGAAATCTATCGATGTACTGGCAAATTCTAGTTATGAGATTAAATGGCCCAAAGATAAAAAAGGCCGCAATAATTCAATCGAGAGAGTTATAGTCAGACATTACACTACCATTCCAGAAGAATCGCCCAAGCTTTCGATCCCTCACTCACCAGACTCGCTCCTGTCGACGGAAGTATGGTACTTTTACGTTTCCGACAATCCCGACGCCCGGTGGCTGCAATTAGACGATCTCTGCAATTCTACCGACGAAGGCGCGTTCTCCCTTGTCATGCGAGGTCGGGAGACTTGCGTAGCGTGCGCGGTTAAGAACCAAATGAAGAGAGGGACAAAACCTATATTGGTATTGCTATAATACCACAATCAGTAAGATTGCTATTTCAGGCGTCAGGAAAGCGCGAACCTTGTAATCGAATGAACCCCCAGTTTTGCGACTGCTGTGGGCTCGTAACGGATCGAGAGAAACGCTGGATTCAACTCCGAAGTCTTGGGGTGAGATGTTGTCGCTTCTTAGTAGGCCAGCAGCGCATCCTTGTCAGCGGAGGAGGGGAACTGATTGGATGAGGTTAGAGCGTAGGGTGTTTGGATGTAAAAATGATGGGAGGAGTGGGAGCAGTAAGGAGCAGAAAGGGAGCATGGGGGAAGCAAGGGTGGAGCAAGAGGGGAGTATGGGGGAGCAGAAGGGGAGCATAAAAGAGCGGGAAGACGAAATGGTCTTTAGCGCGGGAACACAACGGCGTTGTTTTGTTCAGGAAGAAATCACGTGAAGCCATACAGGTCCTTCCTGCAGCGGGCTGGACATTGCATTAGCAAAAAGCCTCTTAACAAGGATTATTTACATGAGAGCGTAAGCCAGCTATACCTGAACAAGCCCGGCAACGCTTAAGCAATGTCCAGCCCGCTGCAGGAAGGACCTGTAAGTTCAAGGGTTCTATATATATATTATATACACCCTGAACTTAGGATTACGAATTACCATTTCGGGTTAAGAAAGGGAGCAGGGTCGCTTTAGAGAGAGTACCGAGGGAGCATGGGAGGGCACCGAGAGAGCAGAGGGGAGCAGGGGAGGAGCAACGAGGGAGCAGGAGGGAGCATAAGGGGTCAGTGCAGGGGCGCAGCAGTAGGAGCCTGAAATGGCTCTATCGACATCGACTTGAGCTACCCTCGTAGTTGCTTGACACAACCAGCTTTCGCCTGCTGCCTAACCGCGTGACGGATAAATCCTATCGCCGTTGCCAAGACACCAAGCAAGAATCCTGATATCACATTTCCATTTTATGCAATGTCTCCAAAGGGTTGTTTTGAGGCAGAGTAAAAGGACTTGAGCACCACCTCTGAACCTTATATAGGTGCCACACGGCCTTGTGATCGATACGTCAGACGTGAGCGTCGTGCGTACGAGACTGTCAACTATGTCCTTCAAGAATTCGGGTCAAGGCTCTGTGCAGCAGGCCAGCTGGATGAGCATGCGCTGACCAGGGCGTTGACGGTGGCTGCTAAACACATCGAAGCGAACCTCTTCACTGGGGAAGCGGGCCGAACAACCCCATTGTTTGAATCATTGGTGCCAAAATTGGGTGATCTGGTCCTAGTGAACAACATTTTCTCGTCCATCTACTTTATAGGCACCTTGACAGCGGGATTTGCGAGCAGTCTGCCCAACTATAAGGAATCGTACATCCCAATTGGCCCTCGGCTAGGTACAGCAGCCGTTCAAGGCTACGATTGGGGAAGACGCTTTCAAAGAGAATCTATCCGCGAATCTAGATGCCTACAAAACGCTGGTAGCCACCGCGGGCTTGCTGAGGCCTACGGATACTGGTTGTTCGACTTTTCCCAGGGTTTCCAAGCTCCTCCCCGTCTCGATATTTAAGTCGGTCGTTCGGGGATGTAAGGAGTAAACGAAACACATACGAGAGGTTGTATAAACATTTTGAACGTTTCGGATTTCCGCAGCCCGTGCAACTTGCACAAGCTGAGGTGGGGGCGATTAAAGACTGGCGCTTTCTGATCAGCGATAGTAATTCGCGTGCCTTTCACGTAGAGAAGACAGACAAACCTATTGGCGAAAATTTTAGTAGAGTTCTACACTGGCTCATCTGTTCGGCCGATAGGGTCTCATCAGACCAGACTGTAATTGCATATTATGATCAGCATATTGAGCTTATTAAATGAATCGGCTTGTGTATGAGCTACACCGTATTGACAATTGAGAATCTGAATACAAGTGGCTCATATGCACGACTAGACCCCGAAAGCCAAAGCCGTGCTTGATACATGGCCCATCTTGATGTCCTCTGAGAAAAGTAGAAGGATCAGGCAAGCTGCTTACTATTCAGCGGGTGGCAGAAAGAGAAAAGCTTACAAAAGAGACACCAAAAGTGATGAAATCTCAAAATCCCCCTGCCATCGCAACATATCGATGACAAGTCAGTCATTAACCTAAATTTCCTCTCGCCCCCTCGTCTGTGAGCATCGATACCGAATCAAACTTCGAGGTTGTCCCCTCCACCACCATACTCAGCAGCAACGGCCTCAGCGACTACAAACAACGGCAGCCCTAGCCTTCCGTTGCAAGAGAAACGCACGACGTCCATCCGCCGCACAGCACGAATCCCACTGAAGGAATCAATCGCAGCCGAAGCCCCTTGCGGCTTTGAGACCGAAGCAGACTACAATGAAGCCGTCGACAATGATAACGATCATAGAATGATTCACCAATTCCATGGCAAGGCCGGCACGATGGCGATTATATCAGCATATCCCTCGTTTGAACATTTTCTTGAAACAGGGCCAACCCAGTGTGTGATCGAAAGAATTCAGAACCAAGGATCCTTTATCGATGCATCGACAAGAATTGCACACCGAGTTCGTCTTGCGCAAATATCCCCCGCCTCGAGTTCACCTCAGACGTCTACCAGTCGGTTTTATTGGATACCCGTGTCATCGAAAAATTCAGGCTTGGTGCCACAAGTATTGTGGAGGATCTCTGAAGAAAGAAGGAGATGCCAATCTTCATTCAAAGCTCTTGCTTGACGAACTTTGGCTCGTTATACACCCGCGATTCTCTCCCACGGTTCGACAACGTAGACTCTGCAAACCAATCCGGCAAGTGGGTATTTGCGGAACCCGCAGACGAAACCTTGGTAGATGGAGCTATAGCATTCCCGACCTCTGGTTGTGGATCCTTGATGCGCGAACAGTGATCACATTTCGTCCCCCGAAAGGAGCAAGACGATACTGAAAAGGGTAGCAACATACATACTATAGCTCTACTTTCGAAGACATCAACAAAGACTCCGGCATTCAATGCGCGAATCCCTTTCGATTTCGCTGCCTTGGCCATCCTCCTCCATACTATAAAATTCCCCTTTAAAATCGCGTCTTTCCCACCCAAAATCTTAAGCTCTTCTCGAGTTCGAGGGCTTGATCGACATCTTAACGAGATGCCAGGTCTCTCTAGCTTCAACGACTTTCGCGACAATTACCGTCCCAGAACAAAGGGGGATGGATGTTCAGACCCGTAGCCAATTGATTAGCCACCAAGACATTGAGAGCCTCCTTGACATTAAAGAAGAGCTCAACATCGTCAATGACATTATTGGTGGTCACCAAGTGGTTGTCGAAGACGATGATCGTTCAGTACGGGAAACTCAACGCTCACTGTGTAAAAGGCCTAAAGGGCATGAGAAGTATCTTCACGGCCCACACAAGATTTCCTCTCGCTTTACCTGATATGCAAGATTGTAACCTAGTATGATAGTTTACATTTACCGTAAGCTTTACAGTCTATACTGAATAGAATCATAGCAACATAGCACATCTCTGGAATATAACGAGATTAGTCGATATTAAATAGGGGATATTGCGCCGTTTGAGTGATACCAGTTTGTATCACTATATAGAAGCATAAGCCATCTTCGTATCTCTTGATGCTTAGCTACCTCATGAACGAATCAGTTGCCAAAGCGTAGAGAATCGACGTCGTGACTGTAAAGCTGCTTTTGCTCTTCGCGAACCTTTACTATTATATTCAGTAAGATACGTCAGCCACTTCATCGAGCTCAAAGTGTCAGGATGCTCGTCGCCCAGCTTGATCTTGCGCAGTTGCACCACTCGCTCCGTCAGCTGTAAGGCCTCCGATCGTCGCCCTGCCTCGCTATAATCAATCGCCAGATTATGCATCGAGTACAAAGTGTCAGGATGCTCGTCGCCCAGCTTGATCTTGCGTAGTTGCATCACTTGCTCCGTCAGCTGTAAGGCCTCCGATCGTCGCCCTGCCTCGCTATAATCAATCGCCAGATTCTGCATCGAGCCCAAAGTGTCAGGATGCTCGTCACCCAGCTTGGTCTTGCACAGTTGCATCACTCGCTCCGTCAGCTGTAAGGCCTCCGATCGTCGCCCTGCCTCGCGATAACGATTCGCCAGATTGAGCATCGAGCCCAAAGTGTCAGGATGCTCGTCGCCTAGCTTGGTCTTGCGCAGTTGCATCACTCGCTCCGTCAGCTGTAAGGCCTCCGATCGTCGTCCTGCCTCGCTATAATCAATCGCCAGATTCTGCATCGAGTCCAAAGTGTCAGGATGCTCTTCGCCCAGCTTGATCTTGCGCAGTTGCACCACTCGCTCCGTCAGCTGTAAGGCCTCCGATCGTCGCCCTGCCTCGCGATAACGATTCGCCAGATTGAGCATCGAGCCCAAAGTGTCAGGATGCTCGTCGCCCAGCTTGATCTTGCGTAGTTGCATCACTTGCTCCGTCAGCTGTAAGGCCTCCGATCGTCGCCCTGCCTCGCTATAATGATTCGCCAGATTGTGCATCGAGCCCAAAGTGTCAGGATGCTCGTCGCCCAGCTTGGTCTTGCGCAGTTGCATCACTCGCTCCGTCAGCTGTAAGGCCTCCGATCGTCGCCCTGCCTCGCTATAATCAATCGCCAGATTATGCATCGAGTACAAAGTGTCAGGATGCTCGTCGCCCAGCTTGGTCTTGCGCAGTTGCATCACTCGCTCCATCAGCTGTAAGGCCTCCGATCGTCGCCCTGCCTCGCTATAAAGATTCGCCAGATTCTGCATCGAGGCCAAAGTGTCAGGATGCTCCTCACCCAGCTTGATCTTGCTCAATTGCACCACTCGCTCTGTTAACTTCAAAGCATCCCTTGTCCAACCATTTTCTCCCAGTATGAGGGCCAACGTAGACCATTCATGCAATTTATTGTCATTAAAGTCCCTATTTCTGTGGTCGTGAAAGCGAAGACATGCATGTGCATGAGATACCAATGACTTCCGAAAAGTATAGTCCTCTGTTTTAAAGTCCCAGTTGACAGATCTTGCAAGCAGCGATATTGCTCTTCGGAAAGTCAACTGTTGATCAACTTCAGACATTCTATCGCGACACCAATCATGAACAAGGGGATGGAATGACAATAACGCGTCCGAGTCTCTATTGATCAAAGAGAATGAAGCTAGCAGTGTCACCGAAGTTCGCACTGATTGTTGATACTCAAAGAAGTCTGAGAATGCTTCAGGCCGGAACGAAGAACCGGGGCCCATCGGATCCTCCTCGGAGCTGTGCCAGGCATTGTAAAGCATTTTCATCGGAACTTGATCGTGATGGTAAAAACAGAGAATTTTCAGCAACTTCAAAGCGTGATTCGATGCCGTGTCTCGCAAAGATTCAATCATGTCTAGCGATACTTGCCACGTGGTGTAGACCGTGAATCCATAGTCGGTACCTGTATGCTTCGGAAAATAACCCAGTAAATCTTTCTGGCGTCTCTTAAAGAGTTCAATGTACTCCTTCAAAGAGCAAGACGTCTCACGTATGTACGCGCCAGCTTGGGCGATTGCCAACGCGAGACGTCCGAGAGCCTCGACAATCTTATTGCCATCTTCATAATCGTTGTCAGCGAGAGTCGTACCGCCATAGGAAGTTTTGACAAGCAGCAACACAGAGTCATCAGCTGACAGTGGCCCGATTTCCTTCCATCCGACCGTGTTGTACTGGCAGCATCCAGGGTTGCGACTGGTGATGAGGATGTCGCCTCGATCACCGGCCGGAAAGTAAGGGGTTAAAGACAAGTTCGGATCATCCGCATTATCGAACACGAGAAGCCACGACTGCGATGCATTGGCTAGCACTCGCTTAGCGTTGTGAATATCTTTATCGACCTTTAGTTGGATGGCGATTTGTGCGAAGCAACGCTGAATACTGTCGATGGTACTCGCATCGATCCAGAAGATGGCCCAATACCTATAGAGCGTTTCAGATTGTCATCAAAATGGATCACGCTCAATAACGCACATACCCCTCTCGATGCATTTGCGCGTATCTAAGGCAGATCTGGGTTTTGCCCGAGCCTCCCAGACCGAAGAGGACGAAACGTCGCTGGACTTGATGATGAGGCGCCTTAGTATGTTTGAGGGACGATTCAAGGCACGTGCAGACTTCTTCGTGCCCAGTGAAGACCGGGCTGAGGAGTTGTGATACTTCAAAATGCTCATTATATGAGACTATTACGGGGCTTCATTAATTTGGATGTCTTAGTAATAGAACGTATTACCGCGACGTACTCGTCTGGTCGGTCGCTCTGGGCCGTGGATCTGTTCTCATCCGTCGGATTCTCTTATAAACCTTCTCAAAGGTATCATCACTGTCGGCCTCGAATTTACACATCGCACTGTGATTGGCGTTGGTCGGTATTTGTTCTTCATGCTCGACGTCGAGCAAGGCGGAGTCTTTCTCGACAATCTGGATATAGTCAGTGATTAAATCGAAGAGATGAGTATTGTTCACCATACCAGACCTGAGAGAAATTTCATCGGTCGCTGCTCGTAGAAGCTGGCAATGTGATATTGAGGCAACTGAAATCGAAAGTCTGTTGTCAACCGATGAAGAACACCGCTGTTTGTTTGCAAAGCCGATAGGAGACGAGAACTGGGCCGATGGGTCATGGTCTGCGCGACGTTCGCCAGAACTTTGGCATAGGTTGCCTTCTCGCTCCCACGGTGCGGTGTGCCGAAAAAGATGAGTCCCAGGGTGACATCGCAAATGGAATGATATCGAGGCTCGAGGCGCGCTTGAAGCAATGCCTGTTGGACTGGTCAGTCGCCGATTTCCGCCATGGCGCATTCTAGGCTATCTGACTTGTTTCACCACAATGCCACCGAGAGAGTGGGCGACAAATATAAGAGGTCGGCCTTCTTCCTGCCATATCGTCAATTCTTTGCGTGCCGTATGGGGTGGACGTTGGCGGAGGAAGACTTCGGGCTCTTCTCTTTTGTCCACCAGGCTGCTAAGCAAGCTCTTCGCATGATCGATCACGTCTGACGTAGATTGTCCGAAGGCTGCGGCGGCGTTGTAGCCGAAGGTCATGATCCGAGCATCGGGAATCTGCTGGGGTAGGAAGTCTTTCAACCAGAACGCGTTCGATTTTGGGTGAGTCCATGACTCGATGGAATCGCCTCCGAGTCCATGCACAGCGATGATGCTAGAACAATACCAAACGAAGTCAGAAGATGCCAGCCGGTGTGAATTGCGAGAAGCAGGTCTGATACATTCACTTACTCGATTGTGGATGCTGTTGTAGATCCCTTCGGAGGATGCACAATCGACAGCGCCATTTCCGAGCTGGTGAACAGCTCACTTGCCAGCGAGCTTCACAGTCCCCGAGTCAGTGGAATATCGGTCACCACAATGAGCCTGGTTGCACAACTGTTGGGTAGGTAGGTAGATGTCTGCACATGCTGTGCATGCTCACGTGTCCATACTTCATTTCGCCTAGTGTCGTGCGGCTGAGATCCTTGACACCTTCGAGACACATCACGAAGATGAACAAGGATTTATAAAACTCAGAGGCCAAATGGTGTATAAATTCTACACTTAACTATTCTAGCGGTGAAATCCAGAATTGAAGGGATTCAAAATTGAAGCAGGTGTGGCTCGGGCTGACCCTGCCTTGCTGACAACCACGTCTTTCTTGCACCACGGGATACAGGGCAAGCGATCAGCTCATCGTCGAGGTGATAGTGAAAGTGCAAGCCACTGGAATGTTCTGTCCCCTCCCCAAAGACCTGGTGTACCGGAGCCCGGCCATCGTTCTCTCCCACATCCTGGAGGTTGGCGCCAGGTCCGCTTTTGCCGTTCGAGAGGTGCTGATATCATATGAATACCAGCAATATATTGTTCGTAACGAGTAATTATGATACCTTGCTCTGGTACCTGCTTCAGGTCTGACACCCTGCTCTCGGTTTTGACGCCCTGCTTCGCTTTTGACACCTAACATCCGATTTTTCCTGGGTGAAGTGTACCAGGAGTACTGGCGCAGTTAGTGCCTTCAGTGCCTCGCCACCTGGTCTCTAGACTCTCCTGGGCGAAGTTGCCTGGGAGGATTAAGGCGGTGCGGGGGCAGGAAGTTCATTAGTGCTTCGCCATTGGTGATTTGGACACTTCTGGGCGATCTTTTCTAGGAGAATCCTTCTGGGGCGAGCGTAAAAGATAAATTTTTTTGTTCGTAGATTAGTAGGGTAAGGTCAGGAGAGGAAAAGGTTTCATTCATTTCTCTATCGAAGATTATGGACATTAAAGCTGAGATAAGTCTCACTTCGGTCCCTACTATTAAAGTGAGAAACACGGCCTACGCTTCAGATATGAGACCAATGTGTTGAATCTTCCCTCGGAAGAAAATCTCGCTCAATCGATCTGGCCAGTTATTCCTGACCAGTCGAGTTTTGACCTTGAATTTCCGACGCTGAGCAGTACTTCGTAGGTATAGGAGAACAAGTAATGCTTTGAAATTCGGATTTTGGCTGACTTTATTAAATCAAGGCTTGAATCTTCACTGCGAACAGGGGATATAGAAAATGAACGTAGAAGCGAGATATCGAACAAGTGCCACTGCAAATAAAGGCTATGCACGCAACTGAATCTTCTTGCGCAAAGCTCTTCAAGTACTTCCCAACCTCATTCATCATCATATGGTGAGGTTCGACACACAGTACTCATAGACCCGATAGTGATAGCGGAGCGCTGAAGCTCTCGTTGCCCAAGCAAAAGAGGCAGTGAATTTGAAGCTGACAGATCATACTAGGAAAATCTTCCGCATCTGCGTCGAAGTCGATTCATTGCCACTGTTCCAGTTCTCTTGTTTGATGACGAGATCATGACACTGAGCTTTTCATCGATAGATAGCACAACGTCGTTCGAGCCTCAATTCTTCGTTGAAATTTCTCTTCTAATCTGAAAGAATTTTCTCACAACCGCAGATTAATCTGAACAATCCTCGCTCATTTAAAGATGTTGTAAAATGATTGACTTGATATTTGATATTTGGCATTTCTTGTGTGAATAAAAAAGATCCTCATGCATCGGCGAAATGTTTGGCAGCCACGGCAGCTAACTTTTTGGTCGATGGCTAATTGGCAAGACCCGGCTCGGTCCAGCTAAAAACCAGCTAACTAGCTATATTTCAGCTAAAACCGTCCAATCTTGCCTAAGCTTCCACCTTCAACGAAATTCTGCAGCCGGCCCAGCCACCACCCCCTCGCTACCGCAACCCCCTCCCGCGCCGCCCGCCCCCTGCCATGCTCTTCTGCAGCACCGACATCCCGCACGCAGAGCTTGGCCTATATCGTTGTGGTGGAAGGGGGAGATTTGTGCTAAGGCTAGATGGGGGGGGGGCGAGGTGAGGACGGTAAGGAGGGGGGGGGGTGGGTGGTGCAGGGCGGGGTTAGTCATGAGTGGGTTGATTGTGGGGGGCGGGGTTTGTGGGATGGTTGGTTGGTTGTGATGGTGGGAGCGGAGGAGGTGGTGCTGGGGGATGGGAGGGAGTTGGCGGACACGGTGGGGGGGAAGGTGTAAGGGGGGGAGAGGGTGGGCTGTGAGTGTTAAGAGGGAGTTGGGGGGGGGGAAGAAGAGGAATTTGGTGGGGGACGAGGTGTGAATTTATAGATCTTTGCGGTATTTTTAGACGCTACTCAACGCCCCCAAAGCCGATTTCATCCCCGTGCACTTCCTGATCCTTTCGTAAACCGCGTGCGCAACGCTCTTCTGCTCCGCCGTCGGCGACCGCAGCGAGAGGATCATTTTGATCGGCCACAGAAGGAAATACCCCCCGACGCCTTTCCACTTGGGCGTGCCCGTGTCCTTGTCCTCTGTAAGACGGCCTTCGTGGTCGATGTCGCCGAGCGATTGGGGGATGGTGGCTAACACGTCGTCGACAAGCGCGTGGATTTTGGTTAGAGATGCTTGGTTGATGGTATGCAAGTTACTTAGATCGGTGTCGTCGTCCTGGGGAGAGGGGTGGAGGGAGTGGAGGCGATCGAGGCACTCCAAGAGGTGCTCGTGCAGGATGATGCGCGCGGTGCGGTGGTAGTTCCACTCGTAGGCGATCCAGACGTCGTGATGGAGCTGCACGTGTTCGGGCAATGCCTTGGATTCGGTCGGCGACGACGCATCCCGAGTGGTGATTTCGGAGCGGTGCAGGGTTTTGTAGGCCCAGTCGGGGCCTTGGCGCCAGGTCGAGGAGGTGTGGTCGAGGTCGTGCATTTCTTGAACCATGGCTAGGGTTTGGGCGGCGGAGAAGTCGGTGGCGTTGTCGATGCTTTTGAGCAAGGCGCGGGCGCGGGCGCAGATTTTGGTGATTTGGTGGTTGTCTTTTTCGATGCGGATGTAGGGGAGGGTTTCGTTTAGGGAGTCGAGCCAGGCTTCTGATTCCGGAAGCGGTGGTTGTCTGGATGTTAGTTGTTGCTTTTGCTGGAATGAGCGTAAGAATGATTAGCTGTGTGATGAGTTCGTTCGAAGCGGTGTTGTTCGGGCATACCAGGCGGTGGTGCGAAAGGCGGAATAAACTCCAGCCGCGTGCCCCGTAGATCTGATCGGGCCCTCGAAGGCGGAGGAGCTGGGCCATGCCCTCGGCGTGGGACCCTCTTGAGACTGGATCCGGGAGATAGATGGACTAGGCGATGTCAATTCGTTAATGTAGATATAAGAACCAGAAATGCAGATTAACCTCGAATAGGTCCAGAACAACTACTGTCATCAGGACGTAGTCATCAGGAGCAGTTTTTGGATCTGCTAGTGCCTCTCCAAGGGCAGATAATGCTCGTCCATAGCACTGCAAGGCCTTGTTAGCGAAAGCTGCGTTGCCATGATCGTTGGAAAGGTTGCCGTATGCAGCCGCATGAACAGCCCAGCGCAGAGCTAGTCGACCCTCGATGTTAATGTCCTTGAACAATTGAGGAAGATGTTCGAGGAAGCCAGGCGACGAGCCGTGGTTGCATGGATACATGACGTATTTCTCGAAAAACTGGGAGACAGCTTGATCCTCTGCGGAGGACGATGCCGGAGCTTGAGGAACATTCTTGGCCCATGGGTATGGCGAAGAGATATTGGATACGAAGACATCTGCGGCCGAAAGATTGAATGGACTTTGTGCGCCTAGTATTCCCTGTGGAGCCAGAGATACACTGGAGGCTTGGCTTGAGACCTTGGGCCTCGATAAGCTCTGGGTAGAGGCACGACGACGAACGGATGGACGTGCGGCTTTATCATTCTCATTTCGAAAGAAAAGCGACGATTCATCACGGTAACCGGCGCAGAGCTCACCGCGCAGGATACACCGCCGGCAACAAGGACGACCCTCGTCACACTGACCACGGTTGAGCACTAGATCGGTAAAGAGGGGAGGCCTTTCGTACCTTGACTCTGCGGGTGCGGCAGCGCAGGCAGCCTCGACTCAAATGTGACATGCTTTCGGAGCTTGCTAAGCTAAGACTTGAGCCTTCCCTGGCTTGATATACGGGATATAAATTAGACTTAAGGCAGTTTGGCGGTCAAGCTTCATCTGTGCCTCTAAATCTAGGCGAAGTAAATCGTAACAAATCACTCTTATAAACCGACAAACCTTTATCAAATACAAAGAAAATAGTTAGATATAAAAAAGAAACACAAAACAAACAACACCACTTCCCCCCAAAAAACTCATATCCTACTTTCTATCAAACTATTCCAACAATCTTTCATCATCCATATATCGAGCAAATGAACCAACTACTAACTACAACATCATCACCAATCAATCAACCAACCACACCCTCAAAATCCAAATTCCCATACACCTAAGTATCAAGCACATATCAACCCTCTTACAAAACTTCAATTTAACATCGCTTTTAAAAGACCTAAAAAAACCTTCAAAAGATTTTAATCAGCTTCTCGAGAAATTCCTGCCATCTAATCCTAACTCAAAATACAAATACAAAAAACCACGTTAGCTTTTTACACTTTCTCGTACTAATCTCACAGCCGCTCTTTTTTTTAAAAAAAACTTAGACTCCGGCCTTAAGGGAATATTCTGATTGCCGAGGAGGTGAAAGAGGGTGTAAGATGAAGGGGCGGGGGGAAAACAAAAGTAACTACGGAAATATGGTTTTTGAGTGGGATGGCATTGTTGATCTAAGATAGTTTTTTTACGGCAAAGTTCGATAGATGAACGGTGGGAATTTTCCACGGAAGCTCTACTTATTTATAATTTCCCCAATTTTTTGGAAATGATATTCAATTTCTACACCATGAAGTCGGTAATCTGACCATCGACTTTTTTCCTACCCAAGGACAATCAGAACCTTTCAATCCATCCAAGTCACAACCTTCAACTTCAAAAACTCCTCCAGCCCCGCACTTCCATTGAACCGTCCGAAGCCGCTCTTCCCCACCCCACCATGCGGCAGCGCGGGTTCGTCGTGTACGGTCATGTTGTTGATGTGGACGGCTCTGGGGTTACGGTATTAGTCCCAAAGTGGTTTCTGCAGCTGTATGAAGAGGGGTTGAGTGAGATGGATGATTACCCTGATTCGATCTGCTTGGCGACCCTCAAGCCGGATGCCAGATCTTTAGTGAATACAGCGGAACTGAGGCCGTACTCCGTGTCGTTGGCTAATTCGATGGCTTCTTCTTCGCTCTCGACAACCATCAAGGAGACGGTGGGGCCGAAGGATTCTTCGTAGAAGAGGTCCATTTCTTTTGTAATGCCTTCGACGACAATAGGACGCATTCTCGTTTCGGAGTCTTCCGTGGCATTGACGTCTCCAGCGACGATCTTGGCGCCTTTCGAAATTGCTTGATTTACGAGCTTCTTATTCTTGTGCACGCCGGTGGAGGCAACCAGGATAGGTGCTGGGGCGGGGGAGTAGTAGAGCTCTTCGATTGCGGATTTGAGGGCTTTGGAGAAGGGCGCAGCGATGGAGGAGTGCACGATTATGCGTTCTGTGGACATGCAGACTTGGCCGCTCTGAATGGATAGGGTTGACGTTTAAGATCATGTGAGAATTATGGAGACGGAGGGTACATGTGTACTTACGTGGACAAAAGCACCCCTAGCACACCCAGTTGCTGCCCTTTCTAGATCAGCATCCTCGAGAACAATCGCGCTTGCTTTCCCTCCGAGCTCCATCAAAACCGGCTTTAGATTTTTGCCCGCCGTTGCGGCGATAATGCTGCCGACAGCTGTGCTACCTGTGTAATTAATTTTCCTCACTGCTGGATGTTCAATCATTGCGGTGACGACTTCAGCAGCATCTTGAGCCCGGACTGAAAGTACGTTGAGACAACCGTCTGGGAGGCCAGCCTGTTTGAAAATGTCGCCAATGGCCCAGAAGCAGCGGGGAGCGAGCTCGGGACCTTTCAGAACGGTAGTATTGCCGCCTGCAAGAGCGTAGGCTACGGCTCGAAAGCCAAGAATATATGGCGCGTTCCTAAAAATATCCATTAGGGAGTCGTAACCCTTAGCTTTGAGACTAATCATACCATGGTGCTATTCCAAGCACGACACCATAAGGCTCCTTCAAAACCAAAGCACTCTTACCCTCCTCGGCGACGGCAGGCATATAAGAGGTTGCAGTCACGATTCTTCCAGCCACGTCCCGCAGCAGTTCAGCGCTGTTCGGCACATTAAAGCCGGTAGCATAAGCCTTAACAGCGCCAGTCTCATCAGTCATGTATCTTCCAAGTTCTTCCGCACGGCTGTCGACGATATCAGCGGCTTTCAGAAGAATGTCTCTCCGCTTGGATGGTTTGGTTTTGGACCATGCTGGAAAGGCAGCTTTGGCCGCTTCGACGGCGCTGATGGCATCCTTTTTGGAGGCAGACGAGCTTTCCCAGATTACCTTGCCCGTGGCTGGGTTAACGACGTCGAAGGTGTGCTCTGTCTCGACTTCTTTTCCGTTGACTTGGATAGGAACGGTATGCTTGGAGGAGCCATTGACGCCATTAGAGGCCATTTCAGTCTCGTTGTTTGACATGTTGGAACGCTTGGTAGCTCAAAATCACGGACACCTTTCTAAAATACTCAGTTTAGATACTTTATGGACTCAATGAAAGGCTGATCCAATGTTCAATGTTCAACTAAAATTAGCCAATAATGAATTTATGATAATACTTGAGTAACAAGTTTGAGAATCGTATTCCTCCTACCTTAACCTGTATAACAAAACCATCCACAAGCGAATGCTTTTTACGTCACCAGCGTGTTCAGCAGCAGTTCGCCTTCAGCTCCTTGAGGATGGACCCTTCTGGAGAACAAGATCCTTGAAGGTCAGCAGTTTTAAATATGTAGGGAAGCCCGTGGGAGGGGTAGGGGAGCGGCCCGCTATGTTGCAAAATCCATCCAGATTCCCCTCATCCGACAATACGAACGATAACCCATGGATAGAAAGCCCCCATTGACGGTCCAACCCACTCACAAACAAAGTGCTAATTCAGCCCTTCATCCATCTACAGAGCGCTCTCATTCTTCATCGGATCAATGGCATACAAACCATGCGGCAATTTCTCATTACAGTCCTTTCTGCAGCGGGCTGGACATTGCATTAGCAAAAAGCCTCTTGACAAGGATTATTTGTACGAGAGCGTAAGCCAGCTACATATACCTGAAAAAGCCCGGCAACGCTTAAGCAATGTCCAGCCCGCTGCAGGAAGGACCTGTACTCGTACAGTACATACATATCACCGGCCAGCTACATACACACAGTAGCTGAACATCCTACTCGATCGTCTTCCTGCTCTACGCACATTCTTTATCGGAAAATGATTTAGAAACATCAAAACCAACGATAAATCAATCAAATATAATTAAAATATGAAAGAACAGAAGACCTCACGTTTCAGGGAGCTTTCCAGCGAAAAAAAAGTCATACGATTAGCATGATTCAAGAATATATTATCGTTTTTGATCCGTGGAATATGAGCAGTCGCACTGGATCATGTGCATACAAACTGTGAAACTCTGGAACTCTGTTGTCAATGATGAAGCGAGAGACCAAATGGCTGTTAAACTGCCTATTCAAGGTATCAGATACCGCTCACATTCAGAATCATATTGCATTAACCCTTAAATCTCCAATCCACTATACAAGAAACCCCCCTACATCTCCAATCCAGATTACACCCCCCAGCCCAAAGAAGGATCTCTAAAACACCAACGCAGCAACCATTCCCAGCCCGGCCAACATACCTCCTGCAAGAGTCTTCGTCCCCGCACCTGTCGCCGCCGGTGTGCTTGCTTTCGCAGACGTTGACCCAGCGGTCGCGCTCGTAGAGAGTGTAGCGGGCACGGTCATGGAACCGGTCGGTTGGACGATGCTCGAGTTGGGGAGGAGTCCAGTGCTGACTGGGACGGGAGGCTGCGACTGAGGCGTGACTGTTGACACGAGGATGGAGGTGGTTTTGGTGGAGTTGGCGCTGTTGATGGGAGCAATCGAGGGAATGATTGTCGGGAGTTTAATAGTAGAGACAACAGAAGTCGTGTTGGCAGAGCTGGAGGCGGATGCAGATGTTGTTATTGCGGCGGCGGACGTAGATACTGCGGCGGCGGATGTGGATACTGCGGCGGCGGATGTGGATACTACGGAGGCGGATTTCGATACTGCGGAGCTTGAACCTGTAGCAGAGGTGCTGCCAGGGGCTTGGATCTGGCCGTCGCTAATCTGGGAGACGGTAGCGCCCTTCGAGGTTGCTGAGCCGACGGGGTTGGAGATGCCGAATTGGGTCGAGTATTGGTATTGTCCGGTACCGCTGACGATGATCTGCAGACCGTAGTGGGTAGTATCAGGCGTGAGGCTCGATGACGGGGTCCAGACGAATTTCCCAGAATTGGGGAGATTGTCGGCCAAGCAGCCGATGGGGACGACGTTGGTGGACGGGCCGCGGAGAAGGACGACGGAGACGCTGCCGGCGGTAGTGGGCTACGCGGATGGGGATTAGTAGGTATATAACATTGGAGCATAGTGGCGACAATATCGGAAGGAATACTACTCACGTTCCAGGTGATTGTGAATGGGGTACCGGCTGGGACGATTTGACCGAGGCCGGGCGCGGCGATGGGGTTCCCGCTTGGGGTGTCACCGACTGGTGCTTGAGAGCATCCAGAGGCTGCGGAGGCAATGCCAACAAAGGCGACGAGACTTGCGACGGCGAAACGCATGTTTGATGGATTGAGCGGTTGGGGTAAGGGGAGTATCTGTATTATGCTACTGGATTTAAAGCGATCGACAAAGTGACTGGAATTTAAAAAGAGAATGATGTGTCTGATCGAATAATAGTAATGGGAATTGCTAGAGAGCGACTGGAGTTAAAGGTAAGAAAGCAATTAGGTAGTAAGTAGTAGTGATGCGATGGCCGAAAGGAGCGTGTGGGAAGTGGGGGAAGAGAAGGAATGGTCAAGGTGGGCAGCGGTTGAAGTCATTCACATTTCTGCGCCCCTCTTCCAGCTCCGACTTAGGTACAAGCATCGAGGGCGTTCTCACGATGTTCTGATTGGCAGAAACAAATGAAGCAATTTTAAAGTAAAGATTTCAGGGGCTTGCTGCAACGTCGGAAGCTGAGCCGTCGAGAACTAAGGTAGGGCTAGGCCCGAATGAAGGCTCGGTAAGCGGCGCGTATAGGGGGAGCCCTAACCCTAACGCTCTTCGGGCCGTGTCTCTCGTCGAAACAACTACTGTGGTATATGTTGATAACTCATCATGATAATTACAAGATAGAGTAATCAGAGATTGGCGCCATCAAATCGCTCATCGCGAGATGTTCCTTTCCAGCATGTCATACCTGAACCTCGTATCCTTGACCGCTATGTAGTCGTCGTTCCAATGAATCTTCATCCTGCGGAACCCTGATTCGATGATACTGAAGCGAAAAACCTCGCGTATACCTTACTCATGCGACATATCTGTCTGTACCAGGTGATTGGTCTTGCAATTGAATCGCATCGCTAGAGTACGCTGTCCCACATGCGGCGGGTTTCGCAAAACACGGCCTAGATGAGATGACACCGATGGTGTCGGAGCTTTTTAGACGTCGATATATATATACTATATATAGTTGCTGTAGATCAAAGAGAAATGGAACATAGATCGCTTGGGTATTCGCTGGAACGACTGAAGGGGTATCGCAAGTATACATCTGCTTCTTGGCCGACAAAGATAAAAGAAGATATGCCCGCTAAATGCCAAACCCTGTTGTCCTATATAGCGAAAGCCCCAACACCAGGACCTCCGCATATGCTCATCAAATCGTAACCGTGCTGGCCATAGAATAGGATATCTTGCTAAACGATCGTGGTAGTACGGTAGTTTATAGGCCTTGAACTAGCACGTTGTTGCCGCCTGAGAATTCGGCTGATCCAGAGATCTAGCCGCCTGTGGCACCGCACTGTCCTGGGTACTGACGGTTCGTCAATGGCTGGGGGAAGATTCCGTTCTGCAGAAGAGCTTGCATGTCCCACTCAGGCGCGGCTTCGGTCTTCCAGGTCCAGAAGAACCAGCCGGTGTGTGCCTCGTACGCGTCAAGTTGAGCCTCGATGAAGTGGCGGAGGTTGTACTTGTCGTCGTTGGACAGGTTGGCGACTGTGCCGCTGTACTTTCCATTGCAGCTGCCGACTTGGTAGCTGCTAGGAAAGGTACCGTCGTAGCGTGCGCCTTTACCGAGGCCGTTGAGCCATTTAGCGCAACTATTCCATGTCAGTCATGAGGCATGATCAAATATAGAAGCGGGTAGTTATTTACTCTGTCTGAGCACCAGTCCACTCGCCGACCACAGCCCACTTGTCGGTACCTCTGAGCTTGTTGCCAAGAGCACATGCTTTTGTGACGTGCTGGGATGGGGATTGTGCGACTTGATCTGGGCTGAAGATCTGGTACTGATGCGTGTCGATCATGACGTTAGATCGGCCTGATTGGCCGTTCATAAAACCGTTCCAGTAGGTTTCAAAATCCTGGAAGGCATCATGAATCGTCACAAGCGTGCTCGATCCTATGTTGTTGCGGACAGTGTCATAGCCCCTGTTGTAGAAGTCCTTGACGCCATCGAGATTCACTGCCCACCCGGCAGGCTCGTTCAGAAGCTCTATGGCGGCTACAACATCTGTAGCGCTGGCGTATCGTTGTGCAAGACCTTGGATCGCATTGAGGGTCTGCTGAACAGTATCTCCCTGCAGCCAGTTTGTTGGCCCGTAACGACCACTGTTGTCAAAGCCATTTTGTGACCCGGGGGCTGACATGGAGTTAGCAAATACGATAAGTATTGCGCCATGAATATCATACCTCCGTGCAAGTCAAGCATAACCTTCAAGCCTGCACTCCTTGCCCACCCGATGGCTTGATCAAGAACTTGCAACTGTCCTTGAACATATGGGTCTCCGTCGAGAGGTGCAACAGCCCAGTACCCGATCGGTATACGAACATGGTTCAGACCAGCTTGGGCAATTCGATCAAAGTCGCCTTGGGTGATCCAGGTGTTCCAATGATTTGACAGACGGTTTTGGGCTTCACCTCTGCCAAGGACTTGACAGAACGTGTACTCGTCTTTGACCGTCTGGCTTTGAGACCATTCATCGAAGAGTGAGGGAGTAATCCACGGCTCAAGGACGAACCAACCTCCGAGGTTCACTCCTCTGACTTTTTGAGAATTGTAATCGAAATTGTCTCGGCGTTCCAGGGAACTGTGGTTGAACCGTCAGCGGTTAACCTCGAGTGAAGCAGGGAAGATATACTGACGATGTAGGCGCGGCTTGAGTAGCAGTCAACAGGGTAAGCGCAAAAGTAGCCGCATGGATGAAGCTGTGGGTGAACATCTTGGTTATTGTGAAGCTCGTACACTGTGGCGTGATACTTGGAAGATGGACGTGAAGACAGATGGGGAGTAGATGATGATACAGGCCATTCACGTAACTGCGTTCACCAAGGGCGGGATACTGGTGAAACGTGAAGTGAATGAAGCTGGGGAATCTTACGATATTAAGCACGCGCAGACCGCTCACCAGTTCATTTCCTTCATCCGGGAATGGCCTCGGTTGTCCGTATGGGCCCCGCGAACAGCATTGTGACCGGTGTAAACAAATTTCAGAGTGGAATGCAACGTCAATCCAAAAGCCGATGTACCATATGACGGTATTTGCGATGGCTGCAAGCGTTGTACGACGGAGAGTCCATGACCGAGGACTGCGAGGGGGTCCAATAGAACTGGAGCCTTGAGACCCTTCTCCTCTGGGTATGGTGCCTACACGTACTCTCCCCCTGCCCCCTCGTGCGGATTAGATGAGGTGGTATCGATCGCATATCTGATCGTGCTTCTGGTTGGGCAGGATCCGGGGCTTACGGGGTGCCATGTCAGTTTGAGAAGGGCATGTGGTCGTGACTCGTGAGTCAGGCTTTCCCAAAAGGAGTGGATTTGATTAGTGGAGGTCTGGGAGAGGTTTGCGACGTTCAGATGCTTAGATGCTTAGATGCTTAGATGCTTGGATGCTTGGATCTGCCGCCAGAAGCCGCCATTTTGCAGTTTTGCGGGGTAGGCGTATGCCAAGCTTTTGATTAGTATCGATCTATTCCGTACTTTCTATAATGTACCTTATGTAGGATGACCTGCCTTTTGACCAATCGCACCATCCATCTTGGACTACTCGCTACTACTCTTCCTGCTCCGCTGAGACAGACTACAATGTACAACGTCCCTGCGCCGGCGGTAGTACTCAGCACGAGCGCTTAGCCGCCAATTCCAGGTTCAACCGCAAACACCTCCCAATCCTGCCCTTGAACGCCCATGAGTACCTTACTTGTGGGTACCGCCGCTATGGTCTTTTGTACCAGATCTATCCGGCAGAATACAAATGCAGCGTAAGCATTCCAAACCAACAAAACCAACGCTCACCGCAGGTTTACAAACACACGGTGAGCCGGCCCCTTCCAGAACGCCGAGTGGAAGCTCACCCTCCGGGTCTACCCGTCTGGCTCAACCTTCATCATCGCCATCTGACTGGCTGTGCAACCACCAATCATAGCATCACAGCCTGAGGTTGACACAAGACCATGTCACTTGGCGGCGGTCATACTTGCGGGGAGCACAGAATGTACCATACATATCAGCTGATGTTCTTTGTGCCGCTAAATGTAAGAGCATGGCATACAAGACACGGCAGGGACACGTCGTTGGTCGTACCTTAGAGCGAAAGCACAGAAGCAAGACACTAAGACACTAAGATCTTTTCTTTCCAGTCCCGTAGGGCCGTAACACTCCTGACCTCCTCACTAAACGAAAAACTCCGCCATGGCTCGTGACCCCGTCCTTCCTTCCCCGAGGGAAACCGTTGCGGTTCACAGCTGTAGATCCACTGCTATAGTAGCCACTTCCATCAGTGGCTGGCTTCAAATGTAACTCAATCTTAGTTCTTGCCCAGATCTGAAAGCAGTTGTAGTTGATATCCGTACCTTGGCTGTTTCGATGAATGTTGTGCCTTTTTTCAGGTTCTTGTCTTCCATGTTTTCATGTTCGCCGCACATGGACAGCCTCGGCAGGCGAAACCCTAAAGCTATTCTACCTTATTCGCCAGTACGAACCCAGCAGGCATACTTGAGGTAGATCGAGGGGTTCTCAGCTGTGGTTATTCCGATGTCAGATCATGTGATCGAGACAATGATGTGATGAGTCATGTGACCGAGCTCTCTTCCATTGCTTTTAGTGATGTCATTTACCCTCCATCGAGATGTGATGTTGCGCGGTCCGTGTTGCACTTCAGCGGATACTAATGCGCCAATAGCTTCTTGGTCCATAGACATACCTCCAACTGCTTTCTATAACTTCGAGATGTCGTACCTACGCACTTGCAAGGAAGTGGACATATTCTACCAATTGACAAAGGCCAGCAGGACAGACTGGTAGGAATCCTCCAACCAGAATTGAGCATACTCCATATTACGAGTGCGGAGAAGGGAGAGGGATGTGGTGAGCTGTACTCGCGAAACATAGCGTCCCAGAGCAGACTGTTGGGGACATGGCCCCAGCATTTGAAAGGGATTAGCTGGACGGCGCTCGTGCCCTTGCTGCGCAGCTCCTCGAGCAAACTTGCATTTCTGACTGTGGCGATGATACCGGCAATGGGATGTCTGGACGCTTTGATAGGAGTTTACTTTTTCAGACTTGCTGTATACCCGCTTTTGGCATTTCATTCTGTGCTTCTGGTGTTGGCGTTGGTGGAGTTATCAGATGTTTCCAGCGTATCTTACAGCCGATATATAGAGTAGGGATAAAGATCCCCTAAACTTATACGTCTCTATGTGCACATTGTGTTATTGTCGGGTATCATTTGGTTGGCCTGACCGGTGGCTTGGTAAGATATCTGGCTGCCAAGACTTAGCTTTCCAAATGCCGACCATCAACGTTGTTCCTTCCTGCACTGTCAGTATGCTCTGGTCCTTTCGCAAAACTGAGCTGATATCATCTTCTGCTATGCAGATCTCTGAATAGTCCGGAGACCTGTACCAGACAGTTGAACTCACGTCAACTCGTACAAGACGATTGTCGATGAACCAGTCGGCCATGGTGTGTCTACTAGAGAGTCAACAAGGCAGGTTAAATTCACAATCTCAGCATCTTACCCTGAGCTCATGCTACTAAATACTATGATTCGTCCGTGTAGAACGAATGAGAGATCTCAGCGTCATCAAATGCATGAAATTTCAGAAATATCAGTAAGTCGATCGTTGAGCAGTCGAAGAACGCCTCTCAATATCGCTCAGGTATCATCGACAATATACATCTTGACTCTTTGTGTCATTCCGTCACATCTTATTCAAATTCAAAGACTCATACTTTCATACGTATTGCAAGTGACAACCTTCTGATCAAAATTGAATATCGCATTTCACTTCGTTATGATGAAGGCTTTATTGCAGTTCGGAACCGAGGATCTGACGATTGCCCTCATTAGCCTTGCGTTATAAATCATAACGACCTGTCGTGTAAGATTCGCTGCGCCATGGGACATAAATTATGGATTGAATGTGCCGGTTTGGTACAGTGCCAGTACTGCTCGACAGAATTCATGATATCCTGCCTAGAGTCTAAGCATGCCCCTCATAGTCGGGTGCTTTATATCACGGCTTGGAAAAACTTGGGCAGATGTGAGACGCCTTTCAATATTCAGTGGCGAAATCATATCTGGCCACTGTTCACCAACCTCCCAGCTCCGACACCTCCAATCATTTTCACACCAGGGAGCATACTGAGAGCTTTTGAGACTGCTAGAAGTCCGAAGAGCCGCTTGAACGGAACTTCGAGCGCGTGACCTTTAGATGCTGATGTCAAGTTTTCTAAGCTTGCCGCTGACAGAGCACAATAGGGATGTTGTTTCGCCTATATCTTTCACTGCACGTACTGACAGCGGCTCTACATTCTCTGGTGGTCCAGGTTAATAATCCGTTCCAACGAAACATGTTTGCAAATAAAGGGCGAAGCCACATCCTAGTGACTTGGTCGTCTTGACGACAGCAAAAGCACCAGAAGTATCCTATCCGTGGTACGTTACCACAGAAGTCATCTAGAGAGCAGCCGAATAGGAACATCTCAGTGAACGTTTTGGGTATTGGACCTGCAGAAGGCAGATATTACGCTCATCTGGTCAACCGAAAGTCGCCTGTCTTGGAATGTTGCCTGTGAGAAGACGTGCCTGGTAGGTGAATACTTAGTGTGATAGTAAATACTACCCTTGAAAGCCCCCTTTCCTCAAGTAGGGGACCAAAACATGAAATGCGTGCAAGACACGGTAGGGGCAAGTCATTGGCGTAGAAGAAAAGCACAGAAGCATGACTGACTAAGAATCTAAGACACTGCCGTCTTTTTGCTTCCAATCCGTGACACTTTACCTGCTCACTATATGGAAAACTGCAAAACCCTAATTTACCTTGTCCGCGTAAGCTGTATAAAAATACAACCCAGCGGGCATACGAAGGCAGATCGAGGGACCCTCAGATGTGGTTATTCTGATGCTAGCCAATCGTAGCAATGATATGATAAGCCATTGACTGAAATAGCTTGTTTTGTTGTCGTTTACGCTCCGTGGAGATGTTTTGGTGAGTTGTCCGTGTTGCACTTCAACGGATACAAATGCAGAGAAACAAGCGGCAGCGAGGACATCGCCAATAGCTTCTTGATCTATTATCAAACCTCTAGTTACTTTCCACGCCTTCGAGATGTCGTACCTAAGCGCTTGCGACAAAGGCGATGTATTTTACGGTGGAAAAGGCCGGTAACAAAGATTGGTCGAAAGAAGGAGCATACTCAATGTTTTGAGTGCTGAGAAGGATATGCGGTGAGCTGTACTTGTAAAACATAGGTGGCGTCGCAGAGCAAATTGCCGTACATATGCACCAGCTCATACTATTTTCTATGTGGCATTAGATACCACAGCTCTTCTCGATCTTGTTACCTGGGGAATGATCCCAGCATCTGAAAGGTTCCTTTGGGTTCTCTCGAAAATCCAGCGACAGGGGAACAAATCTTGACGGTGCATTCATTCTCGTGAGTTTGCTTGGACATGGTCCCTGCTTAGAATTGAATGATTTGTTGATGATCCCGTTTGCATCGATACCCATTCTAGGTTTGTCCGCAGAGCCCAGCTTATATCTCCCAGTATCAGTTAACAACCTTGGTGGCGTATAGAATTTAGGCACAGTAAGACAAACTGAAATGTTGGAAGTTGCTGCTGGCAAGATGATACATGCCATTACTTGTGGTAGTCTTCCTCGCATGGTCCTCGCTATGATTACTCCGTAGAAACGTGCGGAATCCTGTCCGATACGGTTGTCAGCGTTGATTGACTTTCGTGCAGTTGTAGTCTCCGTCTTTGGAACTGTGCAGCTATAAAATAATGAGCTGGTACCCCCGAGAAGACTTATGATATAGTATATCCAGTTGCTTGTACTGAGAGTGAGATTCAGCTACATGGAGAAGCGCACATGGTGGTATACGGCGGATGGCGTTATGTTGGCATCCAGTCTGGCGATCAGAGCAGTTCCTGTGGATATTTCACCTCATGGAAAACTACCTACCGACGTTGAATAAATTCTGTTAGTGGGGTCCTACCCGGAATTTGAACCCCACTAGAATACCCCTTGAACAAACTGCTGCGCCGGACAACCAAACAAACAAACACGACCGCAATCCTTCGAGTTCCTTCCCATAATAACACTTATTGCCATTGCTTAGAACAGCATACACGGTACTCGAAACATGACAACATAGCTGATATCTAGGCTACCCACGAACAGAACCAACACCTCGGTTAAAGAACACACGCAATTAAACTCCCCGGCTTGACTGCTCCATTGGCCTTAGCTCTCCATTGAGAGTAAGGAATGGAGAGTCCTCAAATAGAAACACATTTGAACCAATGGAGCATTCCCATCCGTTGTCGGATGGACCATATATTTCACCTGGTCTGCGCTCGCTGCCTCCAACGACCGCGTCCGTGACGACGTCTCCAATAAATTTTACAGCGACTCCTCCACGCCTTAATCAACAAAGCCGGCGGCTACAGCTACGCAATGTAGGATTCAAAGGCCCAGTCCTTCCAGCTCGACGGATGAGTCCAATCCTTGGCGCCTCCCAGCATGCGTCTGAACCTTTTAGTCGTCCAGCAAACAGTGAGAACTCTCCTATAAGCTCCGAGAAGCGAGTGTTATACGGCGAAGACCTGCCACCGAGCCCTGTGAGTATACTGCAAGAGATCCATAACTCGAACCGGCGAAGACGGGTTTCGCCCCGAACAGGATTTGGGCAAATTTTTGAAGATAATACAGCGACGGAACCAATTGAGAGAGGTGGACGTTCTTGGTATAACGAAGCAAGTAATAGTGGCTCCCCAATAGGGATGAACATGACGCCGGCCAATACGACAAAGTTGTGTGAAGTATCTCTGAATGGAAAGACATCTCAAATTCCAAGCTCGCCTTTGGCGAAACAGGTAAAGGGCCGCAATGAGAATCATCCTGGTTCTCGATCTACAAGCTCAGAGGCATCCAGATATATTGAACACCTTGAGGCCCAACTTTGTGCCGTTAACGCCAAGTTAGACGCCGTCATGTCTCCAAGCACAAGCAAAGCACGCTCGGCAAAGCTTAGGGCCCTCACAGCGGAGTCACGCTCACTCCGTCAAGAAGTGTCCGACTGGGAATGCCATTTTGGTCAAAGACTAAAGGAAGAGATGGGGCAGCGGTTGGACGTGGAGACAGGCTTAATTACACGGTTACAAGAATTGGAGGATGATTCAGAAGTTAAGGACGCAAAGATAAGGGAGCTTGAATGCGAGCTCCAGAGTATCCAAGCCAAAGCCAAAGAAGTCGAGGGGTTGGAAGCGGTCAACGTAGACTTGGAAAGAAGGATAGATGTCTTGACCAATCTCCTTGTTCGGTCACCGACAAAACTTGAGCTCTCGTCTGCGACTTCTTCTCCAAGCAAGACTAGCCCGCACAGAAGAACACCAAGGCCACGGTCCATGCTTCCCAGAGTTCCTTGCTCGCCTGGAGGTGTACGGTTGTCCTTATCTACTGTATCGGAATCGGCGTTCTGGCATTCCAGGAGCTTTGGATCGACTTCGAGCATCTCAGAGTCTCCTGAAGGAGTGGATCCGACGACTACGCACGAGAAGGAAATTTTGTCTCCGGGATCAAACCATGACTCCGGGCATTTCAGTTCTGTAGACCTCGACTCCGGTGGGTCTGCATTTTTTCGCTCTGGACCAACTTCTTCATCTAGGCCTACGTCCATTCAGTCGGCTTCTTCGCTTGGTACTGCCTCTTGGGGGCTACCGTTGCCGCCCAACACTGAAAGCCAAGCCAAGTCGATGAACCGTCAACGGAGAATGCGCCGTTTTCCTTCTGGGTCATGTTCTTTGAAGCCATTAATTCTACCAACCGCAGCCACCATTCCGTCTCTGCCAGCTTCGGCACCTGTATACTCGTCTTCTCCTACGCCAAGCTGCAACATTACGGACATTTCTTTAGATCCGACCACAGCTTTCTTATCGAGGCATGATTTCAGTTCACCAATCTCGACTCCTACGCAGCCAACCCGGCAGGAGTCTGCTTCAGGGGCACAAGAGCAGACTTTGCGGTCATTGGAAGGGAAAGGTAGGCAGCCTGAATCTGCCGATTCGCCGTTGTCAAGTCCCGAGGAGCAGCGCAAACCGGTTTACGAGAGTCCATTGGATTCGGGGAGACCACGAAATGCCCGACCACGGAGTCTCGAAGAAGAGCTCAAACAGGCCGGTTTAATTACCGAGTATTCCTTTGAGGATGGACTTATACCAGCAGACTTGGATAAAGGCGCCGAGCTCGATACGATCCCAATTGGACTAGATTCTTTCCAACCACATACTCCGCACGACCAAAGTTTACGACAGCGACATACACCCGCTCTACCGGATACAACCCCCAGACCAGACCCTAGGCCCGTCTCTGCTACATTTCCGTCATCCAAAGTTTTCCAGTCGTCGTCTTTCGCAAGAAGGAATGCGTTCGCAATGTTCTCACGACTTACCAATCTTATCCGCCAGACGAAGCAGGACCCCTCCACACTAGCGCAACGAATACTCCATAATGCATGGACACTTGGCTCTGCACGATTGGGCAGAATGGGATGGTGGCTCATGGGTCTGCTTTTCGGTTCTTGTTGGAGAAAACGCAAACGCGCGGCTGACGGGGTAATAGCTGACGGACCGCCGAGGAACAACTTCGACTGGCACCACTACTCGGCGAGAGCGAGTCGGAGGAGGACTGCTGAGCATTGTTTGCGCAGCCACGGTAGTGATTACGAGCTACTACCACAAGCAACGCCACAGCCTGGAACCATGCGACAATCATCCGCCACCGCATACCATAGACCGAGAGAAGAGTCCCAAGTCTTCCCCTGCGACAGATGCATCGAGCCGTCCTCTCATCGTACTCTCCGTCTCTGGTGGCAATTCTCCCTCGCCATCGTCCTTGCTGTCGGCGTAGCTATCAAGCATGGCCCTGGCGCCCTGCTTGTGGATGATGGTCTGCCTCCTCCATCGCCGCCTATGCATCGGCCGTCGCATAGGATTCTGGGTCAGCAGCCACCAAAGCAAATTGCCAAAAATAATGAAACATTAGAGGGCCCCGTTGACCGGGACAATGAGGAGGATGGGGATGGTTGGAACAGCAACTTCACGTTTGCGGAGCCACTTGGGCCGGGGGGTTTCGAAAGATCTTGACAGGCACAAGACAAACCTCCTCGTTTAAGGAATTCTCGTCTTCTCCTTCTTAATCCCCTTTCTTTTTTCAATTCAACCGAGTATCACTCGACAAAAGCCACCCCATCATCTTCACCACCACCCCCACCTCCACCCCCCCAAGACCGCTTCCCTATTCTTCAACTTTTGGGCCGGCTTTTTGACATTCTTCGAATACCCCAGCCAGGCTTGGCGTGTTCTGCATTCTTTAGGGTTGGGGCTTAATGTTTTGAACGCAGTGTATGATTAATGTAACTTTCACACCGATCGGGTTATAAGCAGAGGGTAGTTTTACGATGACGGAGCGGTTGGGCTGTGTAGTCTTAAAATCAGACATGTCAGCGTTTTCCCCTGGATTGTTTTGTGTGGGTTTGTGAGATGTTTGAATGGGAGGGGGTATGCTAAACAGGAGAGATTCAAGAAGATCTTAATGTTTTATTTTTGGTCAAGACGAGGATGCATGAGTGCTGTGGGATTTTGTTTTGTTTTTTCTCCCCGTTTCTCCTTTCGCCAATGTCCTTTTGTTGCATTCTCCTCCCTTCCAATTCTCTCTTCCCTCTCCCCCACATATCCAACAATCTCCCTCCCCGTCACCAAAATCCACCATCTATGTACTCTCCACCTCCTGATTGTTTAATACCGTGATTCGGCTTACTGATCGGCTCTTGTGCGAGGTGCGGTTTTTGCGGTGTGGGCGTGAGTGCGGGGCTCCCAGATGGGAGGGGGGAGAGGGGAGGGGGGACAGGCCCGATGCCTTGAGCATAATCGGGGAGGTTTTTTTTTTGGGAGATTGGTGGAGCGTCTCGCCGTCCGCGAAAGACGAAGTTAGAAAATTAGTATTATTATCCCTGCGATCTCTCACCCTCTCGGATTGTTTCTCATCTCTTCCTTCTCGTCTTTACATTTTGTTGCTTTTTGTTCATCCTTCCTTCCTTTCTTTCTTCTTACAAGTTCCGCAGATAAAAGCTATGAGGCCGATTCTGTAACGGAATGGGGGTTGTGGTTGGCGGATTGGGGGGAAGGGTGGAGGGGTGGAGATGAGGGGAAATGAGGGGGAGGAATGCTTTGGAGTTCGAGAGAGGGGAGACCGCAGTGGGTTTGGGGAAGGTGGAGAAGGTAGAGGAAGAGGAGAGGGGTTGAGGTGAGGGTGGCAGATTTGTTGTTGTTTTTGGTAAAAGTAAGTGGTATGTTGCTGAAGATGTGATTAATATTCAAGCTTTTAGGGTGGTTCTGTGTATCCCCCACCGCCATAATCACAAGGGTTGTCTACGAAATGATATAGCCCCAAACAACGGACGGAGGGAGAAATTTACGCAGACGTGTTCTTAATGAATGTGTAGAAGAGCGAACCCTGTGATATGGAAAAAGTGCTCGGCATGTAGACGCGCAAAATTCTGTCTTGAAGAGGGACATACTACATAGCGACGAACTTTTCGATTACCGGTTGTGAGTAGCGCGAGGTTTTCATCGCCCGAGTTTTCGCAGCTCAAACCATCGAAGCGGCGGGTAGACGAGGGCGGCCCAGGCGAAACCGACGTAATTGCCCATCTGTGGGATTGTCAGTTTAGAGGCGAGGGAGTTTTGACGAATGTGGAAACGGTAGGGGCGAAAAAGGGGAAGTGGCGGCCAGGGGTTCGAGGAGAGTCTAGGCCCGTAGATTGGGAGAGATAGCGAAGGGCTTGGGAATAGGTGACGGGCGGGGGTGGAGAGAAGCTGGTGGTGATAAGGGCGAAAGGAACCTGGTGACATTTAAAGAAAAAAAAGGACAACATACATCGGCTCCGAACTCCCCAACCAATTTGGCGATAGGTCCAATATACCACTTCTGCGCCATGCACAGGATAGCTCCAGCCCAGCCGACGAGGAATGCTACAAGGGCTGACAAACCCAGAGGCAGCTTATTTTGATGATTCCACTGAGTCCAGTCATACCCCCTTGATCGCCGGAAGATCAGGTGTTCTTCCAGGGTAATCGCGATCCAAATAGCCACCCAATACCCCATCAATGCCAAAAAATTCGTGAATATCGCCGCTAGATGGTCACGGCCCGCCAACGCGCAAACAGTAAAGATGATGACCCCAACTGAGTTCCAAATGAATCGAGGAATTCGCTCCGGGATACGGCCGAGGATCTGAAAGTTGATGCCGGAGACATAGGTTGGCGGGACGATGTTGGCAACGAGACCGAGGGCAATGACGACGCCGCAGAATTTGCCGAAGCCGTTGAGGGAGGCAAAGCCAGTGACGAGAAGGGCGCCTTGGCTTGTGTCGTAGGCGGTGCTGAAGGACGGGGTGGAGGGGATGGCGGAGGCTAAACCGATGCCGACGAGAAGGGCAAAGGTGAAGGATGTGACGAGCCCGAGAGTGGAGAGGACAAAGAGGGCGACGCGCGAGGTGGAGGGGGGGTAGTAGACGAAGAAGTCGGCGGCACCGCCGGCATAGGTTATAGCGGCTGAGAGGCAGAGGGAGAAGAAGGAGATTCTGTTCCCTATAATGGTGCGGGAGTCACCTTGAGAGGGAGTAGTAAGATCGAAATGTTTGGCTGAAACGCCGTACAGAATGCTGAGAACGATGAGTTGGGGGATGAAGGCGTAGCGTTCGTAGGAGTGAAAGATTTGGATGCCAAAGGTCGTGACAACCCAGCTAATTATGGCAACGACGATGATACCGACGACTACTGACATGCTTCCATTGGACGAGACAGCCGAAAGGATCTGTCCTGCGACTACGCAGCCAATAAGCGCATACCCTAGTAAGACGATGATGTTTAGGAGTACGATGAGCTTGGCCGGCCACCATCCGAATGTATATCGTGCGAATATCTAAGGGATCAAGTTAGATTGATTTATACTCTCGTTCTGCTTATGGTAACTGACCATAGCACGGTTCCCAGATACAGGGCCCCATGTAGCAATGTATGCCACGGCTAAACTGCCAATGAGGGATCCGAATACAGCACATAATGCTGCATCCTTGAAACTCAATGCGTAAATCGTAGGAGCTAGCATACCAAGGGTAATATTAACTGCTGCAAGGTTTATGGAAAACCAGAGCACAAATACTTGCAGGTACCGCTTCCAAGATAGGTCATGGGTTTCATGAGGCTCTACGCGTTGGATTCCCCGCGCTTCAAGATTGTACTCGACCAAGCGCTGCTCGACATCTCTGATATAGCGACTGACCTTCTCAGTGAAGTTTGACGGTGGTGGTAATGACGAAGCGGAAGTTTCTGGTGCTCTATGCGCCTGGTCGCCCACATCGTCCTCCTTCCCTACCACAGGCAGCCCCCTCTCCACATCGGACGAAGTAGTCGACATTCCGCCCTGCTTCAATCAGTAAATCTGATGACAGAGAAAGATAGCATGATTCTTTCGCTGGAATTATCCAGATCAAGTTCGACCGTATGATCTCAGAACGACGGCTCATCAGATCTGCAGCATCTCCCGTCTTAAACGTCGATGAGAATAGACAAGAAAAGAGGGTTGGATGCAGCAGTATGACAAAGATGTCGAACACCGGTTTCATGCGTTTAATCATACAGTTACCTTGATCACTGATCAATTCGTTGCTAGTCGACATCATCTTATCTAAATGGAGTCGAGCGATGTACTTGGACTTTGGGCTCTGTCATGTTCTCGCAGCTCCTGTACCATTGTTGTTAGTTTGAACGCCAGCCTTCATCATCATTGATACACATTTGGTGACAAAACAAAGCTTAGCAAAATTTGACCGTCGAAGCTTGGTGAGGTTACATGACACTAGAAAATGAGTTGCATATCGATACAGATGAAGAAGATATGTAAGGTACCTATCTTAGCAGACCTCGTCCCACGATATCGATCCTTTAGCTATATAGTCGACGTTGAAAGGATGAAGCAAATTCAGTGTCTTGAGAAGAGAGAATCCGACGAAAACGGATGAGCCATTCAGTGGGCAATGACGCACCGACATCGGCTGCTAAGCTTTTACCAGAACTACCAAAACACTACATCCCTGGACAATCAAACATTTTGACTTCTTTGGATGCTCAAAGTATTTGCACTAATCGGAAGTGCTTATTGAACGCGTTTCCAAAGATACTCAGATTCACATCATACTGCGTCAAGATGATCATGACACCTTTTGGCCTTTCCACCAAAAAGGGCCCAACTCTGTTAAAATATATCCTGCTGTTAGAGAGCCCGAAAACCATGAAAGGCAGATCGTATTTCATGGCCCCACGAGTCGGCCCATTGATACACATGTTTACTGATACAGCCCTAGCTGGAAACCTATAACCACTACCTGCGCTGTTCAATGACCACTCCTCGAACCCCCAACATTATCGAATCTTGTGATATCCTAATGCTTCCCCCAAGGATAGCGATGGCGAGATAAACTCGACGAGTTAACATGCACAACCAAAAAAATTCGTCGATCTAGGAAAGCAGTACTGCGTAAGGCCTATCGATCTACATATGAGAGTGTCGAGGACGCTTGGATGTTGTGAACGTTTAGATTTTAAAAAAAATGTTCAACGCGTAAGAGAATACTAGAACAGGCTCCGCTCGCGCTTCAAAGATGACCCATATCCTCGATCATCGTAATGATCTCCTTATGGCCCCCCTCCATCGCCAAATCCAGTGGCGTGTCCCCGTACTTGTTCGTGAACTCGAGCTTGGCACCTCCCTCCAACAAAACCCGGCACACCTTTTCATGCCCCTTGGCCGCCGCTAGGCAAAACGGTGTATCCCCCTTCGCATTCCGTACATCCGGCTTCTTGATGCCATGACGGCCAATCAATTCGCTGACTACAGGATCAAAACCACTTTCGGCGGCGAGGAAGAGAGGGAGCCCGCCGTCATCATCAGGGAGGTCTTGCCGGGCTCCACGGCGAATGAGAAGGCGAGTGGAGGGGATCTGAGCGTTTTGGATAGCGAAGACGAGGGCGGTTTTCCCTCTGTTACCAATGCAGTTGATGTTGACGCCGGCTTCTAGGAGGGCTAGAATGACGTCTCTGTGGCCTCTAATAGAGGCGAGAATCAGTGCTTGTTCGAGCTGATTGTTCCGGACAGCCGAGTCCTTAGCTTCTGAATTCAGCAGTAGGTTTACCACGGTGTCGTACCCAAGCCGTGCCGCCTCCTCGACCGGCGAATAACCTGAGTGTTTTGAGGGATATGGGTCGGCGCCGTGCGCTAGAAGCATTGACACTATGTTATCGGATCTACGACCCGCGGCCTCGTATAATGGGGATGTGGCAGTCTTGTCGCATCGGTTAGGGTCCGCTCCTTGCCCCAGCAGATACTTTACCATTTCATCTCCGGTGCCACCAGCCTTTTGAGAAGCACATCCCAGTGCCGATTGGCCATAGTAATCGCCAGTATTTACATCAACTTTCCCCTGCGAGCACAATACTTGCACAGTATCCAGGTGATTTTCAGTTGCAGCCAAAAGAAGAGGACTTACGCCATTGCTTTCGGCTTCTGGATCTGCCTCATAATCAAGCAGAAGTTTGACAACAGCGGAATGACCCTCCTTGGCCGCCAGCCCCAAAGCAGTTTCCTTTTTCTCACCCCTGCCCGCTACATGCACGCTGCCATGCTCGATCATCATGCGAACGGTTTCTTCGCGGCCCCTCTCAGCGGCATATCTAAGTATGGCGTTATTACCAGGCGCTTGAGGAGTGAGACCAACGGCGTCTTCATGATCCAGCAGTAGCCTAGTAATTGAGACGCTGCCGCTTGATGCTGCCCAGTACAAGGCCGTCACATAACCATCAGCTCCACAATACGGAGGGCCTTGAATCCTGGAGTTCGCGCCATTTACTAGTAAGAGCTTTACGAGAGCTTCCTTCTTATCGTCTACGGCGCGATGTAGACAAGGCCATCCAGAGAGCTCACGAGAATCTGGATCGGCGCCGTTGGCAAGCAAAGATTCGGCTTTCTCGAAATTATCATTACGAACAGCAAACGTGAGTGAACTTCGTAGTCGTTCGATCTCATCTGGATCCCGGAACTTAGGTACTCTTAAAACGTGACTTGCATCGGGCAACAAGTCGTAACGAGAGGTAAACAGTAATGCGCCTGATCCCGTAGAAGGAAAGAACTCCATGACGTTCTTGAAAGCAGGAGGATCATAGTTATCAAGGACCAATAACCATGGGTGCCATCGGTTACCAAGAAAAGACTTTACAAAATCAATCTTCTCATTCCGGTTCTTCAAACCCTCTTTCGTATGACGAACAATATCTGAGATATTTTCGAGACTGCGACACAGATTTTCGGGCGTGGCAGCATTTACCCAAAATATAGTTTGGAATTGTCCAATGTCTTTTGCCTGATGACAATACTCCACAGCGAGCTGAGTCTTGCCCGCTCTTTCTGGCCCGACAAGTGCAACCACAATTGGTGTTTGAACTTGTGCAGTTGCCACAGGAAACAATTGTGCTTCAAGATTCTGCATGGTCTCAACACGTTCAAGAAAAGGCGATACCTTCTTTACACGTACTTCAAAATACGAAGAATCCTCGTTCACACCCAGAGAAGCGTCTGAACCTTGAATCACACGGTGCAAGATCAGAACCGAGATATAAGTCTGCAGATTCTTCTGGATCGCCAGTATCTTCTCGTCGTTCTTTAGTCCCACGAACACTTTCTGGACTTTAGTCACCAGAGAGTCTCCCGGGACGAGAAGCACCTTCTCAATGATTCTGTCAATTTTCTCCACCTGTTGCATACATCCAGCAACTACGCCTTTGAGAATGCATCTTGTATCAAGGTCAACCTTTTCGACTTCGATCCCGGTCTTCACCCGCTCGAGAGACCTAAGTAAGAGCGGCAGCTGTGCTGAGATATGCTGCAGTGCTTTGGGGACATCCGTTGTAGCTGCGTTGTATTCCTTTAAGCGTGCTGCGACCTGCAAGCCAAGGTTCACAAACTGAGCGATAGAAGCAGCGACGCCAATCGCCGAAAGAGGGTCCATTGCTTGCTTTCAGGACTCCGATGTAGGTGTTTAGCACTTGTTTCAAACCTTGCTTTCTCTGTGACTGGAAGTGCGTTGTATCTCAAGCGATTTGACCAGAAATTTTACAATGATACTTATCCAAGAATAAAGGCTTACAGTTTTGAAAAGATACTGCAGTATAAGCAAGTCAAACCGAACAAACCGCACTCAGGCTGGGAGGCAACATAGAAAAAGGATTAGAGAAGGAAAGTGACCTCAAGTAGTATATATCATATCGAGGTGTTCTTGAAGGAGATTAAACCTAGATCTATCAAGTGTTTCGCGCCTTCCCAGTGTTTTCATAGGATACGGGTAAGGCTCCAGACCCACAGTATTGGGGTCGAGGGTTGGACCACCTCCTTTCCGGACACAGGACGGGCTGTACTGAAGTGGGGGCCATAGCGTGATTCTGTAGTGTTGACTCCTTGTCGCCACGCTACGTTTGTTGTCAACATCAATATTTGTTGCATTAATCAGGCTTCTTTATGGAACTCCTGCCCCCATTATCAGAATTGCAGTGCTGCATGAGTAGCAGCTTCGCCGCGAGCCTTATGTTGAGGCAGGTATGGTGGTAAGGCTGAGAACGCTTACTAACCGCGAGTTTCCAAAGTGACGTGAACGATTGAAGAACAATTCATTTTGGTACTCATAGTTAACAGCCTGCATTTAGACCAGCCATGCGACCTCCAAGCCTCCAATTTCTTCGAGCTTTCAGGGTTACGGAATTCTGTCCAGCTCCAGCATGTGCAGCGCGGCGAGCAACTTGCTCACCTCCCAAATGTTCTCCAGCAGTAGCTGGCAGCCCCTCCAAGTTTACTCTCCATACAACGCGTCCTTTGCGATCCTTTTCTTCAGCAACGATACACCGATCCTCCCAAACTCCCAAAACTTCAGATCGCGGTCCTCCGTCCAAGGAGGACACTCAGACCGACTTCGACTCTATGAACGTCCTGGGCAATACCCCTGCACCGACTACAGCTATTGATGCATGCCTAAGTGATGGATTTCATTTCGACAGTGGACTGAAGATTGGTGGGGGTAGCGGATGCCTATTAGTGGGAGGGGAGGCGTTCAGTTGGAGACCCTGGGACGCGGGAGGTGGACCAAGAGGGTCAAGAAAGGGGCGAATGATCAACAAAAAAGGGCAGTGGGATATTGAGAATGAAGCTTGGGGAACACTTGATCTTGTGTGGCCAAAGCCGGGTAGGATAATTTGCCTCGCTCCACTAATCCTGCTGGCGAGGGCTTCAAATTCTGGAAATAGAAGTGCTAATATCACGATTACAGATCTTCTCATTCTAGGATTAGGCCCTCACGTGCATCCCATTTCCCCAGAAACGAGAAACTACATCAATTCGCTAGGGATCCGAGTTGACATACAAGATACTAGAAATGCGGCCGCGCAATTTAATCTGCTTGCCACAGAACGGGGTGTTGGTGAGGTCGCTGCTGCGTTAATTCCAATAGGATGGAAGGAGCCTAGGTGAACAATTTAGTGTGTACAAAATGGCGAGTTCGCCAATTAAACATCAAGAGAAAGCTTGGAACGGCAAGAGGCATATGTCTTCGACCAAGTGTCGAGTAAATCCAGAAGCTGGAATGATGTTGGAAACCCTATGGCGGAGGCACATGAACTTCTAGGCCGCTCGAAGCATTGTTGGCCAAGAGGAGTGTCGAGGGGAAACAAGATGGAGGTATAAAACCCACAGGTCATGGAATAGCTGATAGACCAGGTATCCCAGAAGAAGTCAGCAAGTTCTTCAAGGATTTGTCAATGTGCAAATTGAGAGCAAGGTATATGGTCTCTCAACGGTATTTGCATAGTGTATAGGGGAAAAGAGTAGTAATAGAGTGATGGTTCCCAGTACTCCGTACGTCCTTGTCAGCACTCTGGATTTTGGGTCTGCCAGCCCTGTCTACCGCTTTAGAAGTTGCGGTAGAAGCGTTTTCGAGAATGTACACCATGAGTTCAGTGACAGGACTGCGTAAGTGTCGCTGTTGTACTTTCATCGGTAGTACTTAGGTAGTTTTTGCCAGTCTTTTATGTACTGGCCTGGCACCCTGGCTGATAGGGCAAGACGCCGACAACTCCGATGTGCCACTAGTTGAGTCTATAAAAAGCTTAGCCAAACTGCTAGGGGGAGCGGGCCTCGTATCATGAAGAAGTAAATGCATCCATTAGATTCATTGCTTCTTCAATTTATCACGGCGGCGGCCAACCCGACCCTTACTTTCGCTCAGCATTGTTAGATCTAGCTTTTCTTCGATTCTTGGGCTATTCGATTCGTGCGCCAGGAATCCACTATCATTTATTCAGCCCAAAGACAAAGGACCGGGCTCTTCATCCTCGTTCTCAATCGACGAGTCGCCGTATAAGTGACCCTCCAATACATATATATTTAATCCGTGGTCTTCGTCAGAACATCTCACAATGGTCCACATCCTGGCTTCGGCAGCCTTGGCTGCTTTCTCGGCCTGCGCTGTTCTTGGTCAAGCTAGCGGTGGTTCAACGAATAGCGGAGGAATTCAGTGTGGCCCAGGAAATAATTGTCCATCAGACTCACCTTGTTGTTCCCGTATGTATATCAAATTTTGACGGAACAAACGGAGACTGACCGCTGGTCCAATCTAGAATACGGACAGTGCGGGGCGGGAGCATATTGTCTTGGAGGCTGCGATCCTATACACTCCCATTCGCTCGAATCCTGCATGCCGGCACCAGTCTGCAAGAGCCGGGATTACCAAATGACTTCGCTGGATGGCATGCAAGCAAATACAGACTATCTAGGCGATGCGTCGAAAGCAAATTGGGTAACGAGTGGAACTCCCAAGATTTACCAGGATCAAGTCCTCCTCACCTTGTCAGAAACTGGACAGAGCGGGTCTGGAACTCTACTGGCTAGTACCTCATACGTCTGGTACGGGAAAGTGTCTGCACAGCTGAAGACGAGTCGAGGCCAGGGTGTTGTCACTGCATTCATCCTACTATCAGATGTAAAGGATGAAATCGACTTTGAATTCGTAGGTACAAATTTGGATACCGCACAATCTAACTACTACTTCCAGGGGATCACAGACTGTAAGTTCTTTATTAGTTATGGTAACGGATCTCATGCTAAATACCACAGATCACAATGAGATTGACGTCAAGGTTGACAACAGCACTTTTGATAATTACCATCTGTACGAGTTGGACTGGACCCCAGATCAGATCACATGGTCAGTCGACAACAGTCCTCACCGTACGTTAAAGAAGAGCGACACATGGAACTCCACAACGAACCAATACCACTACCCACAAACACCGGCACGTGTGCAGCTTTCTCTCTGGCCCGCAGGGTCAAGCAAGAATGGACAAGGTACAATAGCATGGTCCGGCGGCTTGGTCAACTGGAAGAGCCAGGATGTTCAGAAGAATGGCTACTACTACGCTATGTTCAAGGACGTCAATGTCCAGTGCTACCCTGCGCCATCAGGCGCCAATGTGACCGGAAAGACTTCATATATTTATACTTCACCGTCGGGGGACAATTCCTCTGTTGCCACGACTGATCAGAATACCGTCTTGAAGTCGCTTCTCGGATCAGGCACAGACCCCAATAAGGACTTCCCAAGTGCAAGCCCGTCTTCTGGCACAAGCACTGCTTCTGCATCTCCATCAGCATCGAGCGACGTCGCCCTAGTACCAGGCCTGACTGGTGCCGGACCAGCCATCAACAACCATGGTGGCGGTAGTGGTACCAATGGAGGTAGCGGAAGCTCCGGATCAGGATCAGGCTCTGGGTCTTCTGCAAGTGGCGCTTCGACTGCCGCTGGGTCAACGGCAACGGCAGGTGTAGGAGGCTTTGTGCAAGGTGACCAGACCAAGAAGAGCGACAGTCCAGGGCCGAGAACTGAAAGAGTGTTCCAAGGATCAATGTTTGCCGCTTTGGTGGCATTAGTGGGTATGCTGATATTGTGACATCTAGGGTTTGGAATATCTGAAACTGCTAATGTCCTTTTGGATTGTATACTTTTATCTGCATTTAGCGTCAATCAAACCATCACAATGTACATGTTGAGCGCTTGGTGTGGTGATTAGTCTAGTATAACATGGTGGAATCGGAATCGGAATCGAAATTTTCTCGCTCAGCCTCAGGGCACTTCAATTGAAGACGTCTCTAGGAACACGTTGTGCCTGTATGGTATCAACGAGGTCTCGATTGAGTCATGCACAGGCCACCAGCAAAGCGGATTCGTGCGTTGGCGAGTGTCATGCCTGTGGGTACCCTGATCAAAGTAAGGTAGGAGCGGGACGGCAAGCATGCGAGCCTCATACATCTCTTCCCCTTCGGGAAACTTCGCGATCTTCACCACCCGGTTTTGGGCTCCAGGAATTCACCTGTCAATTCCGTTCCTTTTCCGTTGTCCGTTGCAACTTCGGCACTGCCACATGAAGTTGCCATTGACGATGTTTCCGGAGACCCGCGCCAAACGAATCAGGAAGAACCTATTAGGTTTGCCCAAAGCCTACAAAACTTGATTGCCGGCCGATCAGCGTCACAGTATCTCTTTTTCACCGACTGCCGATGGTGACTGGCTTTAGATCTCTTGTTTGCGTTGACTGAGCTTGCTTCATCCAGAGAGACACAGCAAGTTCGTGACTGGAACTCACCTGACTTAGTGTTGGTGACCTTGTGTTGTTCCGTGGCAATCTAGGTGTTCGTATCACCTCAAGATAGCTACAGTGGCTATGTCCGCCGGCAGATATATGCCTGAGAATGGAGCTGTCTAGGTATTCTAGTAGAAGCCACGATTCCAGCAGCATCAGTCACCAATTGTGTAACCTCAATGTATTTTTCACTTCTTGATCCTTGTGTGGGTCTACCGGATTGCTGCCAGCCATGGATTTGTTGGCAGAGCTTTATTTATATTATGACCCTTTGTATCTTGTACTTTCCATTTGGAAGCCTCCTTCGCAGTCACCTGATCTTTCCATCTTTAACCCTTGCTAGCTGTCTTCCCATCTGTTCATATAGAGACCTGTATCCTCATTCGGATCTTAGCCTAGCTATTGACCTTTCTTAACTACCTACCTAGCGCCCTCACCAGTCGCACAATCGTCCCGATATCGTTGCTAGCATGTGCGCTTTTGATGTTGTTCTCTTCGCTTGCGGACACAACAGCGGCGTGCTAGACAAGTACAACTGCACGAATACCTGGCAACAGTTTGTACGAATTTACGATCCCAGAGAAAGAGGACTTTGTTTCGATTTGTCAGAACGCTGTAGGCCACAGCTAGACAAGAACGTCAACATTATTGAACACGAGAAGGCGTGTAGCGGATGTCAAGTTCCTGGATGGCAATTTAGGGGAACAAGACGCTCGCACTGGACATGAGGAAACTGAATCCAGCTGATGGACCGAACTGAGTAATGAAGGCACATGTTAGTCTACATCCATTACCCTCCCGAGCAGCTCCCGTAGCTCGATATTTGCTCTTCTTCTACATGGGGCGGCTGCGCCAGGACGCTGACGCAAAGCAGAGCATTGATTAGGCGTTTGGACGCGCTAAACGTGGTACTAATATTTCCCCATATTTCTCGCCCAACGATTATCACGAACGGCACTGCTACTATGGTTACCGCCTTGATGATGATGAGCAATATCATATACTTTGATGACGAGTTTCATTGCGGAACACTGCAAATGTTCGGAATAGTGAGTCAAAAGTGGTGTAAATCAGGGGCAATCTTATTGGCGGGCTTCGTGGTCGTGTGGTTCCTGCGATTTTGTTGAGAACATGCGAGAAAGGAACATCTCTCTCAGTTGTTACTAGCTTTCATCTTCCTGAACACAAAGTCTTCTGACTTCTCTGCTCTCGAAGGAAGCAAATGGGGCAAAACGACTTGGCAAGCAAAACCAATTGAATCTCTTAGCCTTTGAGCTCTTAGAATCATTTTGCACGAGATCAGGAGTAGGAAAAGAGTTTTCTAGTACCTAAATTATATTATCTATATCTGGTTCGGTATTGCTCTACGCTTGCTCCTTTCTTCCTGCATTTCTTCCTCTTCTTTCTTCCACCCCAATGTCATCAATAGAGCAAGCCAAATCTGGAGTAAGGCCCATCAATTTAAGCTTACACTCTGCGCGTTATCAAGTACCTGTCTTTAAGTATCAGAATGTCAGCTGCTCTCCTTTGTCTATTTTCCCAATTCTCTTAATTATCTATAGAGTGGCTTTATCCTAACCCCAGGCTCTCATAGCAATGGTGTGAAGAGATTGTAAGGGCTTACCGGTAATCGACAAAACGCTAGTTAATTTACATATGCTTGGGTCTCATCAATAGTCCACCAGCCAAGCCACAAAGCACGCTGTCTTTTCCGCCCGTAAGTCTTTTGCCTGTCCCTCCATCAACCATCATCATCATCATGTTAACATTTCTAACTTTTTTGGAACACAATCGGCCACGGCTTAGTCTATCTTGGCATTACTGATCCAGTGACACACCTCTTGCCGGTTCCGACAGTGGTGGCCGTCATCATCCGTGTAAACGCTGTCGAGACATTTGATAACAAAGGTACATTGACATCGAACCTTCTTCTGAAATCTTTCAAAGTCTTTGCTTCTCTGTAAGAGAGACCCAGCTCAAGACACTACACGTCTCATAACGAACGGCTGCATTTAAGTATCAAGGCTTTCCCGCAAGTAAGGACCTGAACTGATCATCATCAAAAGAAAGAACATCCTGCTATTAAATACAAAGCATCTTTAACACAGTCCCGAGATATCGGAAGTTGATTCCAGCTTTACACAACCATTGAATCGAGTGCTCAGGCCACCAGTATCATAATCGCTTTGCCTCCTTCACACACTTTGGTCACAAGTTCACCTCCTCCCCGTGTCCAGTATGTGTTTCTATCGGTTGAAGAAATGCGCATTGGGCTGTCATCATGGGTGCCAGGGGCCCAAATTCAATCGTCTATGTGATACAGCCAAAGTTTATGGAGCTAGATGCCTTCCATCCGCGCCTGGGAGCAATGTCGTGAGGGTCTATGACGACCATCTGTGTGAGAGGCTTGCCAAGGAAGCGGACCTAATCAAGGACGAGGAACCTTAACATCAAAACTTTCAATAAGACGGACATTCAACATGATGGACGCCGAAGCAGAGACAGAATAACTAAAACATCTTGTTGGGTGTGGATGCGTTTCGAGGTTTGGGGGGATCTCTGGATATTTGTCTTTCCTGTATGCATACAATACACTCTTGCATATTGATTTCTTAGTTGAGCATGCGATAACCAATTTTCTGAAGCTTACAAATGGTTGGAAAGTACGACGATTAAAAGATGAGACTTCCTCGTCCACTACTGCGTCGTAATGGATGAGGTCCAAGCTCACTTCGCCCATATTTGAAATCGGGTGCACCTCTTGTTTGCTTATCTTTGTTTGGACTTCTTAAACGTAGCATGCGACAGCGAGCCTGCGAGTTGTAACTGGAATACTGGATTTTGATTGGAGCTCTTCTATGCGCTGGTCCTGTCAGTTTGTTGGGCTACGAAAGTGGTAATCAGGAGAATAGCTTCCTACCCGGATCTTTGTCGCCTTACATAATGATGTCTTATATCAACAATCATATTTTCTTGCTCTATTCTTTACTTACTATCGTTGTCTTCCTTCCCTATCCTTCTTTTTCTTCTAAGCTTCATCTCGGATGTGTGCGCTTGATCATCCTTCGACAGAGGTTAGTAATCCCAACCTTGAGTTCCTAGCCTGCTATTCTACCCTCTGCCTCCACTCAATAATGGCCTCCATATTGCACGAGCACCTGACCTATCATAGGCAAGATCCAGTTATATATACTCACAAACAGTATATCTGTTCAACGGAAACCTTGAAAGGCGATGACGGCTGCGGTCTAACATTCCGTCTGGTCTTTTACCGCAGACCCTGAGGACAATAAATTACCCTTACAGCATAATTATTCCCTTAAGATTTTCGATTACCACCATGCTAGACCATATCATAACACGCAAACAAGTTTGCTACCAAATTTTACATCCGCGAATTTAGTTCTCGACCCGCCACGTCGCTAGGCAAACGCCCCTTTAAGTAACCATGAGATCTATACTTTTCTCGCCTTTGGAACTTGAGACGTTTCATTTACATTTTATATCTAAACGAGTGGACTTCGGGACAGAAAGGTTCCTTTCTGGCAATGACTGATCTTATGCTTTATTCATTCATGAAGCTGAAACACTATATACAACTGCCAGCTCCCTATACCAAGTTTCTTATAGATCACAAAATCAATCCCGACGCTATTACTTCTAGCATCAGGGCTACGCGTTGAATGGATGGCAATTCCAATTCCCAGATCAGCAAGAAAGCCAGCTTTAAATCCCCACCAAAGATAACCCTATTTTCTGGATAAGCGAACACGCTCAGGTTGATTCACCTTCCAAGCTCCCCGAGTACTATCACTGACCATGGAGCTAGATCGAAGTGTCTTGCCAGTAACCAAAGGCCTATCATGACTCCACACAGCAGATTCAAGTCTCAACCCAGTACTACCGGGCCGATCGAATGTATCGCTTCCTTGGAAATCGCATTCATAGCTTAGACCAGTCACGGGGCCGCAATTATCTACTACGCACAACTCCCACGATGACGAGCTATGACTCCTACCGCCTCCAACTCATGACACGTTCCCACCGTCCCTATTCACCCACGCCCTCGCCACCACGTCTTATTCCCGCCCTACGTGCAGGCTAATCTAATGATGCCCGGATTGAGATGCCTGTCTCAGATCTCCCGGAGCAAACATACCCAACACATTCACAGCTCAGCCCATTTCGGCGATGGTACCCAATTATTTGCTACGTTGCCAGATCTAAGCTAGGTCATTAGATCTAGATTTGAGGGAAATGAAGAGGCAACAGCAAGCAGGTATCCGTGTGATGAGTCTTGCAAAGAAAGAATCACAAGCTTGGGCAGCAATGGAGGGGGGGTTATGGGGTATATAAAAGGCAGTGTTGAGGGAAGTGGACGGATTTGCAACCCACGCGCTGGAAAGGCTTGAGAACTAAGAGTACTCAGACAACGGTGACCATCAAAAACTTGGTTCATCAAGACAACGGACAACTCTACAGCGGATCAGCCCATTAAGCCAACTCAGATCAACAAAGTTCCCATCCGCATACGAACACGAGATCCAGATACTCAGATTTACCAATACCAGATTTGTTCTCACCACCTCCTCTGGCTATCATCATCCATCACATCATCCGTCACAACCCACCGAACACTCTTCCAAACACTTGCCCAACAACACACCCTCAATCACTTCATCCTCCCTCCTCCTTCCCTATATAAGTAGCCAAGATGTGCATCCATCATTTCTTCTACCACAACCCCAACCTCCTCTTCCGCAACCCCTATCTCACAAGCATCTCCCACTGCAACTACGTCAACATATCACTCGAATACTACCACTCGCAACGTTGTCGCAAGCCATTACAAATACTTGGCACGGCAGAACAGAACCCGGAAGCTTTGAGGATGCCAGAAGCATGCCCTATCGACTGGGATCTTAGGGAAGGTGAAGAGCCACCAGAGATAAGAGGTTGGCGAATCCCCTCATGGGAGATCCAAGGGAACCTTGATGCCCATGCAGAATCCCAGCGAGAACGAGGGAGAGGACAAGGCCGGGGGCGGCGAGGAAGAGGGCGGTCAAGGATGTCGCATCCCTGGGGCGGTACTGACGAGCAAGGAGGCACAGAGAGGGCGTTGGGACCCGCCAGAACGAGAGGAAACGTTTCTCGTCATGCCGGATGGCTGGAAAACGAAGAGCATCGTTCTCCTACTCAGGTTAACGATTCGATACCCCTGTATCAGACTCCGCTGGCTCACGCTCCACTGGGTCACGCTTCAGGAGCCCCTCGAGGCTTGCATGCCTGCGAGCTTCCAGCTAGCGATGCGCCAGCTTCCAACTTCCCAGCCGCAAATTTCGCAGCTGCCGACTTTGCACCTCCACACCGTGCAGCTCCTACACTCCCAGCCCGCACCCTCTCGCCACCTCTCTCTTTGCAGTCAACGGCCCAACCAACCAACGTCCCTTCGCCGGCGATACTTCCGGGCATGTTTGCATCCTTCAACAGCGCCCCTGCAAGCTGTCCAATCGAACTCCCCACTCCGCAAACCGACGTTTTCTGGACGGGAGGCGTACCTTGGCTCGCAGAAGGCCTCTCTGAGGCCGAGGGCGAGAGAATGAGGCAAGAGGAAGAGGAGCGGCGGATCTTTGCTATGGGGAGAGTGGAAGCGTGGAGAGGGCAGGGAAATGGAGATGGTGGGATGGACTTCTTCAACCACGGAATTTCGAGAGCGCCACTGGAGGGACAGTGGCCGCAGGTATATGCCATGGAGAGTATGGGAGCGTGGAATGTAGACCGAGCCGTCTGGACCGATACACCACCAACATTTCCCAACTCCAACGCCTCAACGATGGGGGTGTGGCCCGGAAATCAACCGCCAGCGTGGACCACCGCCCCCATCCCAACCCGTGACTCTTTGGCGATAGAAGGCTGGAATAGCCACCAACTGCCACCCTGTCCCACCGCCCCCACCCCCCTCAACCCCACCGCCGCTTCCTTCACCATGCCCTCTCCACCTCCCCAACCGCAACAAATCCCCCAGGTCCACCCCCAACAAAGTCAAATCCCTCAATCTCCACCCCGACCCTCCCACCCCCGCCACCGCAGCCCCATAATCATCAACAGCACCGCCTCGGAAACGCTGATGCAAGACTTCGACTGGGCGCGCTGGGAGCGGCGGCGGCAATGGGACGAGATGTTTGGGTGGTTCGTCGCACAGGCGAGGGAGAGGGGGGAGGATTATTCCGGGGGGGTGGAGGGATTGGTGGGGGATTGGTTTGTTAGATGAGATCTGGGGAGATGAGGTAGGGAGGGGGAGACTAAGAATGGTAAAAAACTTCTCTGATGGATTTCTTTTTTTTTATAGATGGTGTTCTATCTTCCTATGTACACGATACCAGGCGTTGAACTAATCAGGATACGTGATTGATTAAGAGGATGTGGGCGCTCATGAGAATATGAGATTGGGATAGAGGGATGTATTGAACGGGTTGTGGGAAATTTGTATTAATATACATGTATCCTCCCCCAAAGATAATAAAAGTGAAGATACGAAGAGATGGACGAGATTATGATTAGATTCACAAAAAGGTAATCAAAACACCTGAATATATATATGTATTATTGTCGGGGGCGCAGTTTATTGATTCGCAGCTTAAGTAGGCCCCAAACACCCTCGATGACATTGAGGTCAGGACTGTTTCCGGGCCAATCGAGTAATGTAATTCCTTCAGTAGCAATAGCAGCTCGTGATTTGATAGCATTGTGAGCAGGGGCCTAATAAGAAGGTTATCGGCGAGCCCAGCTACTAAACCAGTATGTAGGGTAGTGAGTAGGGTAGTGAGGTTGGTGGCGATGAGAAGTGATACAATATGGGGGACCTGGGTGGCCTGAGTATTGGCCTGAGTGCTTCACTAAGCGAGCTCATCTAATCGAATGTCAGTAATTACCCGATTTAGACGCTGATTAAGGCATCAAATTTCGTTGAGCTATTGAACGAGGTAGCGAGTCGATCAATGGGTTGAATTGGTAGCATCTTCTAATTCCAAGAACAAATCCCACAGGGGGAATCTGTTACTAGCAAGTAGGTTTTGTAATAGATCATTTAGATCT
>JAABUL010001264.1_pt1 | contig 49158 bp, 42 predicted proteins | sample 5559151 | NCBI WGS metagenome assembly JAABUL01 (sample SAMN10711876, study PRJNA513368) | rock metagenome | isolation source: Antarctica rocks | place: Antarctica: Victoria Land, Pudding Butte sud
GCCCTTCCTCGGCCAGGCTCGGCAGGAGGCGCCGCAGGCGTGCTCTGGCGAAACGTGGATCGGCGTTGCTCGGGTCTTCCACAGCGCTTAACTGCATGGCTTGGCAGGTCGCGACGAGGCGGCACTTCGGCACGCCGAGGAAAGGGCGCATGTGCGCGATGCCGTCCCGCCTCACGCAGGCCGCCATGCCGGCGAGGCCGGCGAGGCCGGATCCCCGGCTCATCCGCAGCAGCAGGGTCTCGGCCTGGTCGTCGAGCGTATGGGCCGTCACGAGATGGCTGGCGCCGACAGCACGGGCGCCCGCGGTGAGCAGGCGGTAACGCTCGCGGCGGGCCGCCTCCTGGATGCGGGTCGCGGGCTTGACTCCATCCCAGGTCAGGATGCGGGCACAGAGCCCGAGTGCGGCGGCCTGAGCGACGACCGCTTCGGCGACGTCGCGCGAACCGGGACGGAGGCCGTGATCGACCGTTGCGACGGCGAGCCGGGGGATCTCGGCCGCGAGTGCAGCCGCAAGTCCCATCAAGGCGGTGGAGTCGGGGCCGCCCGAGACGGCCAGCAGGATCGCGTCGGCACCGGCAAGGGGTGCGAAGAGCGTGCGGGCCTCATGGAGTCCCAAGGGGACCGCGGCGGCCGGGCCGGGCATCGACGTTTTCGGGTCCGCTCGATCAGCAGTGGGCGCGTTTCAGTTCCCGTTCGACCCCGGCCCGCACGTCGGGCGCGGCGCTCGGATATTTGCGGTCGACCTCCTGATAGGTCGCGCAGGCCTGGTCCTTGGCGCCGAGCGCATTGAGGGCGACGCCCAGCCGCAGCAGGGCGTCGGGAGCTCTGGTGGATTTCGCGTAGTCGGTGGACAGCTTGAGGAACTGCTCGGCGGCTTCCCGGTGCCGGCCGAGCCGGGCGAAGCTCTCACCGAGGAAATAAGCGGCATCCGGCAGCAGCCGGTCGCGCGGGTATCTCTGGATGAACTCCTGCAAGCCGATCGCCGCCGCGTCATACTGCCCGTTCTTATAGAGGGCGTAATCGGCCTCGTACTCGCTTCTGGTGCTGCCCGGGGTCAGGCTGGCCACGGCGCCCGTTGCTGGCGCGGCGCCCGGCACTGCCGCGGTTCCGCCGGCGGACGGCGAAGCGCCGGACGGAATGCGGGCGGCCGGATCCAACGCCGCAACCGAGCCGTCCGCATTCGGGGTGGGGGCGGATCCGCCCAGTGCCCCATGCGTGAGGTCGAGCGGAGCGCGCGAGTCGGACCGCGCCGAACCGGCTCCGGTCGCGGGCATGCTGCTGCGCAGCGGCGCGCTCGGGGGAGTGGTCCCGAGCGGTCTAGGGGCGCCGGCCGCGTTGGGATCGGCGGCGGGGTCGAATGCGTCGCCGCGGCGCTGCGGCCTCACCGCCGCAACACTGCCGCCCGGGGGCTCGGCTGACGGCAAGGCCGTGCGCGGCGGCGCCGCGGCGACGTCCGTCGCCTGATCCGACGTCTCGTCGCCGAGGTCGCCACGTTTCTGCAGGGGCGGTTTGCCGCCCGCGGGCGAGGTCGTGCGGTTCAGGTCCTGGAACCGGAAATCCACGTCCTGCTGCATCTTACGAAGCGCCTCTTCGAGGCGTTTGTTCTGGAACTGCAACTGCTCGATCTGGCCCGTGACGGACCTGAGGCGATTTTCGAGCCGGTCCACGCGCACGAGCAGCGCCGCAGCGCTCGCCGGGTCGTCCTGCTGGTCCGGATCGTTCTGCGCCACCATCATGGGCCGGCTGCCCGCGACGGCCCGGCCCACCAGCCCGCCGGGGTCGATCGCCATCGCGAAGGTCAGAGCCAGGATCAGGCCCGGCCACGGGCGAAGTGAGATTCTCATGGTCTCCTCAGGGCCTCCATCGCGACGGAGGCCGCGGGGGTGGATACCCTGGCCTTATAGCCCCATTGGCCGCGATAGGGCAGGGGTCCGACGGCGAGGACGCCGCATTCCACCCCCGCGACGGCATCGGCTCGTGCCGGACCTGCCGCCAACCAACCCCGCCGGCGGGATCAGGACTCAGCACCTTTCAGCACCGTGACGGCCCGCCGATTCTGCGACCAGCAGGAGATATCGTTGCAGACCGCGACCGGACGTTCCTTGCCGTAGCTGATGGTCTTGATGCGGGCCGCCGAAACACCGCGGGCCACGAGATATTGCTTCACGGCCTCGGAGCGCTGCGCCCCGAGAGCGAAATTATACTCCCGCGTGCCGCGTTCGTCCGCATTGCCCTCGACCGTGAAAGCGTAGCGCTGATATTGCGCCAGCCAGCGCGCCTGCTTGTCGAGGGTCGCCTGAGCGGTCGACGACAGGTCCGTCTGGTCCGTGTCGAAGAACACGCGGTCGCCGACGTTGACGGCGAAATCCTGGATGCTGCCCGGCGTCGATGGGCCACCCGCGCCGAACCGGCCCCCGTTGGCGCCGAGGCCGCCGGCACCGAATGCGCCCACTGCATCGGCCGGATCCTTGGCGCAACCCGCGGCCGCGATCCCGACGAGAGCGACCGCGACCAATCCGAGCCCGCGGATGGAACTGAGAAACTGCATTCGAAAGTCCTCGTGCAAAGGCCGGCCGGCTGTCCTTCCCAGATATCCGCCGATGGTTAAACGAAGGTTCCGTCAACCCTACCGGCGCATTGAAGAGATGCCGCGAATGGGCCAGCAGATGCTTCGTGGTTAATGGCCGGTTAATGGCGTTATTGGGGCCTGCGGTCGTTTGGGGAGCGCCGTGGCGCCCGAGATACAGGCGGCGAACACGCCACGCCCTTGTCATTCGGCCGGCACTTCGGCCCGCCGCGCGGCAGCTTCGGCCCGCATGTCATGTTCGGCTTCGTAGATGTAGTCCCGCGTGAGGGGCACGGCATCCACGGCCTTCGAGAGCTGCACCTGAAACACCATGAAGCCGAAATAGCGGAAGCTGATCTCGCTGCCGACGAGGTAGAACTCCCACATCCGCCGGAACCGATCGTCGTACGAGCCGGACAGCTCATGCCAACGCGCCTCGAAGCGCTCCCGCCACAGGCGCAGCGTTTCGGCGTAGTGGAGGCGCAGGATTTCGAGGTCGCTGATCCAGAGCCCGTTACGCTCGATCGGCGCCATGACCTCGGACAGGGCCGGCGCGTAACCGCCCGGGAAGATGTATTTCAGGATCCAGGTGCTGGTCGGCTCGGGCCCGTACATCTTGCCGATGGAATGCACCAGCGCGATGCCCGACGGCGTCAGGAGCCCCTTGAGCGCGGCGAAATAGGTCTCGTAATTGGGCAGCCCGACATGCTCGAACATGCCGACCGATACGATGCGGTCGAACGAACCCTGCACCGTGCGGTAGTCGGCGAGCTCGAAACGGACGCGGTGGTCGAGGCCTTCGTCGCGGGCCCGACTCTGCGCCACCGCGAGCTGCTCGCGCGAGAGGGTCACGCCCAGCACCTCGACATCCTCGGTCCTGGCGATCGTCAGGGCGAGCCCGCCCCATCCGCAACCGACGTCGAGGACGCGATGGCCGGGCTTCAGCAGCAACTTGGCCGCGATATGCCGCTTCTTGGCGGACTGCGCGGCCTCGATCGTGTCGCCGGGGTCGCGGAAATAAGCACAGGAATATTGCAAATCGTGATCGAGGAACAGCCGGTACAACTCGCCCGAGAGATCGTAATGATGGGCGACGTTCAGGCGTGCCTTCTTGAGTCCGTTGCGAGCCGAGATCACGCCGGCCGCTCTGGAAGCCAGGCGGCCCAGGAGCGGATTGGGGTTGGCGGCCAGGATATGAACGTTGTAGCCGAGAAGCTCCATGAGGTCGTGGAAGCTGCCCTGCTCGACCACGAGGTCGCCGTTCATATAGGCTTCGCCGAAATACAGATCCGGGTTCGTGGCGATCTTGAGGGCCGTGCGGATATGCCTGATCCGAAGCCTGACATCGAGCATGGCGGCGGGATGGCGTGGATCGAGCTTGCCGGCCGTGACGGTCTTGAAGGGCGTGATGACGGTCAGACGACCGTAGCGAACCAGGCGTTCGAGCAAGGATGTCAGCATGATCAACTCTGGTGGGACCGCGCCGTGAAGGCGAGCGGCCGAGCCAGGTCGGACCAGATCCTCAACACGCCGCGCTTTCCGCTGAGCCGAGTCTCAGTCGCCCCGAGTGTCAAGCTTCAAGCGCCGACGTCAATAGTGGTTTGCACATGGCTGTTCCGAGTCCACCCGGGTGCTCGACAGTGTGGAGGTGTGGCGCGGCCGGCACGCGGCGGAGCCACACCGAGGTCGTCACCCGAGCAAGGGTCCCCAGGCCGGGTCGGAGGCGCCGGCCGGCGTCGGCACCGGGAACTCGCCGCGGCCGAACAGGTCCGTCATGAAGATCCGGGATCCGGCGCCGCCACCCGGATCGCGGAAGAACATGAGATAGAGCCCGTTCGGCGCCCAGGTCGGGCCCTCGTTGTGGAAACCTTCGGTCAGGATCTTCTCGCCCGAGCCGTCGGGCTTCATGACGCCGATGGCGAACTGGCCGCCCTTCTGCTTCGTGAAGGCGACGTAGTCGCCGCGCGGCGACCACACGGGGGTCGAATAGCGGCCCTCTCCGAAGGAGATGCGCTTGGCTCCGCCGCCACCCGCACCCATCAGGTAGATCTGCTGGCTGCCGCCGCGATCCGACTCGAAGACGATCTGGCCGCCGTCGGGCGAGTAGCATGGCGAGGTATCGATCGCGGCATCGTCGGTCAGCTGGGTCGGATTGCGGCTGGCGATGTTGAGCGCGTAAAGGTTCGAACTCGAGCCGCTGGACAGCGACATGACGACCTTCTGTCCATCGGGCGAGAACCGCGGCGAGAAGGTCATTCCGGGGAAGTTGCCCACGTTCCGGCGCTGTCCGGTCTCGACATTGAGCAGCACGACCTGCGGCTCCGCATCGCCGAACGACATGTAGGCGACCTCTTGCGCGCTCGGCGAGAAGCGCGGTGTGACCACGAGATTGTCGCCGCGCGTGAGATATTTCACGTTGCCGCCGTCCTGGTCCATGATGGCCAGACGCTTGCGGCGCTTCTCGGCCGAGCCGCTCTCGTCGACGAAGACGACCCGCGAGTCGAAGAAGCCTTTCTCTCCCGTGATCCTGGTGAAGATGGCATCCGACACGATGTGAGCCACGCGACGCGAATTCGTCAGTTCGGTCGCATAATGCTGGCCCGCCACCTGCTGGCCCGAGCCTGCCTCGAACAGGCGGAAGTCGGTGTTAAGGCGACCGCCGCCCCGGTCGACCCGGCCCGTGACCACGAACTGCGCGCCTGCGGCCTTGAAGCTCTCGAGCGCCGGCGCATCGGGATCGACGGCAGGCTGCGGACCGTCCAGCGGCTTGAGGTAGATGGAGCGCTTGAAATTGCTGGTGATGATCGACGTGACCTTGGCGGCATCGCCGCCTTCACCCGCGAAAGGCGTCACCGCCACGGTGACGGGGTTGAAGCTGCCCCCCGGGTGGATATCGAGGAACCGATCCTGGGCGCGAGCCGGGGCGGCCGGCCCCAGTCCGCCGAGTGCTGTAAACACGGACGTCGCCAGCAGTGTGCGACGATTGAGTCGGATCATCGGGGCTTGTCCTCGAAGGTGACCGGGATGCGTTGGGGGCCGGCACCATCGGGCCGGAGGAGAAAGGAGGTCGGCGCGACGCTGCCGGCCGAGCGGGAACGGCTCAGCCCGCCATCTCGGCCGGGTCGAACCGCAGCACGCGTCCTCTCCACTGGTCGTAGAACGGGGCGAACTGGGCCGGGATGCGGAGCGGATTGCACTGCCGCACGGCCCTTAGCGCGCTTTCGGCAAGGCTGCGCAGGGCCGGATCCGATGGCTTGTTGATGAGAATGGGGTCGCTGACCAGCGATCCGTCTTCCGCATAGGCCACCTTGATCTGCGGAATATACTTGCCGTGATCGAGTCCGAGATAGCTCCAGCACTGTTTGTATTGGTCCTGCATCAGCCCGTCGAGGGCGTCCCACATGTTGGGCGACATGGCGCTTGCCGTGCCGCTCGCCGCACCGCGCGATGCCACTTTGCTCAACTGCTTGCCGGTCGAGGCTGGCGCCGAGGCCGGTTCGCTGTTGAGGAGTTTCGAGATGTCGGTGGGATCGAACGCGCGCTCCGCCGGCTGCGCCTGGGGCGGAGCCTCGGCGGCCGGGGGCGCCGGCTTGGGACGCACGACGGGCTTATGCACGGGACGCGGCTCCGGGCGCGGCTCGGGACTTTCCTCGATCAGCTTCGCCATCAGGTCGGGCTGCGGCTTCTCGACCGGGCGCGGCTTCGGCTGCACTTTGGCCTCGACGACCTTGGGCGGCGGCCTCACCTCGGGCGGCTTCGGCGGTGGTTTGACCTCGACCTTTTTCGGCAGCTCCGGCGGTCTCGGCACTGGCTTCACCTCCGGCGGCTTCGGCGGCTCGGGACGTTGCGGCGGGGTCGGTGCAGGCCGGATGATCTCGGCCTCCGGGTCGCGGATCGGCGGCGTCGGCGCCGGCTTCGGTGGTGCGGGCGGCGTCGGGGGTTCGGGCGGCAACGGCGGCGGGGGCGTCGGCTGAGGGCGCTGCGGGGGCTCGGGCGGCGGTGGGGGGGCCGCGGCTTTCGGCGGCTCCGGCGGTGTCGGGACACGCGGTGTCGGAACGGGCGGTGGCGGTGGCGCTTCCTTGGTGACCTCGGGCTGCGCCGGCGCCTTGTGCTGCTCCTCGACCTGGGCGACCTTGTCGACCCTGGTCGTGGGCTGCTTGGTGACGTCCTTCGACGACTTCTCGCCTTTCATGATCTGGTTGAAGTCTTTGGTCGAGATGGTCTCGATCGGCACGGCTTCCTTGATGTCGTCGACCGGTACCGGCCCGGAGCACCAGGACAGGTTCAAGAGCAGGATCGCCAGGACACCGACGTGGGCCAGGCCCGAAAAAGCGACTCCTGGTTCGGAGAGCGACAGCTTCACCGGATTCTCGGCTTCACTTATCGGTCTGCTCGGTCACGAGCGCGACCTTCTTGTACCCGGCCGAGGTGATGAGGGTCATGACCTCGGCGATGCGTCCGTAGTTCACGGCCTTGGCACCGCGGAGATAGATCCGCTCGTCATAGCCGTCCTTGGCGAGTTCCTGCAGGCGGGGCAGCACACCGTCCAGCGGTACGGCCTGGTCCGCCACGAAGACGTCGCCCTTCTCGTCGACCGCGATGCTGAGCGGCTTCGAATCGACCTTCAGCTCCCCGGCCGAGGTCTTCGGAAGGTCGATCGGAACGCCGCTCGCGAGAAGCGGCGCCGCCACCATGAAGATGATGAGCAGCACCAGCACGACGTCGATGAACGGCGTCATGTTGATCTCGGCCATGGCGCCGTAGCGCGGCACCCCGCGCTTGCGCCGGCCACCTTTCTTGCCCGCAGCCCCGACCGACATGCCCATCGCGGATCCCCCGTCGTTGCGGTTCGGTCAGGCCGCGCGGTCGCGCTCGCCGCCGACGTGATGGTCGATCTGACGCGACAGGATGGACGAGAACTCGTCGGCGAAGCTCTCCATGCGGGCCTGGAACCGCGACACGACGCCCTGGAGATTGTTGAAGAAGATCAAGGCCGGAATGGCGGCGAACAGGCCGATTGCAGTCGCGAGCAGCGCCTCGGCGAGGCCCGGCGCGATCACGGCCAGGGAGGTGTTCTTGGAGGCCGCGATGGAGCGGAACGAGGTCATGATGCCCCAGACGGTGCCGAACAGCCCGACGAAGGGCGCGGTCGACGCTACCGTGGCCAGCACGATGAGGTTCGACTCGAGTTTCTCGACCTCGCGGGCGATCGAGACGTCGAGCACCTTCTCGAGCCGCGCGTGGAGCCCCATGAAGGACGAGCCCACGTTCTGAAAACTGCGCTTCCATTCCCGCATGGCGCCCACGAACAGCGACGCCATGCCGATCGTCTGCCCCTGCGACAGGTTGGTGTAGAGTTCCTCGAGCGACTGACCGGACCAGAACACCTGCTCGAACCGGTCCATGGCCTTCCGGGTCCTCGCGAACAGGATCGCCTTGTTGATGATGATGGCCCAGCACCACATCGACGCGAACAACAGACCCAGCATGATCACCTTGACCAGCAGGCTGGCATTCAGGAACATGCCGAAGATGGTGATCTCCGAAACCGGTATGGCGGCGACATCTGCAGGGTTCATGCGGTCCATTTCCCGGCGCGCGTGCCGCTCCTCGCCGCCGAGCGGCCTTGCTGCGGCGCGAAGCGCTGAAGCCCCATGCGTGCAGCGCACACGCAGGCCTCTTTCGATCGTTTCGTTGTCCTGCGGTGAAAATCCGTCAATTCTGCGGCTTCACCACCACAGGCAAGCTCATTCGTCCGCCGCGATAGAGCCAGTGCCATGGTTAAGGCCGCGTTAACGCCGGCCCGGGGTCCATCCGGCTGCCGCGACCGGCTCACGCCCTCAACCGGGATGCGATTGTGGACGGAAGCCGCGTCGCGCGCCCCTGGGACACGGCCGCGATCTTGACGGACGCCTCGACCAGGAGATCCGTGCCGCGCAGCAGGCGCTGGCGCAGCGCCACCGAAGCCCCGCCGATCGCCGCCACGGCCGTCTCGATCGTCAGCGCGTCGTCCATGCGGGCGGGCTTGCGGAAATCGATCTCCATACGGGCCACCGCGAAGGCGAAAGGGACGGGGCCGGCGAAGAGCGCCGCCTGGTCGATCCCGCGCTCGCGCAGCATCTCGGTGCGGCCGCGCTCGAGAAACCGAAGGTAGTTGGCGTGGTAGACCACGCCCGAGAAGTCCGTATCCTCGTAATAGACCCGGATGAGAAAGCGGTGAGCGGTGGCGCTCAAGCGTCGCCCTCGGGTTCGGCAACGAAGAGGCCGAACTGGTCGCTCGAAGGCTTCGGTTCCTTGAGGCCGAGATGTCTGAACGCATGCGGCGTCAGCAGGCGCCCGCGCGGCGTGCGCTGCAGGAACCCCAGTTGGATCAGGTAGGGTTCGATGATGTCCTCGATCGCGTCGCGCGGTTCCGACAGGGCGGCCGCGATGGTCTCGACCCCGACCGGACCGCCGCCGAAGGACAGCGCGATGATATCGAGGTAGCGACGGTCCATGCCGTCGAGCCCGATGTCATCGACATCGAGCAGCTTCAAGGCATGATCGGCGATGGCTCGCGTAATGGTGTCGGCGCCGTCGACCAGCGCGAAGTCGCGCACGCGCCGCAGCAGCCGTCCGGCGATGCGCGGCGTGCCCCTGGCCCGCCGTGCGATCTCGTTGGCACCGTCGGGCGCGATGCCGATGTTGAACACCCTGGCGCCGCGCCGCACGATCAGCTCGAGTTCCGCCACCGTATAGAACTGGAGACGGATCGGTATGCCGAAGCGGTCGCGCAGCGGCGTCGTCAGCAGGCCCGCGCGCGTCGTCGCGCCGACGAGCGTGAAGCGGCTGAGGTCGATCTTGACCGAGCGTGCCGCCGGACCCTGGCCGATGATGAGGTCGAGCTGGAAATCCTCCATGGCGGGATAGAGGATCTCCTCCACGGCCGGGTTGAGCCGATGGATTTCGTCGATGAAGAGCACGTCGCGATCCTCGAGCCCCGTCAGTTGGGCCGCGAGGTCGCCCGCCTTGGCGATGACGGGCCCGGAGGTCGAGCGGAAGTTGACGCCGAGTTCGCGCGCCACGATCTGGGCCAGCGTCGTCTTGCCGAGGCCCGGGGGGCCGACCAGCAGCACGTGGTCGAGCGCCTCGCCCCGAGCCCGCGCGGCCTCGATGAACACCGACAGGTTCTTGCGGGCCGCCTCTTGGCCCGTGAAGTCGACGAGCGACAGAGGCCGGATGGAAGCGTCCTGATCGTCGGAGCGTTTTTCGGGATTGATGAGGCGGCGGGGAGGGGCGGGCACGCGGGGTCCGGGCTGTCGCTGAGATGACGATGCTGCTATGATGGAACGAGGCCGAAAATGCCAGGGCGCCGCAATCCAGGGCGATGCCGATGACCCGTGCGACCGACCAGTACGACTACATGGACCTCGACGATTTCGAGGAACTGTTGGCCGACAGGCCCCGTGATGAGAAATGGGAGCTGATCGGCGGCCGCGTCGTCAAGATGATGGTCGGCGCACGCTGGGAGCATCACTTCATCGTGCGCAACCTGAGTTTCGGCATTGAGAGTCAGCTGCGCGTCAAAGGTTCGGGCTGCCACGTCTTCTCCGAAACCTTCTTCATGAAGGACCGGCCACTGAACAGTGCGACGCTGCCCGACGTGATGGTCCGATGCGGGCCGATGGAGCCGGGTGCGACCTCGTTGAACGACCCGGTCGTGCTGGTCGAGGTCATGTCAGAGGGCAGCGTCGGCCTCCAGCCCGCCCCTTGGCGGTAACGCATAACGTGCTTACGCCTGGAGCAAGAAGTCTTCCCCGCGCCTTCAGACCGGCGCCGCGATCCGCTCGACTTTGATGTCCTCTTCATGCGCACGAGCTTCGGCGAGTTCGTGCGCAGCCTGCATCCGCAGCATCGTGTCGGCACGCACGCCGAACGCCTTCTCGAACCGGATCGCCATCTCGGCCGATAGGCCGGCCTTGCCATTCAGCAGGTTGCTCATGGCCTGACGGGTCACGCCCAGCTTCTCAGCCGCGACCGTGACATTCAGCCCATAGGCCTTGATGATCTCGGTCTTGAGCCAATCGCCAGGATGGATGGCGAAGCTCGGGTGAAGTTCGATCGCCATCAGTGATAGTCCTCCAGGTCCATGTCCTCGATCGCGAGGGCCTCGTTGAGGCGAAACGTCATTCGCCAGTTCTTGGACACCGTAAGCGACCAGTATCCTTCCCAGTCACCCATCAGTTTGTGGGCGCCGTAGTTGGGCGGAATTTTCAGCTCTTCCACGGTCCCGACCGCAACAAGATAGGCCAGCAAATTTCGAAGCCGTCCGACAAGATTGCCGGGCAGCCCCTTCTTCTTACCGGTCTCGGCGAAGTTCCGAAGCGCCCTGTGCCTGATGCTCTCTAATTCCACGCGGGCCACATAGTCGAATCGTTGTCATGCGTCAAGTGTCGCTTGACGACTTGGCCACGGGTCGGTCATGAAGAGGGTCGACCGGCGATTGCTCGGAAGCGAAGCGGATGCCCGCGTCCGTGAGATTTGCCCGAGGAAGGAAGGCCTGTTGCCGTCAGCTCCGGCCACGAGGCGGGTCCGCGGAAGCGCTCGGATCGCTGCACGCCCAATCCAACCCGCCTTCGTCCTGCCCCCCCTTGCTCCGCCACCGCATGACGTGCTTACGCCTGGAGCATGAACGCTTGTCCCCGCGCCTTCATCGTCGGCCACCCGGTCGCCCAGTCCCGCTCGCCGCTGATCCATGGCCAATGGCTGCGTGAGTTCGGCCTCGCGGGTTCCTACGAGAAGATCGCGGTCAGGCCCGAGGACCTCGCCGGATTCGTGCGCGGTATGAGGGAGGCCGGCTTCGTGGGCGGCAACGTCACCGTGCCGCATAAGGCCGAAATCATGGCGCTGGCCGATGGCGTCGACGATGCGGCCCGGGCGATCGGGGCCGCCAATACGCTGTGGTTCGAGGACGGCCGGCTGATGGCCGGCAACACCGACGTGACGGGGTTCCTGGCCAATCTCGACGAGGAGGCACCGGGCTGGGACCGACGGGGCGGCAACGCTGTCGTCCTCGGCGCGGGCGGAGCGGCCCGCGCCGTGATCCACGGGCTGCTGCAACGCGGCTTCGCGGTCGACATCGCCAACAGGACTCGAGGCCGCGGTGAGGCGCTTGCTGCCGAATACCCGTCCGGAGTCCGGGCTTGGTCCTGGGATGACCTCGCGCAGCCGAGCGGTGCGGCCGCCCTCCTGGTCAACACGACGTCGGCCGGCATGGAAGGACAGCCGCCGCTCGGCGTCGACCTGCGGGTCTTGCACCGCGACGCGCTCGTGGCCGATATCGTCTATTCACCGCTCGAAACGCCATTGCTGCGCGACGCGGGAGCCCGGGGCCATCGCACCGTCGGCGGCCTCGGCATGCTGCTGCATCAGGCCGTACCCGGGTTCGAGCGATGGTTCGGCGTCCGACCGAGCGTCACGCCGCAGCTGCGCTCGCTCGTCGAAGCCGACGTCCCGAGGCGATGACCAGCCCGGGCTGACCACCTCGCAGGCCGCCCGCGCGGTCTCTGGTCGAACGGCGCCCTGCGATGCCTCAGCACGTCTCCGGCACGTCTCGACATTTGATGTCATGTTCGTTCTGGAGTTCGATCGCCCCCGCACTGCCGGCTGGATAGCCGCCATAGGCTCCGTTCGGGCCCTGCACATAGTTGCCAAAGCCATAGCGATTGACGTGGTAGGTCGGATCCTCGCCGGCGGCACGCTCTCGGCCGAGTTGGTCATACTGCGGCGACGAGGAAATCTGCGCCTCGGCGAGTGGGCAGAAGCTTGCTAGCGCCGACAAGCCTACGGCGGCCAACACGAATCTTGAGATCATGGCGATGAACCTGAGAAGACGATATTCGAGAGGAGGAGCGCTCCGGGGCGTCAACGCCGATTCCGAGTGGGTCGTTGCCGACCGACACCGCCAGCAGCGTCACGATGGACGTAAGTCGCCGTGCCGGCGGCGCAATGGTTCTCCGCCGCCCAGGGCGCGGCGCGAAATGCCTCACCACGGCGAACCCTTCAGAAGGAGATGCCTGCCGAAGACCCGGTCTGGCACCGAGGAGGGCGCGGTCCAGGTCGGCGGACGTCATGGGCTCGGTGAACGATCCGGGGAAAGCCGGGATGGGCGTGCTGCCTCATAGGCTCCTGAGATAACCCGCCGGTTTCTGCCCCAGGATCCGCCACGTCCCCGCGAGCCCCAGGCCCACCGTCACGACCAGCGCCGCCACCACGGCTTCGAGGGCCGGTTGCCAGTCGAAGTAAAACTCCAGACCCATGACGGCCGTGACCACGCCATAGGCGGCCGCCGTGCCGGCCAGCACGCCGAACAGCGCCGTGCCGAGGCCCAGCATGCCGTATTCGAGGATGAAGGCCGCGAGCAGCCGGCGACGCGTCGCCCCCAACACCTTCAGCATGACGGCATCGTAGACCCGCGCCCGTCGGCCCGCCGCGAGCGCGCCCGACAGCACCAGCACGGAAGACAGGATCGTCACCGCCGAGGCGGCCCGCGTGGCGAGCCCAAGCTTGCCCACGAAGCCGTTGATGGCATCGAGCACGTCGCGGACCCGCACCGTCGTGATGGCGGGATAGCGCAGCGCCACATCGCGGCCCAGCGCGGCGTCCCGGGCCGGGTCGTCGGTCGGGAAGGCCGCGGTGGCGAGTTCCATGTAGGGAGCGCCCGCGAAAGTATTCGGCGAGAACACCATGACGAAGTTGATCCCCATGGTCTGCCAATCGATCTTGCGGAGGTTCGCCACCGTTGCGGTCACCGAACGCCCAAGCACGTTGACCGTTACGGCGTCGCCGAGATGCAATCCGATGCCGTCGGCCAGCTCCTGATCGAAGGACACCAGCGGCTTCCCGGCGTAGTCCTTCGACCACCACTCACCCGCGACCACCCGCGAACCCTTGGGCGGCACCTCGGCGAAGGTGATCCCCCGGTCGCCCTCCAGCACCCATGTCGCACCGGCCTTGGCCTTGACCATGTCGGCCTGCACGTCGTTCAAGGCCGTGATGCGGCCCCGCAGCATCGGTACGCCCTCGAGGATCGCCGCCGGAGCGCGGTCCTTGACGTAGCCCAGGAAACCGGCGGCCTCGCGGTTCGGCACGTCGGCGAAGAAGAAGGACGGCGTCACGCCGGGGTGGGCATCCTGGATCTGGTGCTGGATGTTGTCGTCGATCAGCGCCAGCGTAACCAAGAGCGTGAGCCCGAGGCCGAGCGACAGCACCACGGCCGAGGTCAGCGCGCCGGGGCGATGGATGTTGCCGAGCGCCAAGCGCAGTTCCACGTTGCGCGGACGGGGCAGGGCGCGAGCCGCCGCCATGAAGCCCCAGGCGACGAGCCGCAGCAACCCGAAGGCCGCCAGCGTCGAGGCGACGTCATAGGCGGCCAGACGATGATCCTCGGAGAAGCCGACCGCGCAGCCGGCCAGCGCCGCAATGGCGAGCGCGAGCGCCAGGCGGTAGCCGAGCCTCAGGGGGCTCGGTTCGGGCTCGATCTGGTCGCGAAACAGGGCCGAAACCGGGACGTCGTGGACCCGCCCCAGCGTGGGCAGCGAGAACACCAAAGCGGTCAGAAAGCCGTAGAGCGCGCCAAGCCCCAGCGCGGCAGGATGGACGGACGGAACGAGCGGCAGCGGGACCATGGCGCCGAAAGCCGTCACCGCGACATAGGGCAGGGCGGCGCCGATCGCCATGCCGGCCACGACGCCGAGCGCCGCTACCAGCATCACCTGCGCGAGACCCATGGCGAACACCGACCGGCCGGGAGCGCCGAGCGCCTTCAGCACCGCGAGGCTTGCGCGTTTTCGCTCCATCGCGGCTTTGACGGCATTGGCGACCCCCACCCCGCCCACCACCAGGGCGGTCAGGCCGATCAGGGTCAGGAATTGCGTGAAGCGGCCGAGGTTGCGGTCGAACTCGGGAGACACATTGTCCCGTGTCTTGACCTCCCAACCGGCGTCGGGGAAGGCGGCGCGGGCGTCGGCGACGAGCGCCTTCAGCGCCGGTCCGTCGCGGCGCTCGGCGAGGTCGACCCGCGTCGTGAACTTGGCCAGGGAGCCAGGCTGGATCAGCTTGGTGGCGGCCAACCCCTCCTGGCTCATCAGCACGCGCGGCGCAAAGGCGACGCCGCCCGCCAGACGGTCGGGCTCCTGCCGCAGGATGCCGCGCAGCGTGAAGACGCCCGCGCCGATCGACAGCCTCCCGCCGACCTTGATCCCGAGCCGTCCCGCGATGGCGTCATCGGCCACGAGGCCGTAGACACCGTCCTCGGGTGCGAAAGCCGCGGCCAGCGCTTGGGGCGGATCGACCGCCACGGCTCCGGCAACGGGGTAATGCTCATCCACGGCCTTGATGTCGATCAGCCCGGCCTGGTCCCCGGCGCGGGCCATGGAGCGCGCGGTGGTGACGTCGCTGAGCCTCCCGCGCGCCGCCAGCCAGGCCCGCGCGGCGGGCTCGAGCGGCTGCGACACGGTCGAGAAAGCGGCGTCGGCGCCCAGCACGGTCCTGCCCTCCCGACCCAGCCCGTCCGACAGGCCGCCCGCCACCGAACCGACGCCCGCGATCGCCGCCACGCCGAGCGCGATGCAAATCAGGAAGATCCAGTAGCCGCCGAGACCGCCGCGGAGATCCCGCCAGGCGAGCCTCAGCGCGATCGGGACTGGCGAGCCTCCCCTTTGCCCGAAGTCGGCGATGCCGGTGGCGTTCGGCTCGGCCCGTGCGGTCATCAGGCGACCTCGGCGGGCGCCCGGGCCAGGGCGGCCTCCGCCTCGATCAGGCCCGATCTGATTCGCACGGTTCGGTCGCAACGCGCGGCAAGCTGCTGGTCATGGGTCACCAGCACCAGCGTGGCTTCGCGCTCGCGCCGTGTGGCGAACAATAGATCCATCACGGACCGGCCCGTCGCCTCGTCGAGGTTGCCGGTCGGCTCGTCGGCCACCAGGATGGCGGGGTCGGGCGCCAGGGCGCGAGCCAGGGCGACCCGCTGCTGCTCGCCGCCCGAGAGTTGCGACGGGTAATGGCCGAGGCGGTCGCCGAGCCCCATGCCGCCGAGTTCCCGGGCGGCACGCGCGAAGGCGTCGGCCCGGCCAGCGAGTTCGAGCGGTACGGCTACGTTCTCCAGCGCCGTCATGGTCGGAATGAGGTGGAAACTCTGGAACACGATGCCGATATGAGCGCCGCGGAACCGCGCCAGCCGATCCTCGTCGAGCCCGTCGATGCGCGTCCCCTCCACCGTGACGGTTCCGCGTTCCGGCCGCTCCAGCCCCGCCAGGACACTGAGCAGCGTGGACTTGCCGGAACCCGACGGACCCGTGAGGCCCACGGCCTCGCCCCTGCGGACGTCGAGATCGATTCCTTTCAGGATATGGACTCGCGCCGCCGCTCGCCCCAGACTCACGTGAACATCGTGTAGCGAGATCGCAGCTTGGACCACCATGCATCTTCCCCACAGTCCGACGGTCGGGGTCGGCGTCCACCATATGGGCGTCTTCGGCCCGGATTGCAGTTGTTCCTGGCCGGCCTGTTCGTCGCATCGCTGTTCTGCGGCATGACGCCGGCACTGGCGCGCCCGGTCACCATTGCGGCCTTCGGAGATAGCCTATCGGCTGGATTCCAATTGCCGGCCGCCGCCGCTTTTCCGGCCGTGCTGGAGCGCGCCCTGCGCCAGGACGGATTCGATGTCACGGTCGCCAACGCGGCTGTGTCGGGTGACACGTCGTCGGGCGGACTCGAGCGGCTCGACTGGTCGGTGCCGGACGGGACCGACCTCGCGATCGTGGAGCTCGGCGCCAACGACATGCTGCGCGGCGTGGATACCGGCGTCACCCGGACGGCGCTCGATGGGATCGTGTCGCGGTTGGTGCAGCGCAAGATCAAGGTCTTGCTGGCCGGAATGTATGCGTCACGGGAACTCGACCAGAGATACCGGGACAGTTTCGCCGCGATCTACCCGAGTCTCAGCAAGCAGTATGGCGTGCCGCTCTACCCGTTCTTCCTGGCCGGCATCATCGGCCATCCCGAGCTGCATCTCCCCGACGGGCTGCACCCCAATGCGGCGGGCGTCGCCGTGATCGTACGCAACATCCTGCCGGCCGTCGAGGATGTGCTGCGCGGGATGGGAGCCAAGGGGTGAGGCAGCGCTGCGTCGCGGGCGGCCACGCCAAGCGCTCCCCCGACAAGACCGCGCGTGCATGCGCTGGGGGATGTCGTTTCGCCCTCGGAAGCGGTGTTCCGCCCGGCCTTGGCGCTTGATTCCGGATCGCCGTCCCCGGATCCGGCGTCTTGTCCTCGGCGACTTCAGGTCCTACCCGGCGCTCGACCTCAATCTGACGGGAGCGCCGGTAGTGCTGGCCGGCCACAACGGTGCCGGCAAGACGAACCTGCTCGAGGCCCTGTCGTTCTTCACCCCGGGCCGCGGGCTGCGCCGCGCCGAACTCGGCGACTGCGCGCGAGACACGGGCCCCGGCGGCTGGGCCGTGTCGATCGAGGTCGAGGACGAGGCCGTCGCGGTCCCCGCCGTGCAACTCGGCACCGGGCTGCAGCGGCCCGACGGCGCGAGTCCCGCGACCCGGCGCTGCCGCATCGACCGGGCCGCCGTGCCCTCCGCCAAGGCGTTTGCCGAGCATCTTCGGGTGGTGTGGCTGACGCCCGCCATGGACGGACTCTTCGGGGGGCCGGCGTCGGAGCGGCGGCGTTTCCTCGACCGCATCGTGCTCACCGTGGACAGCGAGCATGGCACGCGCGTCACGGCGCTCGAGCGGGCGCTGCGGAACCGCAACCGGGTTCTGGAGGATGGCCGCGCCTCGGGCCGCATCGATGCGGCCTGGGCCGAGGCTGCCGAACGCGAGGTCGCTGCGCTGGGGGTCGCGGTGGCGGCGGCCCGGCACGAGACCGTGGCGCGATTGGCGGCCCTGATCGCGGCGCATCGCGACGACAGCTCGCCCTTCCCCTGGGCCGGGATCGCGGTCATGGGCGCCGTCGAAGCGCTGGTGGCCCAGCATAGCGCGCTCGACGCCGAGGACCGCTACTGCGCGATGCTGCGCGACGCCCGCCTCCGTGACGCCGCGGCCGGGCGCACCTCGGTCGGCCCCCACCTCAGCGACCTTGTGGTCCGGCACGGTCCGAAGGATGCCGACGCGGCCCGTTCCTCGACGGGTGAACAGAAGGCGTTGCTGGTCGGGCTCGTGCTGGCCTCGGCCCGGCTCGTCACCGCCATGAGCGGGATCGCGCCGCTCGTGCTGCTCGACGAGATCGCGGCGCATTTCGATCCGCTCCGGCGTCGGGCCCTCTACGAGGAACTGGCGGCGCTGGGCGGCCATGTCTTCGTGACGGGTGCCGACCCGGCCCTGTTCGCCGACTTGCGCAACGTCGAGCGCTTCGACGTCACGCCGGGGGCGGTGGTGGCGGCCGGGTGACCTCGGCTCAGCGCGCCGCCGCGAGGCGGGATGTCGAGTGGTCCGGCACGAGCCGGGCCAGCATCACGCGGCCGCCGGCCGCCTTGACGACGTCGGCTCCGACCACCGCGTCCTCGGTATAGTCGGCGCCCTTGACCAGCAGGTCCGGCTGCAGGGCCGTGATGAGATCCAAGGGAGTTTCCTCGTCGAACAGCACCACGGCCGCGACCCCCTTCAGCGCCCCCATGACGTCGGCTCGTGCGGTCTCGGACTGGATGGGGCGCGTCGGCCCCTTGAGGCGCTTGACCGAGGCATCGGTGTTGAGCGCCAGGATCAGGCGGTCGCAGCCCGCGGCCGCCTGCCGGATCAGGGTCACGTGGCCCGGATGGACGAGGTCGAAGCAGCCGTTGGTGATTCCGACCGAAAGGCCGCGGCTGCGCCAGAAACTGCGCAGTGCGAGCAGCACGTCGAGCGCGAGCAGGCGACCGTCCTCGACGTCGTGCTCGCCTTCCACGGCAAGATCGGCCAGCAGTTCCGCCCGCGACACGAGCGCCGTGCCGATCTTGCCGACGACGATCCCGGCCGCGTGATTGGCGGCCCGCATGGCGTCGGCCATGGGCAGGCCGGCCGCGAGACAGAGGCCGAGCACCCCCACCACGGTGTCGCCGGCGCCCGAAACGTCGAACACCTCGCGCGCCACGGTGGGCAGGTGGATCGGCTCGCCCTCGCGCGGGAAGAACGACATGCCTTTCTCGGAGCGCGTCAGCAGGATGTCGGCGCCGCTCATCTGGCCCGCGATCGCGGCGGCCGCGCGGGCGTCGGCATCGCTCTCGCAGGGATGTCCGGTGGCCAGCGTCAGTTCGGCCCGGTTCGGCGTGACGATGCTGGCGCCGCGGTAGGCCGGCAGGTCACGCCGCTTCGGGTCCACGATGACGCGCTTGCCGTAGTGCGACGCCCGGCCGAGAACGGCGCTCAGCACCTTGTCGGACAGGACGCCCTTGCCGTAGTCCGACAGGATCGCGAGGTCGGTCTCCATCACGGCCGCAACGGCGCGCTCCGCGACTGCGTCCTGGATGGCGTCGGGCTGAGGCTCCCGGCGTTCCTGATCAATGCGGGCGATCTGTTGGCGATGGCCGAGAAGACGCGTCTTCTTGGTCGTGAAGCCGTCCGGGTTGATCACGACGTCGTCGAGCGCGATGCCGCCGTGGGCGGTCAGAAGCCGCGACAGCGTCGCGAAGCCATCGTCCGGCCCCGCCACGCCCACCAGCCGCACCTGTCCGCCGAGATGCGCGATATTGGCCGCCACATTGGCGGCCCCGCCCGCAACGGCGCGCTCCGAGACGAGCCGTACCACGGGCACCGGCGCTTCGGGCGAGATGCGGTCGACCTCGCCGTGCAGATAGACGTCGAGCATCAAGTCGCCGATCACGGCGACTCGCGCCCGGTCCAAGCCATCGAACGCTTCCCGCATGACGCTGCCTCGACCCGTCGGAACCGAGGCTTCCCGCACCCCGGTTCAGGACGGTATGGCGCGACCTGCCGGTTTTGCCAAATGGGCGCGGCCGGCCACCACGCCTCGGCGAGGGCTTGTGCCAGGTGATGACAGACCTTCCGGCCGTGCCTCGCCGATCTCCGTCAACCGGGGTCGGATCGGGGACAGGTCAAGGGAACGGGCCGTCCCACACTCGCGATCAGAGACAAAATCGATGGGAGGTCAACATGAGCGACAATCGCGGCGTCGTCTATCTCGGCAAGGACAAGGTCGAGGTGCAGGTGATCCCCGACCCCAAGATGGAGGCGCCGGACGGTCGCGCCATCACGCATGGCGCGATCCTGAAGGTCGTATCGACCAACATCTGCGGGTCCGATCAGCACATGGTGCGGGGCCGCACCACGGCGCCCGAGGGCCTCGTGCTTGGCCACGAGATCACCGGCGAGGTGATCGAGACCGGTGCCGACGTCGAGATGCTGCACAAGGGCGATCTCGTCTCGGTGCCGTTCAACGTCGCCTGCGGTCGCTGCCGCACGTGCCACGAGGGCCACACCGGCGTCTGCCTCACGGTCAATCCGGGCCGCGCGGGCGGCGCTTACGGCTATGTCGACATGGGCGGTTGGGTCGGCGGACAGGCGCGCTACGTCCTGGTGCCCTACGCGGATTTCAATCTGCTCCGCTTTCCCGACAAGGCGCAGGCCATGGAGAAGATCCGCGACCTGACCATGCTGAGCGACATCCTGCCCACGGGATTCCACGGTGCGGTGTCGGCCAAGGTGGGGGTCGGCTCGACCGTCTATGTGGCGGGTGCCGGACCGGTCGGGTTGGCGGCCGCAGCCTCGGCCCGGATCCTCGGTGCCGCCGTGGTGATGATCGGCGATTTCAACGCCGATCGATTGGCGCACGCCAAGACGGTCGGGTTCGAGCCGATCGATCTCGGGCGCCACGACCGGCTCGGCGAACTCGTGGCCGAGACGGTCGGGGTCCCCGAGGTCGACAGCTTCATCGACTGCGTCGGGTTCGAGGCGCGCGGCCACTCCGGAGGCGAGCAGCCGGCCGTGGTGCTCAACCAAGCCATGGAGCTGACGCGTGCCGCGGGAGCGATCGGCATTCCCGGCCTCTATGTCACGGCGGATCCGGGAGCGGCCGAGCAGGGCGCCAGGACCGGGAACCTCAGCCTCCGGTTCGGGCAGGGCTGGGCCAAGAGCCAGAGCTTCCATACCGGCCAGACCCCGACGCTCCGCTACAACCGGCAGCTCATGCAGGCGATCCTGCACGGACGCCTGCCGATCGGCGACATCGTCAACGCCACCGTGATCCCGCTCGAGAAAGCGGCCGAAGGCTACAAGTCCTTCGACGAGGGCGCGGCGAGGAAGTACGTCCTCGACCCGCACGGCATGCTGGCGGCCTAGTTCATCCTGGCCCGGCCGATGTCGCATCCCGAGTTACCCCCAAAGATAGCGCCGAAGCCGGTCGTCCTCGCGGCCTGTCAGTCCGGCGTCCAGGCGTCGTAGTCGCCGCCCGTGCGGGGGCGCGTGCCATCCTTCAGCAGGGATCCCGGCGGCCGATAGGCGGCCGGCGTACCGGTCATGTTGGGGAGGTAGGGCTTCTCCCACGGATGAGGAACGTAATCGGCGGCCGGTGGCGCCACGTCCGTCTGGTGATGCAGCCAGCCGTACCAGCCGGGCGGCGTGGCCGAGCCCTCGCTCTCGCCGCGATAGATGACCCAGCGGCGCTCGAACCCCAAAGCGGGATCGATGGCGCCGCCGACCGTGCGATAATAGGCGTTGCCGAACTCGTCGTAGCCGACGACCTCGCCGTGGCGGCTGGTCCAGAAGCGCGTGTTGATCGTCGCGCCGGTCCACCAGGTGAAGATGTGGAGCAGGCGCGTCTTCAGCGTCATGCGCAGGCTGGGCGGGGCCGGAAATGACAAGGGGCTGCTCGCTGTCGGGAACGCTGAGGTGGCAATAGGACGCTCGCGCCGGGGAGTAAAGGCGCGGAGCATCGCAGGCGCACACAGCGGCTTCGTGCCCTCGCCGAGCTGCCGAGCCCGGCCGAAGGCGACCCTTTGGCCGCGACTTCTTCGCGGTTGATAAGTCGGCTGGGACCCAGCAGCCCGCACCCCGCGCCACGGACCGCGTCGAATCTGAATTGGCGTGAGTCCATCGTTACTTAACCATCATGGTGGAGGATCCACGAACGTCGCGGCGATACGGGCCGGAGCCGTCCACGGAGTCGACACGACACCCGCCCGACGCCATATTGAGGGATGAGACACGCCGGTCGGCGCTGCCATCGACTCTCCGATCCTGGGTGGCAGGCAGGGGGGTCTGGCGACGGAACCGCCACATGGGCTCGCTTCGCCGCAGGCCCTCCCACGGTCACCTCGCCCGGCACAGAATGGATTTGAAATCATCATGCGCATCGAGCGTCGCTACACCAAGGCCGTCGGCTTCCCCTATGCGGAGATCGAGTTCCGTGCGGCCCGGAGCGAGATCCGCAACCCCGACGGTTCGGTCGTGTTCGCGCTCGAGAATTTCGAAGTGCCGGCCGCCTGGAGCCAGGTGGCGGCCGACGTGCTGGCGCAGAAATATTTCCGCAAGGCCGGCGTGCCGGCGCGGCTGAAGACGGTCGAGGAGAACACCGTCCCGTCGTTCCTGTGGCGCTCGGTTCCGGATCAGGCGGCGCTGGCGCTCCTGCCGGAAGCGGAACGCTACGGTCCCGAGACGTCGGCGAGGCAGGTCTTCGACCGGCTCGCCGGCACCTGGACCTACTGGGCCTGGAAGGGCAGATATTTCGGCTCCGAGGACGACGCCCGCGCGTTCCACGACGAGTTGCGCTTCATGCTGGCCCGCCAGATGGTGGCGCCGAACTCGCCGCAATGGTTCAACACCGGCCTGCACTGGGCCTATGGCATCGACGGGCCGGCGCAGGGGCACTTCTACGTTGATCCGGAAACGAACGCGGTGGTCGCCTCGACCAGCGCTTATGCGCGGCCGCAGCCGCATGCGTGTTTCATCCAGTCGGTCCAGGACGATCTCGTCAACGAGGGCGGCATCATGGACCTCTGGGTTCGGGAAGCCCGCCTCTTCAAATACGGCTCGGGCACCGGCACCAATTTCTCGCGGCTCCGCGGCGAGAAGGAGAAGCTCAGCGGCGGCGGCAAGTCGTCGGGGCTGATGAGTTTCCTGAAGATCGGCGACCGGGCGGCCGGCGCCATCAAGTCGGGCGGCACCACGCGCCGCGCCGCCAAGATGGTGGTGGTCGACGCCGACCATCCGGACATCGAGAGCTATATCGACTGGAAGGTGAAGGAAGAGGAGAAGGTCGCGGCCCTCGTGACCGGCTCCAAGCTGACGCGCCGCCATCTCAAGGCCGTGCTGCGCGCCTGCATGAACTGTCAGGGCTCGGGCGACGACTGCTTCGAGCCCGAGAAGAACCCGGCGCTGAAACGGGAGATCAAGGCGGCCCGCCGCGTCGCGGTGTCGGACAACATGATCCGACGCGTGATCCAGTTGGCGCGCCAAGGCCACGTCGCGATCGACTTCGAGGAGTTCACGGCCGATTGGGATTCCGAAGCCTATCTCACCGTGGCGGGCCAGAATTCCAACAATTCGGTGCGGATCACCGACGCGTTCCTGCATGCCGTCGAGACAGGTGGGCCGTGGGACCTCATCCGCCGCACGGACGGCAAGGTCGCGAAGACTCTTCCGGCCCGAACCCTGTGGGACAAGATCGGCTACGCGGCCTGGGCCTCCGCCGACCCCGGGCTGCAGTACCACACGACCATCAACGACTGGCACACCTGCCCGGCCGCGGGCCCGATCCGGGCCTCGAACCCGTGCTCCGAATACCTCTTCCTCGACGACACCGCCTGCAATCTCGCGTCGCTGAACCTCATTCAGTTCCGCGGTGACGGGCCGGGCCGCATCGACGTCGCGTCCTTCGAGCACGCGGTGCGGCTCTGGACCGTGGTGCTGGAGACCTCGGTCCTCATGGCGCAGTTCCCCTCGGCCGAGATCGCGCGGCTGTCGTTCGACTACCGCACGCTGGGGCTCGGCTTCGCCAATTTGGGCGGCTTCCTCATGTCGTCGGGGATCGCCTATGATTCGGACGAGGGCCGCGCCATCTGCGGCGCCCTGTCGGCCCTGATGACGGGCATCTCCTATGCCACCTCGGCCGAGATGGCGGCCGAACTCGGCCCCTTTCCGGGCCATGCTCCCAATGCCGACCACATGCTGCGGGTGATGCGCAACCATCGCCGGGCCGCCTACGGAGAAGCCGCGGGATACGAGGCGCTGTCGGTGGCGCCGGTGCCGCTCGACCGCTCGGCCTCCCCCGACCTCGCGATGGTGGATGCCGCGCGCCGTGCCTGGGACCTCGCGATCACGCTCGGGGAGAAACACGGCTATCGCAACGCACAGGTCTCGGTCGTGGCTCCCACGGGGACGATCGGCCTCGTGATGGATTGCGATACCACCGGGATCGAACCCGACTTCGCACTGGTGAAGTTCAAGAAGCTGGCGGGCGGCGGCTATTTCAAGGTGGTCAACCGGGCCGTACCCGAGGCCTTGCGGACCCTTGGCTACCCTTCGTCCGACATCGGCGACATGGAGGTTTACGCCGTCGGCCACGGCAATCTGCGGCAGGCGCCGGGCGTCACGGTGTCGGCGTTGCGGACACGCGGCTTCACGCCGGAGAAGCTGGAGGCCCTCGATCAGGCGCTGCTCAGCGCCTTCGACATCAAGTTCGCTTTCAACAAATGGACGCTCGGCGCCGACTTCCTGACCGGAACCCTCGGGGTCCCGGCCGACAGGCTCGACGAGCCCGGCTTCGAGCTCCTGCCGTTCCTGGGCTTCTCCAGGTCCGAGATCGAGGCCGCCAACATCCATGTCTGCGGCGCCATGACGCTCGAAGGCGCGCCCCACCTGCGCGCCGAGCACTACCGGGTGTTCGACTGCGCCAATCCCTGTGGCCGCACCGGCAAGCGCTATCTCTCGGTCGAGAGCCACATCCGCATGATGGCGGCGTCGCAGCCCTTCATCTCGGGCGCGATCTCGAAGACCATCAACATGCCGAATGACGCCACGGTCGAGGGCTGCAAGGACGCCTATATGCTGTCCTGGCGCCTGGGCCTCAAGGCCAACGCGCTCTACCGGGACGGGTCCAAGCTGTCCCAGCCGCTGAATTCGCAGCTGATCGCCGAGGATGACGACGAGGAGGGCGTCGAGGAGCTCCTCGCAGCCTCGGTCCCGGCCCGGGCCGCCGAGGTGGCCGAACGCATCGTCGAGCGCGTGGTGGAACGCATCGAGCGTGACCGCGAGCGCGAGAAGCTGCCGGCCCGTCGCAAGGGCTATACCCAGAAGGCCACCGTCGGCGGCCACAAGGTCTATCTGCGCACCGGCGAATATGTGGACGGGCGCCTCGGCGAGATCTTCATCGACATGCACAAGGAGGGTGCCGCCTTCCGCTCGCTGATGAACAATTTCGCCATCGCGATCTCGCTCGGCCTGCAATATGGCGTGCCGCTCGACGAATACGTGGACGCTTTCACGTTCACGCGCTTCGAGCCGGCCGGCCCCGTGCAGGGCAACGACGCCATCAAGAACGCGACCTCGATCCTGGATTACGTGTTCCGGGAGCTTGCGGTCTCCTACCTCGACCGCACGGATCTCGCCCATGTGGTTCCGTCCGACATCGGCTTCGATGTGCTGGGCTCGGGCGAGAGCGAGGGACGCTCGAGCGGCGGCGAGGGCCGGCCGGCGCCGGCCCAGGCAAGCCCGGTGTCGAAAGGGCTCGTGCGGTCGAAGCCGGACCGTTTCATGCTGGTGCGGGGCACGCCGGCCGCGGCTCCGACGCCCGCCGCCGACCCCCGAGCGGCCTCGGTCAAGGCCTATGGCGTCGAGGGAGCCACGGCGTTGAAACGCGAGGTCGAGCAACAGGCGACCGCGGAGCTGACGGCCCTGGCCTGGAGCGAGCCGCAGGGTTTCTCGGCCGCCAAGTCCGCGGTGTCGGACAAGCGGGCCGAGGCTCGCATGAGAGGCTACGTCGGCGAGGCCTGCCCGGAATGCGCCAACTTCACAATGGTGCGCAATGGCACATGCCTCAAATGCGAAACCTGCGGCGCCACGACGGGGTGCTCCTGAGGACGAGGCGGCGGTTGGTGGGGCAGAGGTGACGACAGCTTGTCGGTGGTGCCCCTTGTCGCCGCCCGGGCCGAGCTTGGCGTCGCCCGTGGCGACCGCGGCATGATCGAGGCCCTCGACTTTCACGCCCGTGAACTTCGCGTTCTCCCCTTCGGAGAAGGGCAGGACGAGTTCCGAGGGCGACGTCGCTATCGTGGCGCCCATCGCGGGCGTGGACGACTTGAGATGCGCGTGGGCCTCGGCCACCAGGCCGAGGCCCAGAGCCGACGCGAGGGCAAGGATGCGGATGTGTCCTGTGATAAGCTTGTCATCAGGGTGGGATGGGCCGCGGCCCCGGAGGTGTTCGGGCCGCTGAGCGGCCGGCTTCTGTTCATGTCCATGCCGGGCATGGGAGGCTTCGCGGGTCCCGCCGTGCCGGAGGGCGCCTTGGCCCCGATGCCCTCGACCGTGAAGCGAACCGGCACGGTGCCGGCGCGTTCAAAAGTGAGCGTGCCCGCAACGCTCTCGCCCGTCTTCAAGCCATGCTTGAGGCCGGTGAACATGATGTGCCGGCCGCCCGGCGAGAGCGTCAGCGTTCCGCCGGGCGGGATCTCGAGCGGTCCCACGGGGCGCATCTTCATCACGCCATTCTCGGTCGTCATGTCGTGCATCTCGAACCGGTCGGCGGCTTCGAAGGAGCCGCCGGTGAGCCGGTCAGGCATGGTGCTGCGGTTCAGCACCGAGAGGTAGCCGCCCGCCACCTGGGCACCCCCCGGCGTGGCGCGCGTCCAGGGTTTCTCGATCACGAGATCGCCGGCCTTGACGTCCTGGGCGGATACGGATCGGCAGGCCAATAGGGAGGTAGCCAGCGCGGCGGCAAGGCCGGCCGCATGAAGCATCTGCATGGGAATGGGTCCTGGATGGCGTGCGCTCGCATGGCAGTGCGGGCAGCGTCGTGCGGAGGCGAATGAGATGGGCCGGGGATCGCGCCGTAGCGCGAGGTCGGGTCACGCGGCCGGGGGACCCTGGGACTGCCGTGGAGAGCGAAGGCGCGCGACTGCCGGCCCAAACCGTGGGGCAGGGACGCGCGGCGCGGCCTGCCTGACGGACGACGGCGCCGACTGCATCGGGGGCGCCGGGACGATGACGGAGGCGAGGAGCGAGCAGGCATCGCAGCAGTTGCGCGTCGATGAACCGGCGGGATCGGCCGGCCCGCGAGGTTGCCCATCGCCCGAGTGGCAGATGGGACTTCGGACGCCCGGAACGAAGGAGCGGGCGTCCATGTGGGATCCGGTCGATAAGCCTTGCCCGACCCCCGCCAGCATCAACAATGGGATCATGAGTCCGGTGAGACCACGCCGAAACCCTGATGTGGCCGATGACTGCATCCTGTCGTGCGAGACCAACAGCGTGACCAGGTCAAGAGGAACCCTCTCGACCCGGCGTGTCAGCCTTCCCGGCGCGGGGCCGGGCGGCCCAAGAGCTTGGCCATTTCCTCTTCGAGCGACTCCAGGCTCTCGACGCCTTTGGTGGGGGCGACAGATGGCTGGCCGGCATCCTGCCGAGGGGCCGCGGGCTCGGCAGAACCACGGATCACCCGGGGCTCCGGCTCGACGGCCGGACCTGCAGTTTGAGGCGTCGAACCGGTCGATGCAGGTCCCTCGTTCACCGGGGTTGCGGGCGCGTCGGAGCGCGGCGGTGGCGACGGATCGGTTCGGGGCGGCAGGGGGGGGCGTGGCGGACGAGGCGGCAGGCTCGACGCGAGGCTCGGGCGGGGCGGCAGCGGTGGCCGCGGCGCGGGCCGCGTGGGCAGCGGCGGGCGTGCGGGGCCGGGTCCGCCCGGCGCCCCGGCATTCGGGTTCGGCGCGGGAGCGGGAGCGGCGGCGCCAGGCGCCTGGGCCGGAGCGGGACGCGGTGGCAGACTGGACGGACGGGGCGCAGCCTGCGCATTCGACGGCTGAGCGGAGCGGATCGGCGGGATCGGAGGGTCCGAAGAGGGTGCCGGAGCGGAGCCTGACCCGCCGGACGGCGGGCCATCCGGCTGTGGACGCGCCGCGGTGCGATCTCCCATGCCGTTCTGGACTGGCAGGGGGATCGGAATGGCCAGCGACGGTTCCGTTCGGGCGGGAAGCGGTGGCGCGAGGCTCGGGGACTGGGTCGCGGCCGCGAATGAGGGTGCCTGCTGGCCGAGCGCGGGCAGGGGCGGCGTGAGCGGCCCGGCACCGTCCTTCTCACGAACCACCCCCTGCGTCTGGGTTCGCACGATCGCCGATTCGATCACCACATCCGTCGGGCCTCCGATCATGATGAGGTGTTCGACGTTATCGCGACGGACCAGCACGAGCTGCCGCTGGCGGTCGAGGTCGTAGGCGTCGACGATCCCCAGTCGCGGCTGCCTCGCCCGACCGCTGGTCGCGGTCCGCAGACGGCGCCCGAACAGCATGCGGTACAGGACGAAGACGACCATGATCAGGACGAGCAGCGCCGCCACTGTCGCGGCGTAGGCCAGAGGCTTGTTGTCCTCAAAAAAAGCGGCCAAAGACTGCATGCTAACGTTCGCCTCTCGACACACACCCCATCGAAGTGCTGAATTGTAGCACGAGGCGCGTGGTGCGCTTCAATAAGGTTAATCAATGGTTAACGAGGTGGGGTACCGGTCGGGCGTGATGGTCCGCGGTCCCCGGTCCGTGACGGCTGGCCTGCTCGACCGGTCCTGGTCGGCGCGGCGCAGTCTCGGTTGCGACCCTGCCACAACGGGGTGGCCCGGCACAATGCCCGGCGGTTCGATCCGGAACTGCCCGCCGAGACTCCCATGAGCGACACTCCCATCTCGGCCATCGACCGGACGGAGCGCTCCGGCAGTCCGCTATTGGTGCTCGTCATCGCTCTGCTGCTCGTGGCCGCGGCAGCCTCGTATTCGTTCCTGCCGCAGGACCAGGCGGGACGACTCACTTTGGGCCTCCTCGCCCTTCTGGCCATCGTCGGTCTGATCGCACTGTTTTTCCTCGCTGTCGGTTTCCTGCAGTTCTCGGGGCAGGCAGGCCGCAACGACCTGACCAAGCTGGTCGCCGACACCAACGGCGAGGGCCTGCTCGTGACGGAAGGGGATTCCCGCGTCCTCTATGCCAACGAGAGCTATCTCGTCATGTCGGGCGCCCGCGACGCCTCCCATATCCGGCCCGTGGAGCGGCTTTTCTCCGGTCCTGCCGAGATCTCGGAAGCCGTTTACCGGCTCGCGCAGGCTGCACGCGATCACCGCAAGGCGGTGGAGGAGATCCGGCTGTCGCCGGCGCTCGAGGGCGGAGGCGATGTCGGCTGGTACCGCGTCAAGGTGCGTCCGCTCGAGCGGGCCGGGCACCGGCGGGCGGTGCTGTGGAGTGTGGCCGACGTCACCCGGGAGCGCGAGCGCCACGAGAACGTCTTCCAGGAACTGCAGCACGCGATCGACTTCCTCGACCATGCGCCGGCTGGTTTCTTCTCGGCCGAGCCGGACGGGCGTTTGTCCTATCTCAACGCGACCCTGGCGGAGTGGCTCGACTACGATCTGGCTCAGGTCGGCTCGGGCGGGCTCAACCTCGCCGACATCATGGCCGGCGATGGCGCCGCCATGCTGACGGCGGTGCCCGGAGCGCCGAGCGAGGTCAAGACCGAGCAGTTCGACGTCGACCTCAGGCGCCGCAGCGGCCAGAGCCTGCCGGTTCGCCTGCTGCACCGTGTGGCTTTCGCCGAGGACCGAGTACCCGGTCCGTCGCGCACCCTCGTCATCAGTCGCGCCCCGGGGGAGGAGCCGGCCGAAGACCTCCGGGCCGCCGAGGTGCGATTCGCCCGCTTCTTCAACGCCACTCCGATGGCGATCGCGTCGCTCGACGGGGCGGGCACGATCGTGCGGTCCAACGCAGCCTTCGTGAGGTTGTTCGGCGAGGCGCTGCGGGGGCAGAATGAACAATCCCGTTCGATCTACGCGGGCGTCGCGGAGCGCGATCGGGCGGCCCTCAAGGCCGTCGTCTCGGCCGCAGCGCTCGGGCGCGGCGACATCCCGGCGGTCGACGCGACGTTGAACGGTCCCGGCGATCGATCGGTGAAGCTCTTCGTTTCAGGCAACGAGGCGCGGGGTGGAGAGGGCTCCACGGTCAATATCTTCGCCCTGGAAACCACCGAGCAGCGCAACCTGCAGGAGAGCTTCGCGCAGGCTCAGAAAATGCAGGCCATCGGCCAACTGGCGGGGGGCGTGGCCCATGACTTCAACAACGTGCTGACCGCAATCCTGGGCTACTCCGACCTGCTCCTGGCCAACCACCGGCCGACCGACCCGTCGTTCCAGGACATCATGCAGATCAAGCAGAACGCCAACCGGGCCGCCGGGCTCGTGCGGCAGCTGCTGGCGTTCTCGCGGCGGCAGACGCTGCGGCCCGAGGTGCTGCAACTCGGCGATCTCCTGGCCGAATTGCAGAACATGATGCGGCGCCTCGTCGGCGAGAAGATCGAGATCGACGTCAAGCACGGCCGCGACCTTTGGCTCGTGAAGGCCGATCTGAACCAATTGGAGCAGGTGGTCATCAATCTGGTGGTCAATGCTCGCGATGCCATGCCGGATGGCGGCCGTATCCTAGTCCGGACCCGCAACGTGGCCGAACGCGAAGTCCAGGGCTTCCGCGAGAAGACCCTCACGCCGGCCGACTACGTGCTGATCGAGATCGAGGATTCGGGAGGCGGGATCCCGCCCGACATCCTGCCCAAGATCTTCGAGCCTTTCTTCACCACCAAGGAGGTCGGCAAGGGGACCGGCCTCGGCCTGTCGATGGTGTACGGGATCATCAAGCAGACCGGCGGTTTCGTTTTCTGCGAATCGGTGGTCGACAAAGGGACTGTCTTCCGCATCTTCCTGCCTCGCCACAAGGCGCTTCCCGTCGAGGAGATGGCCAAGAAGGAACCGGCGAAGACCAGTTCGGGCGACCTCACGGGGCACGGCACCATCCTGCTGGTCGAGGACGAGGACGCGGTCAGGGCTTTCGGAGCGAGGGCGCTCACCTCCCGGGGCTATACGGTCATCGAGGCGAGCTCCGGCGCCGAGGCGCTGGACGTGGCCATCCAGGTCGGTCAGACCATCGACCTCATCGTGTCGGATGTCGTGATGCCCGAGATGGACGGGCCGACCATGTTCGGCGAGATGCGCAAGCGCGGCATCAAGGCGAAAGTCGTTTTCGTGTCTGGTTATGCCGAGGAGGCTTTTTCCCGCAACCTACCGGAAGGCGAGGATTTCGGCTTCCTGCCGAAGCCGTTCTCGCTGAAGCAGCTGGTCGAGAAGGTCAAGGAGAACATGGGTTAGGCTCACGGCTTCGACCGGATCCACGATTCTGGCCGCTTCGCTCGTCCTTGGTACCGAATACCTTACTCCAGGCAGGTGTTCGGAGCAGTGCCGCCACTCTTCGGCAACCCGTGATAGGCCATAGGCTTTTTCGACAAAAAAAGGGCCGGAACGAGCATTGCGTTCCGGCCTCCCTGTTGCTGTGCTTCGCCGGGCTGCGGCCTTGGTCAGTTCAAATGCGAGCGCGCTCGTCGACCGTATCTGTCAGGGTCGGCTTGACCTCGCCGCTACGGCCGCCGAACCAGCCGGCCAGCGCGCCCAGGAGAAGAGCCACGAAGCCGAAGAGGGCACCGCGCGACACCACGGTGGCGGCGGTATCTGCAGCCTGCATGGCCTTCTGCTTCGCCTGGTCGACCGACTGCTGGTACTGCTGCTGATATTGGCTCACTCGCGTACGAGCCTCGTCGATCGAGACATTCTGCGCCTTGGCCAGGGCTTGCGCCGCACTCTCGCGCGCCTGGTCGGCCTGACCCTGGTCGCCCGTCACTGCCGACTTTACGGCAGCCACGGCCGCGTTCTTCATCGCTGTCGTATCGTTGCCGCTGGCGTTGAGCTGGTTGGCGATGGAGGAGAACGGATCCGCACCGCCGGCCGTGCTCACGCCGGCCGCCGTCGCCGCCGTCTGGCCGAGGCCGCTGGCCGCGCCCGTCACCGTGCTGAACGCGCCACCGATCAGCCCACCTACCGCCGTCGTCAGCAGGTACAAGATCACGAGGGTCGTCATGGCCCAGGCGACCAGCCCATGCCATGCCGCCGTCGAACTCTTGGCTCGCCCCGAGAGGCGAGCGGCTGTGTGACCTCCGAGGAAGGCCGCGATGAGGCTCGAGACGAGGTACCAGACACCGGCGGCTATCGAGAGCGTCCCGGCCGCCGGATTGTTGTTACCCGAGGGCGTGATGTTGGAGACCCCGATCCCCAGGCCGAGCATGTTGAGGAGCAGCGTGGTGACGAGCGCCACGGCGACGCCCGCGAACACGGCGCTCCAGGAAATGTTGTTGATCAAGATGGTTCGCGCGTCCTCGGCGGGGGTGACCTCGCTGAGGTGCGGCAGGGCGGCCCTGCCTTGTGCTGGAGTGAGAGTCGACATGAATGCTCTTTCTGAATGGGAGTCTGGGAACAGGCGGTTCAGGCCGCGGTCCAGCGGCTCTTCATCTCGGCGGCCGAAGTCTTCAGCGTGACCTTGCTGTCGATCGATTTGACCCAAGCGGTCGGGATCAGGTGGTGCTTGCCGCCCGAAGCGGGGTCCATCTTCTTCAGCTTGAGGTTCGTGCCGTCGACATGGTCGACCGCGCCGAGGTGCTGTCCATCCGACCCGACCACTTCCATGTCGTTCACGATCTCCGTCGTGAAGCCGCTGATGAGGCCCGTCCTGCCGCCCGTAGTGCGGCCGTCCTCGATGTCGACCTTGGTGCTGCGAACGGTGTCGGTGATCGTCTGGGTGCGATCGGACACGTCCTTGCGGATGCCGATCTCCTCGACCACGCGAGCCGTCTTGGCCACCACCGCCTCCTCGTCGACTTCTTCCATTTCGATCGTGCGATCCTTGAAGGCATCGACGCCGAGATTGGCGGCCGTCACGGGGCGGTCGATGGGGTGGCGTTCGATGCTGACCGTTTCTCCACGCAAGGTGACGCTCTCGTTGACGGGGGTCTCGACCACATAGCTGTGGATGCGGACCTTGCCCTGGTTCACGGCGCGCTTGCCGACGTTGATCTGTTCCTCGACGACCTGGACGACATCGTCCTTGCCCGTGCGAGCCGCCATGGCTCCCGTTCCGACCGGCGGGGTGCGGGTATCGGTCGTGGTCGCGGTCCTGGCGGAGGCGAGGCCCGCCGCTGTCGCCGTGCCGGCCAGGGCAGCCGCGCCGACGTTCGGAGCACCGGTCCAACCCTCACGCCGCCACGAGGTCTCCCGCTCCGTCAGATCGACCGAGCCGTGCTGTTCCAGCACCCTGATCGCGTTTTCGACCTTCGCGTCATCGACATGGGCGACCAGCATCGTGCCGCCGCGCCGCAGCCCTTCGGTATAGGTGGCGTGATCGTCGGAGCCGCCGAACATCTCCTCCAGCGAGGCCCAGAAGCCTTTGCCTTCCGTGCTGGAGACAGCGGACGACGCGGTGCTCCCCGATGCAGCCGGGGAGATCGTGATGTCGGCCTCCGAGACACCCGCCTGCCGAAGCATGAGGGCCGCATTGTTGGCGTACTCGCGGCTGTCGTAGAATGCAGTGAGGGTTTGCTTCGCCATGATAAAAACCTCCGAGGTTCAGTTGATGGTTGCTACTGATTGAGACACTCTCGCATCGGCGCCGCCCACGGCCGGGCGGCAGCGGGGCGACGACAGCCAGACCCTCGATCGGTCGCTTGAAGGCGGCCGAAGGGAGACTGGAGCTTTTGAAATCCTGATCCGATTCGAGAGATGGCCGGTTTAGGTTGCAGCGTCTCGTCACCACCGATCGGCACACGAGAAACCGGGCAACACCACGTTCACTCCATGACGGAGCCGGACTGCTTCTTGCCAAAGTACAAACGTCAGACTTGGCAAGTCCTCCCTGAGAGGTCTTTGCGCCCTGGAAACGAGGGTCCGTCAGGAATGGTTCCCAAGTCACGTGCGTTTACCGCTCCCGGTAAGGTGTGGACGTGGCTCGGACCCGCGGTCGTCGCCGTCGTCGTCTCACGTCCATTGCCGCCCATCCGGTCGAGCATGTAGGCTCCGGTGCGATCGGCAGATGTCGGCACCGCGGCCGTTCGGGCGATCCGGCCGCGGTGCGCCGGTCGGGCACGGCGGCGGCCCGCCGCCATATCGAACGAAGCGCCGGAGTCGCCGGCCCCAGCACAGAGCGGACCCGTATGACGATTGCCCTCGGACGAGACCGCATCGCGATCGAGGATGTCGGCCGGGTGGCCCGCCGTCGCGCGCCCGCCGTGCTCGACGGGGAGGCGGCGCAGCGGATGCGCGACGGCGAAGCCGTGCTGCAGGCCTGGTCTCGCGCCGACCGGCCCGTCTACGGGTTGACGCGGGGCCTCGGCAACCGGGCCACGACCGCGATCCCGCCCGAGGAGCGGCGCGGCTTCAGCGAAGCCATGCTGAAGGCCAGGGCGTCCGGAGCCGGCCCGCGCTTTCCGGACGAGGTCGCGCGCGCGGCGCTCTTCGTGCGGGCCACGACGCTGGCGCAGGCGGGCGCGGGAGCGCGGCCCATCATCGTCGAGACGCAGCTCGCGATGTTGGAGCGCGGCGTGGTGCCGCTCGTGCCGCAGATCGGCTCCATCGGCACCTCGGACCTGCTGCTCTGCGCCAATCTGGCCCTGCCGCTGGTCGGCCTCGGTCGGGCCGTGTTCGAGGGGGAACTGCTGCCCGGGGCCGAGGCGATGCGCCGGGCCGGGCTCGCGACCGTCGAACTGACCGAGAAGGAGGGCCTGGCACTCTGCAGCTCGAACGCCGTCTCCATCGGGTTCGGCGCCCTCGCGGTCGCGGACGCACTGGACCTGCTCGACCTTGCCGACGCCGCGCTGGCCATGACCTACGAGGCCTTCGTGGGCAACCCGAGCCCGTTCGACGTCAGGATCGCGGCCGCGCATCCAGCGCCCGGACAGGTCGAGGCGGCGCGGCGCCTGCGCGCGCTGCTGTCGGGATCGGCTCTGTTCCACGCAGGCGTTCCCCGGCGGGTCCAGGACCCGATCAGCCTCAGATGCGCCACCCACGTCCACGGCGCAGCCCGCACAGCGCTGGGTTGGGTCAGGGAGGCGGTCGAAGTCGAACTGAACTGCGCGGCCGACAATCCGCTGATTCTGGCGGCCGACGACGAGATCCTGTCGACCGGGAACTTCCACACGGCCGCGATGGCGATCGCCTTCGACGCACTGCGCCTGGCACTGGCCCAGGTCGGCACGATCTCGTCGCAGCGATCGGCCCGGCTGCTCGATCCCGAAGTGTCGGGGCTGGCCGACCGGCTGCGTCCCGGCAGCGCGACCCGGTCCGGGGTCGCATTGCTCGGCATCGTGGGCCATACGCTGAGCCGCGAGTCGCGGGAATGCTCCCACCCGGTCTCGAACGACGACGCGACGCCGTTCGGGGTCGAGGACCAGGCCCCCTTCACGCTGCTGGCGGTGCGGCGTACCGCGGCGCAGATCGCGGTCCTGCAGCAGGTGCTCGCCTGCGAGATGATCGTCGCGGCCCAGGCGCTGGACCTCCGGCCCCTCGAACCCTCGGCCGCCGCCGTGCAGGCCTTGCAAGCCGTGGTCAGGCGCCACGTAGCCTTCCTCGACGACGATCGCAGCACGACGGAGGACATCGAGGCTTTGACGGCCGCCATCCGCGACGGGCAGGTGGCGGATGCCGTTGCTACGGCGGGCTCCGACGCGCCGGGTGCGGCCTGAAAGCCCGCCGGTCTCAGGTCAACACCACCACCTTGCTGAGGTGACGCGGCGCAGCGGTGTCGAGTCCGCGCGCCGCGGCCACCCGCTCGCCGAGGATCTGCAGGGCGGGCAGCATGACGAGCGCGCGCACGAGAGGGTCGGCCGCGACCGCGACCGCGACGTCGCCGGGGCCGTCGAAGCCGACCACGACCGCCCCCTTGGCCCGGAGCTCGGACGCCACCTTGGCCTCCTCGTCGCGGGTGTCCGGGCTGTAGAGCAGCACCGCGAAGGTCGTCTCGTCGACGAGGCTGATCGGCCCGTGGCGATATTCCATGGTGTGGAAAGCCTGGGCGTAGCTGAGGCTCATTTCCTGCAGCTTCAGGGCGCCCTCCTGGGCCAGCCCGTGCAGGGCGCCGGCCCCGAGATAGACGTAATGCGAGCGGCCCTGCAACGCCGCCGCCAGTTGGCCGTCGAGCCGCTCCAGCAGCGCCGCGGCCTCCGCGGCGGCCCGCTCGGCCGCCACCGCCACGCCCGCGAGCCGCAGCCCGACGAGCAGCATGAGGCTCGCCGAGGACGTCATGACGATGCCTTCGTCGGGATGGGTCTCGACCAGGATGGTGCGCTCCGCAGCCCGCGCGATGCTGCTCTCGGCCTCGCAGGTCACGGCCAGGGTCTTCAGCCCGGCGGCGCGGCTGACCTCGACGGCCTGGACGGTCTCGCTCGATTCGCCGCTGCGCGACAGCGCGATCACGGTCACGCCGCTGTCCTCGACCTTGTAGGCGCGGCGGCGGCGCGCCCATTCGGCCCCCGGTACCGCGACTGCCTGGCGGCCCATCAGGTTGAAGGCCGTCGCCACGATCTGGGCCAGGTAGAAGGAGGTGCCGCAGCCCACGATGACGTGGTCGGCGCCCCCGAACGCGGCCGGGACGGGCGCCTTGGCCCAAAACGGAAACTGTTCGCGGATGACCCGCTCGGTGGTGTTCATGCATCTGCTCTCGCGTCTGAAAGGTTCATTTGCCGGAGCCGGCCATGAGGCCGCGCACCAAGTAGCGGTTGAGGAACAGCACGACGAGGATCGGCGGCACGATGGCCAGCACGCCGGCTGCGTTCATCAGGCCGTAATCCACGTAGTTCTTGCTCACGAACTCTGGAATCAGCACGGTGAGGGGCTTCGTCGCGAGTGTCGGCGAGAACACCAGCGGCACCATGAACTGGCCCCATGCGCTGAGGAACGTCAGGATGGCGCTGGCGATCAACCCCGGCGCCGCGAGCGGCATGACGATGAAGACCAGCGTATAGAGACGTCCCGCCCCGTCGAGCCAGGCCGCCTCTTCGGTCGAGAGCGGCAACGATTGGTAGACGCTGCGCATGAGCCACAGCGCCAGCGGCAGAAACGCCGAGACGTAGATCAGCGTGACTCCGACATAGGTGTCGACGAGTCGAAGCGAGACCATCAGCCGGTAGAGCGGGATCATCACGGTGTAGGCCGGGATCGCCAGCGTGGCGACCACCAGCACGAAAATGAGGTCGCGCCCCGGAAAGCGCAGGCGGACGAAGGCGTAGCCGCCGAAAGCCGCCAGCGTCACGGTCAGCACGGTGGCGACCAGCGAGGTCAGCAGCGAATTGCCGAGCGCCCGGCTAAACTGGGGCCAGACCGACTGGGTGGCGGCGCCCTGGTAGGTACTCGTGGCGCCGAGCAGGTTGGCATAGTGCTGGAGCGTCACCTCGGGCGGGACCAGGTGGGGCGATTGCGACAGAAGGTCGGTCGGCTTGGTCAAGCTCGTGACGATCGCCCAATAGACCGGCCCGATCGACCACAGCAGCAGGAGCGCCACTCCGCAGCCAAGTCCGAGCCTTGCCCCGAGGGAGCGTCGTGTCATTCATACCTCGTCTCGCGGTACACCCGCAGCACGTAGACGAGGGACACCAGAAGGGACGCCAGCATGATCAGGACGGAGAGCGCCATGCCGTAGGAGAAATGCAGGTTCTGGAAGGCCGACATGTAGACCTGTGCCACGACCGTGCGGGTGTCGAGGCTCGATCCGTTGAGGATCCAGGCCTCGTCGAAGAGGTTGAACGCGAAGACCGTGGATTGGCTCAGCGCGATCGCGAGGCCGCCGGCGATCAGCGGCAGGGTGACGAAGCGGAAGCGCTGGACCGGACCGGCCCCATCGAGCCGCGCCGCTTCGGTGAGGTCGGCCGGTACGCCCTGCAGGGCCGACAACAGGATCACGGCCGTGAGCGGCATCATGCGCCAGACGTGCACGAGCCCGATCAGCATCAGCGCGGTCGTGCGGTCGTTGAACCAGACGTGGTTGGCCGCGATGACCCCGGCGCCCTTCAGCAATCCGTTCAGCAGCCCGTAGCTGGGGTTGTAGATCCACAGCCAGACGATGGCATTGATGACCGGCGGTAGCGCCCAAGGCAGGATGGTGGCGGCGAGAAGCCAGCGACGCCCGGTCTTCACTGCGTCGAGCAGCAGCGCCACCGCGAGGCCGCCCAGCGTCTCGACCACGACCGCGAAGACCACATAGGCCAGGGTGTTGATCCAGGCGGTTCGCACGTTCGGGTCGGTGAGCAGGTCGGCATAGTGCTGCAAACCGATGAAAGGTGTTCCGGCCCGCAGCGGATCGATGCGGTGCAGGCTGTCCCATAGCGTCAGCAGGACGGGGCCGAACACCAGAGCACCCATGACGACCACGATCGGTGCCGCCAGGGCCAGGCCCAGGCGTGCCTCCTCGGACCGCCTCCTCCGGGCCGGCACGCGCGCCGGAGCGAGCGCCGCGACCGTCATCGGGCCGACCGTCGACGCCCCGATCGCCGCGGCTTCATTGCTTCATGGCTTCCGCGGCGCCGGCCGCAATCTGCTTGACGGCCTCGTCGACCGTGAGCTGACCTTTGGCGACCTGGTTGATCGCGGTCGCGGCGGCGCTCGAGAACTGCGGATACCATCCCGGCGTGCCCTGGCCGAACAGCGGTTCGACCAGGGCGGCTTCCTCGATCAGCACCCTGCCGCTCGCGAGCTTGCCGGCCTTGTCGAGCGCATCGAGCACGCTGGTGCGTGTGGGCAGGTTGCCCAGCGCGGTGTAGCATTCCGTCTGGTTTTCGGGCTGCAGCAGCCAGTTGACGAAGGCGGCCGCGGCCTGCTTGTGGGTCGAAGCCTTGGGAATGCCGACCGCTCCCGGAAGCCCGAACGTGCGGCTCTTGCCCGTGACGGTCGGCATGAGGGCCGCCACGGCGTCGCCCGCCACCTTGGACTTCTCCTTGTCGTTGTAGAGCGCGAGATTGCCGGCCCAACCCGCGACGTCGTAGGTGATCTGTCCGTTCTTGAAGAGTTCCTGGATGTCGACGTCCTTGAGACCCGTGGAGGCCGGATCGACGAGGCCCGATGTCAAGGCCTCGGCTTCCCAGGCCAATGCCTTGTAGCCCGCCGAATCCTTCGCGGTGAACAGGGGCTTGAAGTCCTTGTCGAAGAGTTCGCCGTTATAGGCCTTGGTGAGGAGATACCATGCGGTCGCGGTGCCTTCCGTGGCCGACAGGGGCAGCCCGATCGGATAGGCGACGCTCCCCTTGCTCTTCACCGCCTTGGCATCCGCCATCAAGGCGTCGAGCGTCGTGGGCGCAGCGTCGATGCCGGCTTTCTTGCTCTGGGCCTGATTGACGATCAGCACGCGGTAATCGTTATTGTACGGCATGGCGATGAGCTTGCCGTCGTAGGTGAAGATCTTGTCGGTCGGGGCGTCCTTGCGCAGCGCGGCATCGATCATGCCGTCCAGCGGCTCGTACCAGCCCGCCGCGCCGAACTGGCCCACCCAGGACCAGTCGACCTCGGTGACGTCGGCCGGGGCACTGCCGGCCAGCGTCGACGTGACGATCTTGGTGCGGATGTCGTCCCAGCCGAGCGTCTGCATGTCGAGCGCGATGCCGGTCTCGCTCGTGAACCGGTCCGTCATGTCCTTCGGCAGCGTCCCCCACGGGGGGAGCAGCACCGTGATGCTCTGCCCCGCATAGGGTTTGGTCTGCGCGGCGGCACGACCTGCCATCATCGGCAACGCCGCCACGGCGCCGGCCAAGAGGAGACCCATCCAAGGTTTCGTCATGCTGTCCATCCCTGTTCGGAGTGCTCCGGGACACCGCCGGGCCGGATCACGTCGGCGAGTGCCGCGGCGAGACGCGCGCGCCACGCGGCGTCGGTCGTCCATCCGGAGCGTCGTGCCGCGATGAGGATCGCCCCGCCGACCGGTGGCAGTGCCGGCGCCGCGGCTGGGCCAAGGCGCTTTTCCATGTGCCGTTTGACCAGTGCACCGTTGAAGAGGCCCCCCGCATGGGTCCAGACCAGAGGTTCGGGCGAGCCGACGAGGCGCCACGCCGCCTCCACCTGATCGCAAAGGTGATCGGCAGCGCGCTCGATCAGCCCCGTAGCGGTCGGGTCGCCGCCTTCCGCCATGCGATGGACGAGGATCGCCAGGGCCGCAATGGCGGACCGCCGGTTCCTCAAACCGTAGACCCACTCGATCAGGCCCTCGCGGCCGAGCCCGAGGTGGCCCAGCAGGCGGTTCGCGAAATCCTCGTTGCCGGTGCGGCCGTCGATGGCCCGCGTGGCTTCGGACAGCGCTTCACGCCCGATCCAGTAGCCGCTGCCTTCGTCGCCGATCAGGTCGCCCCAGCCGCCGACCCGCCGGTGAAACCCCCGCTCATCGCCCGCCCAGGCCATGGACCCCGTCCCGGCCAGGGCCAGCACGCCGGCGCGCCCGTCCAACGCCCCCTCGAATGCCACATGGACGTCGTTGAGCACGTGCGATGGGACCGCGAACAGACCGTCGACCCACGCGGTCTGGGCCTCCGAGACGACCTTCGCTTCGGTGTGGCAGGACAGCCCCAGGACGGCGCGCCGGAGGTCTCCGGCCTGCGGCCCGATCGCCCGGACCATGCCGGCGAGATCGTCGCGCCATTCGGGGTTGTCGTGAGGGTCGAGGCCCGGTCCGCGATGCAGCGCCGCAATCGACCCGTCGCGGCTGGCCAGCGCCAGGATCGTCTTGCTGCCGCCGCCGTCGAGCCCCAGGACCGAGTCGCGGCTCATCCGCCTCGGCTTCCCAAGGGAGCATCGGGGCGGGCCGCAGGTGCCAGCGATACGGCGATCCCGGCCTCCAGCAGGCGGCGGTGGTGGCCGGCGTCGAGCCGACGATCCGAGATCACTGCGGTGGCGGCCGTCAGCGGTGCCACCAGATAGGTGGCGCGATGCCCGAACTTGCTCGCGTCGGCCAGCACCACGGCGGAAGCGGACCGCGCCAGCATGCGGCCATTGAGGCTGGCTTCGGCCGCATCGAGGCTGTAGATGCAGCCGTCATCGCCGACGGCACTGGCACCGAGAAACAGCTGGTCGAACCACAGCGTGTCCAGCATCGCTTCGGCGGCCGGGCCCACCAGTGACGCGTTCTCGCTGCGCAATTGGCCGCCCAGCAGGGCGACGCGCAGCTTCGGCACATCCATCAGTTCCCGCGCGACCAGCAGTCCGTTGGTGAAGATGGCGAGCGGCATCGGACTGAGCCGCAAGTGGCGGGCCAGTTGCAGAACCGTCGTTCCGGCATCGAGGAACACCGAGGTCTGGGGCCGCAATAGTGTGAAAGCGGCCGCCGCGATGCTGCGCTTCTGTGCGAGGTTCTGGCGCTCCCGCGTCGCGAAGCCGATTTCGACATGGGCGGCCGCCGCGATGCGGGCACCCCCATGGGTCCGGCTGACGACACCCTGGCGTTCGAGCGCCACGAGGTCCCGCCGGACCGTCGCGACAGAGGCGCCCGTCGCCGACGCCAGCGCCTCGGTGGTCGAGGTACCGCAGGTGTAAAGATGGTGGCGGATGACCTCGGCGCGATCCGGCTGCATGGGACGATCCTGGCGGCAACCGACAGGCTGCGATCCTCTTGGATCAAAGTCAATCGCCGTTTTGATCGTTCGTGAGCGTCGCACGCGAACTCCGGAAAGTCGAAGTCGTCCTGGGTTACAGCCCCGCAGGTCAGCGCACCCCGACCCACGCCATCTCGGCCCGAAGCCATGGCCCTGAACCCGGCCATCCGCTTGACGCTCATGGCCCGAACGTTAAGCTCGGTCATCCGACCGGTTCCGCCTCCGGCGAGTCTCGATCCAACGAGCTGTCTCGCTTCCCATGTCGACGCTGATGGAAAACGACGCCGCCCTGGGGCCGTTGCGGTTTGCGGTCCTCGCCGTCGATAACCACGACCCCGAGGCCACGGGGGCATGACGGCCGACCGCTTCGCCGAGGCCGAGCGCATCGTCGCCCACGACGAACCGCATGCCTTCGAGGCCGTGGTGCCGCCGATCGTGCAAACATCGCTCTTCACCTTCGCGACACTCGCCGACATGGTCGAGACCTATGCGGGCCGGAAGGTCCGCAACGTCTATTCCCGCACCACCAACCCGACCGTCACGCTGTTCGAGCAGAAGATGGCGGCCCTCGAGGGCGCGGACGACGCCATCGGATTCCCGAGCGGCATGGCGGCCATTTCGGGCGCCGTGCTGGCCTTCGTGGCGCCGGGCGACCGGATCGTCTGCGTGAGGCATGTCTATCCGGACGCCTACCGTCTGTTCGAGACCCTGCTGAAGAAGCTGCAGGTGACGGTCGGCTACGTCGACGGTGCCGATCATGCCGCCGTCGAAGCGGCGCTGCCTGGTGCCAGGCTCCTCTATCTCGAGAGCCCGACCAGTTGGACCATGCAGGCCCTCGACGTCGGTGCCCTGGCCGGGCTCGCGCGCCGGCACGGCGTCATGACGATGATCGACAATTCCTGGGCCACGCCGGTGTTTCAGCGGCCGATGTCGCTCGGCGTCGACCTCGTGATCCATTCGGCGTCGAAATATATCGGCGGCCATAGTGATACGGTTGCGGGCGTCGTGGCGGGCCGGAGTGAGCTGATCCGCCATATCCGCCAGACCATCTGTCCCTACATCGGGGCCAAGCTCGCTCCCTTCGAGGCGTGGCTGCTGCTGCGCGGTCTGCGCACGTTGCCGACCCGCCTCCGGGCTCACGAGGCCGCAGCCCTGACGCTGGCGCGTCGCCTCGCCGAGGAGCCCTCCGTCGCGACCGTCATGCACCCCGCCCTCGCGCCCGCGATGCCGCCCGGCCTCGGCGGCACCAGCGGGCTTTTCTCTTTCGTGTTCGACGACAGCATCGACATCCCTGCCTTCTGCGATGCGCTGACGCTGTTTCAGCTCGGCGTGAGCTGGGGCGGCCACGAGAGCCTGGTGGTCCCGGCCCTGGTGGCGCGCGGCCAGGCTGCGGGGCCGAACTCCGCGGTCGATTTCGGCGTGCCCGCCCGCATGGTCCGGCTCGCCGTAGGGCTCGAAGGCACGGAAGCGCTCTGGGCCGATCTCGCCGGAGCGATCGCTTCGGCCCGGCGCGCGTCATGACGGCGACAATTGGAGGGACCCGACGATGCTGAAGCCGCTGCTCTTGAGTGCGACCGCTTGCCTGCTGCTCGGCGCCCCGGTTCGGGCCGACACGCAACTGAAGCTCGTCGAGGTCATTACGAGCCCCGAGCGGACCGAGACCCTGAAGGAGATCGTGGCCGGTTTCGAGCAGAGCCATCCCGGGGTCCACGTCGAGATCACGTCGCTGGCCTGGGGCACGGCCTTCGAGAAATTCGCCACCATGGTGTCGGCCGGCGATACGCCCGACGTGGTCGAGATGCCGGACCGTTGGCTGTCGCTCTACGCCAACGGCAAACGGCTCGAAAATCTCGAGCCGTACCTGGCCAGATGGAACCAGACCGCCGGCCTCAACGACCGGGCCCTGGAGATGGGCCGCTACGTCGACCGGACCGCCTACACGCTGCCTTACGGCTTCTATCTGCGGGCCATGTTCTACAACAAGGCGTTGTTCAAGCAGGCCGGCATCGCCGAGCCGCCGAAGACCCTGGACGAGTTCGCCGCCGACGCGAAAGCCATATCGGCGCTGCCCGGCAAGTCGGGCTATTGTCTGCGCGGCGGCTCCGGCGGGCTCAACGGCTGGATGATGTTCGGGGCCACCGAGGCAGGGTCGGATCAGTTCTTCAAGGAGGACGGCACCTCAACCCTGACCGACCCCGGCTGGGTCAAGGGTTCGGCATTCCTCGTCGACCTCTACAGAAGCGGCAGCGCCCCGAAGGACAGTGTCAATTGGGGCTTCAACGAGATCGTGGCGGGCTTCTACTCTGGCACCTGCGCCATGCTCGACCAGGATCCCGACGCGCTGATCGCGATCGCCGAGCGCATGAAGCCCGACGAGTTCGGCGTCACGAGCATGCCCAAGGGTCCCTCCGGCCGCGCCTATCCCACCCTCGGCTATGCCGGCTGGTCGATGTTCGCCAACAGCCAGCACAAGGACCTCGGTTGGGAGCTCATCGCCACGCTGGATGGTCCCGAAGGCAACATTGCCTGGAACAGGCGGACCGGCGCCCTGCCGGTCTATAAGGCCGCCGAGAGCGATCCCTTCTACAAGACCGATCAGTTCAAAGGCTGGTTCGCGGAGCTGAGCGACAAGGACGTGGTGCCGCTCGTCATGCCGACCTATGTCCCCGGCTTCGCCTATTTCGCCGATTCCATCGCCGTCAAGACGAGCCAACAGGCGCTCCTGGGCCAGCTCACGCCCGAGGACATGAACAGGCAATGGGCGGCCGTGCTGACCAAGGACAAGCAGAAGGCCATGGCGAAGCCTTGAGGGGAAGGGGCTGCGACCGCTCGACCGCGCGCGTGCGGAGATTCTAGGGTGAGGCTGATCTTGCCGGGCCAAGCCCGGCTTTCGGGGGCCGCCGGAGCGCAGATGGTGGCTTCTCCGGGGCCGCCAGATCCGGCCGTCGCAAGGGCGAACCTGCGCTCATGACGCTCATTGCGCTCGGCCGATCCGAGATCCGCCGCTCGGCCCGGCGCCGCCTCGCGGTGGCGGCGGAACCCTACCTCTACACCGTGCCCTCGGTGTTCCTGATCGCCCTCATCATGCTGGTGCCGCTGGTCGTCGGGCTGTCCTACGCGTTCCGCGACCTCACGCTGCTCGATCCCGACAGCGGCGGCTTCGTGGGCCTGGACAATTTTCGGCAGCTTTACGCCGACGCCAGTTTCTGGAGTGCGCTGCGCAACACCGTGACCTGGACGGTGTCGTCCGTGGTGCTTCAGTTCGGGCTGGGCCTCGTCCTGGCTCTGCTGCTCGACCGGCCGTTTCCGGGGCGCGGCCTCATCCAGGCCCTGGTGTTCCTGCCCTGGGCGGTCCCGAGCTTCCTGTCGGGCCTGAACTGGGCCTGGCTGTTCAACCCGGTGGTCGGGCCGCTGCCGTTCTGGTTCGTGCGGCTCGGCCTGATGGCCACGCCCGACAACCTCCTGTCGAGCCCCGATCACGCCATCTGGGGACCGGTGATCGCCAATGTCTGGTGGGGTATCCCGTTTTTCGCCATCACGCTTCTGGCTGCGCTGCAATCCGTTCCGAGAGACATCTACGAAGCCGCAGCCATCGATGGAGCCGGCGCCCTCCGGACGTTCCGCAGCATCACGCTTCCGTTCCTGGCTCCGACCATCGCCATCACGGTGCTGCTGCGGACCGTCTGGATCGCCAACTTCGCCGACCTCATCGTGGTCATGACCAAGGGCGGACCGGCCGATTCGACCCAGATCCTGTCAAGCTACATCTTTACCCTGGCGTTCCAACGGCTGGATTTCGGCTATGCCTCGGCCGTGGCGGCCGTGCTGCTCGTCTTGCTGCTCGCCTATGCCATGGCGCTCGTCGTGCTGCGTCAGGTCCTGATGGCGCGGAACTGACGGTGCGCCGCGTCGGCCCCGGGCGTGCGTTCTACTGGCTGTTCCATTACGGCCTGCTGGCCTGCTTCGTCGCCTTCGCGCTGTTCCCGCTGTTCTGGCTTCTCAAGGTGTCCTTGACGCCGAACGACCTCCTCTACAGCGAGGGCGTGAGGTTCTGGCCGTCGCGCGTCACCCTCGCCCATTACGTTTCCGTGGTCGGGCACACGCAATTCCCGCTGTACTTCCGCAACAGCGTGATCGTGTCGACCGCGACAGCAACGATCTCGACCCTGGTGGCGGCCGGGGCAGGCTATGGCTTCTCCCGCTTCGCGTTCCGGGGGGAAGTTCTGGATCGTCGGGGTGATGCTGGTCAGCCAGATGTTCCCGCTCGTCATGATCGTGGCGCCGATCTTCCGCCTGCTGTCGCCGCTCGGGCTCACCGACAGCCTGACGGGTCTCGTGATCGTCTACACGGCCTTCAACGTGCCTTTTGCCAGCTTTCTCATGCAGTCCTTCTTCGACGGCATTCCCAAGGATCTGGAGGAGGCGGCGATGATCGACGGGGCGACGCGCTTCCAGGCCCTGCGCAGCGTCATCCTGCCGCTGACCTTGCCGGGGCTCGCCGCGACCCTCGGCTTCGTGTTCACGGCGGCCTGGAGCGAACTGCTGTTCGCCCTGATGCTGAACTCGTCGTCGCGGGCCAGCACCTTTCCGGTCGGCCTGCTCGCCTTCGTGTCCAAGTTCTCGGTCGATTTCGGGCAGATGATGGCGGCCGGCGTCCTGGCCCTGATCCCGGTCTGCGGGTTCTTCTTCTTCATACAGCGCTACCTCGTGCAGGGCCTGACGGCCGGCGCCGTGAAGGGCTGACGCCATGGCGGCCATCGACATCGCGGGCGTCCGCAAGTCCTTCGGCAGCGTGCCGGTGCTGCGCGGCATCGACCTCGCGATCCGGGACGGCGAGTTCGTGGTGCTGGTCGGTCCATCGGGCTGCGGGAAATCGACCCTGTTGAGGCTGGTGGCCGGGCTCGAGGAGATCACGGCGGGCGAGATCCGGATCGGCGGTCGCCTCGTCAACGATCTCCCGCCGAAGGACCGCGACATCGCCATGGTTTTCCAGTCCTACGCGCTCTATCCGCACATGAGCGTGCGCGACAACATGAGTTTCAGCCTGAAGCTGAAGCGCGTCGCGGCCGAGCGCATCGCGGCCGCGGTTGCCGGGGCGAGCCGCAAGCTCGGGCTCGACGCGCTGATCGAGCGCAGGCCGCGTGCCCTGTCGGGCGGGCAGCGCCAGCGCGTCGCCACGCGCCATCGTGCGCGAGCCCAAGGCCTTCCTGTTCGACGAGCCCTTGTCGAACCTCGACGCGCGCCTCCGCGAGCAGATGCGCTACGAGATCCGCAAGCTCCACCGCGACCTCGGCGCGACCTCGATCTATGTCACCCATGACCAGATCGAGGCCATGACCATGGCGGACCGGATCGTCGCCATGAACGAGGGCGTGGCCCAGCAGGTCGGCGCGCCTGCCGAACTCTACGACGATCCGGCCAACACTTTCGTGGCCGGCTTCATCGGCTCGCCCGCCATGAACTTCCTCGACGGAACCTTGGGCTTCGGAGACGGCGCTGGTGCCGCGGCCGTCCGGGTCGGCGGTGCCGTCCTGGCCACGGTGGCGCGCCCGGCCGGATCGTCAACCGGCGCTCCCGTCACGCTGGGGATCCGCCCCGAGCGCCTTCGCATCGGGCCGGCCGGCACCGGAGCGGCCGCGGTCGTCGACCTCGTGGAGCCTACGGGGCTCGCGTCGGTGATCCACCTCGATTTGGGAGGGCAGGGGCTGAAGGTGTTCACGACCGACAGGCCGAGGCTCTCGGTCGGCGAGCCGGTGGGGCTGGTGGTCGCGCCGTCGGACCTGCTGCTCTTCGATCACGAGACCGGGCAGAGGCTGCGGGCCTGATGCTCCGTCATCGGCGCGAAGGCGGATGTCCACCCCCGCGGTCGCGGACCGTCTCCAACCCCAGCCAGGCCGCGACGGCGTCCAACTCGGCCGCGAGCGCCTCGCCGGTGTCGCGGGGCGCATCCGGCTCGTGATGCACGCCGAGCACGAGGAGCCGCCCCGCCGCGCGGTCGGCCTTGAGGTCGACGCGGGCCACCAGACGGTCGCCGAGCAGGAACGGCAGCACGTAATAGCCGTGCTGCCGTTTGTCGGCCGGCACGTAGATCTCGATCCGGTAACGGAAGCCGAACAACCGCTCCGTGCGCGACCGCTCCCAGATCAGCGGATCGAAGGGCGACAGCAGGGCGCTTGACGCGATGCGGCGCGGCACCCGCGCCTCGGCGTGGAGGAACGCCGGCTGCGCCCAACCCTCGACCGCGACCGGCCGCAGGCGGCCCATCTCGACCAGGCTCGCGATGCCGTGTCTCGCGTCCTCGGGTCCGAGCCGGAAATAGTCGCGCAGATCGCGCGCCGTGGCGACCCCGAGCGAGCGCGCCGCCAGGTCCAGCAAGGCCCGGTGGGCTTCGTCCTCGTGCGGGGTCGGCATGGCCAGCACGGCCCGGGGCAGCACGCGCGACGGCACGTCGTAGACGCGCTCGAAAGCGCCGCGTCGCGTCGCCGTGGTGATGTGCCCGGCCCAGAACAGCCATTCCAGCGCCTGCTTGGCCGCGCCCCATCCCCACCAGCCACCGCGACGTCCCGGCTCGAGGGCGCGGTCGTCGTCGAAATCGCTCGCCGCCATCGGCCCCTCGGCCCCGATGCGGGCCAGCATGGCTTCGGCCACGGCGCGTTCGGTCGTGGCATAGGCCCGCAACCGGCCGTAACAGCCCTCGCCCCGGTCCGCTCGGGCCATGCGCCAGCGGAAGAGGGGATGATGCTCGACCGGGATCAGCGAGGCTTCGTGAGCCCAATATTCGAAGAGGCGCCGCTCGCGGCGCGGCCCCCAGGCGACACGGTCGAGCAGCGCGCGGTCGTAGGGGCCGAGCCGTGAGAAGGCCGGCAGGTAATGAGCCCGGGCCAGCACGTTGACGCTGTCGATCTGATGGAGGGCCAACCGGTCGAGGTTGCGCCTGAGGAGGCCGGCATCGACCGGCCGCTCCGGGCGAGCGCGTCCGAAACCCTGCGCCGCGAGGGCGACGCGGCGGGCTTCGGCATTCGACAGGTGGTCCACCGGGCGCGCCGGGAACTGGCCCACGGCCTATTTGGTCCCGAACATCCGGTCACCGGCGTCGCCGAGGCCCGGCACGATGTAGCCGTGGTGGTCCAGCTTCTCGTCTACCGCCGCGGTCCAGATCGAGACATCCGGATGCGCGCCGCGGAGCTTCGCCACGCCCTCCGGGGCGGCCAGCAGGCACACGAAACGGAGATCGCGCGCGCCGCGCTGCTTCAAGAGAGCGATGGCCGCGATGGCCGAATTGGCGGTCGCCAGCATGGGGTCCATGACGATCGTCAGGCGCTCGGCGATGTCGGTCGGCGCCTTGAAGTAATATTCCACGGCCTGAAGGGTCTCGGGGTCCCGGTAGAGACCGATATGGGCCACGCGGGCCGAGGGAACGAGATCCAGCATGCCATCGAGGAAGCCGACGCCGGCCCGCAGGATGGGGGCGAACACGAGCTTCTTGCCGGCGATGCGCGGCGCCATCATGGGCTGGAGCGGCGTCCTGATCTCGACGAGTTCCACCGGAAGATCGCGCGTCACCTCGTAGCAGAGCAGCATGCCGATCTCGTTCATGAGCTGCCGGAAGCCCTTGATGGAGCGCTCCTCCATGCGCATCAACGTCAGCTTGTGCTGGACCAGCGGGTGGTCGACGATCGTGACATTGTCCATGGCGGCCCTCGGCGGCGCTGGCTGAATGCGCTGCAGTCCCGTGCCTAGCATGGTGGCCTGGCGCTTCGGAACCCGCTGATTCGCGCGACGGGGATCGGGGATGACGCGCTGCGGGCGTCGGGTTTCCAGGTCTTTTGTGACGATTGGGATTGACGGTTGGGGTCGTGATCTCCTATATGGTGTTCATCGACGTGCGGGGCTGCTGAGCGGTTCTGCGAGGGATCGACGGTTTTCCGAGTTTAGTCTTGG
>JAABUL010001265.1_pt1 | contig 49090 bp, 49 predicted proteins | sample 5559151 | NCBI WGS metagenome assembly JAABUL01 (sample SAMN10711876, study PRJNA513368) | rock metagenome | isolation source: Antarctica rocks | place: Antarctica: Victoria Land, Pudding Butte sud
CTTTATGCCAAATTAGTAATGGAGCGACCCTTAGGCCAATTACGACTTACATAGCTTGACCATAGAGAGTTGTCGCAGTGCCGTTCAGCTCAGCAACCCTTGTTGCAGGGAACCTCGATGCATAATTCCTCGGAGCAATGCCGTATTTACCAATATCCGTTGATGTTATATATGTACGATTGGAGGCTTTGATTGTTGTCTCATAATTTGTTACAACAGTGTCAACGTATTTAGTGAGTGATGTGATCATTGATGTCACATTGACTGTGCCGTAGGCGGTGGTCGTCGAGTAATCTTGAGGTGATCAGTCGGGTAGTCTATATCCCTTTAACCGCTGTCGGGAGGCCACTTTTAGCGTATTCGCTTAGTCCACCAATAGGAACCATAGAATATCACCCTGAACTGATTTTGTTGATGCTATTCAGATACTATTGTGATATGCAGCCCAACAAGGACCGTTTCTACATAGGGGGATATCACAGATATCACAGCCAAAGGTAGTACGCTTTCCCCGCTTGTTACCACCCAAATTTGGTGTGATTTCTTCGAGAATCCTTCGCCTCTTAGGCGTTGCTACCTGTCCTATCTCCTTGCATCCACGACAATCACCAAGACTCTTTCTTTTTCAGTGATAGGACGCAGATTAGGACGGTCAGTTCCTAAATCAGTTGAATCAGGTACTACGTCGCAGGAAGGCATTATCGAGGTGGGTCAGAACAATAGGGGGCTTTGTTGACATTGTTTCTATTTACAAAAAATAACCTTTTTGACGGAACCTTACCGAATCTGGTTAGGGTTAACCTTAAAAATTAACCGAATCCTAACAGCGGTTAAAGGGATAGAGGAGAGGACCATCTCATACGTGCCCAATATCTGACATCTACCTTGTCTTGAACCACAAAGCAGCAAGTCCTCGGGGATGATTCCGTATTTGTTGGGTAGGTGGCACGACTTGTCGAATTGGCAAATTGAGCAACAGCTTTGAACTATGCTTAGCAACTTGAATGTTAAAAGACACACTTCGCCATGAAGACACAGCATCAACAGTTGCAAGCTTGAGGATGAAATAAATCACGATAATCCAATTCTTCAACATCCATAAGCGCGAGTGAGAAAGTACGAGGCTACGAGCTTGCTGCACCTTCATCACATCCAATACAACATTTTATGGACTGGGTTTATAGGGGCTGTAAATGCTGTTTTTGGCAATACCCCGGTGGAAACTTTGCGGCTGTGCTACTCGTACATTATTGAATCCTCGGCGCACCATACACGATTATGACGGCAACCAAGATTTCTAATACAATCATTTTCTACCTCCGAAGTGGATACCACTCTCTCGTCAAGAAAAATAGCCGCCTTCGTCGATTCCACCATACCCTATTTCTACCTTCCCTTAGACATCTGTCAGAAATTCGAATCCGCTTTCGGCATAACTTGGAACAATGATGTTCAAGCGTATCTCATCAATGATACACAACATAGAGCTCTAGAAGCACAGAATGCCAGTGTCACTTTTACTCTCAGCAATTTGACAGTTGGAAGACCTGTCAATATTTCGTTGCCATATGCAGCCTTCGATCTTGTGGCTGATTATCCTCTTGTAATTAACTCGTCTAGATATTTTCCGCTCATGCGTGCTGCGAATGAGAGTCAATATACGCTCGGACGGACTTTCCTGCAAGAAGCGTGAGTATATTCTCTATATGTTAGCATAAGGCAAGCGGCCAGTTCTGACTTAGCGCAGATATCTCATTGCAGATTACGAACGCCGCAATTTCTCGGTTTCTCAGTGTGCCTGGAACCTAGACGTGCAACAGAATATCAAGACCATCCTATCTCCCAGTGTCCAAAGTCAACCTCACCATATGTCCGCTGGTGTAATAGTTGGCATAGCTATCGATAGCTTTACATTTTTGCTCATTGTTGTATCCATGGTGTACTACGTTAAGGCTGCTAGCTTACGGGCGGCCAAACTGCAGGAGAAACGAAGTTATGTCGAAGATTCCGATACCGGCGTCGCTGAGCTTGAATTTCGTCCACAGGCGATAGTTCAAGAGATTGATGGAGCTCAAAGCTCGGGTCAAGAGATCGATGGCTGCGAACACTACGGGCACGAGATCAGTGGCAATTTCAACTTTGCAAAAGAGCTTGATAGCAAACAATACGGCGCTCAGGAGTTGCCTATGGGAGAAGACCACAGGATCGAGCTTCCGGGATAGTGCGAAAGATCGTGTTTCCCCCACAAGAACCGCCTTTCTACCGCTATCTATATTTCTGTGAACTTCCGGCGACGTTGCATCGAGCTGTTTCAATTAGATACTGTGGTTGAAATACTGTCCGCTTCTGTGTGATGTGCAAGCAATGAAAGCAGTACATGATTGTTGGAAATGTTTTGAATATCCAGTGGAGCTTTATTTACTAGCCTAACGCGGACCACAAACCTAAGAACCTGCGTGCAATACTGTGAGCTACATCGTCATGATGTGCCCCGTGGTAGCGATAGTCGCAGGCTTGAGAAAGAGAAAGTAGAGCAGCAACCAAGACAACCAGATGTCAAAAGTCAATTGTTTGTTCACAGGTACGAATGCTTGGGATATGAGATCTCTTCGGCTACATTTGCGCCGGTTCGCTACAAAAAATCAGTCAAGTGGAAACCGTCTTCATTAGCAATTTTCCTCTGGACAAGCCATTACGAACGTCATACAGACGGCCAGTACCTCTTTAAACCCCCAAGCTTAACCCAATCTTGTTCTCATCTTCACTCTTTGACTCTATGCTAAACAATTATCAAGATTATCCACCTTTAAACAAAAGTTTAAAATACGCTTCTTCACAATCTGGGGCCGGTAACTTAGCCTTGCGGTTATCTTCCCGGTCCTCATTAATGGGAATCCGAGGGCTCACAGCAGGTGTTGGGTTCGAGCTCGACCACTCGCGGATAGGTCGTAACAAACACTCTAAATCCACCTCAGGACGACGAGAAGCGCACACTGAGGTGGTGGGATCGCGGGTTTGCGGAGATGCGATTTTGCGATCTTTTTATTTTTTTTGGGATTACACCTTCCTTTTGAAGGTGAAAAGTAAGGTGTGTCTGAATGATGCTTTTCGGACACATGTTATTCCATGCACCCAAACTCTTCACCCCTTAACACCTTTACCACACCTCACTTCAATTCACCCCACCTCATCTCCATTCACCACTCCACACCCCTTCACGCCCACTCACACCCCCCACACCCCTTCACCACAACTCCCACAATACTTCCCCTTCCTTCCGGGGGAGGACGCGTTAGCTCACCGGCAGCTCGTCCCCACCACATCTGAGGGTTCTTCGGAGGGTGATAGCAAAATTCCATGGTTCGAAACCGGCAGGCGAAAGGACGCCTGATTTGACATGAATCGTACATGCTTGCGGAGATGCTGCTGGGCGATTGTTTTTTGGTGCAGACGGGGGCGAACGGGGGCGAGGGGTGGGTGGTGTGGTGTTGGGTTTGGGGTGGGGTAGATAGGGAGGGTTAGGCTAAGAAAAAAAAGGGGCGAGGGGGGGGATGTTGATGTTGGGTGGTTGTTTGTGTCTTTATGAATTCGAGGGGGGGTTCTTTTCCTACTTGGAGGGGTCTCTAGTTGGAATGCTTTTATTTGGCAGGGATTGGATACACTGAGAGAAGTTGTTCAAGCGTAAGAGCTGCGCAGAAAACTTTCGCACCTCCATTTGGGGGGAAATCTGCGCTTGAAGGATGTCTTTTGCTTTTGCTGGAGAATGTACCATTTGAGAAGGCTTCATCCAATAATGATTCTTTCTTGCTTTGACTAATACTGCACTGATGAAATCTCGGTCCGGAAGACATCTATTCGAAGACTTTGGAAAGGATTGGATCAGAAATTCTTCGATGTTGCCTTCGTGAAGTCGAGAATTCTATTGCAGTCTTTGCAGGTTAACCTAACGTGCACGCTTTTCCACTCCCAAACATCTCATTTAGTTTCATACCTCGTATGCATTATAATAATCTTACATCCCCATTTCCCTCTTTTCCTTCCTCCGCATCCCAACCCTCTTCTCAACCCTTTCAGCTCGAACAACTACACATCATCGCCCTGCTCCCCCTCGGCACATCCCCACAGAACCTCTCTTCCTCAGCCCGATCCCACTCCCACTCTTCCTCAAACGGATTCAGCGCCATATGCATGACCCTGCCAAGAATCTCCCTCTCGCCACCATGCTCCACCCTTTGGATAAGCTCGTCCAGAATCCAGGATCTGGGGATGAATTTCGGGTTCACCTTCTTCATTTCCCGTTGCCTCTCCTCGTCCATATGGCCCCAATCTTCTTCAGCCCTAACCTTCCACTTTTCTAACCAGGTGGCTACGCGCTCGCGAGCGTTGTTTTCCGTGTTACCGAGACCGGTGACGCCCTCCGCGTGGAAGAAGACGGATGCGACGTCCTTGCGCTGAGCCTCGGTTTCGAGGTTTGAGATTTTGAGGGAGGAGAGACGGCGGAAGAAGTGGTTGAAGTCGAGTTCGAGGGCTTCCATGGTGTCAAGGAGTTCTGAGAATAGTTCTCCGAAGTCTGATTCTTTGTCGGATGTAAGGCCAAGGCGGTGGCGCATTAGGCGGGTGTACTCGGCTTTGAAAACGGCTTTGTATTCGTCGCCAACTTGGTGAATAATGGTTTCTGCGCGCTTTATGAGTTCAGGCGCAAAATCCTCGGTGACGCCTTTAGATACGAATTCTTGGTCATCAACGTGGGCGCCGGCGCCGATTAACTCGCCAAGGGATTCACCGAGGCGGATGAGGTTCCACCAGATGATGGATGGTTGGTTTCGGTAAGAGTAGCGGAGGGCATGGTCGTCATGATTAGGCGTGTAGGAGGGGTCGAAGTTGTCGAGGAAGGCGAAGGGGCCGAAGTCGAGGGAAAGGCCGAGAAGGGAGGTGTTATCGGTATTGAGGACACCGTTGGTGAAGGCATACGCTTGCCAGGCGGCGACGGTCAGGGCGTTACGGCGGGCGATTTCACGGTAGAGGCGGGTGAAACGGTTCTCTTCGGCACCGGAGGCACCTTGGATCATGGACTCGGAAACAGAACGGGATGGTTTGAGGGCAGTGATATTGAGCGGTCTGGATTGATCGAGGACGGCTGGAAGAGAAGACCATCCTTCGTAGACATGCTCGGCAACGTAGGTTGCCAGTGTACGTATCAGAGTTCTGTCGCCTCGGGCTCGAAGGATATCGAACGTGCCTATTCGAAGCCATGACTGCGCAAAACGGGCCACAATTGCACCAGGTTCAAGACGTTCACGTCGGACACGAGATGCCGGGGCCAGAGTAAGTGCGAGCGCACGGGTGGAGGGAATGTGAAGGGCGTTAAGGGCTGCAAAGACGATTAGAAAGGATATTAGAACCGGGAAAGAGAACAAAGCTATCCAAACCTTCTGATACGATAAATTCTCGAATACTCGAGCGAAGAACGGCTTTCCCGTCCGCAAAGCGTGAATAAGGGGTTTTGCCCGCCCCTTTCAACTGGACCTCGAAGCGTGTCTTGGTGGCAGGATTTGTAGATTCGAACAAAGATATTGCTCGCTATTGAGGAGTCAGACCGCCTATGGATTTGAGGGAACAAAACTTACGCCATCTCCGAGCTGGCCCGCCCATGAGCCACTGCCGATTTATTAGTACAGACGGCAATCTCCAACGTTTGACTTCGCATACAATTGCCAGCCTGCAGATAGATCAGTACCTTTATGATTTTAAGGCATCGGGCCGAAGAGAACCATACCTCCATAGCACTGTGCCCAGGGATATATGCCTGTCTCTGAATTTTCATCCCAGTATATCTTGTTACCTGCAACCATTTGCTTAAATTCCTCCGATTTCTCTTCGCCCTCCTTTAACCCGATGTCTCTCATCGCAGACCGGCTGACTCCCAGCAATTCCGGATTCTCTGTGCCCTCAGGCCTCACGTATGTATACAACGCGCCTTTGACCATTCGAGGTCCAAGTTTCCCTCGGGGTGCTTTCGCTGAGTCGGAAGGTGTCTTGAATTCGGGATCTGGAGGGAGATTCCGGGTAAAAACATTGGACTTGGGAAGGTCATGGAGAGATACACCATCGAAGGTGCCAATGCTGGTACCGTTCGTGGCGCCGTTCGATAATTGAGCGGTCATTTGAGCGAGGCGTTTGTAAGGAAGATGTGGGCGTCGAGCTAGGGACCGAAAAAGCATGTATGAGGGTGAGTAGATACTCAGGTAGTGAAGCAAAATCACCACTGTGCTCATGAAGAGCATAGCATACCTTACATACCTACCTTATAGCAGAACCCATTGAGTACCTTATGCACGTCAGAAGAAGTTCGTCATCCCGCAAAGTGGCAAGAATGACGCCAAACAGACCGCAAAAAAGATTATCCCCACCTTATCCCCGCCATTCACCCCGCCGAGGCCCAAGGCAAGGTATGTACAGTATGTATCTTGTCTTCGAAAACACTTTCATAGGGAATTATGGATTATTGTATACATGATCTGCATAAGCCATTCAGGACAGCTGTTTACAACGACTAGAATCACTATACCTAGCTTGATCCCAAGAGCTACCGCCCAACATCGCTCGACTGGTACGAGTACAGCAAGAAGAAACATGGCAACCTTGAAGAGGGAGGTGCCTAATCTGAAGCTTAACGATGGTACATCCGTACCCATGGTCAGTACTCCGCTGTCCTTCAATTTGCAGGACGTTGACGGTTCGTTGTAGCTTGGATATGGTCGTAGGTGAATCTATTTACCTTATGTTGGAAACTTCCCAAGCTCACGTATCATCCATCTAGTGGGTACCGCATGGTACAAAGCGAATGACAACGGCAGCATTGATCGCAAGACCATTGACGCCACCAAGTTGGCGATCAAGCTTGGCTACTATCACCTCGATGGCGCCGAGGTCTACAATACGGAATCTGAGCTGGGTATAGCCATTAAGGAGAGCAAAGTCCCTAGAGAAAAATTATTCGTGACAAGCAAGGTCATCACAAACATTGGAGACATACCAAAGGCTATCGACATGAGCTTGAAGAAACTCCAATTGGACTACCTCGATCTGTGAGTTCTGCTACACCAGATCAACACATAGCCTGGGCTTCTGACCCCAATTTCAGGTACCTCATACACTCTCCATTCTTCGCCAAGTCAGACGGAGATCTCCAAAACGCTTGGGCCGAGATGGAGAAAGTCAAACAGTCCGGCAAAGCCAAATCAATTGGCGTGTCCAACTATCTGCAACCCCACCTTGAAGCCACCCTCGCAACAGCTACCATCCCACCAAGCATTAACCAAATCGAATACCACCCTTACCTCCAACATCAAAGTCTCGTCCCCTTCCACAAGAAGCACAACATCGCAGTCGCAGCCTACGGTCCCCTAACTGCCGCAACAAAGGCCAAGCCTGGCCCCTGCGATCCCATCTTGGGGCAATTGGCAAAGAAGTACTATGTTAGCGAAGCAGAAATCTCACTACGGTGGTGTATCGATCAAGGGATTGTAGCGATTACGACTAGTGGAAAGGAGGAGCGATTGAATGATTATCTGAGAGCAATGACCTTCTCGATGACACCGAGAGAGGTCGACGAGGTTTCGGAAGCTGGGCAGAAGAAGCACTTTAGAGGGTTTTGGCAGGCGAAGTTTGGTGAGAGTGACCGGTCTTAAGAATCGGTACCGCTAAACTTATCCTAAATATAGCTAGAAACAGTAGATTATGACCTCGGGTACAGTATATATATAGTGCAGTCGTTTCAATTCCTGGATTTGTCTAGAGCTGAGGAGTCGGACATCTGGTTTCTACTACAGTAATTGAAACACAAGCGTTGGAAATAGGGGAGATGGTAATCTCCGCCTTCATAGGGCTGATAGGGCTGGGGTCCGCTAGTAGAGTTTTACCTGCTCGCTCCTACAGTAGATAGACTCCTAACAGCAACAACCAAAATATCAATATGCCCCCATATGACCTTGTATTCCAACAGATTGATCAACACCGTATTCCAACATTCCAATTGAAAGATTATGGTAGTCACGGGAACGCACCAGATGAGGTTGTCAACGTCGGCACCTTCAACACGATCGAACACCACGCCAATCTATTACAGAAGTACAGTTACTCCATCTGCTTTTCAGGACATGCCGGGAGCAATGCTCAACAAGCCAACAGACGTACTTGTTCTACTAATCTTTCATCGGAAACTTCCCAGCACATCGCATGGACAACTCAACGTGACGTCTTGGCACCCAGATACATCAAGCTTTGTCCAACCACTTGACTTGCGACTAAGCCTGTCGGCTTAAAGGTTGAGCAGGACTTCGCAAGAGCCATCTTCTTTTTCGTCCATAACGAAATATCAGTAGCGTTGCGTGGGAGATTTGATTTCGTGATCCCGCGACTGCGGCTCCTTTCGGCCCTGGCTAAGCAAGCATTGAGATTTTCTGTGGCGATAGGAAGCTACCAATAATGTTTCGCTTTGCCTCGTTGGATTCTTCAGCTCATTACTGTAATTTTTCCTTTTGTTGATGGTTGATTCTCTTTGTGACTGAGGACGTGGAGAATGCCACCACAAAGTATCGCGATAGCGAAGAGTCAAGTGCTTTTTCATTTATCGTAAATTTTCTTCATAATTGTGCGTCCTTTATGCGACAAAACTACCCTCACACGTCTCTTTGCTTTCATTCTTCTCCTACCAACGACCGTCCTTAGCGCGCCCTCTGCACCATCAGCAACCTGGCTCTACCCCGATCCCAGCGCAACTCCTACCTTCAATTATGTCGACACCCTTAACATTTCGTGGCAAAGCAACTATCCTAACGCCTATGTTATTCTATGGTGCGGCATCCCAAACCTCTCGAATATAAACCTCTGTAGGTACCCAAGAACCGCTATGCCCCACTTTCCAACTAAGTACTCTTTTTCAGGTTCAAACAACTCCGTTGCCTCGACAGGGAGTCAGCAACTCGGTCTCAATTGTGGCGGCGCCGGGATATGCTACTGTGAGATTTCATCGCCGAACCTCAGTCCTGCCGCGGATGGCACGTCGTTTAGTTCGGACAGTGGGGCCTGGAATGTCAAGGAGGATTCTAGTTTGAAACCCGTGGCTTGGAGTCAGAATTCAGCGGAAGCTCCTGCAAATACGAGTACGGCGACACAGGCTACGACGACACCAACTTCATCGACTTCATCGACATCGTCGACTTCGGCAACTGCGACGGGTTTAACATATAATCCAACCACGTCCAGTAGCCTCAGTACGGCTAGCAAAGCGGGCATAGGTGTCGGGGTTGGCGTTGGCGTGCTGCTAGCACTGGCGGGTGCTTTCTTCGTCTTTCGTATGCGGAAGAGACGACGGGTGAACAGGCAAGACGATGCACGGGAAGTGAACTCGGACACAGGGTTGATGAAGAAAGAGACGGATAATGTAGGGCTGAAAGGAGTGCACGAGCAGGGGCCAGGAGAGGCGCACGAGATGGAAGCAATGACTGAGACTCTGGCGGAGATGCATGGAAGCGAGGTACATGCTGAATTAGATGGAGCGTCGGCCGCTGTTGATAGTAGGTAAGGTTAGGGTCGCGTTCTAAGTGACTAGGCTTGCCATGTAGGTATTAATTTTATTAGTTCGATATAGTATATATTTACACTTGTTGTGAATGCTGAAGATTTCTCATGCTTTGGAAACAGACTTAGCTTTGCTAGCAAAGACGTTCTCGCTACTTTTTTTCAGGGACACAAAATATCCCCTTCGAGTAATGAAATCTTTTCACGAGCAGAAACTTTTCCATCAAATTCTTTCAGGTTTTCACAAGATTCTGATTAAGTAACTGAAATGTGCCCACTAGAAGAGATGTTCCCATTAAACTCTTTATGGGTCACAAAATATTCCCATCGGATAGGCGGAATGGTCCCACTAAGCTCTTCAAGGAACACGAAATATCCCCTTCGTTCCTGTAGGACTTTGTTTCTCGCCATGACTTCATCGACTATCACCCTTGTAGACCATTTCCCATCTGTGCTTCCATCCAAGGAGCCGCAATTGCTTTGTCTCTTATTTTTCTACCTGGAGTTCTTCCACCAGAATCATCATGGACGTTTTGTTGGAAAAGTGGTTCCCACCTTCCCACCTCTGGATTTGGTAATGGCGGCCCAAAGTTAAGATCGACAAAATCGTCATGGCCCGTAATCAAACTTGTAGTCTAGCAGATCGCATTCCGGTACCCACGTACTTGACTAATTTCCGCTCGATGGGAACAGCTGCAGCGGTAGCTACTCCAGGTGTTTTTGTGTCTAGAAACTGGCTTCGAACGAAGCCATTGCCGTTGTGGACCATCATTAATCTGGCTCTGTAGTCTATCAATGTACATGAACTCTCGTCCGAACGCAAGTGACGATAGACTTGACGGAAAGCTGAAGATTTCGTTTGTATGCAAAAACATAGGTAGAATTTCTTATCGAAAACTAGGGGAAATCTTAGAATCACCAGTCCCAGACTAGACTGAGTTGCCCTGAGGCTAGAACCCCGATCTAATCGGGCTAGAAAGGAGCACATAGGTTTGAACCTTTATGCATTTTGGCTGGACCTCTCCTAACGATTGCAATCGGCTGGCTCTAGTCGGCCTATCAGGCAGCCGAGCAGTACAAGGCATCCTATTTGGAAGCAGGCTTTAAACCGTGTCTTACATGTCACGTCTCAAGACATATTTTATGTCTTCGTCCACGTCGGGTCTGCGACATGGAAGTGCCGCGCGACACATATTGTCTGAAATCTTGCCTGGTCTCTTCACAGATTTTCTATATCATAAGCTAGCAGGGAATCCTTCCAGATGTCTTAAATCACTGGTAGTTTTGAGACATTTCCTTCGCGCAAACACTTGAAGGGTTTGGTCTCTACCTCGTAGGAGATTCTAGGGACCTACGGATTTCAGATTTCGGAAAATTCCAATCACACTTAGGGCCTTGGGATCTCCGTTTTCCGAATCATTTGAAGTTTTCAGTCACTTATGAGCCCTGGTCTCCCTAAAAGTCCAACCATGAACAAGTCCCTAGAATCTCTGGAGTTTGGCTCTATTAAGAGTATGCAAGACCGGAAGGTCTTTAAGGTCAGAAGGAATCTAAGTTCAAAAGGTGTACACTTTTCAGCCGTTTTACACTCTTAGAGAATGCATAAGCTCAAAACGTCTACACTTTACGTATTGGAAAGAGCATTACTGAGAAAGCAGTACTAGAGGGTGTACACGTTCAGAAAGAAGTGAGCCAAAAAGTTGCAGCCGTCAGCAGCTAATATTAGATCTAGGTCCTAGCTTGATTTAAACTCATAAGGGAGGATGGATCGTAACGACAAGCTAAGCTGGTTTTCCCAGGAGAGATCTTCGAGGCCAATACTCTTATGAGGTTCAACCGTCTATTTTTTTGTCATACCGACTCTACCTAACTTTATTCCTGGGAGAACGCACTTATGAGACTCCACAAAGGGCCAGGACGAGAACCACTTTCTCTCGGGTATCAAGCCAGCCAGAAAAACTTCCGAGGACTTATTGTGCTATATAAGACAGTAGAGTGAAAGAGACCCAGAAGCATGTAGGCCCAACCGCAACATAGTGGCGAAAGCCTTGCTCTAATTATACCTTACGCTTCCAGATCAATTGAAGTTCTCCACCAGGCGGGCTTCGATCACTCCTTTGGCCTCCTTCCCGCATCGAACACCAAAGGCCTTCGGTAAGGTTTCAGGCGACCCTCAAGAATTCATAGAAGAGTATATCGCAGGACCAACAGAGCCCTCAAAGGGAAGACCTCTTTCATGTTGAACTGAGTCCGCCACAAAGTCAGGCAACCATGTTCGCTTCTTCGAGCTTGGTCTTGATGAGGTGCTGCCCGGCTTATATCTCAACTGTGATCGCATAGAATTACGGTAGTAATCGGCGATTTCTGGTGATACAACAACGTTTTCATTATTCGCGTACGTCGGCCCAAGGTTTTAAATTTTCCGACCGCTTAACGAAAAGGGTTTTAGCTATTTGTATCTTTGGGGGTTTGCGCATACCGCCAGTAAGGACGTGTTTCGATTATATGCGACACTCAACGTACTGATAAAGGACAGTCTTCTTCAGCAGATCTCTGTAGGATATCAGCTCTATTTTATTGCATCGTTCTACAGTATTGTCGCTCATCCTAAGGAACAAGCAGACATGACGCCACAGCTGTTTTCTTTATTTGTCGTACTCACAGCGACACTGAGTTGTTTTGTCTCCGGTACTGTAGCATTCCGACATGCAGGAAACGATGTGCCGAGTCGTATCCAGCCCCGAAAAGCAGACCCATCGACAAGCACCATACCGGGAGCCCTGTTATCAAGGAGATATGCGGATATTCTTGACACCTGCTACCCAGGTCACACCTGTCCCGGTCTGTACGCTTCATGCCCCAAAAACCAGGCCCAATTCGATATCGTCAAAACCGCCATCCAAGACGCGGGCTACCTAGCCAATGCGGCGCTACGCGCCCTTAAAGCAGATATCACACACGGCCCCGCGCAACCGGCCCCCCATTATTACTTCTTTTTCGAAAACACGGCCACCGTCAGAGAATACGTTACCAGCATCTTCCAGAACATTGCTAACTGCATCGCCGGCAATTGTCCCTTCTCACTTGCGTTTTGTGGGGATAACTATGGTTGGTGTCCCCAAACACCGGGAACGCTGGAGTACGCACCTTCACCTGCGCAGAGCCTCAATGGCCAAGGCGGCGTAGTGTTCTTGTGCCCGGCAGCCCTCAACCTGACCAGGAACCCATTGCCTTGCAGCACCGCCGGAGGCGCCGACAGTCCGAGTTATGCACTTCTAAGGGCTTTGGTGCAGCTTCCAGGATTGACGGACCCGAACAACGAATGGTTTTCTACATCAAAAGTCGGCGTGAGCAGCATCACTGAAATGGGTAACCGCGGCAAGTGGAGTGTCAGCAGTTTGGGGTGGGGTACCAATGGAGATGGGTTGATGGCCAGGGGCAAGGGAAACGCGGAAAACTTTGCCAGGTTCGCAAGCTGGAGTTGGGATCTGGGATATGGTGGGAATCCATGGACGGGTGGAAATTGTAGTAGTGAGCGTTGGGACCCTTTTGTTACTGGGAATGGTTTGGTTCCGATTTCCTAAGCCGGGCATAGTAGCGTATTGCTGTACAACAATTGAAGCAACGCAAAGCAATAATATCAGATGTACGAAGGAAGCGTGTCTTGCACATTAAGGGATGATTGATATTACGATTCGCAATTTAGGTTACAACCAAGTTGCCTGTTCTGTGCAAAGGAAATTCGCGTTGCTGTAGAATCACACTATCCTGGAAATTGGTAATGAGTGCAACCTTGGTACCTTGGACGCTGATGCTCGCTTTGCATCTGCATACCTATTAGCCTGTGTCTGCGCATTTATCGTAGCCACATGATGTTTAAGGACCAGTGGAACTACCGCGATAAAACGTTATGCCCGTACAAGTGTGTATACAGTGTGAAGCACTAACCCCTCCCCAGGAATTACTTACCTTTCCAAAAACACAACATCATCACGCTTTTGCCTTTTGGCAACCACTCAACCCTGTCTCTTTGCCTTGCTTAAGAATGTCTCCAGAACACATAGTTTTGAACGACAGAGCTTTAAAGCAACCAAAATTTGTAGACAATGTCTGGCAAAGACGAAAAGCAAAACAGATCTGTGTCTTGTTCATGGGCATTCGCCATGGTATTATTGCTCCTATTGATTACGAATTTCGCAGGTATACTGCGTTTTTCAAGCAAGAACGAATTGGGTTATTGAGTCTCGTGGGGTGGGCACTTCCATATTGGCGGTCTTCTCACCAACCTGACATTTAGGTGTGAGGTCGATGTTCATGAAAGAACTGTTAACTCTGTCGGTGACGACAAAGCTGTCGCGACACATGACAGTCTGATGGGGAGCATGTCGGTTTGGGAGAACAGTCGACGGGGCCAAATGTTGGAGGGAGCCCAAAAGCTACATTAAGGCGCTGCTTGTCGGACTGGATTGGATTAATGTGCGGCTCGTACACAAACTCGGCCTCACTCGGGGTTTCAATGTCATCAAGCGGCGTTCGGCTTCTGATTGTTTCCAGCAAGAGATTTTCGCAGAGAGGACAGTGATTCCTACACCTTCTCGTGGCCGATTTTCTCATCAAGGTGGTAGTTGATCATGGCTTTTTCGCTAATCTGGATCTCGCATCTTCTTTAGGCGGCGCTGCTGCCACACAATTGAGGACTTTGTCTGAGCGTGTAAGAATCTAATCCGGAACGATAATTATCATGATTCTCTTCATACATACAACATACTTACATAACCTCAATTAAGTAGCTTGCTTCGCCACTCCAATATCCCGCTGCAAATAAATCTGTCCCGCACACAGCGAAGTCTTGCAAAGCATATCCATCAACTCCACCGTTCGCCGCTTCCGTTTATCCACCCCGCAGCACTCCTTCAGCTTCTTCAAACACCGTGTCATGGCCTCTTGTTCGAATCTAGCTAGTCGCAGAAACTCATCCTTCAAACCCTCATCGGAGCGCTTGCTGCCATCATGATGGGACTCGAGGAAGTCGGCGGCGTTCAGTGCTTCATCGCTTCGATCGCGCAATATGCCGCCGGCGTCGTTCATGAGTCTGTACATGGCGGATGTACGCTGAGCAAGAGCTTGTGCGTAGTATTTTTCCTCTGCGCTTGGGAAGCAATCGGCGTTATTGACATTTGGATTACCAACTTCTTCACTCCGGTGGCAGGCCATGAGAGCGATGGAGTGTGGAATGCCAGTACTGAAAGCAGCCGCGCCGTAAATCCAATCGAGAAAGTCTTTGCCGGCTGTGTCGAACACCGCGGTGGATTGTTCTGTATTTTCCCGCACCAGAAGATCTTTGCTGTCCGTGCATTGGATGATTTGTGTGAATTTGTAGAGTCGAAGCTCTGCAGCGAGTCGGTTTCGATAATAAGAGCTGGCTCGAAGTATGTCGGGGCGTTGCAGGAACCAATCTACGAAGCGTCCGAGTAGTTGCGTGCATTCATTGAGGTTGTCGGCTTGTAGTCCGTCGTTACAACTGTCGCCAGTCTTGTTTGCGCCATTGGACAGCCCATTCATAAGAGGCTTCGTTGCACTTGCTGCCTACTCAAAACTTGGATCTGGACACGAACTTGTCTTTTCTGACTTGAACAAGCCCATACTCTCCCTTACTCTCGAATATGTTCTCCACTTCTTCCCTTAGACGAATCAAGCTTTGCGCGGCAAAGGTGCCAACCACACTCTCGAAGAACATTTGAAAAAGAAGGAGCGAGTTTACCATGTGGTCGAACAGAACCTCAGCCGAGGCAAAATCACGTAAATATAAAGCATTGAAACAATGAAAAATGTTTTGCATGACATTACAAGTATTATCATCTTCAAGATTATGTGACTAACATTTGATGAGCTTTTAATAAATTCTAAAATCGACGTAGATTTTTGCACATGATGATACATTAACAAGATGAAAATATTTAAAAGTTATAATGACAGTTAAAAAAATCGAGGAAAGAACAGCAGAAAGCGAAGAATAACAGGGTTAAGACTAGTCGAATACGGCACGCTTTACTGTATAAGGTAATTCACTTGCACACCTGCACAGTACGCGCATCTATCAGACAATATTTGTTGATGACCACCGCTGCCTGTAGCCCTGATCTCAGCTGTCTGCTAAGGTAGACTTCAAAAATCCCCGTTTTAGCAGTTTGATACCTAACAAGCTCAGAATTGAATGCAACTTTTGGGTGGTTAGTGATTTTTGTCTGGGTTGATGGCCGTGGCCCTGTCCAACAATCTTGAGGTTAAGATTTAGACACTCTAAGCTAGGTGCCTACTCCGAACCTGATAGCGATTTCGAGACACGGTGACAGCCTAGTACAACAATGGCGGAATCTTTGAGTAAATCAAGTGACCAGGTGAGGAAGAATCTTACAACTGTGGCAGACGCTTTGAGAAGAATGGCCCCTGGATTAATTTGATCACCATCGAAGCTTGCTGTTCTTCATTCATTTCCTGCGTATGTAGAAACCTATCGTTAGCATCAGTTTAATTGTTGACCAACGTCAGGCTTCTGAACGAGACACGCCGCACCCGAACGGAAAAGCTTGACAGTATCATTGGCAACCTCGAGGGGTATCGTGCGGAAACAAAGTAGGGTTTACTTAGGCTCGCTTCATTGTTGTTATGTACGCTTACTTGTCGTTTCCAGAAAGAACATCATCGAACAGGCGATCCCAGAGAAAAATTCAGCGGCACCCATCCAAACAGGCAACAGTACTGAGGCACCCTCTGGAAGTACTAGCCATATCCGCGACAGCAACGCCATCGCCTCTGAGCTGCGTAGTCGCTGGGAACCTGGCTCTAATAAACCCACCATCAAGTTAGCTAGAGAATCACCGGCGGTTCATCAAAGCTCCGAATTGCCGCTATCAGCCCGCGGAACGTTGGCAGGAAAGACCATTGCGAGATTGGATGCCTACGACAAAGTATCCGCAAGTTCGCTTGACAAATTCTACAAGTCAAAAGAGCGGTCACGACGCGATTCAGCACAGTGGTCTGCTGGTGGTAGTGGTGCAGCTACGCCAGTTGTTGGAAATGGGGATCCTCGATTGATTGGTCGTACTATGGACTACGATGCTAGTAGGGATCCGAGGCTGCGTAGATGAAAAGGCTTTGTATTTCGTTTTCTCGATCGATGCAGATCAAGTCGGTTCTTCATGTCCATCCTCACGCTCGTGAGGCGATTCGCTATTAGGAGTGTGGGGTGAACCTCGATCTCACCAAAGGTACCGGGAGACGTCGGTGCCGACTTGGTTGATGAACTCGGTAGCTACTTTGGGGTTTTTTGCACAACATACCCTCAGAGGAGTACCTACTAGTGCATCGTCACCCTCCCAATGTAAGAAAACCCGTTTCAACACCTCTCGGGTTTCTAGACACGCAGAAAGGAGTCCTTAGTAGGCTGTATTTTTAGCGATGGCTGGAAGAACCACAGTACATCAATAGGTGTAATGTTATCTGTGCATATCGTTTCGTCGCCGGTGATGAACTTTTGGTGACCTGGTCATGGCTCCACTTTGATGTGTATCAGAAGCGTTTAGGGTTGAGTATCTGCAAGGGCAGGTCGTCTCGATAGATCACTTCTGTCTAGTTTTGTTTTGAGCAGTTCTCGGGTTCTTCGATGTGATGTTCCTCTGCGTAAATGTTTTCTTCCTAGTGAGCGTATAGCATGCCTCCTTTTATGTAAACACTGTGCTTAAATTTTGCATAGGATGAAACATTAGGATTCGATCAAACAAGCTAAAAGTATGTAATGAACAATGCTGAAAAGTAAAAAGTACACTCGACCATCGAAGAAATCCAAAACCAGCCGAGACCTATATCCAACAATTTCCATCAAAACACTCTCCCATTACAACCCCTTTCAACCCCCAAAGCCCAGCGAACTTCCGTCACCTCTAAGCCGTTCCATTAGTCCCCTCGTGCTGCTCCTCCTTAATCTCTCCCATACTGCTCCCTTCCTCCACCGCACTGAAACCCACCGCGTTCTTCTCCCTCCCACGATCCATACTCGCGTCCCTCGCATCCGGCACGCTCCTGCCCTCCAGATGCCACTCCTGAATACTCCGGATAATATCCACCGCCAACTGCCCATTCTTCTTCAACGCTTTTTCCCAATGAAGGGGGATCTTCTCGCTTAATGTCAGGTACCGCGCCACGGATCCAACCATCATTTCCCGCATAGGGTTGTCCTCCTTGGTATTGGCGTAGACGTACTGAACCCTCCGCAGCCCGGGGTAGGTCTCGTTATTGTGGTAGAAAGCGCGTACAGTCTCGACGCAGTCGTCACCTAGCTTGGCAATCTCCAGCTTCTCGCTCAAGAGATACAGATCCAGCAACGGTCCGACGTCCTTCTCTTCCTCGGGGTATCGAAGGGCCTTGGAGTAGAGCCAGCCGACGAAGAGCTCAAAGGTGAGGTCGTCGGTGTCGGGTAGACCAAAGGTTTGACTGCGCTTGTCCTTGGCATAGAAAATAGACCTGAAGAAGGGGGAGTGGGAGCAGAGGAGCTTTTCGTGGAGGATCCAGTGGGTGTTTTCGGGCCCGACGTAGATGTCTACAAGGGCGTGGGAGAGGAGTCTGTGGGATTGAGGTTAGCCAATTGAAAACTTGGACGAATATTGTGGGAGAACATGGATATATGGGGAAAGCGCACTCATTGAGAGGTTTCTCGGGTTTTTCGTTCATGATGCTGATTGGGGCACTGGTGTCTTGGATGAGCATAGTGAATATATGAAGTGGGATGGGAATGCAAGCATACAGAAATGCGATTGGGGATGTGTATAATATGTGTGGATTCGATTGGCAAATAGCAGTAGCTTGATGTATATTTATTAAAGAGGTTGGGATTAGCAATATGTCAGGCTGGTAATTGTGGCTGGGGATATCCAAGTTTCACAGTGGCGATGACGTATGATCACTGCGACGGACGCTAGGGATCAAGTTTTGCCGATGCCGGTCAAGGCATTACTGTGGAAGGTCATCATGGTAGCTTGTGGTGCAGCACAAATATCAAACTATCACAGCATTGTCGTTGTGTGCTCCGTCTTCACTTCACAGAACCAGATGGCGACATGTCTCAAAAATCTCCGACTATAAAGTTGTAAAGAATTTTGAATCTTTGTCCGCCCAGCTGCCATGGCGATCATGATTGGGGACTTGCCCTGCAGATTGTCTCTCTGTACGAGATCAGTGTTTGCCAACCTCAGCGTCTGTGGCAAGCTGGTGACAAGCACGGCTTATCAAGTTCTTCTTCTGACGCCTCTGTTGACGAAAGTCCCTTTGATCCTGCGAAGTTCGCCTGTCATTGATGCTGTAAACTAATCTTCTGATATGTTTGTTGTTCAACATCCGTGCGAATTACCTGAATACTGCGGGCGCTGTGTACCTGGTGTTGCGTACATTTGCTCTAACCATGGCCTTAGTGTCAATCGGCCTGGCGACGGTGAGCTGTGTTGGCATAGGGTGTTTGCGTAGATTTCTCCGTGTTATGGCTTTCCATCTCACTTTGTCTTGACCACAACTTCTTGGATTGTCGACGACTCTTAGAAGGTTCAATAGACTTCCAGCATTGTTCTTGAATCCTATCAACTTTTATCCAGAACTACTCCTACCACAGCCCATTCTGCAACTATACCTCTAAGATGACAGCTCCAGCACCTCAGGTGCTAGTCCTACCTCTAGCGGACGAGACCAAATTCAACGAAATTTACAGTGGTCTCTACTCAGCAATCTCAGGACTTTACCTTACGGTTCGGAAAACTACTGTGGATGATGCGTACAGCTTTCTCCTCAGCCACGGACCCTCGGCAGTGCTCGTCGACGGCGGACTTGCCTCCACGCAGCACCAACATCTCCAGAAGCAACTCGCTCGCTACGCCAAAGCCGGCGGCACCGTTATATTTGGCTGCATGTTCTACTCCCTTACGGACTCTTTCGCCTTGAAAGATCTCTTTGAGACTTTCGACTTAGATTGGGCATTGGGGGATTACGGCCGAGCAAAGTTCTCGTTGAACGCGGCTCTAAGGCCAATTTTTGGGGCCCAAGTGTTTGCGAGGCTCGAGCAGACCTATGATATGAAGTGCTTGCAGCTCTTGTACGCGCCTCTTTTTGGTAGAGTCTACGTACCCACTGGACGCTCCAGATCGGCGTCTCTGCTCTATGCTCCTTCAGGGATCGATCAGGGGGAATCACCCGCCGTCTTCACCCGGTATGGTCAAGGGTTCCTGGGTTATGTCGGGGACTTTGCCAATGAGGAAGGCTCTCAAGCCTTGACTATGGCTATGCTCGGTACGCCTTTCTTACCTTTCTCCCCTCTTAAATCCATGCTAACCCAGAAGCAGAGGTTGCCGCCAAACACCTTCCCAGCGTCATGGTGACAACACCCCCACTTGTAGCCTTCGCTCCTGCAAATCCTGGCTGTGCTGTCTGCGGAGCCTTGACGCCGGCTTTTGAGTGCAATGTTTGTCGCAAGATACAGTACTGCTCCACCGTGTGCCAGACGGCTGATTGGAACGCTCATAAGGAGACTTGTGTACATCACCAGTGATTCGCGGCTAGACCAGTCTCAAGGCTCATAGGTTGGGACCAGTTTCGGCAGGGTGTATTGTATTATTTCGCTACCGTTAAGAATACAGCGTTCTCGCTAGATTGAGGCTTATAGTGCTAAAAGAGTCTCAGGAGGACATGTGGTATTTATTTCGCAACCAGACAGCAGCTGGACGTATTCAGCACAATGCAATATTCTCAGACTGCCTTCTTCTAGGTGGTTCTTACTTCAGTAAGGCTTTTCCTTTTTAAAAACTCCATCTCTACCTATTACTATTTTTTTCTCTCAACCATTCGTACCCTTTCTTCCTACAATTGCTCCACATACGTCGTGAGCGACACTTGACGCAAGCGCCAAGTCTACCACGAAGCCTCCCCAAATTCAAACCACTTCTGCTCTACTAAATACAAACTCCGTGTGGCGTGCTTGAGATTTGTACTTGAAACTCCCTGTTCAATGCATGTATCCCAGAAGGCAAGATGCGTAAGTAAAAAAATGATAACTGGAAAAATGAGGTGGGAAGGACAGAAAACCACCCGGTGTAATCCAAACAATTCTCATCCTCTTCTCTCTCTCTTCCCTCTATCTACTGCTACTGTACAGTACTACCCTCCCACCCTCCCACACCTTCCACTCCTAAAATCCAACCCGAAATCCCTCTTTCCCATCAGCCTTCGCACTTTCCCGTTTGTTGATCCAGTAACCTACTCTAAAATCCTCGACTCGTTCTGACAGTAGGGAATATCTTGAGAGAAGAATGAGAAGAGCGATAGGCTGGCTATCTGAATACAGTAGGGGGTGGGATTAGCTTTCGATTTATTTTCGTCATTCATGAAAATACTATATAGAGGGTTGGGACAAGGAAGCACAAGGCCTGTTATTTCGAACGGCCGGCATGGGCGAACACTCGCGCTGTTCCGCAGTGCTCTTGCTCGCTTCGACAAATATCATTTGGAGCAATTGATATCTAGATGGATTAATCTTTTACCATTCCGCAGGACGCAGAGTTAAGCAAGGTAAGTCAGATTGGTCATGCATAGTATGCAGCTCTTGCTGTTTCACTGAGCTTGCTCCACCAATTCAGCAGTCAGCGCTTCCGCTTTGATATTAGCCTCGTAGAATTATCCTTCGGACTGGAGAGAATCCTCTCTTGCACATGGACTACAGTGTCGATAGACTATCTTAGATTTCTAGTGTTGCATATTCCTTCGTTGCTCGAACCCATGTTTCTTTTTGAACCTGTATCAAACGCTATGGAAACATCCAAATTCCACTGTGCCTGCGTTGGTCAATAAGAGTGATGGCAATACTCCCATCACGTTGAAGGATTCTCAACCACGAAATACCCTTCGGTTTTAACAAGGCCAGCCCTAAATCCTTCAAGGGTATCTTCGTGCTTGAGACCTCTAATCACCAGCTTTTGTAATCCCTCGGATGGCGCCAGTCGCCGGATAAAGGGCTCGACCTATTTTCATTAGCAAAACTACCTGTAATGTATGTAGTGCTTGACAAGCTCACCCTAAACCCTTCGTTTTCATCTACCTTCATTTTCAGAAAATCCAAAGTCAATTCTTTCAGCGACGGGAATCTCAAATCATGGAGTCTGCTGTTGAGAAACTGCTCCGTCCACTCCGTCCATGTAGATTTCGGGTCTGGGTCCCCACCCAACTGACTAACCATATACGACTCATTTGGGTCGAATCTGAGAATTACAGAGCGTAGAAATGTGAGCCTGCCCTGAGGTTGACGCGGCCCGTAATTGGGGACTTTTAGGAAGTTAGCTAAAATCGACGGAAGAAAACCTAAAAGAAATACAAAGCCTTATTAGACTGTCATAGGTCACAGTAGGAGATAGAAACAAGACATTGCATAGAACATATAATCACAACGATATGCCTACCTCGGGACCAACCATCAATTCCTCTGTCCCTGAATTTCTCAATCGCCTCGGGGTTGGGAAAGCTGAACACATTTCGCCCGTACAATATTGGGAGAGCCTCGTTGTATACCTTGCGGCAAGTGCGCAGCAACGTAGCACTGATGTCGGATATTGGATTGTGGTCAGACAGCAAGATGCTTCTCTTGCCGCCGAGGAGCTTGTTTGCTTGTTTGGTACTGATTGAACTCGCCGAGACAAGGAGGTGATCGTAGATTATAAATCTAATCTCCAGCGGGATCGCGTAAAGTAATGGGCAGCGCTTTTGTAGTGTAACTGAGAACTCCGGCAGCACTGGTTCGCCCGTGGCCTCGATGACTGACGCCACGGAGGCCTTTGTAGCGACGTGACAAGCCGGCTTGGGAACAATCTCCGAATTGGGCTGGGTAATAGCCTTTCGACTCGAATTGGATGCGGTCTTCACCGTTGGCTTAATATACATCTGAATCGTGATTGATCGTCAGCGCCGTTAACGGGTATTCACATGGTAGGATTAAGGGTGGAAGATGCAGAGTACAACGTAAGTTGCTGTTCATGAGCGAGCAGAGCACCCTACGATCAAAGCTTACCCTCTGTGGTTTCTTTGCTGATGTCTTCCCGAGATCTTGAGGAACGAAAGCCACGGGATCGTGAGATGGCCTTCCTAATTGAAAACTAAACGTGAAAGAGAAGTAATTCGGAACACCAAAAGTAAACGACGAAAATCCCGACATGATGGGCAGTAATCGTATCTGATAAATCCCGGTGAGATGGAGAAGTGGTGAGCGACTTAGATATTGAAGGTAGATGCGATGCAACGGCCAATCACTTTAGGAAAGCGATAGATCTTGCATCTATATCGTCCGTATCGTTCTCCCAATATCTGTGAATGAAGGTGACTCTAACAGATTTAGAAAAACATGTTACAGGAGGTTGTTAAGCTGTGAAGTAGGACCATATACGTAGAAGAGTGGTTGAGTGATGAGGGTAATAAAGTGGGTTTCAAACACTTCAATATTCGGAAGGTGCGGTTCTGGCTTAGTTCAACACAACGTGACCCACTGTTTAAGTTGAATGTAAGTAAGGTGTCCTATCGATACTTACAAACCCCTAGAATTGAACAGGGTAGAAATTCACGAGTAGAACTACTTGATTCTACACCAAAATCGAGCGGGTGCACAAGTAGTCCTAATTCAACTCGCTAGTCTATTCCATTTCAGGGGTAAATACGAAACATAACAGTAGCTCCACCAGTTTACTTCACCATCTTGACCCTCGTGATATCCCACATGGAACGCCTCAAAAAGCCTTTCCCCGATTTACATAGGTGGAGGAAGAGCATTTCGCTGACAAGAGGCCCTAGCTGCTTCTCTGCTACGCGCGACACTTCGATCTCCGTCCCAGCGTTGTCATAGGCCACCTCACTGTTGTTCCTTTGGCTGCATCACCGTTGAAGCATTGTCGGGTATGTCCTCCTGTGTACACATATCGAAAGGGGCGTACTTGTCAAAATCGTGAACTCGAGGGAGATTCATCGAATGCATGTTGATTGTACCCCACTTAACTGAACCTAGATGTTTCTATCGCCATTAGAGATTATGCCTATTTACATGTTGAAGCTAATTCTGCTTCAACGAGCTGGGCGGAGCCGTCAAGCTGCCAAATACCAAAGCACAAACACCCAACATGCCAACTCCGCCGATGGCATATGCAGCATCTCGACCAGCCCACCAATACAAAGTACAAAATAGCAACGGACCGCAAGATCTACCTACTTGACCTGGGGAATTAATTAGTTGAGTTCTGCTTCCAAGATTGAAGCGAGTACAACTCACCCCAACTCCGATGATTCCCGAGCTTTCCCCCTCTCTCCGATTCTGCAGCTTCAAAACTACTGAGGCTGTTCAAGCCGGTCACAACCGTCGCGGTCGTAACGGCCAGGAGGCTAGCAGCACCGTAAAGACCAGCTTCGGTGGTGAGTCTACCAAGGAGGAAGAAGCTGACGGCACAAGCCAGCACCCCTAGTTGTACAACGCGTAGAGGATGCAGCCTCCTCGTAACGGTACCTTGTAAGATGGAGGCGATGAGGCCGATGAAGCCAAGGAGCTTGCCAGACTGTGTGGATGTGTAGCCAAAGAGATCGTACGTCATAAATGGAAATGAAAATTCCATGCCGCTGAAAAATAGGATGAAGATAAAATGCGTGAAATTCAATAGTAAATGCGAGTTCGTGCGAACATGTCTTTGTGGTGTCATGTTTTGGGTCTTTCTCGACGAGCCGTTCGCTGAGATTGTTGTTCGTGAGGATGGTAAGGTTTCGGGAAGACACGAATATAGATAAACGGTCTCGATAACGATCAGAAGTAGGGAGACTCCAGCGGCCGTGGCAAAGGGGTTCGCAGCTACCGTTTCAATATTTGCTAATGCCGCTCCAAGTGCGGGTCCGAATGTGAAGGCAATTGAGAAACATGCCCCTACGAGAGCCATTGTTGCGCCGCGCTGCTTATCATCACTGATATCTGCTGCCATGGCTGTTGCTAGTTGTACATTTCCTTCGCTCAGGCCTCCCACCACCCTACTCGCTAGGAAGGTCCGAAAGTCGGTGGCTGCGACCCAAAGCGCGACCGAGAGAATATTGCCAGCCATAGACCACAGCAACGCAGTTCGACGTCCGTACTTGTCAGACAGGGAGCCAATGAATGGTGAAGCAACTGCTTGGAGGAATGAAAATAGAGAGCCAAGGGCGCCACCCAGAAGGACTATGTCATAGCGATCGCTTATTGGACGTGAAAAAGACTGCTTGTAGGTATTGAGCCCAGCAAAAATGCGACTGAGGACTGAATCTGATGACTGTGCAGGAGCCTCTGAGTTGCGGTAGAATTCGAGGAGCTTAGGGAACAGTGGTAGGATGAAGGTGAAGGAGATCTGGAATTATTAGCGTTGTGAGCTCCGGCAACAAGGACTAACTTACTAGATCCAGTAATAAGGATATGAATATAACTCTCAGGATTTGGTTTCGTTTAGCTTGTGGTACCGGCGCAGCGGACATTGCGCGAGCTTACGAGGCACGACGGCCACGTAGATATACTCTTTCCCACCCTAGTTTCGTTCTTTTTACGGAAGAGCGTCCGATGCAATCAGAATTATAAGTAGCGACGTGATAGCGGACGTAGTAGTGAGCGAAAGGTCATTGTACGGAACCAGTATGTATCTTTCCTTCAGGTACCTGATTGAGAGACTCGATGACAGCCATGTATTGTCAGTGAAGCCGAGGCTGCCCGGGCACGCCGGGTACACAAAGTTGGGAGACGCTGCCGCAAGCCTAAAAGTAACCGCCAAAAGCGCCACCATTTCGGATATGCATCCAAGCACTGCCGGTCTGTCACTAGGTAGTACTTCACTCGTTACACCAATTAGATAGCAACTTATATCCACGCCAGCTCTATTACACCATGGATGGCGGCAAAGCAGATCTTTTTAGGTAGTAGTAGTAAACCTTACTTTAAGATCCTACCTTACCTACTTTAAGGTCCTACTTTACTTTAAGGTCCTACTTTACTTCAATGTCCTACTTTACTTCAACCTCCTCTGTCGGCACTGGGTAGTTCTGTCTGATTTATTTACCCCTCTTACAAAGCTTCAATGCCCACGGGAACTGCGTTGATGTAAGTCGGTCAGCATAGCGGTTAAGTTCATGTGGATAGATTATCATAATTAACATTCGCTATCAACCGAGTCTACTCAATACGCCGTGACAACCCACAAGGCCTAATCGAGCCATCTCGAAGCCTGAGCGTTGTGTGCTCGAAAATCAGTCTTGACGAACAATGGCATCACTATTTTCTCCTATCCAAGTAGGCAAATGTCAACTTGCCCATCGGCTTGTCTACGGTCCCATGACCCGTTTCCGCGCATCTGATGATCACGTCCATGGTCCCCTTGCCACCGAGCATTACGCTCAACGTGGTGCTGTTTCCGGTACTCTGATCATCACCGAAGCCACCTTCATCTCGCCTCGCTGCTCTGGTTATCCGAATATCCCTGGCATCTGGAAAAAAGCGCAAATCGATGCCTGGAAGAAAGTGACGGACGCAGTGCATGAGAAAGGCAGTTACATTTTCTTGCAGCTATGGGCCTTGGGCAGGGCAGCTCTTCCAGAGGTTATGGCTGAAGGAGCGGGGCGGGATGGGATTGTGAGCAGTAGTGCGGTGCCGATTGAGGAGGGTCGACTTGTACCGCGGGCATTGAATGAGGAGGATATCTGGAGCTATATCGGGGATTATGTGCAGGCTGCGAGGAACGCCGTCGAGGCTGGATTCGATGGGGTGGAAATTCATGGGGCAAATGTTCGTACATCGATGACATTTTTGCCTTACTGAAGAGTAGAGCAAAGTACTTAACAGTGTTCTAGGGATACCTAATCGATCAATTTACGCAAGATACTTGCAATAAGCGAACAGGTATGACACTACTTCTATCTTTGTTCCAAAAAGATTGACGGTAGTTGTGCTCTTTTACTTACATGGAGCAGACGCCTGGGGTGGTAGCATCGAAAAGCGCGCTCGTTTTGGCCTTGAAGTAGCTAAGGCCTGCATCGCTGCCATTGGCGCAGACAGAGTTGGAATTCGTTTGAGTCCCTTTAGCCCATTCCAGGCCATGAAAATGGAAGACCCTGGCCCACAATTCAGCTACCTGATCGAAGGACTGAGAAAATTGAAGCTCTGTTACCTCCACTTGGTTGAGTCCCGTATAAGTGGACCTGTCGATATCGAAGGCGTCGAAAAGCTACATTTTGCGCTGAAAATCTGGAACAATATGAGTCCAGTTTTGGTATGCGGTGGTTACACAGCGGAGACAGCAAAGAGGGCGGTCGATGAGGACTATAAAGGCTATGATGTTCTGGTAGTGTTTGGGAGGTACTTCATCAGCACTCCGGACCTGCCGTTCAGGGTGCAGCACGGGATTGAGTTTACGAAGTACAATCGTGATACCTTCTACACCAAGGGCCCAGAGGGCTATATCGATTATCCTTTTAGCAAGGAGTTTGAGGCGGTATCACCGTCGAAGACAAAATTATAGAAAAGAAATACTTTGATATTAGAGGCTTATAGTCTAATAAATCTAGCAAGAAAGCTCAGACGGAAATTACATCACTGCAATTAAGATTGTAGTTGAAAAGCACCGTTGTATACGGGGAAATCCATCTCTTGGTCGGGTCAATCTTCGTAAATAATCCCTAGACAGGAGACTGCATCAGATCGTTACAAGATTTCCATCCAGAATTATTTGACATAGAGGAACTGGAGATAAAATAATCAGGCTGAACAATCAGATCGACAAGCGGCTAGGTAAGTAGGATATTTTATCTTTCTTTGAATGATGGCTAGAGCTATGGTCAGAGTCCCTCTGTACCTATTCACTTGCAGTGGTTTTGATCGAGGCAAAACAATGAGCATCTTAGCAGCATTGCTAATTTGGAAGTACAGCTATGTGATCGTCAAGAAATACAACGTTTATTGTGTCAGTTGAGAAGGAGCGTTTGCGGTGATGCTTCGCACCCGCTGCAGACTCCCTGCGAAACTTGAGTCCCTCGAAGGTCGGGTCACACAAGTATCGTCCTACAGTCGCTCGTAGTGTAATATGGAAGATTCCGTACCAGCTTCATTTCGCACGTGGCTGCAGCCACTAACAAGCCTGACGATTGAATCCTCGAGCACTTCGATTTGGAAGCTATGGCGGGTCTTGGAGAAGCCGCTAGCATCATTGCCATTCTCCAGATGACAGGCTCTGTCCTCACCTTTTGCTACGATTACGCGCGAAGCTCGAAGGAGAGAAGTGCTACCGTGGAGCGAGTGACCACTGAGCTTGAAGGCTTTAAAGATATTCTCCAGCGACTCGAAGACATCAGTATCAAAAACCCTGCTGATTCGGCAATAAGTGCGCTCCGCTCCCCCAACGGATAGCTTCACCAGTGCGGGACCCTCTTGGAGGGCTTGAACCATGCTTTGAAAAGGGCTACATTTGGCAAGGGTTAGGAGAAGGAGATGCGTGAAACACTGCTCGAACTCGAGCGGCACAAGTCCGCCTTCAGCTTTGCGACTATGCTTAACACTCAGTAGGTCCGAACAGTTTGCAATTGTTCTAAACTTCTATAAGCCCCGTTCCTCAAATTCAGGCTCTAGGGGTAGAGGGTTTATTCTCAGACATCAATCGATGTGAATAGGTGACTATTCTAGAAGGGCATTCTAATCTCTCTCTCCCTCGTCATTATCAACAACTACCCTGCAAAATACAAGTCTTGGTGGTGTGTTGCTATCCAGTGCAGAATCACGAGATCACATCCCCGTACATGTCGACTATAGAATCCAGGACTATGGTAGATTCACAAACTTGAAAAACGCTAACCTGAATCAGTGCCTTGACAGACAACATCAGATAGCGTGTTGTAGACCTTACTGAATCAACAGCATCCGCTACGTGCCAGAGTAGTAATGCCAAAATACTCCTGTGGTTGCGCGGAACAGACCGGTCAATTGACCATAAACTAGCTCGGAAGAAGCACGAACCCTCGACTGGAAGCTGGCTGCTAGAACATCCCCGGTACGGGCAATAGAAATTGAGCTCTGGGGAGGTCTTATGGCTCCATGGTATCCCTAGCTGTGGTAAGACGATTTTGGCTTCTACCATCATTGAGGATCTTCGTATAGCCTTCCCAAGCAGGCATATTCTCTACTTCTACTTCAACTTCGTAGATCAAAAGAAGCGGGGCATACGTGACATGCTGCTGTCACTACTTGCACAACTTTGCGAGAAAATAATATTGGAAAGCGTCGAGGTTCCCTATAAAAGCTGCCAACAAGGATCCCGTGAAGCGGATGAAGATTAGATAATGGTTGCCCTCTCAGAAACTTTGAAGTGCGCTGGGACTGTTTATATAATTATAGACGCCTTTGACGAGTGTGAAGATGTTGATGGGATCCGGGAACTATTTCTCAACGATATAGCGGATCTATATCTGCTTATCACAAGCCGTAAGGAGATCAGTATCGAACAGGTCTTGAAGAAATGCTATAACGATGCTTTGAGGGAACTCCAGACCGACCTACTTCAGGTGGATGCAGATGTCAAGCGTCCTGTACAACATAGACTTGATAGTGAGGGAAAGCTTTGGAAATTTTCAAAAAATGTTAAATTAAAAGGAGAAATTGAGGACTGTTTGATCAAAGGTTCGCAAGGACTGTACGTCTCCGCCAATGCTGCCCAAAGCAATATGAACCGCGCTCACAATACCTAGGTTCCGCTGGGTTGACTGTCAACTGACTATTCTCTGCAAGTGTTCCAGCGTGGCTACCGTTGAACGAGCCCTCACCTCTGTGCCTAAGGGGTTAGACGAGACGTACGAAAGGATCTTAGCCAATGTTCACAAGGATCCCGAGGCCGAGAAAGCCTGCCGTGCCCTTCGTTGGCTGGCCTTTTCAGAGCGTCCTATGCTATTGGCTGAGATTGGTGAAGCGATCATTATCGGACCTGGAGATCAGCGGCTTAACGAAATGGAAATGTTATTTGAGGATGACCTTATAGGCATCTGTTCAAGCGTTGTTACTTTCTCCGCGGACACACAAGAGCTGTGTCTCGGCGCATAAGACTGTGGAGGACTATCTGATATCCGACATGTTGAAACCAGAGTTCCAGATGACTGGTTTTCAGGAACGTGAATCACATGCTTACTTGACAGCGACATGTCTCACTTACTTCTGGTGTTTGGGTTACGGAGGCTCCTTTGACATGGTAATCGAATTTTCTGGAACAACAGTCGGACTGAGACCAAGACAGTCTGTTTTCAAACAGACTTACAATTTTGCGGGCAGAAAAGGAAAGGGATGGCTCAAAAGCCGCATCCTTTCTTTGCATATGCCAGGGATTGCTCGTATAAAGCATGCGATTCGTGCTGACCAAACGGATAAATTGCTTCAAAACATCATCAGTTTTCTTAGAACTGGGCTAGGGAATTTGATAGACATCCCTGAGTGCTCTGGAATATCAAGACACCGGCTGACCTGGCACCAGCGATTGAAAGAAAATCCATGGATTGCCAATCGCTTCGCCTTAGTCTTCGCTACCCGCGTTGGACTTACACTTCGTGACGTGCACGTGTTGTTTAGACTCTGTTAGATTCAGGCACAGACGTGAACACTGGCGATATTCTGCATGCACAAGACGACGAGAAAGAGAAAAGCGAAAATAATGGAGTAAAAGACTTCTTTAGAGAAGAGCAGGAGGGGGTTACCTTGAGCACACCACTTCGGATTGCCTTAGCCACGCAGGACCTCGTATGATAAATTTGCTACTTTCAAGAGGGGCGTACTCAGCGGACTTAGCGCTTGAACATCTAATAAGCGGCCATGAGTGGACCACTCCAAGTAAACCATTGAGCGGTTTGGACGTCCTTATGCCTCCGGTCGTACCGAGCAACGACTCGATGGACCCCCTCCCCCTTGAACTCGTTCAAGTAGTTCTGATTTACAGGTCATATTTTCATCCCAGTACCTTGGGCAAGATGCTAGGGCGAGCGATTCTACTTGATGATGCGGCTCTGGTTTCTTTGCTTCTAAAAGCCGGAGCGAATTTGGATTTCGATGGAACTTCTTCTTTTGCAGCAGCCTTTTCGAATTCATCAGCACCAGTAGTAAATGTGCTACTGGAATATGGGGCAGATCCGAAAGTTCCAGAGCTCGCAAAACATCTGGCCAGAGGGGTATCATCTTCGTGACTTCACTGCTAAGTTACAACTAATGGAGAAATGGGCTACAAATGACTTAGATACGTTCCATCAGATGTTTGAAGCTGTGGTAGGGTTGGAACGTAGACGCCGGCGGAAGAGAAAGATGGGACCAGAGAGGTCGAGAACTGGTCCGACAGTGTAAGATGTACTAACCGGCAAGAGTCGAAATATAGAAAACTGAACAATAGGCAGAGGTAGAGTAATCTTACTGAAGGCTGGCCGAGCGATAGAAGATCCGGGCAAGTGGAAGCAGACCAAGCTATCGAAGCACAAGATTTCCACCAGCGGGTGAAAAATTCGAAGAAAAGAAATCACAATCCGATCTGGTGCACAAAGAACAGCTTTACTATCGACGCGCGTCTGCATGAAGGACGGACGGACATAAGCACAATCACAACTACCTTAACAGATTTTCTAGTAGTACTCATGTATATAAACGGCTTTCATTACAATTCACATTTGCAACCGAAAGACCTCGATGTGAGAGAACCCTATTTGATAAACGATTGCATGCTCTCAGTGTTTTACCCTAGCGATAAGTCGACTGAAACCATATTCCTTCATATAGATTGAAAATTAAATGAGGCCTTTCTTTATGGGTACATGGTGTAACACCTTCAGTGACCAGACCTCTTAGAGCAAAAGTTGCCTCGTTCTATCGCAGTCATTACAATTGAATAGCAACCCTAGCTTAGACGATATGCTGCATGTCAAGGTTGTTTTACTGAAAAGTAGAGCTTCAAGTAGAAGATATATCGCATATTCTTACTCGGGCAAAGAACAGACTGAAGGCATATGCTTCCATTTGGATAAAAAATTATTTGGGTATGTGAATTCGATTACCTCCCCCGAGAAGATTCTTCTGCAACCAAAGCAACCCAGAACCAATCCGATCTGGTAAAAAAAATCAAAAATCAAAAGGTGCAACGTCGGCGTAAGCAATTGCTAAAGCGTCGTCAACGTCACGAAGCAACCAAAGCCACCACCCACCACCCACCACCCAGGCACTGGCAACGGTCCGTCAGATTCAGAATTCTCGAGTTTCTTACCCTGTAGATATGTCTTGTAACGTCAGAATGGCTAAGTAGACGCTGGTCAGATCTGATGGAGATCCCTCTCATTCCAAGATTTGTGTTCTCGAGCAGACAATTAGGAGCATAGCGGACAAAGTTACCTAGATGTTGCCGATGTCAAACGGGTCCATATTGATAAAGCAAAAGACTAACGCTACTTCTCATGGCAATGGAAGACGTCTGGGTGCACCTTTCAAAAGCATGGTAGAGGTCATACGAATTGGTCAACTTGGCAAAGAATAGTCCAGGGTACTCGGCCAGAGGATTTTTGGTCATAGGGTAGATGGATTGGTAAAAGAAGTAGAACGAAAGCAAAAGCGCTATGATCAAAAAACGCAAGACATCTTAGGGCTGAGGACGATGAAGGAGACCATCGCTTTGATAAGGGAAGCAGATACCTTGAATATACTTTAACAAGCTCAAAGAGGATTGGAGAGCTTGAAATACTGAGATGGGTATAGATATAGATCATAAACCCTGCAGCTGAAAGCTGGACGATTTATAGAAGGAGAAACGGATAGTGGGAACGTAGAAGTGAAAGAGGGCAAGACGAAACGGTGAGGTATTTAAAAGCACGTCACTGACACGGCACGAGAAGAGAATACAATATGGCTAGCGCTATGGGATCCTTGTCATGTCTCTTCTTAAACACTGTAGCTTCACAGACGGTCAATATCATGAGATAAATCATCGAGGAGGAAGAGACGTGCCCTGGCCTCAGCGATAAGGACGGCCAACTGAAAATGGAATATTCGAGTGGGTCCAGGTTGGTTGAATATTCAGTAGTCGTACCTTAGCCGTCTTGCTAAGATAGCTCGTGAGAACATCCTCAAGTGGAACAAGGCTCAATACCACATGGACCTGCATCTGTTTTTGGTGCCCAGGGTAGCGCGATGGTAATTGATGGTTTCATATACGACTGAAAGATGGGTCGCAGATCCGCGTTCTGAGTCGATAGAGATAGAGATATCTTTACAATGACATTTTCAATCTATTCGAATTATGATAGCCGCAGGCCATACATTTACCCTCTCTTGTCAACGAGTCATAGCTGGTCGCATTCTGTCATTTAAGGAGCTATGATAGACTACCTCTCCTTGCTCAACTATGGACAGGGAAGATATACCCGGCCGTTTGTGGAAGATTTCGCCAACCTTTGGCGTCTCTTCAATGCTGGGGGGGGGGGGGGGTTCAGCCCACCGGACCGTAACCGTCATCATGAAGAGCTAGGGCCATTAGTGCACCCAGGACCGAATAATGTTCCCATCCAAGACCCCTGAGGCTGTAGATATCATCTACGGTATCAGTCACCTTTTTCGAAAGGTAGGTTCGAGATATCAGTCAAAAGACTTCCAACTGAACTTTGTCCACAGTCTCTCCTTTGCCCGTCTCAATTGAGTTCCTGGACGAAAGAGCACGCAGATGAATCTCTTTTCGTTCAGGATGAGACCTACCATAATGGGCAAAGAAAAGGTCGGCAACGCCTACAGCCTCGCATCTAGAGTCAGGATATAAATGCTCGGGCCCAACGCTTCAACTCAGAGGTCTTTTCGAGGCCCCCCAAATCTATTCCCGAGCGGTAAGTCGTGGTTTTCAGCGAGCGGAAAGCCTAGATGGACCTGTTGTTCTTCGCTTTCGGCTCTGGACCCCATGCATGTATGCCGAAGCATCTCTTGGGGTGAGATTGAAAATGCTGATAGTTGCTTCCTCAATTCGAAGTCTCAATGAGGATCCGCAGAGAGAATGGCGTCTAAACAGTGTCGGGATGGTTCAGCAGCAAGAGCTGATCTGCAAGCTCAAGCATCACGTTCATGTACAGACTGCAGAATCCAGACAGAAGCTAGTGACAGTGCAAGGTTGTGAGAGAGTGTTGAAATATGACTGAACTAGAAGGTTTTGCAGCATATGTAGGATGTGTGTTTGAGTAAAGTTCTATGGAGGTTCGAAGCTTCGGTTAAATACAGTGCGTCATGTGACCTCGATAGGTCCGAGCATAACTCCCGTTTCAACAGAGAGAACGTTTCCTGGCTGAACCTACTTCGTAGAAATGGAGAATCTTCAGCCTTTACCACCACGATCCACCCTGAGGTCGTCTCGGAAATCATGTACTTAAACGTTATTGGCCTTAACTTTGAGACTCTATCCAAATATTTGGGTGTCGCTTTCGGTTAATCATTATTCCGTTCTACTGATTTCAGAGTTCAGATCAACGCGAAATAGCTTCTTAATTCTAGACTTGTGATGATAATATCGTTGAGGTACGAATTGATATCTAAATCACGCGTAGTCTTTCTCAAAGGCTCAGTAACTCTTCATAATATCACAAGAATGGAAGCCCTTCCCTTGCCATATCGTGGGGAAGCAAGCAATTTGCAGATTCAAACAATACTGTCACTGTGTGAGCTCCCATTCACCAACATTCCATTATGAAGTTCACTACTGACGCTGCCTAGTGGCTTGTGAAGCCAATACCACACACGGAAGTTTTCTCCTCTCTCAACAGTCATGGCTTGTTTGATCCTAGTACCAACTACTTGAAAACCACTTTTGCACGACGCTTTGGAGCCAATAAGTTGCATACCCAACTCAGTATGGCAAATACCAGTGCTTTCTGGGATATTGTGGACCTCACAGCTGGAACTGAACAGGGCGTTGACCCCGACTTTGAGAATTTAAGGTTAGCGGCGTCGAGAGCCCAGCATGCTGCGTCCCGATACCTAGAGCAAGCGTTCGGTCTAGAGTCAGTCCACTCAGTACAGGGTCACCAGGGCAGCTTGTCGTCACAGTTGAAGCAGGATGATATCGACTTGGGTAGGGGGATGTCGGGTCTAGCAAAAGCTGCCACGAGAGCCTTTTTCGCCCCGGAGATCCTATCGTCAAACTCAGTGTACAAAGAGAACAGCCACAACGACGTGCCCCAGGGTATATCTTCGCATGTTGGTGATACTGGTCTCCCAAAGCCACACCCCAATGCCGCCGACTCTGGATTAGGTGAATCTGTTTCAGAAACCGAGGATTCCAGTTCACCAATAAATTCATTGTTCCCACATGCCGGGCCCACGACTGTCTCTATATTTGGTACGAAAAACCTCGTGAGTGCCCAGCACTTCCAAAAGCCTTCGCTGTCGCAAGATGCGGCAGGCAAACTGCAACGAGATCAACCACGACCGAACATGACAATACCCAGAAAGGCAGGCATATCCCAGTATCCTGAGCAAGGTAGCCCCCCAGATCTCTCAGAATCTGATCTGATGACGTTGGGAAACCCAAGAAGGTCTCAAGTGAACAGCTCTGCCACCTTTCACCCTGTGAACGATGAATATCCTTCATATCAGACACAGCATGACAGATCAACGCCAAAGAGGAAGAGGGGGGGACCTTATGAAAGTGCCCCGGGTATCCACCCTCATCGAAAGTGTAAACGAGAGAGCCGTGACGATGTACCCGCTCTCAGGGCTGGACGAAGTCCGATCAAGGAGAGGAATAAGGTCTCGTCGCAGAACAAGAGTCGATATAGTGAACCACCAACATCGCAGGGCATATTCAAGGTATCTCGGCGTTCTCTTCCTCGCTTGGGATCGTTCGGAGACTCCGACGCACACGAAGTGAATGATTTAACCTCAAGTGTATATCAAACCCCATCAGAAGTTCCTCTGAAAAGAAACAAGTCAGAAGACAGCCTTTGGGGACTTTCAAGTCTTGCAGACAAAGATGTAAAAAGGCAGAAACTGTCGAGGAAAAGTCTCGAGGATGCCCTCTTCTTATCTTATAGCAATGATACGACTCTAGCCGAAACCTTGCAAGAAATTATTTACCCCATACTCGAAGCTGCAATAGAAGGCCGTAAAGGTCTGCTTCCCGAAGGCAAGCTGATTTCAATTGCCAAGACCGTAAGCTCCCAAATTCTATCAGCAAGTTGTTGCGGATAACCGTTCTAAACCGTCATTATAGGTTGTGAGGAAGGTGGCTGATTATGATTTTCGGATGTTCTTAAAAGAAAGTAATTATCATCTAGATCGTCGGCAGAAGAAGATGATAAAGAGAACTGTAGAGGACACGTTTGGTCAAGAAGCTCTCCTTGTCTATAAGAAGCATCAGCCAAATTCTCGCAGTAATCCCTTCCAAGGTCAAGAACCAAACTCACAGGCTTCTCTACCGACCCTTCATTGCTCGAAACCAGAGAGAGAATTGACAGGGGATGAGAACCTCGAGCGTCTCCATATCTCCACCAGTGCACCAACGTCGTATGATATGTCACTGCTTGGTCCAGGGGAGACATGTCCCTCTCCTGCTCTGGTGGTGGCGTCCGTGGGGTCGCATCATGGGCCATCAGTATCAAGTGAGTCAAGCCACACAAACTCGGGTGGAAAGGTGAAGAAGGTACGTTGTATGCCACGTCATACTACACCGTTTCGGGGAATCTTCTCGCAGAAAAGGGAGGCGAAGATCAAAGACCCTGATCCAGTGATATACGACATTGAAAGTATTCCACTCGCTCCGCCTCCTGCATTTCATGACGTTAAGCGGAGTCCTTTTGTCGAGGGTTCCGCAATTCGAGCATCGAAGGCTAAGGTTGGTCACGGGAGTCCCAAGGTCTCCACAACTGTCGGTACGGACAGTGTGATTGAATCATCCGTTCTGAAATCTATACCGAACGAATGGGAACACGATTCCCTTGTCAAAGGGGCCGTAGATCACGTCTCATCACGTTATAGTACCGCCGGTGATAGTCGTTCATCAAGTCCCGACTCTCAATCGTCAATGATAAGTAAGATCTCTGATGGCAATGGCTTTGATTATGGACCTCCGCAACATCGATCTCGTAAAGATTTATTTATCAAGGCTGGCGTAAGTCAGCTACAATCCTTAAAACATTGGCCCAAGGCCAACACGAGAGAGTCACGTCCTGCGTCGAGCTATTCTATGACGCTTTCTCCAGTATTAATGGGGCGTGAGTTAGGGGTGAATCTTGATGTCTCTCATATTGCTCGCCAGCGACCAGCTCTAGGGCATGTTGACACAACATCGGAGCTTGTCAGATCGTGGGAGGACCAAGGGCATACGTCGAAGGCCAATGATCTTGTGACAGCCGCGGAACACTGTAGCTCTGACGCACCGTGGGAGCAAGGTGATATGCAACAAAATGACCGTCAGCAGTTATTGAACTCTCGCTATGTTTACAAAGGCGAGCAAGAAGAGGAAGCGGTAGATTTGCGGACGTGCATCATTTCCCGAGCAACGTTATCACCGGGTCAAGCATTTGACTTACGAATTCCAGTCGATGAATCGATTCGGAAAACTGAACAACCGCTTATGCCCTACCAGAGCTCTCGTCAAGATCACCGTACGAAAACAAACACCTCCGGTGTGAACGGTCTCAACCGCCGTAATAATCACTTTGCTCGTTCGCTGAAACAAGGAACATCTTCGCGGTCCAGAGCATTGCACAGGTCTACACATGGTATCTTAAGCCAGAGTGCAAGACAAGGTGAGTGGTGTCGATTCATAACCTTACCAACCATGATAAAAATATAGCTACCAGCAAGCTGACACTGTGATCTCTGGTATTGTAGTGCATAGCAAAACCAGTTCAGACGCAAGCAATATACAACCCTCGACTCCGTTCTCATTCAATACTGCCATCGACATGGGACAAATTCCGAGTCAGATAGAAGAGCAACACGGAAGAATCGAGGGCTCGACATCTGATTCTTTGTCAAACCCAAAAATCGCGCTGCCTACAGCTCACGATCCACTATTAGCGTATGTAGCTGCCGGTCTGGTATTACATGATCTTAGAATAGCTCGTCCCTACGTTGAATCGAACATCAACCCCTGTACGGTGGCAGATGAGCATGGTCGCCTCAAACACGTTGATTTTAGTCACGAAGAGTGCAAAGCACTCTCGGACAGTATTGGTATTGCCAGACAGGGAACAGGACCGTATCCACCCCGTGTTCAAGCAAACCTCAAAAATACACATCCGGGTAGGGATGATGATGATGTGCTTTCATTCTTGACAGACTTGCAGAATCAGACTGCAGCTGCTAAACCTGGATTCAAGAGAGTTGAACACGCTGTTGTCGAACCGGCCCAGATTTCGCATCGCTCAATATCGTCGACACTTCGACGTCGTGAGCTTGGATTGAACACAATGAATGAGACCAAGAGCTTCATATCGAAGATGTTACGTCCTTGGCGGTCATGGAGAGGAGCTTCCGGCGATGTCGTCGCCTGCGCATGGGGGCCAGAGTCAGTCACATACGCTGCAGGAGCTGCCGCTCACGTCAACCCTGAAGACCAGCAATACAACCGGTCCTGTAATCTGCTTTTGGGAGATTTGATCACGAACAAACTTCAAGAGCTACCTGATCATCGAGTGGCAAGGCCACACACTGCAAATATGCCCACTGTTTCACATACTACCGAAGAGTTGTACAACGTGCTAGATCCCATGCTTTACAAAACTGTAACATCGGTACAATTCTCAACGGACGGAAGCAAACTGTACACTGCTAGCCATGATTCAACGGTTAAGGTTTGGGATGTGAGTCGACGAACGTGTCTGGATACACTTCATCATGAGGACCACGTCACCAGCCTGGAAGTTTGCAAGGCATATGAGGGAGTGTTTGCTACTGCTTCGAAGACCATCGATAACTCTATCCGGGTATATTTCCCCAGCTGTGAGGGCTCATACGAGGACGTGGGAGATGACTGGGTGGGCTTCTCGTCCTCCCGTGCTCAACAGAAACGAAGCTGGGAAATCTACCCCGAATGTATCCGATGGGGTCTCACTTCTTTGACGAATCATCTGTTGCTAGTTGGTTTTCAGCAGTGGCAAGGACATGAGGGGCCCCCTCCAGCCCGCGAAGGGCATTTATGCCTGTTCGACCTGAACCAAATGCAACCGATAAAGGTCTCTCCTTCGAGCCAAAGTGTGCATTCAATTGCCTGGCATCCAGTCCTCAACTTGTTTGCAACCGGCGGCGCTGCTGGAAAGGGTCTACTCACAAATCGACAAACTACCAAGACTGTGGTCCGTAGCTGGGATCTCCGGAGCTCAAACTCATCTGCCATGGAGTATGAGTGCACTGCCGTAGATATCCATGATATTACCTTCCACCCTCAGAATTCCAATTACATCACTGCTAGTTGCACTGATGGCAGCATCTACGTGTGGGATTTCCGGAAGCCCAATCAACATCTACATCGTCTACAGCACGGCATTCCTCTGATGGACTTGGACCCTGACTACTGTCGGGAGGAACAAGATGCTGGAGTTATGTTGACCACCTGGGATGAGCATGGCAACAGCTTGTTCACTGGATCTTCTGATGGAATGATCAAGGAATGGGATGTCCTTCGCGCTCCAGAAAACGCTCTCGTCCGAGACGTTGCCCAAATAGGCGCCGGTGTCCAAAACGGAGCCTTTTCACCCGACTTTACCAATCTGCTAGTCGGAGACGCTGCAGGAGTTGTGCACGTACTTTCCAGTGCGCCCATAGGCCCCGAGGCAACCGACGAGGACGACGAGGACGAGGAAGTCTTCATTAAGAAAACAATGCCCATCGAATTCGTCCCCGCCGTCGACCCAGCCGAGGACGACGAGAACCCCGGTGTAGAAGGAATCCTAGCGAGCAACGAACGCCTTGACTCCCACGAGCTAAAAGTCCACCGGAGATACGGGGCCGGCCAAGGGCCTCGTTACCGAGGTCCGTACGCACGATGGGCTAGGACGACAATCGGAAACGGCCTTGGGTTCGGCCAGCTAACGCCTGAGGTCGAGGTGAGCCGTCTCGCTACGGCGGCGGAGAAGAAAGCGATTTTGCAGGAGAGGAGGGCGATGCTGGAGGATGATCAGGTGTATCAGCGGTTGCAAGGGGTGAGCAGGGGTGGAGGGGAGCATGAGTGGTGGTGTGGGTGTCTGGCGTGTGGGGGTGAGTAGGGGGTGAATTTTCTGCAGGAGGAAACGGGGGGGTGGGGGGGCAAGGGTAGTGTGATGTATGATAGGATGACGATAGGATGATGTGGAATGGATTCTTCATCTTCCGTGTGGAGGATTCGATATTCCTGAACTTTATGAATGCCAAAATAAATCAAGGTCTTGCAAATGAATCGATTTTCAATCCTCACACGCCAGCCTCATGAAAATCATTATTTTTTATCCTTGTCCAAATACCGAATGTCAATCACCACCTCCTTCAACATATCCGAGCCCCAACACTCAACCTTGAGACTTTCCCGCCCCCGAATCTCCACTACAGTAATCTCTCAAATTCCCATGTATCTTACCTACCCACTCCCAACCCCCCCCGCAGAAATATTCCGTCTCAAAGAAAAAAAAAGAAAAAAAAAGAAAAAAAAGACGAGTTTCCAAAATCCAACAGGTGCCGTGGTCAAATACATATACCGGTCTGAATAGGTTGGGTTGAGTTGGGTCGGGTCGAGGGGAGGGGGGCTGAGGAGGATCAAGGGAGATGGGGGGTTAAGAGATAGGGGTTCAGGAGGTTATGTACTGTAGGTTTCAAGGGATGTTTTTGTTTGGGGTTGGCTTTTCACGGGTTTGCGGATTTTTGGGGTTTGAGAGGGGGTGGGTTTGGGGTGGGGACTGAAAAAAAGGTGGGGGGGGGAAGTGGTGTGGTGGTGGTGGTGGTGGTGGTGGAGAAGCGGTGGGAATGGGAAGGATTGGTTGGGTTTGGTTATGGAGGGTGAGGGGATGCGGATGCTGGGGGGGGGGGGGGAGGCGAAATGGGGAAGCGGGTAACAGGGGGGGTTTTTGGGATGTGTTTTTTCCGTTTCTTTCATCGGTTGATGAATTATTCGATTCGGAGGATGAAGGAATATTTCCCGCTTGATCGAAAGAATAGGAAAAGAGACGTTCATACGTATTCACATCATGCTAGATATACATATATACAACTTCCCTAATCCCTCCCTCCCCCAAGTTCCAACGCACACGCCCAAACCCAATCACTTTTTCAACGGCAGCTTGGCAGGCACCTTTGTCCTCATCTGCACGCTCAGATCGTAGAGTGCGTCTTTGAACGCAAATAGAAAAGCGGCCGTGATGACGGACTGGGTGACTTTTGGTCCGATGCCTACATTCCCAATTAGATCAGTTCGGTCCAGAAGAAGAAGAAAAAGGGGTAAACCAACCTTTATACAACCCCCTCCATCCTTCTTCCCTGACAATTCTTCTCAAACTTTCAATCATGTTATCCTTGGGGCTATCGCTGCTCGCGACATGCATCCGACTCTTGACCGTGATATACGGGTACGTGATACTCGTCGCCGCCAGCTTCCCCAACGCCCCTAACAGAAAAATATCCCGAGGTAAAACCCTCCTCCTCTTCTCGAGCACATTCCTCAACTGTTCAAAAATCGTGTACTGCAATATCGGATTAATTACCAGCACCAGCGCCGGTAATACTCCCGCAAACAACGCCGTCGGGCCTTCTTCCCTGAAAAGCCTCACCACTGTGGCTAATGTGGAGGGTTTCTTTGTGGGTTTGCTGCCCGGGAGTGTTTCCTCGGTGTTGTTTTGCCTAGCTGTCATGCGGGTATTGACGACCCAAATTGGATTCGTCAGCAGTACGGTTGCGCTGCCGGCGAGGGCGCCGGCGATCATGGATTCGACGGTTGTGAGTTTTTTGGAGGCGCGGCCGGCGCGGATGGCGGCGCGTTCGAAGGCGGCGCGGGTCCATTCGTACCCTGGGATTCGATCAGCATTTGGTGCCCTTAAGAGAGCATGGTTCCTGATGTTATATGTAAGAAGAGAGGAGTACAGTAATAGTACACGAAATTCGTAACGCTAATGCCAAAGAGCGCCGAGTCCAATCCTGAATATAACCCCGAGATCCCTTCCCGCTGGACTATGCGGCGGACAGCATCAAGAGTGGATGAATGAGCGCGCTTCGACTCAACTTGAGCGCGGGTGGAGAGCGTGATCAAGGGATAGCTATGCAGAAGAAATCAGTAAAACAGAGAGCGGGGGAATGGCGGGGGCGGAACTGACGTCAGGGTCATGGACAGCAGCCCGCCCCCAGCTCCGGCAAGAGCATGTGCGATATTGTCACCCTGCTGGGCGGCGGAGATTGTAGGGGCTGTCGGGGCGGTGGTGCTGGATGATTGAGCCATTGTCGGTGACTTGAAGTAGGGAGCGAACGGGGGGTGGGTTCGTGCCAGCTGCGTATTGCGTTGCTGACTGATGACCGTGGTGCTTAAGGACGGATGAATTCTTCTTTCTGTGAATCTTTTGGAGGAGCGAGTGAAGCGTTGACACTGCCGTTTCGACACGGCTGCTTTCAGGTATTTACATCAGGGCATGATATCTGTCGGAGGTGGGGACGAGCCGAGGCAACTTGCCAGAAGCCCATCGGTTCACGTGATCATGTCCCTTCTCTTTACTCGGACTGGATGATGAACATCTACGCCCCACACTTGCTCTATAAAATCAAAGTAAAAGGTAGAACCTGCCATGTAGCATCATATGATCCTCGGCGTTGCATGTGAAAGGGAGCGCTTAGGGCAACTTCTACAATTGTTCATAGATTATGCCACGCCATGATAGATTCCGAATATACTACATTAATACCTAGCTGAGCGTGGGAGGAAGGGTTGGGTCAGAAGCTGAAACTCTTGATGCTCTTTCATCAGGGCCGCCCACACTATGAAGCAAGATAATACCGCATAGTTCACAACTTTGCCTTGCCCCCTTTCTTCTCTTCCTCGAGAGCTTCTGCATATAGCTCATCAAGCTCCTTGCGGTACTTCTTTGCTGTTTGAGGACGCTTGAGCTTGAGTCTAGGTGAGAGTTTGTCAGTACCAGACAAGAAAAAGCGGTGAAAGGGATGAACCTACGTCGGCGTCAATAGCTCGTTGTCGATAGTAAACGGTTCCAGGTATAGATAGCAGTTCCTCACCCGCTCGTATCCGGCGAAGTTGTTCTTCCTTCCCACCCTATCCAGTTCCTTGAGCACCGCCTTCCTGACCTTGGCGTCCCGGCAAGCGGCTGCAATGGCCTGCGTATCAGTCGCCGCAATCGTTTTCCCCAGAACCTTGCTTGCGAAAGGCGCGAAAACATCAGGCATGACGCCAAAGATGGCCACCACGAATGTCTGAACAGAATCGCCGTGCACATAGCCCTGAGACAGGAAGCTCAGGTGCGACAGATAGACATTTTCAATACGCTCGGGCGAAATATACTCTCCTTGCGCTAGCTTCAAGACGTTCTTCCGTCTGTCGATAATCTGGAACCGACCTCGCGCGTCGACGGTGCAGATATCTCCTGTGCAGAACCATCCGTCGCTCGTCATGGATTTCTGGGTTTCCCCTTCATCCTTGTAGTAACCGGAGAAGAGCGAATTGCCTCTTATGAGCAGCTCGCCCCTGGGTTGTGGCATATCCGTTGCGAGGTAATCCATATCAGGCACACTGGCTAAACAACATTCTACCACAGGGGCAACAGCACCACAGTTGCCTACCGAATAATCCCCTTCAATTTGGGCTAAAGTGATCGCGTAGGTTTCCGTCAAACCATAGCCTTGGAGGAAATGGTTACCATGTACAACACGGAGGAACTGGTGCAAGGTAGGATCTAAGGGTGCTGAACCAGACACCATGGCTTCAGTACGTTCAAGACCTAGAGCAGCTGTGACTTTGCGGCCCCAGATGCGATCGTAAAGGGCGTGCTTGTTTGTGGCCGCTGGGTGGTCTGGAGGATCTATGGACTTGAGCTTTGTTGATACGATATGCCTAGACAAGGCACCTTTGACGCCGGGCTGAGCGACCGTGGCCTCACGGATAGCACCGCCGAATCGGTTAAACAGGCGAGGAACAGAGCTGAACACTGTAGGTCGCAGAAGCTTAAGGTCGTCCACTAATGCCAGAATGTCGCCATGGAAGTAACCAATTGCAGCGCCAGCCCAAAGCGCGCCATGTTCACTCAAGCGCTCGTAAATATGAGCCAGGGGGAGGTAGGACGGGAAGACACCAGAGGGTTTCTGCGGAACCGAAACCAGGGCACAGCTTGATGCTGCTACCGCTGCGGAATGTTTCAGGACTACACCCTTCGGTGGACCTGTGGTGCCAGAGGTGTAGTTGATGGTAATAATGTCCGAAGGAGAAGGAGGATGGAATATCGGGGTACCCAGCGAGGCTCCTAAAGCTTCAACCTGATAAATGTCGTATATTTTGACGCCGAGCTCTGATGCGATGTTATTGAGGATAGCAAGCTTTGATTCACCAGCCCTTTCGCCATTGTCAAGACGGTCGAGTGAGATAATGACTTTCAATGAAGGTAATCTTGACATGAGCTTAAGCAGCGTGGGTATGTGAGTCAGGGAGGTCGCAATGCAGGGTAAGGTAGCATGATTGATGATATACTCAGTTGCCGAAGGACCCAATGTATCGTATAAGGAGACGGTGTATAGCGACTGTGACATGCATGCCAAATCTAGAAAGGTAAGTGAACGGGCGTTCCCAAAGTCCTTGCAGCGCGTACCTGTTATCTGCCACTCGGGCCTATTTGCACACCAAAGCCCTACTCCGAACTTCTGCTCCGTGACTCCTGCCAACATGTTTACTTCGACTATGCCCATACCGAAGTTCGCTCGTCGTTTCTGCACGGTCCCGTAGTCCATCCACTGGTACTGCCCAAATGTCTTCGTTGCTGAATCATACGGTCTGTGTCCGAGGCACCTGCGTGTAGGCTGCCGGCAAGCTTCCACAGATGTCAGCTCGATCCAACATGCCATAATGAAACTTGGAGTACCTGTTGCCTCAAACATTTGATGTGCTGTAGTGACCTGCAGGTGGTGTCAGCCTAGTGGCCTTCCTAGATCCATCAATACCGTGTTGCATCTTCACGTTTGGGTCTAAAGTCTTCAAAAGTTCTCCCTGAAACCTCCAGTGTCTGTATACTCGACTTCGTCCAGTCTGCTCGGAACCTGGCAGGGGAACCGAATAGGGCGAGCCCACAGGAGGGGGAGCGTAGAACTCCTTGGCGCGCTCGAGGTAGGCCATGACGAGCTACCTGCAAAGGATTGTAGTATAGTTGTGGAGGCACAGAAAGAGATGGGTATGGGTATCTGCAGGGTACCAGCAACGGTCAGCCACTGCACTATGTCGAGATGTGTCGATGCCTACCACGAATTTTGCAGCATGTAAAATCTAGGTATGAGAGGCCGGCGCGAGGACATCAAGAAGTCACTGGAAGATGGAAATTTCGACTCCACTTCGGGGTTGAGAAAGAGAAGAGCGACAGCGCCGATAGAGCTATCGGCGAAGTTTACCTCGGCTCAAGCTGAATGAGGTGAGTTGTCCGCCCGAGGCCGCTAGGTCTTGCGCGAGTCATATCTAGCTTCATTACAATTCCACTGGTGTTTTCAGATTGATCTTTGTCAGGATAAGATTCCAACCTGCCATCTATCCATTGTAGCTTTAATAAATTACTATTCTATGGATGTTCTGAAGATCTAGGTTTCGATTTGGAAGATGCCTGCGCGATATGACGACACGTCTTACCGGCATGTGAAAAGACAAATTGCCTTTTCCGGACCATCAACATCGTCACATTCATGGTCTTTGACATCGTCGAGCTCAATTACCGTCTTCTAAAGCGATTTCAGTGCCGTTGCAACATCCTCAGTCGAGATGAGGCCTGCTGCCGGCAATACGCGAACCTGCTTTAGACCGTTCCTAGTGCATGAACGATTGAGTCGGATGCTTTTGCTCAAGCTGTCGCTACCTATGGTCAACACGCAACAATATCCCTTATGTACAACTCGTCCAACCCTTCTGGCAATTAAATCCCATCTCAAGTAGCTCCACCCATCGTTGCCCCTGCGTTTGTTTTCCCTCTCTCGACCAAGTTGTGTTCATTTGCTGTCGCGTCTGGCTTTGCCGCTTTGCTCGCAGCGAAAGATTGCTCAAAGTCCTCAATGATATCGTCAATGTGCTCAGTGCCAACCGAAATACGGATGAGGTCGTCCGTGACACCGCTATTTGTCTTTTCCTCGTCGCTGAGTTGCTCATGCGTCGTTGTCCAGGGGTGAATAGCCAGAGTCTTGGAGTCACCAACACTGGCCAAAGGTTAGAGCCTCTACAGGGGAAGAAGAAATCGGAGAGCATACTTGGCTAAATTGGATATCAACTTGAAGCCATCCACAACCTGTTGCCCTGCTGCCTCACCACCCTTCACCCCAAAGGAGAGCACACCTCCAAATCCCCTCGGCAAGTATTTCTTTGCCAGCGAGTGCGACTGATGGCTCTCGAGGCCGGGATAGCTCACCCAGGCCACGTTGTCATGTTTCTCCAGCCACTGCGCCAATTTCAATGCGTTGTACGCATGCCTCTCGCAGCGCAGACTAAGTGTTTCAATTCCCAGTATTAGTTGCTGAGCAGCAAAGGGATTGAGCGCTGAACCAAGATCTCGCAGTATTTCGACGCGGACACGGATGGCAAATGCAATTGGGCCGAACGTATCCCAAAACTTGAGGCCGTGGTAACCTTCTGAAGGATCGTTGAATTGAGGAAAGCGTTTTGCATTCTTGCCCCAGTCGAATTTTCCAGAGTCGACTATGACGCCTGACCTAACCATTAGCGGCTTTTGCATCTGGTTTAGAGGCGCACATGAGAGACGTACCTCCAATGGTTGTACCGTGTCCCCCTATCCACTTGGTTGCTGAGTGTACGACAATATCTGCACCGTGGTCAATCGGCCGACAGAAATAGCCACCCGCGCCAAAGGTGTTATCCACCTAAAGTCGAGTCTTCAGCTTTATGTCCTGATTTGGCAGGTGCTACAGTAATGAAGGTCTTTCATACCACGACGGGCACCCCATGCGCATGCGCAACCTTGACAATGTTCTCGATATCGGGCACGTTGTATCTTGGATTGCCAATACTTTCGAGGTATACCGCCTTCGTTTTGTCGTCGATCAATTTCTCAAATTCCTCTGGCTTGTCTCCATTCACGAATTTTGTCGTTATTCCCAGACGTGGGAAGAACACCTTGAACTGGTTATAGGTCCCTGTATTCAATTCAGCAGAGGTTTGGTATCCTGTTCCATGTTTCCGTACCTCCATAGAGGTTTGACGTGGATATTATATTATCACCTGCGTGCGCCAGTGCTGCAATGGTCATGAACTGTGCTGCTTGGCCAGAGGAAGCTGCGACGGCTGCGACACCACCTTCGAGGGCTGCAATTCGCTTTTCGAAGACGTCGACCGTAGGCTGGGTCAAATAAGTCATTGAGTGACACGGAAAGCTGGATAGGGCGCGAGGCATACATTCATGATACGACTATAGATGTTGCCAAACTCCTTGAGGCCGAACAGGCGGGCGCCATGCGCGCTGTCGTTGAACACATAACTCTACGAGTTTCGTAAGTCAATGGCTCAATATTTCTAGTGGGGAGACTGGGGGAAGCATTAAAACCGTTGTAGCATATATTGGAACTGCGCGGGAGTTTGTAGCTTTGTCCGGCTCTTGACTGCAATTATCGTCAGTCAGAGCTCAGTCGGTATTGACTGGAATACGTGCCCTGCATGCAATTGCAAGGTCTCGAATTTCTGCTGTGGAGCTTCAGCCATTTTGTAGGTTGTATCTTATGTGAACTCTAGAACTAGCAGAAGGACGGTGTTGAAGAACTTTTGAACCTTCCGATTTCTTGTTACCTAGGTAGGTACCTCTTATTGAATTTGTATCGAAAAGCCCGCGGTCCTTTCTGCGCGCGAAAGGCTCCCCGCCATATGTGAATTGCTAGTGGGGATGGTGTCATCAGATTAGTGACGACGGGTGTAGCCGAAAGGATGGATGTCCTATGAACAAGATCACCCTTTCTTCAACAAGAACAAGAAGCCAACTTTTCCCTTCCTTAATCGCCGCCTGCATTTCAACTCTCTCGACCGTGTTACCGAATGCCGCGAGGCTATTTGTTGCCAGACCTCATGCTGTAGAAGCGAAAGTAGACATCGATCTGGCCGTCCCATGACCTGGTCGAACAGGCACAATAAGACGTTCTGCTATCTTGGCATTCTCCGAATCTTTGAACAACATACGATCTCCGTCTTCAGCGCGGTCGCAAACAGAGGCGTGTCATGATAAGGGCCAGCCAAGACATAGTTCGACTCTTCTTGATGTTTCAAAAGTCAACCCGTAGGACATGCTGTCGAGAACTTGAGCTGGTTCGGCAGCATGAATAAGACTGGATAGCGATTGCCGTTTCTCCACTCGATGGATCTTGTCGGTTCAAGGAGGTTTGTCGGTAGAAAGATTGTAATGGAGATGGGAAGAATACGAGTGAAGAATACGAATGGAGAACGGGAAACGCCCATTGGAAAACAAGTAATGCTGCAACGAGGAAAGAATCGTGCTGGGCAAGCGTATGACTGTGGAATCGAGCATCTCACATAGATGAATGGATAAGCTTATCAAAGGTAGCAGCGAAACTACATTAGGTGAAGGTTTGAGAATGTTCACTTTCAGGGAAGATGATACTCTACTCCGTAATGGGTTTGTAGTATCCGTCTCGCCCTTCGTTGTTGCACAACTGCGGTAGAAGAGTCATTGGCTCCTGGATTGTTCGACCTTACCTACGGAGTACATCGTACACACTACACATACACAGGCTACATCTCGAAACCGAAACAGCTTTCGTCCCATCGGGGCCATTGGCCTCGAATCATCCAAACATGAGCCACCACTAGAGTTGTTTACAGTTCTACTACGGTAGGGCGCTGACCAGACATCTTTCAATTGGTTTACGCATCTCAACAATGCCATGCACGCCAATGCCAAAACTGCGTCATACGACGTAAGGCCTTTCAAACGGGTGAAGGAAGACGCGCACAAGACGCGAACGTGTGGCTTTGACAGGGATCTCAGTGGCTGTTGCAGATGACATAAGGTAGAGTATGACGTGAATTGCCGAAGCTTATTCATGTCGATTTGTCGAAGCTTCACCCAATTTGCCAGGGAACCTGTGACACTCGTAAAACTTGATTGATCAAGGGCACCTATTCCCATTCAATCATAACGGACAATAGAGTGATATGCGGATCCCCTAGAAGAGGAAAGAACCAACCACATGACGATTCACTTCCCTCCGTACGGCAATCGTGACTCTCCGTAGCTTTACTTTATT